>ERZ778026.4646-NODE-4646-length-10504-cov-10.367499_pt1 | contig 10504 bp, 14 predicted proteins | sample MGYA00375756_ERZ778026 | MGnify/ENA primary metagenome ERZ778026 (study PRJEB29350, sample SAMN05389820) | bioreactor metagenome | isolation source: Ammonium sulfate bioreactor | place: South Africa: University of Cape Town | collected 2014-02-18 ... | reverse complement strand
TTCGAGATCTGTCGAGCTCTCTTTCGGTTGCACTATCTCGAGAGCTCCATCGTCAGTGATTTTGTTTGATTTGATTGGAGATTAGAGGCTGGATTGGATTGGACTGATGGTCACAAACAATCATGAGACATCAACCTCGCTTGCTCTCTCTCTCTGTTGGATGATCGTCATGAATGGGATTGATGATTCATGATTGTGAGGAGGGAAGGAGGGAAGGAGGGCGTTCCCTCGCGCGTGCTTCAATCGCACAGCACCGCCGCCAGCGCCGCACCGCCTCCTGCCGCTGCCACCGACAGCCCTCTCCTGGTGCCCCCTGCACTCTCTCCTGCACTCTCCTGCACCCTCGCTCGTTCGTTCGTTCACTCGTTCACTCGTTCGCTCCCGTCATCGTATCATGGCTACTCGCGTCGTGACTCCCGAAGAGGTGGCCAAGCATAACACGGCCGAGGACTGTTGGATCATCATCTCGGGCAAGGCCTACGACATCACCAAGTTCCTCGCCGACCATCCGGGCGGCCGCAAGGTCCTGCTCAAGGTCGCCGGCAAGGACGCTACGTCGCAGTTCAACCAGTTCCACAAGGCCGAGCAGGTTCGTAGAGCGACCTCGCGACCTAGCGACCTCGCGACCGTCGTCGCGCGCGGCGTGTGTGTGTGTGCGTGCATCGCGAGTGTAACACGTGCGTGCGATGGGCGCTGCTGCTGTTGTGCAGGTGCTGCACCAGTATGGCCCAGGCTTGTACGTCGCTGATGTCGCTGCGTCGGGCGCTGCTCCGGCCGCTCCAGCGGCGGCGGTGGCTGCTCCGGCCGCCGCTCCAGCGACTTCTTCCGTGGTTCCCAAGAGCCTGCCCAAGAGCGCCGGCTCGCTGCCGTACACCGAGAACACGTGGTTGCTCGGCTGGAACTCGCCGTACTACAAGGACTCTCACCGCCGCCTCCAGGCTGCGATGCAAGAGTGGGTCGAGCGCGAGATGATGCCGTACTGCCACGAGTGGGAGGAGCAGTACGCGCTGCCCCCGGGCCTGCCGGCCAAGGCGTACGCCGCCGGCTGGTTCCCTGGCGTGGTCGGCGGCTCGTGGCCGACCGAGTACGTCGGCTCGCACATCATGGGCGGCGTCAAGCCCGAGGAGTTCGACGCCTTCCACGAGAAGATCATTCTCGAGGAGCTCGCGCGCTGCGGCTCGGCCGGCGTCGGCTGGGGCATGTGCGCCGGCCTCAACATTGGCCTGCCGCCGGTGCTGCACTTTGCGCCGAAGGCGCTGTGCGACCGCGTCGCCGGGCCGTGTCTGCGCGGCGAGAAGGTTATCTGCCTCGCCATCACCGAGCCGAGCGCCGGTAGCGACGTCGCCAACCTCCGCACGACCGCCGTCAAGACGCCCGACGGCAAGCACTACATTGTCAACGGCGAGAAGAAGTGGATCACCAATGGCGTGTTCGCCGACTTCTTTACGACCGCCGTGCGCACGGGCGGCGACGGCATGGGCGGCATCTCGTTGCTGCTGCTCGAGCGCACGATGCCCGGCATCACGACGCGCCAGATGAAGTGCTCGGGAGCGTGGTGCAGTGGAACGACCTACATTACGTTTGAGGATGTCAAGGTGCCAGTCGAGAACTTGATTGGTACTGAGAATGAGGGCTTCAAGGTACGTCGTCGTCGTCATCATCTTCATCCTGATTGTGATGGTGTTTACTCACTGCTGAATCGGTCTTTGTGTGGGTGGCGTGGGTGTAGTGTATCATGTACAACTTTAACCACGAGCGCTGGACCGTCGGTGTGCATGCGACACGCTTTGCTCGCGTGTGCTACGAGGAGGCCGTCAAGTACGCGCTCAAGCGCAAGACCTTTGGCAAGCTGTTGATCGAGCACCCGGTGATCCGCGAGAAGCTCGCCAACATGGCGCGTCACATCGAGTCGACGCACGCGTACCTCGAGAACATTACGTACCAGCTCGGCACGCTCTCGCCCAAGGAGCAGCGTGCGCGTCTCGGCGGACCGATCGCGCTGCTGAAGGCGCAGGCGACGCGCACGTTCGAGCTGTGTGCGCGAGAGGCGGCGCAGATCTTTGGCGGTCTGTCGTACACTCGCGGCGGCCAGGGCGAGAAGGTCGAGAGGTTGAACCGAGAGGTGAGGGCGTACGCGATCCCGGCAGGATCCGAGGAGATCATGCTTGACCTCGCCATTCGCCAGGCTCTCAAGTCCAATCTCTAGAGCGAGCGCGCACAAGAGCAGTTGTACTCCTGAGGCGAGGAGCATTCTCCTACCAACCAATCAACCAACAAATGAATGAGTGAATCAATGAGCCCATCCAGAGAGCGGAGAGAGTGATATCATCGAGAGATGTCATCATCTAGCGCACAAGAGAATGTGTCGTGTCAAACAAACCGGCAAGCAGGATGCGCATTACGAACAGGGAACGAGAGAGCTCCCTCTCCTCTCGTGTGTATGCGCGTGACCTCGCCACTGATTGTTGTTGTTTGCTGCTGCCCTCGTCATCGTCACAACACACACATACACACATACACACCCTCTTGCTTGCTGCTGCTGCGACGCGCACTCGTACTCGAATCATATGGCCACCACACCGCTCAAGACCTTCTCGATGGAGGAGATCGCCAAGCACAACCAGGACGGTGACCTTTGGGTTGTGGTCGATGGCAAGGTCATACCCGCTCGCTCGCTCGCTCGCCTGCCTCACTCTCACTCTCTCTGTCGTACTGACTCGCTGCTTACTCTCGTTGACAACAGGTCTACGACGTGTCCAAGTTCGCCAAGCTGCATCCTGGAGGTCGGCAGGTGCTGCTGCGCAACGGCGGCGTCGACACGACGCAGCAGTTCCACGTCTTCCACCATCCGTCGGTGCTGCAAAAGTACGGCCCTCGGCTGCTGATCGGCGAGGTCGCGAGCGATGCCTCGGACGCGCGCCCGCTCCTGCCGCCGGGCGCCTTCGGCGACATGATCCCGTACGGCGATCCGATCTGGTACCAGCGCTTCAACAGCCCGTACTACAAGGACACGCACCGTCGCTGGCGCGAGAAGGTGCGCCGCTTCGTCGACGAGGACGTCATCGCCACCATGGCCTCGTGGGCCGAGGACGAGCGCCCGCCGGCGGCCGTGCTCGAGAAGATGGGCCGCCTCGGCATCCTCGGCACCCTGTGCGGTCCGCCGTGGCCCACCGCCTACGTGCCGGCCGACGTCGAGGGCCCCGAGGACTTTGACTACTTCCACGAGCTCATCGTGTACGACGAGCTGTCGCGCTGCGGCTCGTCGCCCGTCATCGCCGCGCTCACCAACGGACCCGCCATCGGCCTGCCGGCCATCATGCGCTTTGCGAGCGAGGAGCTCAAGCAACGCGTGGCGCCCGATGTCTTTATGGGCCGCAAGTTCATTGCGCTCGCCATCAGCGAGCCGCACGCTGGCTCCGACGTCGCAGGTCTGCAGACGACCGCGCGCCGCGAGGGCGACTTCTACATTGTCAGCGGCAACAAGAAGTGGATCACCGTATGTTGCCCGAGATTCACCCAAAGAGACACAAAGAGAGAGAGAGAGAGACCACACTAACTCACTCACTCGACTAACTGCGTATGTGCGGGTAGAATGGCACGTATGCCGACTTCTTTGTGACTGCCGTCGTGACTGGCGGCATGGGCCAGCTGTCGTTCCTGCTGATCGAGCGCGACACGCCCGGCCTCACGGTGCGCAAGATCGACATTCGCGACTCGCAACTCAGCGGCACGGCGTACCTGGACTTTGACGAGTGCCGCGTGCCGGCCTCGAACCTCATCGGCAAGGAGAACCGCGGCTTCAAGCTCGTCATGTACAACTTCAACCACGAGCGCATGTACGTCTCGGCGTGCGCGTGCCGTCTGGCTCGCGTGTGTCTCGAGGAGTCGATCCGCTACGCCGTACGTCGCACTGCGTTCGGCAAGCGTCTCGGCGACATTCAATCGATCCGCATGAAGATCGCCGGCATGGCGCGCCGCATCGAGCAGCTGCAGGCCTTCCTCGACTTTGTCGTCTACCAAATGTGCACCATGTCGCACCAGGAGGCCAACGAGAAGGCCGGCGACGTCATTTGTCTGCTCAAGGCCGAAGCCTCCAAGGTACAGCGCAAGCGCAATCTCACCAATCTCTCTCTCTCTCTCGCTCACTCGGTCGAAATCGTTCGTAGGTGTACGAGTACTGCGCTCGCGAGGCCACCATGATCTTTGGCGGCAATGCGCTGTATACCAACGGTGTCGGTCGCAAGATCGAGTGCGCCGTCGCACAGGTCAAGGGCTACCAGATCCCGGCCGGTGCCGAGGATGTGATGGATGACTTTGCCGCTCGAACGGCCCTGAAGCGAGCCATCAAGATCGCCAAGCTCTAACTCCATCCATACTCTCGTTGAACCGCCTGCCATCCAACAGTCACATACACACCCTCACTACTGCCACTGCCACTGCCACTTCGTACTTTTAGCACACCATCTCCTCCACCTGCTGTTGTAGAGCACTGACGTGATTAAAGCGAGAGTATTATTAGCCAAACTGACCAAGAGAGCGGAGAGCTCGCGCCTCGATTCCGTTACGCCTTGTTACTACTGCTCTGTTGGTACTGTTGGCCCTCTCCGGAGAGCAACTTGCGCGGATGCTTCTTGATCGTGTAGCACTGGATAATGTCGCCAACCTTGTAGGCATCAACGTCGGCCAGACGCAGGCCGCACTCGTTGCCGCTGCCGAGCTCGTTGACGTCGCGCTTAAAGTGCTTGAGATTGGCCAGCTTGCTGTCGGCCACCAAGTTCAACTCCTCCGAGTCCTTGCTGGGCCTGCGCATCAGACGCACACGGTTCTTGCGCGATATCGTGCCCTTGGTAATTCTACATCGCACCCGTCGCCGTCGGGTGAGTCTACACACGCGCGCACACGCACACGCACATGCAATGCGCACGTACTTGACTCCTGCCACCGATTGCACAGTCTTCTTGAGGTGAATATCAAACACCTCCGTGACTTCGCCCTCACCCAGCACGACCACCTCCTCACGTGGCGGTAGCAGCGTCTCAATCTGAACCACAAACTGCTCGATCGCTTGGTAGATAATGTTCGACCGAATTACCGGAATAGCGTGTCGTTTTGCTATCATTCACACGGACAAACGCGAGAGCGAGAGAGAGAGAGAGAGAGACAAGAAAGAAGTGAGCTTGCAAGCACTCGTGTAGAGCAGCAGACAACAAGCCATACCCGTCTCGATAATCGAAGAGTTCTCACGTAGGTTGCCAAAGCACAAAATCACGCACTTGGCATTCAACTCAGCCGCCGTAGTGCGTGCCAACAGCACGTCCTGCGTTGTGATTGCACCGGTAGACTTGGAGACGATGCGCAAGGCAACCTCGTTTTGCGGCAAGGCTGTAGCAACACCAACACGCGTAGTTGATGTTGGTGAGCAACACGATCAACCAATCAATCAGTCGTGCACACGATCGCTGTTGTACCCTTGATGGCTTCTTCGATGGCCTCGAGCGCGCCCACCGTCTCGGCACGAAGCACCAGGTGCATGACCTTGCTTGCTCCCTCGCCTGCCGCAGCACCGTCAGGCTTCGTGCTTTTGCCGTCAGCTTTCGTGTCGTCCTCGGCATCCTTGCTATCTTCGTCACCGGCAAGCTCGCCCGAAGCTGCACTCTCGATCAGCTGCCGCTGCGCTTCATCGCGCTGTCGCGTGCTTGTCTCATCCCGGCGATACTGCACAATCTGTCGCGCAAGACGTTCGTCCTTGACAATGATGAGCTCGGCTCCAGGTTGTGGCGCCGAGTCTGCGTGTGGCGTCGCTCGCCGATCGCGTTAGCTACCAGCCGCACTCGTGCAAGAGTGCTCGCAGCCATCCGAACCTTCACTGGTGCCGGTCTTGAAGCCGATCAATCGCACGGGCATCGACGGCAACGCGGACGATACGAACTCACCGGCGTCGTTCATCATTCGCTTGATCTTGCCGAACCGCAAATCACTGTGCACCATGTGACGAGCTCCATCAGCATCTCCATTCTCCATGAGACGTCACCGGCTGTGTGTGGGCACCTGACAAAGCAGTCTCCCGACTTGAGCTCTCCCACTTGAACAATGGCGGTCGCCGACACTCCAAGGCCAGTATCGAGCGACGACTCGATCACTACTGCCTCTGCCGGTCCAGTGTGCTGCACAACACCAACGCCGAGCCCGTGAGCACACTCGAGAGGTCGGCGCCACTACCAGTTGCACCAGCACCGTCGTACGTCAACATGGAGATCGATGAATGCTGCTTGCGTCGCAATGGCGTCCAGTAGCTCCGGCAAGCCTTCGCGCCGCAGTGCCGAGACCTTGACCACCTGCACATCGCCGCCGAACGCCTCGGTGTTGATTCCATATCGTCCCAGCTGGCTCAGCACTCGGTGGATCGCCTGCACACGCACACATCCTCACGGTCGTTAGCCACGTGCTGATGCATCGAGCTCGAGCACTGCATCAGCATACCGATGGATCGGCCGCCTTGTCGCACTTGGTGATCGCCACAATGATTGGCACCTCGAGCTTGCGAGCCATCTCGATCGACTCGATCGTCTGTGATTGCACGCCATCGTCGACTGCAACTACCAGCACCGCCATGTCGGTCACGCGTAATCCACGCTCTCTGTTGAGACCAAGGTATGTTAGCCACAGATCTCACAGCCGCGATCTCTCTCTCTCTCTCGCTGTCACATGCCGCATGCTGATAAAGAGCTCGTGTCCCGGAGTGTCGATGAACGTGATCTTGCCAGCAGACGAGGTCGACACCGAGAACGCGCCGATCGACTGTGTAATGTTGCCGGCCTCGTTCTGGGCGACCGAGGTCTCGCGCAGCGCATCGAGCAATGTCGTCTTGCCGTGGTCGACGTGGCCCATCACCACCACGACGGGAGGTCGCTGCGGCTGCTCGGGATTGTTTCGCCGTGACGAATCCATGCCGATCGAGTACTCGAACTCGGCGCTACGCTTGCTGCGAACCGGTCGAAAGTAATGGTCCTCCGCGATGAGATCGGCGAGCTGCGCGTTTAGAGATGGCCACGGTGCAGCGTGTCCGATCAGCATCATGATGCGAGGTCTGCCATCACATCGAGAAGAACGTACGTCTGGTGTGAGCACGTGGTTTGCATTGAGCGGATGCACGCCCAGTAGGATCATGTCTTTCAAGACGTCGACAGTGCGGATGCCAAGCAGCGGCGCCAACGCTGCCGCCGTGATGCGATGCGGTAGATGCAGCAGCGAGCCACCGGCTTTCCGACGCTTCTTCTCGAGGATCATCCTGTTCTTGGCCTATGAAGCCGTAGCAATCAATCAATCAATCAATCAAGAATCACACGGTGAATACGCTGGATCTCGATGGATGGATCATGAGCGAGAGCGAGAGAGACCTTGAGAGCTTCAGTCTTGAGTACACGAGCGACTGCTCCCTTCGGATTGAACGCCTTGCTCGAATAGCGTATTTGAACCACCGAACCTCGAAAGCTCTGTTGTCCAAGCACAATCTGATCGATGTCACGACATGCGAGCACTTGCTGCGAGTGGTCTTCTTGTTGAGGCTGTCGATGTTGATGTTGTTGTTGTTGAACAGGATATCGCACGAGATGTTGGCACGTGCGAGGGTATGGCGCCAACAAGCTCGAGCCACAACTCGTGCTGTACGTGGCTCGAAGCTACTCTCAGTGACAGAGAGCTGCATATTAGTATCGTAGTACCGTCGATGTGGCGTACTTTGAGAGAGTAAGTGGATACGAGGCAACACATACGAGTCGAATCGATGCCGTCGAGGTCGGTATCGATGAGGTCGAGCACGATGACGCAGCGAGCTGTCTCACGAACGACCACATGATGAGGAGGATGATGATATCGGGGCTGCCCGCTTGTTACTCACAATAGCATGCAGAGTCTATCTATCTATCTATCTATTGGTTGAGTAGTTGAATGAGGATAGCGAGAGTTGATGCGTATGTGTGATGGCAAGCAGCAAATGACATCGACATCGATCAACTCGATCGATCTCATTCGTTTGGTTGCTCGCTCACACACACGCACACTCTGAATCCATCTTGATCGAACCCAAACCACACTATTCTAACCTCTCTACGCTCCTCGCAACCGAGTACACCCGATCACTACACACCTACATTCGAGATATGGAGGATGAGACTGTGCCATCGTTGGACGTGCTGCCTCCGGTCGAGCTGAGCGAATGTCGCGCTCCCCAGACCGCCATACGATCGGCTGGCGACCTCGCTCGCTTCACCAAGCACTCGACCTACAAGCTGTTCCTCGCGTTCTTGATGAACCTCAACCATGCAATCAAGGGCTGTGGTAATTCCTCTGATTGCCATGTGTCACAGGTTCGAGAGCGGCGCGGGTCTGCGGCGTGCACCTCGAGCGCTCGACCAACACCCTCACGCTCGATCTGCACCATGGGGCACATTAGAATACCGAGCGATTGATCGCATCGTTGGAGATTCTCTCGAGTTGGATCGATGACATACCACCAATCCAACAGCCGATGCGTTACGGCAACAAGGCCTTCCGCGTGTGGATGGAGCGACTTGAGGAGGTTGCGTATCGCTCGCTGGTGCACCAACGCCGTTGGCATTGATGCGTGCGTGACGTGTGGCCATCGATACTGATCGGCCATTGGTGCGGTGAATGACGGCACGTAGCGAGCCGATGCGATCGTACGCGAGTTCCTCGGCTCCGAGCTCGAGGTCGCCGCGGTCGAGTTGGCGCCGTACTTGATTGCGAGCATGTACGGAGCAGCGCCGAGCACCAGCGACATTGCGAGCGAAGCCGTTGACGCTGCTCGTGCTGCGAGCTGCCGTTACTCGCATGGTTGGCGCCAATAGGGGCAACAAGACACGCATCGACTACGGCACCGGACACGAGACGGCCTTCGTGGCGCTGCTGTGCTGTCTGTGGCGCATTGGATACTTTACGCAGGAGGACTTCAAGGCTCTCGTGCTGCGAGTCTTTGCGACGTACGTCGTCGTTCGTGTCGCCCTCACTCACTCACTCACGCGCTCACTCACTCCCAATGCGAGATAGCTACATGAAGCTGGTGCGCAAGTTGCAGAGCACCTACATGCTGGAACCTGCCGGCACCCATGGAGTCTGGAGCCTCGACGATTATCAGTTCCTGCCCTTCTATTGGGGCGCTGCGCAACTGATCGGTACGTACTGTACTCACCGAACAAGGAGATCCAATGCCTCAATCACTCACTCACTCACCCACTCACTCAATCAGGTCACGAACGAATCGTACCATCATCGATCCACAACCGCGAGCTGGTCGAGGCCATGCAAGAGGAGTACCTGTATCTCAGCTGCATCGCGTTCATCCTGCGCGTCAAGACTGGCCCCTTCGGCGAGCATTCGCCGATCCTGAACGACGTCTCTGGCGTCGCCACATGGAACAAGGTCAACTCGGGCATGCTCAAGATGTACAAGGTCGAGGTGCTCGGTAAGTTCCCGATCATGCAGCACTTCCTGTTGGGCTCGATCCTTCCCTTCGAATAACCATGCACGCCTGCAAGCCTGCAAGCCTCTCAAACCGAGCTCGAACCCAAGGCGCGAGCGCGCTTGGTTGCACGATTCGAGACTCGAGAATACAACCATCCACTTGCAAGACGCTGCGAGGCTTGCTACCGTAACGACCGCATACAAGGAACGTCTGTTGTGTTATTGCTGCCGCCGAGAGGAGAACGATGCATCGTTGGCGGTACCAGACACATCAGCGTCGCTCGTTGAAGGAGACACGCGCACTTGCATCGCGTGTTCCTTCATCTGCTGGAGCTTCGAGCGCTGATCGTCCGAGAGGCGCGCAACGACATCCGCCGAAATGTCCTGGCCCAGCTGCTCCTGCCGTTGCGTGTGCTGGCGCTGCAGCACGGTCAAGTAGCGTTGCCACTCTTGCAGAAACAGTTGAACCTACGCCGCCATGGAGAGTGAGCGCGAGCGCGAACACTGTTGCGCCACCACCACCATCATCGCGCGCCAATACGCACGTGCTTCGGCGCGCTCTTGGCGTGGCGACGCCACTCATCCTTGACATAGCGATCGCCAAGAGCTCGGGCGTCCGGTGGTAGCGCGTGGCGATGGATGCGCAAGATACCGCGGTACAAGTGCAAGATCGAGTGTTTGGGCCAGAGGCCAGAGGTCGACGATGCCATATTCTGGAGGAGCGCGTGCGTGCGGGAGGAGGGCAGGAACAGAATGGCAATCATCGTTGGAGTAGAGAAATCATGTATTCTATGAACAACAACAACATCAAACAAACAAACAACACTCGCCGTATCGATAGGTTGATAGATAGATAGGAAGATTGATAGATAGGTGCTTGTGAGGACGGACTACAGCAGCTGCGAGTTACCAAGGTCATCTTGCTCCGATTGCTGGCGCGCAGTCTTGGAGGCCTCCTTGGCTGATATACGCAGCATCGAGCGGCGCACGCCATCTCGTCCTCGAACGAGGCGAGCGAACGGTG
>ERZ778026.4644-NODE-4644-length-10509-cov-8.538167_pt1 | contig 10509 bp, 12 predicted proteins | sample MGYA00375756_ERZ778026 | MGnify/ENA primary metagenome ERZ778026 (study PRJEB29350, sample SAMN05389820) | bioreactor metagenome | isolation source: Ammonium sulfate bioreactor | place: South Africa: University of Cape Town | collected 2014-02-18 ... | reverse complement strand
CAGTGGGTCATGGATAGCTACTCAGGGAAGGCTCCCAGCTGTGCGGAGATGGGCTCAGAAGGATACAGAGGAAATCCATAGGGAAGGGAAAGAAGAGATAGGCAGTGTAGATTCAGGGGGCCTGAGAAGTCTACAACATGCGGCAGTGTTTGGTGAGGTCCTAGAAGAAGGGTTAGTTGAAATGCTTCAAGAGAGGAAATCTCAAAGAAGGGGATGAAGCAAAGGAAGATGAGGATACAGATGAAGAGAGGGAAGTAAGTGATGAGCAAGAGCAGAAAGGAAAGGAGAAAGCAAGGGTTGGGGTGAAGAGGCGACCTTTAGTGCGTCATCAATCAATCCACCAATTCCTCACTTCCATGGTTGATGTACCAAAACTTGTCAGCTTGCTAGAGAGCTTTCCCTGCTCAGTCTGTCATCAGTCAGTGCAGGTTACGGCGGTTCAGAATCAGCATGGATATGTGCTCTTAACTCTGGAATGTCATCACCCTACATGTGGATGGAAGAAAGAATGGGGAGGGAGCATTGAGCGAGAAGAAGGAAAAGGAGGGATGAAGCAAAAAGAGATACCATCACGTTTAGCTCGAGCGATGATGCTGTGTGGGGTGACCTACAATACCTATCAGTTAGTCACCACCCTAGCAGAAGTTGGTTTTATGAGTAAGACTGCTTGGGAGAAAGGAGAAGAGGAACAAGAAAGAATTATACAGTACCTTTGGGAGGCCTCCAGTAAGCGGGCAATTGAAGCAGTTAAACAACGGACAACACCACTAAACGTGATCTTTGATGCGCGATGGAGTACAGCACGGTTTCGTGGTGCAGAAGGTTCCATTGCATGTATCGATGCGGTCAGTGGGAGTGTGTTGTATGTAGAACACCTAATGAAGAGAGGGAGAAAAAAGAACCATGACGGAACTTCAAAATCAATGGAGGGGGTGGGAGTGAAGAAAATACTGAAGAAAATGAAGGCAGATGGCTTGGTTTTAGATGGAGTAATTCATGATGACAACGCGTCAACAATCAAACACACTTGGGCTATATACGGGCTACATGTGAAAGAACACTTAGATATCAACCATCAGGTAAAATCAAATAGGAGAGATACCTTGTATTAACTGTCTTTTGATAAGGTGAAGGGAGTCAAAAAACAAATTCTTGCACTTGGCAAGACCGTTCCGGACTTTGAAGGCTACGCACCACGCATCTCCGCTGCAGTGCATCGGTCAATCCGCCTGTGTGGAGGAGATGAGAAAGAGCTAGTGAAACGCTTGCAATGTTATTACCTACATTATCAGGATGATCACACTAAGTGTGATCATATCCCTCAACAGCTTTCCTATCGCCCACTATGACCGGCAACGGCCGCGGCCCATCTTAAACCCATCTTGGACAAATTGTGCAGCCGAGCCAAGGAACTAGCGAGTGGACATTCTTCTAATCGTGCCGAAGGCCTGAATAGTATGATTGCTAGGTTAGTATTACAAAATATTTCACATTAATAATTTGTGTTACCGATTTAGATACACACCCAAAATGCGCAATGAGCCGGTGAATTATGCGACACATGCAACCACTGCATGTTTGCGCTGGAATGAGGGGTTGCTGTTCACAGTTGATGCCTTGCGTTTAGCTCAATTCCCCGTATCCCTACACACAGAAAATACGATACAGAAAATGGAGGAAAACTGTCAGCGAAGTATGAAGCGCAAACAAACTCTTGAGTATCGATCACAGCAACATACCTTGAAGCAACAGGCGATGCAAAAAGATACCCGCAACGAGCTTCGTCATACGGACTGTTTCTACAAACGAGAACCATCCGGGCCTTGTGGATGCAAAGAGGGAAAGGCAGGCACCAACGCCTGCAAGACAAAGCGCTGTGCGTGTCGCAAAGGCACCAATCCCTGCTCTGCGTCTTGTGGCTGTGTTGGGTGTACAAATCCCTGGGGCGCGAAGGAAGAAGCAGCACGGCAGCCAGCAACAAAGAAGTCGCGCACAGATTGAAATCAAACGTCAAATAAAATTCATACTTAGTAACATGAAGGATACAAGGAAAAATCCTAGCACTCATAAACGCAGGTTTTCTAGACAAAATCCTGGTTTAGTCGGGCCATAAGCGCCGCCTTCTTCGAAGTCAGTCAACTTGTTGAAAATGCGTTTGTGGGATAAAACCCCGTACCCGGAGACAGTCCGGGCCACCTTAAATAAATGAAATGAAGACAAAGTTGCGCAGTTATTTGGTTACATTCCTAGCATACCAATCCCGTGTTACACCTCCTATTGGCCATGCAACTCCTTTCCCCTTCTACACCTACACCGAACCCACTCCCACCAATGCAACGGAGATACAACCGCGACCGAGAGAAGGCTTGCGACTGAAGTGTGTGGCGTTGTTCTATTGGTTGCCTTTTCTTATTACGCGTAAATTTGCCACCAAGTATGTGAATTATGTGTCCTATTCCGCGTGTTACACCGTACAAAAAAGAAATACAATGGCCCCCCTTTAAATAAAATGACATCATTATTTGAAAAAAATAAATAAAGCAGCCTCATTGGGCACATAGCCGTATCGCAGAACGAAGCCAAAAATGGGTGGTTACTGGGCCAAAATGGAACGTAAGGGCAGCATCATCTGCACACAGGGAGCACCTATACTCGAAGGATTGCGCTTTCCGGCAGCCAAATGAGGTTCCACACTGGCTACACCGGTATCCGCAGGGATATCGGATGGGGTAGTTGTGCACACGTTGCCTGACCTCCTTCAGCTCATCACACAGGCGGAGGGCACGCTGTGCCCAGCCCTTCCACCTGCGACCGTGAATCTCTTCGTAGTCCTTGTCCAGCAGCCATACCGCGGCGTGGCACATTTCATGAACCAGAGTCTCGCGCACCTTTCGCGTGGTATCTACCACCTTGATGCTCAGGAGTATCCGACAGGCCTCGTTGGACATTGGCTGAAAAATCCCTGCGGTGGTGTAAAGCTTTTCGGTCCATTCGATCGAGAGATTGTTGGGAAGTCGGTTGGCGAAGATCTTCTTGTTGTAGTACTGGAAAAGCCTTCTGAGTTCCTGAGAATCGCAAATCGCAACAATCTTGGTTTTCGATTTGTTGACACGAGTGGTTGATTGATGGCTGAGGGTACCACCTTCACTGTGTCTAGGATGTCCGACTGTCTTTTGGGCATCAAGCATAGTGCTGTCCCGGGCCTTCTTCTCTCTCTGGGGTGGGTTCTTCAACGCACCTGGAGTAACGGAGCTTGCAACCGGCAATGAGCGCTGCCGCTTGCTGGGGGAGGGGGTTGGTTCCCCAAATCCCTGCTCGGTACGATTGCGCTTGGTCGTGTGCGGGAATCGGTATGAGGCCTCGCCTTTGGGGAGAAACAGCGAGCGCACGCCCACCGGCCATAAGGGCATACAGGGAGGTGGCTTCCAAGGAGAGCAAGCGCGACAACGACAGTCCTGAGCATGCTTCCCGTCATCTCCATTATCACCCTCATCGGAGAGATCGAGGATGATTGTTTCTTGCTGGTCATTGGCAGCTTCGTGTTCCTTGAAGGTGTAAAAAAACTGAAATTCAGGAAATTGTTTCTGTGTTTTACAAACAAATCTTCCAAATCCTCACCTGTACTCTTGGCTGTTGGCCTCTCTCGCCGTAGGACCGAGAAAAAGACCGCTGAGGATGAATTACACCACGCGTTCGTTTCCCGCCAAGAGTGTGAAGTGTGCTCAGGCAGCTATCCGCAAACTTTGTACTCCCATCCTTCGAACCGTTGGGAAGAAAATTTTGAGGAGATCGACGTCGCTTTTGCACCAGCAAACCCACGGTGGGGTCCATAATCGTATGTGCAAGGTAACACGTTTTCCAAGTGCAATCCGTTCTGGGCTGTGTCGAGTGGAAAAACAACGACAAAATAAAAAATAAAAATAACATAAGAGCGTGGGGTCCAGAAAAATATGCAATTAAAAAATTTATTGCTTTTTGCCTATCAAAAAGTGCTAGCAAAAAAACAAATCTTCAAATATTATTTTAAATTTTTTGTTTACATATTTTTTTTTTTTTTGTTTTTTTTTTTGTTTTTAAATTATTTTTCGTTTTTATTGTTTAGTATTATAGTTCAAATTTATTTCTTTACTCAGGGGTAAAAAATGCTTATTTCACCAGGGCAGCTTTGAGCCCTTCACGCTGCTTCTGAAGTGTTGTTAACCAGGTCCCAACCATCAGATAGCCCCCTGAAACTATCTCAGATTGACAAAACATTCTCCGAGGCCTTGTTAAGATCTTGGTGCTAAACAAAGATCCCATTCTTTGGCTAATGCACTCCTCGACAATCAAAAAGTTTTACAATCCAGATCCGCTGCTGCAACTGGGACCTTGACAAGAGAAAAAAGCGGTCCCTGCATGCCTATGCTTCTTGCTGCGCATTGGCGGCTGCTTCTGGGAAGTGTTTCTTTGAGGGGAAAACGTGTTTTGTTTTGTTTTTTTTTTTTTTTTTTTTTTTTTTTTTTGATGAACAAAGGGCTACAAATCCTCTCCTGTTCGCTTGGATGCAGCCTCCCACAACCAAACAGAGCAGAAGATCGTTGTATTTTAAGTCAACCCCCTGCTTCTCATTGGTGCGTTCGAGCAGCCCCCCAAAAAATATTGTGCTTAAGGAGTACTGTTCGGACAGGTATTTTGTTGAAACCCATCCTTGACGACAGGTATACATCAGCAAACCTCAAGAAGAGTCGATAGTCGCATTTTCAAGGTAATACTTTTCCCAAGGCATTATTGGAGTCATGAGCTCTTCATTAGGTGGCCAACTTTAATTCTGGTCAAGACGTGGTCGAAACTCAAAGTCGAACTTAAGTTTTATGATTCAGCCCTTTGTTACCTCCTACCCTCCTTCCCTCCTTCCCTCCTTCCCTCCTTCCCTCCTTCCCTCCTTCCCTCCTTCCCTCTGGTTTTTTTTTTTTTTTTCCTGACTTGTTCATACCAAGAGTAGACCAGTATTCGCCCTTCCAAGGCTTTTTTGGGTACACTGTGAGAATATATTACAAACAGTCATTTTCGGCTGCTATCATATTTCCTCTGTGACTTAGCATAACAGTTGAATTCAATTTTTGTTTTCTGACTTGTTTATTCTAAGTGTATACTAATTTCACCCTCCCGAGGCTTCTTCAGTACACTGTGTGAATAAATTACAAACTGTTGTTTTCAACTGCCGTGATTTTTTCCTCTGTGACCCCAGAGTAATGGTTGAATCCAACTTTGTTGTTTTTTTCCCCATACAAATAAATTTTGGTAGCAGAAAAACAGATAGAAGGAGGGAAGGAGGGTCAAAGATATGAATACCACCAAACTTAAGTTCGACTTTGAGTTTCGACCAAATGGAATTACTCTCCAATGAGACACAAGCGAAGGATAAAGTTAGGTGTCGACACCCCAAACACACAAATTTTTCTGACGGAAAGGTTGTGTTCTTCAAGATGCCAAAGTCCTACAAAGCCATACAAGCGAAGGTCGAACTGAAGGTGAAACGAACTACCATACCTAGTCTTAACAACTACAACCGCAACAAAATCAATGTACCTATTTGGGGAACAATACAAGGAAAGAACTTTAATAACGAGCAGCTAATCCTTGCCCTGTTCAAGGATATGTATACAGTAGGCTACAACCCACTTTGGGAGAAAACCACGCTGTGGGGGTGGGAATAGCCGCAAGTTCTCTTCATCACAACAGCAAAGTCATTCGCCTTGCTGCCGCCGGTTGGGGCACGAAAGCAGATCAAATTGGGTGTGAGAGCTGATTGGAACGCAGGGCTGACATGCCCTGTAGCATCACTCAACACCATAAACCTTCTTCCAGGTCTATCCCCAAGACCCGAAATTTCACACCCCAATCAAGAAGCCACCAAATCCGGGAAACCATATTAAAGATGCCCGTACCTTGCCAAAGGCTGAGGTATCATACAATCGCGCCATCCACCACACGAGTGGAGACAATTCTTTGGTTGGTTGAATGTGAAGTTCTCAATCCTCACTGCTCCCTGGCGCGAGTCTACCGAGCAGCTTGATGCCTTAGTTAGGATGGCGCTAGCGACCCTTAACACAGAAATCAAATAGTCCTTCCCCCTCGTTTGTGTCCTGTTGCGACAAACAACGACGACAGTTTTTCCTAGTAATGACTCTTTGCGTCAACTTTACTCTCCGCTTGTGGCTCAATGTAATGTTTTCGGTATCGCATGGTGAGTTGCCTGCCGGAATTCTCATTGCTGATACCGTTGTGTGTCCTGATTCGTTCGCTGTGGTTAGGATCATTGGTCACACATAAAGATTCAAGATGTTCAACCTTCCCAATATTGAGAGCCATAGTTTCTGTGCCGCAGAGATGCGTAGGATCTTTTTCATGGTGGAGTTTAGCACTTTGATTGCACCGAGTGAATTGGAAGCCCAGATATCGCTCCGATGCTGACTTCTGAAATCGGAGGCTCAGAGGAGTGGCTTTTTTCCCCGATATCCTATATTCAGGAGGGATTCGGAGCATTTTCTGTTGTGATGTGTAAGATGCGTCTCAGTGGCTCTCGACACTCAATTTCTACAGCCGTGGCATCTGTGTGTGCATGCACTTTCAATCCCGCTCTATTGAGAGAGTCGAAGGACCGAGAGAGGTGGCCACATATTTAGGGGCTTTTCGTCGTCAAGGTCAGCGGTGAGAGGCAGAACTGGATATGAAGAGTATCGCCGCAACACACAATGCAGACCGTTCTTGTTGCCTACATTAGCTGTTATAAACCCAATGTCCCACTGCCCATTTGCGATCCGGATTGTCTTGAGGAAGTCGAAATGAAGAAGATCAAATAACTCCTGCTATTCATTTGGCCAAGGCACACCGAACTCACAACTTGTCTCCTACAAGAAACTTCACAGGGAGGTGAAGGTGTACTTGGGCAAGGGGGAGAGGGCGTTGAAGAGGTGCTGGTGCCGCTTGGTGGTGGCGTGAGGGAGTCCAAGGTTGTCATTGTCCCGGCTGCGGGGGATCGGTTCCCATCCACAAGAGGTAGAGCAACACGGTCTCCCGTCATCCTTTCTTGGCGACTGCCCTACCTTTCTTTGTGCGGCTGGGGTTGGATCCGCCTGACAGTCCTCGGATTACACCGCACAGAGCGAGGGGGCCTGCGCGGGAGACATGCTATTATCTCGGAATGAAGGGGTAGGAGGATTTCCGCTTCGGTCGTAGGTGATTTGAGCTCTCATTTGGGAAGGTTCGTCGTTGCTGGTAGGCTGAGGAGAGGCTAAGCTTCGCTTCTCGTTCTGCGCCATATTTCCGACTTCAAAAGGATGCACTAAGGAGACCGTGAGGTTTGTGACTGCGGACATCTGGAGGAGGATCCATTGTTGCAGGAGAAGCATTGTTACTGGAAGCTCTAAGTCCAGCTCAAGAGGGAAGGCAAGCACGAGGAAAAAAATAGCACGCTTAAATGGTGGGAACGTAACCGGCAAAGCCTATGAGAGACATTACGTTACTGTTAACGAAGTTACTTTGATCGTTACAGTTCCAATAGGTCAGACCGTTATACCTCCATTCTCTGGCGCTCACACAGCCGGTATTCCTTACCGCTCTACGCTTCACTCTGTACGTACGCCAATAGGTACAGTGCTGCCACCTTTGCACTCACCTGCACATTTCATTCAGTTTAAATATAGGATCAATCGTTTTTCTGCGGGAGAGACGTCAATACGTTAGAATGGACATCCGGGCATTAAAACCATTGGCGATCTCTGACACACAGAAAATCCATGTCAATTCAGGCATGCTATAAGACGTTTAGTTCCTGAGTGTTGTTACAAAAGGCGTTGCCGGAGTACGGCTTGGCTGTGTACAAGGAAAAAGGCTATTGCGCAATACACATCGTAGAAACCCGGGCGGCTAAAAACCTGATTTAGTATGCAAAACTGTACCCCATTAGGTATGATGTGCCACTTTAGATTCTCACGCTGCGAAACAACTTCCTAGTACCTTATGTTATCACAAAACATCTACGCGGATCCCTTTGGGAGGATGTCACGCAAAGCGCGTTCACACAAGTGCGAAGAGAATGGAATAGTTGTGGAACGAGCAGATAAAGTTAAGATTTAGTACCAAGTTCCAAAACCAGAACCTTACCCGGCTAGCCTTTTGGAGTTCTGTGTTAAGCGTTTAGTGCACTTCTGCGATAAAACGCGTAAAAAGGCAAATTTCTGAAGCTCTAAGGGGAACCAAAGGGAAGCAGCGAGAAAACTGGTGCGTCTTTGCTCCCCAGCTGGCCCCACCATTCGGATAAACAGTTCATCTTCTTTACGACTCGCAAAAATAAGTTCCTATCTTCAACTCGGCTCCAAAATCCCATAAAAATAAAAAAAAATCTGGCTCCTCAGTTGGTGTGCTCGGTAGGTTATTTTGGTCAAAATTCCTATCGAAATCATCAATCATTGTTCCATTCCCTTCCCCAAGGCAACCCTGGCATGCCTCCATCCATTCCTTCCGGAAATGTGGGATCATGCGCCTGGGAATCCAACCCATCCTGCTCATCGTCATCCAAGGAGTCTGGCATGGCTGATGACAGGTCGACCGGCGCGGCAGCAATAAACGCTAGGTCATCTTCGTTAAGCGAGCCACTGCCTGGAGAGTGATCGTCTTCCGATGGTATTTTTTTTGGTAGCTACTGGCGTTTGTTATCATTGGTTTGTGAGCCCAATGGTGCTAACAATTCCTCCATTTCTTCGTTTTCGTCACCCTCTTCTTCTTCTTCTTCTTCTTCTCCTCCTCCAGTTTTTCTCATGGAGAGATCCTTTCTAGAGTTATCACCCATCCTTTTGTCTACGGGTCGTTGTTCGTTGGACAGCCTCTCGGCTGCGATGTCAACAATAATGGGGGACCGACGACTGAGAACGCACCCAAGACCTCCCAGGGGAGCATTGGCGCGTGGCTCTACCGGGAACCTCTTCGCAGGTGGACCAGAAGCTCTTCTGCTAAGAGTTTTCCGTGCAGGTTTTGTCAGTCAACGGAGGGGATATCCCCTGCTTCCCCCCCCCGCCACAAAATCATTCGCTCTCATGTGAACTCACCTGGGGGGATGGCGCCAATGATCGGCTTCCCCTTTGTGAGTTCTGAAGTAATACTCGATGTGAGGAAGGTTCCTTCGGAGCTTGCTGATACTGACGCCCTTCAGATACTGGAAGCGTGTGTAGCGACCCAGTTTTCTATTCAGATGCCGTGCTCTGTTGACCGTCCTTACCTTTCCGAATTGCGGGTGCGCCTTGAGCCAGCTCTCCCAGCCGCCGTACAGCTTTTTTTTTGCCAGGAAGAGGAGTTGAAACGACTTGCCGCGGAAGAATTCTATCCGTATATTCAGTTGCTGTGATTTGTGGTGGATATGTTTTCCTTCCTTTAATCTTTCCAACAGCGCCTCATCATCGTCGTTCAACTCGTGCAACCATTCTCGCAGGTTTTCATTTCCTTCATACACAACAACACCCACATGCACGCCTTCCGCATCATCATCATCATCATCATGGGATGCGGTGCCGAGGTGCTTGTCCTCCCACGTTTTCAAGAGTTCTTTGATGCGCTTTTCGGAGTAGCCATCCGGTGGCGGTGATGCTTTCCGTCCAGCCACCCTTGCTGCTGTTCTCTTGCATGGGCGGTTCTCCTTTTGTCTTGGGGAGCGTTTCCTCTTGTTCCCAAAGCTCTCTCCTCCTTGCCCTGGTCCCACCCTACCCTTTCCCTCCCCCTTTCTTGAGGAGGAGGAGGAGGAGGAGACGGCGCAGGGTGCACCCTCCTCGGTGTGCTGTTGCTCGCAATCTTTTTGCTGTTGATGATGGAGTACCATTTTCTTGCCGCTGGAGGAGGAGAAGGAGGAGGAATCCGTTTCCGCAGCTGCTTCCAGGTTCCTTCGAGCACCCGATAGGCCATCTGACTCGGCTTCCTGTTCCTCTCGATCCTCCTCATCCTGGCCTTCATCATCATCATCATCATCTCGCAAGGAATCCTTCAAAAAAAAAAAAAAAAAAGAGTAAATTGTGGGCGTCTCAATGCTGGGGAAATGTATCGTGGGGGCCACCTCGATGACACGCAGCGCCGCGTTCAAGCAGGTCAAGATTCTTTTCCCTTGACATTTGTTGTCGCGGGCAAATGAGCCCACAACCTGTCTGGTGCGTTCGGGGGTGCTTTCCCACGCATCCGTAAATTCGACGAGTAGCATCACGACGTCTCTTTCCCTTCCTTCCATCATCCACGGCGGCAAGTTCTACAAGGCTCTGGTATTTCCCTTTTCGTTCCCAGAAAAAAAAAGGGGGGCAGTGTTCTCGGGAGTCACAGAAAATGGGGTGTATGCGCCATCTCTCTCGAGAGCCTTCCCGTGTTGGGGGAGAACAAGACCGACAGGCCCCTATGGTGCCTTGGGGTGGTCTTCTAAGAAGCTTCTTCAACAGGCGCAAGCTGGCCTGGAAGATTTGGGTCATAAGATCGGAAGAGCGTCGTGTAGGGAAA
>ERZ778026.4639-NODE-4639-length-10518-cov-10.640447_pt1 | contig 10518 bp, 6 predicted proteins | sample MGYA00375756_ERZ778026 | MGnify/ENA primary metagenome ERZ778026 (study PRJEB29350, sample SAMN05389820) | bioreactor metagenome | isolation source: Ammonium sulfate bioreactor | place: South Africa: University of Cape Town | collected 2014-02-18 ... | reverse complement strand
CGACAATCAAGCCCGTGGCTGGCAAGGATCGGCCGTGCGAGCTCAAGTACGAGCTCGATACCGAGGTCGGTTCTGCTCCCGTGATCACGCCGGCTGCGTTCGGTCTCCAGATGGCCATGAGTGCGCTGGCATCGGGCGACACGGCGGCGGCTCAGAAGGAGAACCAGCTGCAGGGCCTCGATCGTGCTGGTCCGGCCCGTCACACGCGTGTACCTGCAAGCTCACGCCGAACCGAGCTGTACTGCAAGAGAACATCATCTCACGCAGAGCCTATCGTCCCGCAAGAGCTGCCCGTCGCTGCCGTCATCGCCACGCCTGCCGAGCAGGAGCCGGAGCAGCCACCGTGTTCGCCCGCGGAACCGGCGAGCAGCCCGCTCGAGCTCGAGACTCTGCCCGTGTCCCAGAGCGAGATCGAGCACCTGTTATTCCGTTCGCCGTCGATCTGGACCGGCACCGACACCATCCAGCCGGCAGTCTTCGATCCGATGGTGCAGAGCTGCGACACGCAGCCGACGGTGCTCGAGGAGGACCTCCGCACTGACTATCTCGTCTTCCAGCGACCGTGGTCGGCCGAGGAAAGCTCGTGCATGGACGACCTGCTCCGGAGCTGCGCGCTCGACTTTGCCATGACTGCGTGAGTGTATCTACCTTCACGGCGTTCGGCGCGCAGCAATATCCGTGCTTTGTACTTGTAATGCAGTTGTTGTTCACTTTGTGTAGTAGTTGTTGGGTTTGGTTTGGTTTGGTTTGGTTTGGTTTGGTTGTAAACCCACGTACCCTACTCCGGACGTGGGGCAATCCTCCATAAATACAGGGCAGTGAATGCGTCAGTGACTCAGAGAGTATCGTAGGATTACGCAGTCAAGGAAGCGCGTTCAATTCGACGCCTCGAGCTGCTGAGCAGCACAATACTTATTGGTTCTGAACCGATATGGCTGCGTTGCTCTGTTGGGTTTTTGGTGGAGCAGGTGTCGGTGGTGATGTATTCTTATTCTCGCTCGTGGTCGTGCGCGCGCGTGCGTGCGTGTACTTGCTGGGCATCTCTCCATCTCTCTCCCATCTTTCTCTCCATCTCTCGACCATTGCCATCCGTTGTTGCATCCTCCACATCCATCTCTCTCCCCTCTCTCCCCTCCCTCTCTCTCGACACCACTCACACCATGTGTTGAGATGGAGTCGGTCTACGAGTCTCTCGATCCTATACTCAAGATCATACAGTATGGCTCGAGCTTCGGCTCGTGGGCGTGCGAGCAAGCTGGCCTGCCCGAGCAGAGCGTGTGCTCGCTCGACCGCGTGAGTGTGCTCTCGTATCGCGTGCGTTCGTTCGTCGGCGTCATCTCGGTGGTCGACGAGTTCATCTATCTCGCCGACTGCTACAACAAGGCCGTGGTCGAGCACGAGCGCGTGGCGTGGCTCAAGAATCTCCTCTCGATGGCCGAGGTCATTTGCGACCTGGCGTCCATGTTCTGTGACCTCTGGGCGCTGATGGTGACGCTGGCGCTCAAGTCCATCGCCGTCCAGACCGTCGGCAAGCGATGGCTCTTCCTGCGCGTCGTCATGTTTCGATGCCGCACGTTGCTCGAGCAGGCGTCCGACGTCTGGTGGACCTTGTCGCTCTCGTTCGCGCTCTCCAAGGTCTTGATTCGTCTGTGGTTGATACAACAACGCATACGACACCACCAGAAGAGCGCCTCGGTCGTCGCTGCCGCCGCCTATCCCGCTGCCCCGAACAACCAACGCCGCCAAGTACAACCACCACCACAACCACAACTAGCACTACAACACGATATCCACATGGCGCCGGCTGCGAACATTGCTGGCGCTGTGGACAACAACATCATCAACAACAACGATGGCCACGGAGTCGCGCACCCGTATCGACCGTTCGATCGCGCCTCGGCACTGCTCAACCAGAAGCGCTACGAGCTCTTTCTTCGAGGGCTCAAGTGCTTGTTAGACATGGCGGCTGCCTACTCGGGCGCTTCATGTTGTCGTCTCGAAGGTGCCACCGGCATCGCTGCCGTCATCTCGACCCTCCTGTAAATGCTGCTGCTGTTGCTGCTACCACTCTCAACCAACCAACACCGCGAGCACCAACACTCGCGCTTGGGTGTGCCTGTACATCATCGTCAACATCATAATGTCGTCATCGTCGTCAATCTCTTCAGCATGCTCGTGCCTTTGGCTCCTCGTCGTCTCCATATCTATCTATCTATCACTCTATCCAGCTCTCATTGTATCTCAGTCAGTGCCCTGGTACTCGTCCATCGATGTTTATTCATGTTCTTGTCTTGTTGTTGCTGTTGTTGCTGCTGTTGTTGTTGTATGCGATAAACTGCCCATAGTCCGACATCGGCGCCATTCGCTTGTTGCTCTCGCGCTCCACACGCACACATATGGCCGACCTTGACCCCTTCTTCCGAGACTGTCTCTCGACATGGCACTCGCCGCTGGCTGAAACGCCGGCACACAAGGATCTCTTTCGATTGGCGTCGCGTGTCGTCGTGTGGGTGGCGCCTGCCGATCCGACTCCCGTGACGCCGCAGCAGCTGCGCGATAGCGTCGGCGCATCGCTCGACAGCGACGAGAGCGACGCGTCGTTCGCCGAGGCCGCAGCGTCCGTGAGTCCCGACGTCATTCCATTGAGCGAGCTCGATGAGATGGTCAACAGCATGCCATCGTTGTTGACCGATGTCGAGCCGCACGAGGTGCTGCTCACGGTCGTGACGACCTCGATGCTGCGCCAGAGTTCGGACTCGCTGCGCAAGAGCGCTGAGCACTCGTCGCCATCGCCATCGCCATCGCCAGCAGCAGTGGTGCCATCAGCCGCGGCACCAGCAGCAGTGGCACCGGTTTCAGCAGCAGAAGCAGCGACTATCGCGCCTCCTGTGATGAAGCCGATCGAGCACGTTGCACGAATCCTCGACCCGATCGCGCGCTTCTTCGAGACGCCCGAGAAGCACGCGAGCATCATGGCGTACGTGCAGCAGCACGTCGCATCGCCGCCGCACGAGCCCATCGAGTTCTCGTACGATCTCTTCCACAAGATCATGGGCGCCGAGAGCAAGACCGCGCGCCTCTTCAAGGTCATCAACCAGGCGATCGTCATGCCGGGCGCCTTGTACTTTCGGCAGCACGTGGCGCACGGCACCATGATGAAGGACTACCACGGACCCGACGGCTGGCGCATCATCGTCACGCTCTCGAAGCGCGTCGTCAACGTCACGCACTTGCGCCGAGAGCAAGCGCTCGAGCCACCGACGAGCCCCGACTTCTTCTGGGTCGAAGTACGTCATCGTAGTGGCGTCGTCGTCGTCGTCGTCGCGGGAATGCCATCAATCCAACCTAACCACCGCTGTGCAGTTGGAGGAATCGTTGACGTTCGATGCTGAGCTACAGGAGCTCACGTCGGCGTCGTTGCGCCTGGTCGATGTGCGTGTCGCCGAGAACATGAACAAGGCCAAGCGAGGTACGCGCGAGGCGAGGGAATGATGCGTGCCGCGCGATGAGCAATGTCGCTCACCGTCGTGAACCGCACACAGCTGAGATCGAGCGCAAGTTCCGCCGTTCACTTCGCATCTGCTAGCGAGGTGGCGATCGAACAAGATACCGAGCGAGGTATACTTGTTCTGTTGTGTTGTTGGTTTGGTTTGGTTTGGTTTGGTTGGTGGCCGTGTGTGAGCGAGACGACGACAAGCTTTATACTACTCTCTCTCTCTAAAACCAAACGCCACGGCGTCACGTGAGCCGAGATGGCGTTGGCGCGAAAACTGTTGATGGTGGGTGGGTGTGTGTGGTGCGTTGATTTGGTGGCGGCGGTGGCGGTGGCGCACTGCTACTGCTGCCGTAGTAGCGTGCACGCGTGTGGTGCCGCCCTTACATTCCCGAGTGCGTCCTCCTCCTCTCCTCGTCTTTGCACGTTCAGCGACCGTTATGGTGGTGCTGGCTCGCGGTGCGCAACGTCGAAAGCAGCGCATGGATGTTCTCGTGCCAGCCGGAGATCTTGGTCTTGAGCAACTCCCATTGTGCACGCTCAAAAACGCGCTGTGTGCATCGCCTGAAGCACAGAGCGCGCATAGGAGTTAGGCAACGATTCTCTCTCTCTCTCTCTCTCTCTCTCACGATTGGGAGATGGAGAGAAAGTGCAGTGGCACACGTACTGCACAATCACCACTTGCTTCAACTCGTTCATCTTGGCCTCGAGCACGCCGGCGCTGATGGCGATCACGACCCAGTCCTCGACATCGTCTTGCGGAATGTCGAGCGTCGTGGCTATCAGCGAGTACGGCAGCACGGGGTTCTCGGCCGCGAGCGTCGCCAACGAGAGCAAGCGAATCTTTTTCAGACCGTCGGTGTGCGACAAGCCTGCAGGCGAGAGACACACACACACACACACACACACACACACACACACACACACAGGCAGAGATATGAGAGGCTGACGAAAGAAGTGAGTTAGCGAGAGCGAGCGAGAAGGCGTACCGATATGCTCCAAGTATCCCGGATTGCCTGCAACGAAGGTCTTGAAGGCGTCGAGCTTGTCGGTCGCAAAGAGTGACAGCAACTCAAAGAGCTTCGAGTGCTCGGGGTCGCTCTTGAGCTGCTGCACAGCCTTGAGCTCGAGCAGATCGTCGCATTGGTGTACATCAGGCAAGCGGATCGCCTGCACGGCAGCGGCCACGGCGCTATCGCGCGAGGTGGCGAGTGCTGCACCGTCGGCATCCTCAAAGTTGGCGAGGTGCTTGCGCAACACGTTGAAGGTCTCGATATCACTGCGATGACGCAGTACAACGAGAGCGCAAGTGAGTATCGCGAGAGTTCCTCCGGTTCCAAAGCGAGGCGAGGCGAGGCGAGGTCGAACGTACTCCTTGCCGATAGCGACCAGCTGATCGTAGACGATTTTGTAGATCTCTCGGCGGTCTTGTGAGGAGGCGTTCCACTCGTCGAGCCAGCTATCGATCGACGCAAAGTGCTTGTACACGAGATCGGTCTGCTTCGAGTCGGCTGCGAACTGCAGCAAGGCGCGCAGCAGGTGCGTGCGCGAGTTCGGCGTGCCGACCACGTTGTAAAGGCTTGCAATGCTGCACAAACGCAGAGTCACCCAATATGAGCTTGCGGCTCTCTCTCTCTCTCTCTCGTTGTGTGTGTGTGTGTGGATGCTACTCGCTGGAGATGGGGGCGGGCATCGTACACTTGGAGGCGCAGGGCGTTCTTGTCGTCTACGGTGCCGACGATCTGCTTCACGATCTCGTTCAAGAAGCGCTCGAGATCGCCGACCTGACGAGCAATGTTGTACACGGCCAACCAAAAGATCTCGACCTCTGTTGTTGTCGCCGATAGCACAAGAGCGCGCGCGTAGCAAGCAACACGGCAGCGAACCAAGCGATGCATCGTTGAGCCAAACGCTCGCAGAGACAGCGTAGGATCGTGCACGAACGTACCGCTCTCGGAGCTGCCATGCGAGAAGCTCAATGAACCCTGCGAGATGACGAACTCGAGCACCTCGGCGCTCTTGGTAGCAGCGTCGGCCACGAGCTGTGCGAACTTGCTCGCAACAGCGTCGTCGCTCTCGGCGCCATCACGCGCCACGGTCAAGGCACGGATGTACGCCACCACATCCTTCAACTGCTCGGTATGCGACAGCGAGTCCACGAAAAGAGCCATTATCTCTCGAGACTACGTGTGAGTGAGAGTGTGTGTGAGAGTGTCGGAGTCGAGCTTGTTGTTGGTGCTGGTGTGTTGGCTAGCACGAGAGCAGCGACACCGAGACGGCGAGATGGAGAAAGAGACCCGACGCGAGAGGCGGCCTCAGCACACAAGCATAGGTCAACGCAACCGAGAGCTCCAACGCAGCCTTACGAGTATTTTTTGGCTATTTTTCATTTTGCGATCTCTCTCGTTGCTTGTTGCTTACTCTCTCTCTCGCTCTCGTGTGTGTTGCATCGATCTCGTGTGATATCCGTGACCTTCTCGCTCTCTCGCTCGCTTGCGCATCAGTCAATCTCGTTATATACCCATCATGAGCGTTTCACCGGTCCGATTGTTCTCGGCTGAGGCGGTCGAGGAGAAGGGAGATATGGCGCGCATGGTACGAGACACGCGTCTCTCTCTCGCTCTCGATGTCGCTGTACCTGGATGATACTCATCTCGCTTCGTGTGCTACAGTCCTCGTTCGTGGGAGCCATCTTCATCACCGATCTGCTAAAGACCACTCTGGGCCCCAACGGCATGGTACGTGCATCGTATGCAGCCATGTCGAGCGAACGACGCGCGCGCTCACTCTCGCTTCTCGTTCTCGAACGCTCGCGTATGCGCAGGACAAGATCTTGCAGTCGATGGGCAACCAGGACGAGGTCACGGTCACCAACGACGGCGCCACCATCCTCAAGAGCCTCAACGTCGATAACCCAGCTGCCAAAGTGCTGATCGGTACGCGGCGAGTGGCGAGTGATGGCTGGCGAGTGGCGACTGATCATCGTCGTTGTGGTACGACGGCCTTCGATGCAGATATCTCCAAGACGCAGGACTCTGAGGTCGGTGACGGCACGACGAGCGTGTGTGTGTTCGCCGGCGAGCTTCTGCGCGAGGGCGAGAAGCTGCTCAAGCAGCACATCCATCCGCAGACCATCATCCACGGCTGGCGTCTCGCGACCGAGGCCGCCAAGCAGCGTCTCGCCGACCTCGCCGAGGATAACAGCTCGGACGACGCCAAGTTCCGCCAGGACCTCGTCAACATCGCCAAGACCACATTGTCGTCCAAGCTCTTGAACCAGGACAAGGAGTACTTTGCCAACCTCGCGGTCGATGCGGTGTTGCGCCTCAAGGTGCGACCACCACCACCACACGCTCACCACCACCTTGATCGTCGTACTCATCCTGTACGCCTCCTCTCTCCTTGTGCAGGGAAGCGGCAACCTCGATGCAATCCACATCATCAAGAAGACTGGTGGCAGCCTGCTCAACTCGTACCTCGAGGAGGGCTTCATTCTGGAGAAGCGCTTCGGCGTCGGCCAGCCCAAGCGCCTCGAGAAGCCCAAGATCCTGATCGGCAACACGCCGATGGACACCGACAAGATCAAGGTCTTTGGCGCCAAGCTCAAGACCGACTCGGTGGCGGTCGTGGGCGAGGTCGAGCAGGCTGAGAAGGCACGCATGCGCGAAAAGTGCCAAAAGATCATCGACCACGGCATCACGTGCTTCATCAATCGCCAGCTCATCTACAACCTGCCCGAGGAGTACTTTGCCGACCATGGCGTTAGCACCATCGGTACGTACCACACACAAACACCACACACAGCGTGGCATCGAACGCCTTGCTCTCTTCTTCCAGCCACTCACGTGGACGCACGCGCGCTCTGCAGAGCACGCTGACTTTGAGGGCATCGAGCGCCTGGCGCTGGTTCTCGGTGGCGAGATCGTGTCGACCTTCGACCACCCCGAGAAGGTCAAACTCGGTACCTGCGAGCTGGTCGAGGAGATCATGATCGGCGAGGACCGCGTGATCCGCTTCTCGGGCGTGCAGCTCGGTGAGGCGTGCACCGTCGTGCTGCGTGGCGGCAGCTCGCAGATGCTCGAGGAGGCTGAGCGCTCGCTGCACGACGCGCTGTGTGTCGTCAACGACACGGTGCGCCAGAAGCGCATCGTGTTCGGAGGCGGTGCGGCCGAGATGGAGATGGCGCAGGCGGTCGAGGAACTGGCCGCGCAGGTACGGCGATTGCGTCTCTGCAGTGCCGCGCGAAGCACCCGAATACGACTAACTCGACGCTCGCTTGTGCAGACTGCTGGCAAGCAAGCACTTGCTTTGGAGGCATTTGCTCGCGCACTGCGCGCCATCCCCACGATCCTCGCCGACAACGCAGGCCTCGACAGCGCCGAGCTCGTGAGCCAGATGCGCGCCGCGCACGCCAAGGGCAACCGCTACGCAGGCCTCGACGTCTTGCTCCCGGGCATCGGCAACATGAAGGAGCTCGGCATCACCGAGTCGCACCACGTCAAGCACCAGATCCTCGTGTCGGCTTCCGAGGCCGCTGAGATGTTGCTGCGCGTCGACAACATCATCAAGACGGCTCCACGCAAGCGAGAGGAAGACCCTCGCTACTGCTAATCGCCTCTCGCCTCTCTCCTCCCGCCTCGGTTCGCCTATCAGCCGAGAATGCGTATTTTTGTCCGCCGAACCAACCACGCAACAAGCCTCCTGCACCATGAATCAGATTGTGTGTGTGTGTGTGCGCTTGATTGATTGAGCTGTTGTCATGAACCCGACCCATCCACCCATCGAACCATCCAACCAATACCCTCCCAAATCGAAGTGATGATAAATATACACGCAGACGTATCTCTCCAGTCTCAGTATCCATCAAGCAACGTGGTCGAGGAGCGATGCTGCTGGTTGGCGCTCGTTCTTTGCTTGTTCTCCTGCTGCCGCTGCCACCTATCCATCATCATCGTGGCCGTCGTCTCTCGTCGTCTTCTCATACTCACACCGCGGCTTCTCTAGCATCATGAGTCTCGCTCTTACACGTCTTGCGGCCGAGCGAAAGAACTGGCGCAAGGATCATCCATTCGTACGTGCTCGATGTATGCGACTGCGTATGCGAAACACACCAGTTGCTGATGCACTCCTGGTTGTCCATCTGTCTATCTGTCTGTCTCTCTGTCTGTCTTGATATCATGGGCTCGCACGCACACACACACAGGGCTTCGTTGCTTGCCCTGACAAGAACCCTGATGGCTCGATCAATCTCTTAAAGTGGAGTTGCAAGATCCCGGGCAAGAAGGACGTACGTGTCATCATCAACAAGCTCACTCGCTCACAAGCGACTGGAGCGAGCTCGGCTCACGGCTGTATCACCACCACCCACAGACCATCTGGGAGGGCGGATTGTATCCGCTCACGATGGAGTTCACCGAGGAGTACCCGAGCAAGCCGCCCAAGTGTACGTACGATCGTTGTGCCATCGCCACTGTGGCTCACGTGTCGCTCTCGCTCGCTCGACCACTGGCGCAGGCCGCTTCCCTAAGGGCTTCTTCCATCCGAACGTCTTCCCTTCGGGCACCGTGTGTCTGAGTATTCTCGACGAGGACAAGGATTGGAAGCCCGCCATCACCATCAAGCAGTTGCTACTCGGCATTCACGACTTGCTCGATAGTGCCAACCCCAACGATCCTGCACAAGAGGAAGCCTACTTGCTGTTCGCGTACGAGTCATTGCCCGCACAGAGAGATCCACGGGGAGAGAGAGAACTCACGAGCAGCTCGTTCATTGGCAGTCGAAACAAGCCCGAGTACAACCTGCGTGTCAAGGAGCAGGCCCAGCGATACCAGCAGCCGTAGGTAGCGAGCGAGGCACTCACACGTGAAGCAGCCGTGCTGTGCTACTCTGTATAGTCGCCACGATCGATCGTTGAAGATGCCAACGCTATCCGATATTCTACACCACCACCACCACCACCACCACCACCGCCATTCGCTCGCCAAAGAGAGAGCACCCCGAACTAGTTACTGCTGTTACGACCATCGCCATCGCCACCACATCGCCGTCAATATCGCCATCGATCAAGCAAGTTAGTCAATTTTGTAGTCGTAGTAGTCGTTGCTGTTGTGTTAGTGCTGTTCCTCGTCGTCGTGTTATGACATGCTCGTTGGCGCTGCTGTTCTGCCGTGGATGAAGGAGGAATTCGGCTATGTGTTATGCTCTTCGTTGTTATGCTCTAATTACAAGTCCAGTGGCGCACACGACAAACAAACAAACAAACAGACAGATGGATGCATAGATAGATGGAAGCATAGCAAGATAGATCGACAGACGAGCTTGCTTGGCGGCGGCTGTACAAGATTAACAAATAACAACAGTCCTCGAGGGCGAGTTGGCACGCAGGCAAGGCAAGGAAGCGAATAGATAGTGAGTCAGTGAGTCAGAGAGAGAGAGAGAGAGCCCGACAGAGCCTCCTCGTTCGCTCGCTACGACAGCGTCGGCACATGCATGGCCTCGGTGATGTCGTCGTCAGGCACCTCGTCGGGCTCGTCGATCAAGTCTTCGAAGAAGGCGCTCATTCGCTCGGTCAGCAGCGAGCCGAGGCCGCTAAAGATGGCTCGCGCTGATGGCCGCGCCTCGGCATCGCCACCGTTCGACAGAGTCATCGACGACGAGGAGGACGACGAGCACAGAGACTCGTCGCTCTCGTCTTCGCACGGCGTGCGGTGGTTGCGACGGTAGCTTTCGAGTCGTTGGCGCAACTCGATCGGCAGCACTCGCACCGCTGCACGATACACTTGGTCGTTCTCGCCGATCACTTCCATGCACAGCACCGAGAGCGATTGCGGCTCTGTGCGCGAGAGAGAGAGAGAGAACGCGATATCGCAGATGCAATAGTTAGCCCAGTGTGCGTGCGTGCGTGCGTGCGTGCGTGCGGCAGCATCGAAGAGAACTGCGCGGTTCGGCTGATTGCACGTACGTTGTGGTGTCTTGGGCAGCTCCACCAAACGACCATTACGCCACTCTTGATTGGTTCGGCGTCC
>ERZ778026.4638-NODE-4638-length-10519-cov-95.713303_pt1 | contig 10519 bp, 11 predicted proteins | sample MGYA00375756_ERZ778026 | MGnify/ENA primary metagenome ERZ778026 (study PRJEB29350, sample SAMN05389820) | bioreactor metagenome | isolation source: Ammonium sulfate bioreactor | place: South Africa: University of Cape Town | collected 2014-02-18 ... | reverse complement strand
CTCTCTCTCTCTCTTTCTCCATTCATATTTATTAATTTGTACCTTATTCCTCTCTCTCTCTCTGTGTCTCTCGTTTGACAGACATCTGAAGGGCTTTCTTGTTCAAGTGTATGATAGGCTGGCTTACGTAAAGACACACTTAAATTTCATCAGATAATCGTGACCAACTATGAAAAAAGAACATAGGACCTTGTATTATCGTGAAACATGAGATCATCAGACGCTCTCTCTCTCTCTCTGGTGTTCTTCGATTGATATTTGTGAATAACAAACATATGTTTGAACAGCGACAACTCTTCTCTGACTCAGGTGTACTTAGATCTAAATGAGCCATTCGACAGCTCATTCAAATGAAACATGCAAATCACATCCGAAAAGAAAACCGACTAATCGACATTCCTTTTTCTATTAGATCTATTGAAAAAAAAGAAAAGAAATGAAATGATGCAATACACGTCCATCGTGAACAAGTGTGTTATTGAAAAATAATTAGTGATAGTAACTATGTTCGATGTTAACACAAACACGTTGGCCTCCGGACGTATCATACATTTTTCATATTGAAGTTCAACTCTAATTGGCTCGGATCTCCCATCAGCTAAAAATCTATCTCGTATTACATTGCAAACATCAGAGAATTCCTTCGTTCTAGTTTTCATCACACGCGATCCTAACTAAATACGAATAATAATAATAATAATAATACTTCTTTATTTCTTCTTATGACAACGATTCAAGGTTAGACAACTACGAAAAAAAGACAAAACGTGCCGTAGGAAAAGCATAAGAAATCAATCGTCAATTCAAAAATAGAAGAAGAAGAAGAAGAAAAGATCGTTTTTATTCTAATTGCTTCATTTCAGTTTAATCACAAATCTCATTCTCTTAACCTTGAACAAACGGTTGGAACGGAAACGAATGAAAGATGAGATCATTAGGAGGCGGATTCATCCAACAAGAACATACACATCACAAAGAAGAAGAAAAAAAAAGAGAAAACGCAACTTTTCTTCTTTATTAGTACTTTCAGATTGGATATGAATATTTTGTCTATCGAGTGTGAGGCGATTGTTAGTCAGCACTTATTCGATGACTACAATTAGACATGAACAACTCATCATTTTCTCTGTTTAGTCTGCCATTTCTAATGTTGATGATAATACGATCAGCAACATATTAATCTGTGCGTATGTTCTTCTCGATGAGAAGAGAAAAAGAAAACAAATTAGTTGATAGCAGTCGGTGTGTGTGTATGTGCGTATCAAAAGAAGTCTTTACGGAACAATAGAATTGAAAAACTATTTACCAGTCTGATCGAATTAAAAAGCAATCATTTCGTCTCTTGTTACTAAATCTAAAACAATAATTATTACATTCGTATTCTCAATCAATCGATCATGTTGTAATCGATCGATTGATTGATCAATCATCATGCATGTTTGATCGAAACTGACATCAATGACCTTTTTACAGATGAACATTCGCAGCATGTCAATGAGAATGTGTCATTCTCATTCGATAAATAACACACAGATGTATCGAGTTCGATATACGTTGTTAACTCTAATTTATTGAAAACACCGAATAGACACATATTGAGAGAGTAAACAAACAATATGCTGTACAAAAACTTACTGAATTAAATTCAATTGAAATCAATTAATAAGTTACATAAGTTCATTCGAAAGATCAAATGTTATTCGAATATACAGAAAAACGAAAAAGAAATAACGAAAGAAAAATCTCCCCAAATACTAAAAGATTCGTTTTGGATTTTCTCTTGAGAATAAGCAATGCACTGTTATTTGACACGAAAACGAAAAAAAAACAAAATCACCGAGAACAAAAACTGTTTTGCAACGATTATTTTTTCAATTTTTCAATATGATGAATGATTTTAAGCGATGGTCCAAGTTTCAAGCCCATGTATCGCATTAATATATCGATGGACAACAGAAGAAGAGCCTTGCCATCGACCTCCTACGCGAAACAATTTGTCATTTGAATTCAATTGAAAATGAAGAATTACTTCTTGAAGAAATCGAGATGCGAGATCATTGAATGACGAGTCGATTTCTCGAATAAACATTGCAACTTCGTTTGGAGTGTATTCTTCAAGACGATCTGATATCACATTTGAAAGATCACTTTGAGATGAAGATTCTGAAAAATACGAAAATTAAAATGACAAAGGAAAAGTTGAGCTCGAATCAACCGGTATTATAAATTGATTCTTCATCGAAACTTGATTTTGACACTTTACTATTGGTCAGATAAGTTTCATCTTCTATTCAAACAAAAAGTCAATTTAATAGAAACTTTTCTTTCGAAAATATTTACCGAGATCAAATTCGATACTTTTGCGTTTATTCTCGTAATTACTTGACGATGAATCTAATTGAACTGAATTTCGAATTCGATTGAAATCAAGCAAATCTTTACTTTGATCTTCATCGATAGTTGTTGTTGGCTGGGGTAGAGTCGAAACGAGCAAATCATTTCCAGCTAAGATTCCATTTTGAAATCGTCGAATGATATTCCAAAAATCTTCTTCACTTTCAATCAAAGGAACATCAACTAAAGTCCCGTTTTCCACTACAAAAAAGATTTGTTGTTTTTTGTTCTCGTTTCTTTTCAATTCGAATTACATTTGATTTCCTTCGTCGAATGTTTGTTCGTTTCTGTCAAAATATCACGGATACGTTTGGTAAATAACGTTGGTTGAAAAGAACAATTCACACACGAATCAAATATCAACTTTAGAACCGAATGAACTTCACCAGGACCAAATACCGATGGCATCAAGTAAAGAAATCGTTGAGGATTCAATAGAACTCCGCCATTATCACCCGTATAATTCCAAAATACAGTTACTAGAAAACGATTTATTAGCCTACGGTTTCTCGAAATAAACTTCGAATTCTACCGGTCAGATCTTTCGATGATATTTCGTCAGCTATCGTGGTTTTCTTCTTTTTCAGTTCGTTCTGTTTATTTGCCGTTCGAGAATAAGCTAAACCGAGATTTTCCCATTTTCTCTCCTCAAAAAACAAAAAAACGAAACGTACGATATCCTCCGATTTTTGCTATTCGAATTCCTGCAGTTTTGCACCAACCAACAGGAAATATATCTCGCGAATAGTATTCGACTTTGAAATTATTCGACGAACTCCATCCGTCTAAGCAAATCACAATTCGATGGTCACCGGGAAGAACTTTAGTCACCGTTGCTGGACAGATTACATGAGGATGTCGAGGATCGACCGCCTCAAGTTTATCACCGATTTGAAAGAGATTCTTCGCAGGTTTTTCCGGCGACTAAACGAACAAAAACTAAACTAAGCAATTCTGTTTGACAAACGAGTGACAGCTACCGGTTTGAAACAAGATTCACGAGCGAATGGACCGTTTTTTATGTATCGTTCGAAGTATTTCGCCCATCGTGATGAATTTTGTTGAAAACCAAGTGGAAGTACAATTTGTCCGCCCTAAAATTCGCCTCGATTTTTAATCAATCAGTTGATTCGTCTTACTAATTTCTCCGTTGTTCCGTAAACTCGAATATCTGTTGAGTCGACAAGTCTCCAAAAATCATTCCGATCATCGGTTCCGTCCAATCGAATGCGCAATCTCGGTCCGTCTTTGCTAATAATCGTTCCGATACACCACGAATCTTGATTTCTCGGATCGATCGATTCAACTTTCTCTCCAATTTCGAATTCATTCGTCGGAGGAATCAAAGACTACGAACACAAATTCACAAAAAAAAACAAGGCAAATTCTCAGTCTCGACATTTACTTGTCGGAAGTAACAAGCTGCTGCAGCAACACTTTTCGTTTCAGTTAAATACGAATCCCAATCGTGTTCTGCATCTGCAAAGTCAAAGAATTTTCTCGAAATTCAACAGTTTTAGCTCACCGTCATCGTCAGATAGTGAAGACATGTGTTTGTTTGAATGATTTTCTTTAATTAAAACATCTAGAATAATTAAATTGATTCGTTTTTTTTTCATTGACAGGAGAGGGGAAGAAGAAACATGAGTAATTATTACGGAAAACTCGAACCAATGGTCACGGAGACACTTGCGTACATAGATGGCAGTCAAAGCGAATTGCGAGAAACTGATTTTGTCCAATCACTAACGACTGCAGAGGTCGTTGTTTATTTCATCCATTCGAAATTAAACTCGAAAATCTCATTGGAGGACAAAGTTCTCGTCGAATGCCGGTTGTTTATTTGTTGTTACGAATGAATCATCCTGTTGGTTATTTCTAATTTCGTCATTGCTCGTGATAGGACACATATAAAACACTTTGTTGCCCGTATTCATTCATTCATTTTCATTCTCTCTCGTTCGATTGTAGAAAAACGCACACGAAAGCAATCTGTCTGGTAACTAAATCTTCATCGAGGCGTTTTTCCGCCGTTATTCAACGCTAAACTTCTCTCAATACTTCGTCATCGTCATCAGCGATCATCAAAATTCGATAGTAATCTTGTTTTTGTTTTTTCATAGACAGTTTTTCGGTTAATTTTTCCGTAATTGTTTGCTTGATTTTGTTTTTTTTCCTTTGTGTCAACAATCGTGTATCCGTGTGAATTTTATTTTTCGTCAGCTCATTTTGCTTTCACAACATTCAACAAGAAGAAAAAAAATAAACGTCTTGTATCAGTTTTATTTGTGTATTATTGTATCTTTTGATTGTCGATCGACATAAACACACACACACACACGCGCATACAGAACTGTTTGGCTTTGAATCATGTCGATTATTCGATATCGATTTAAGGCGAACAAAGATTTTGAATCAGTCAAAATCGATGGAATGAGTTGTTCTCTCGGAGAACTCAAACGTTTAATTTCGGCGAAATCTTCTCGAACAGGATCGCATAATTCTCGAGATGATTACGATTTAATTATCAGCAACGCAAATACAAATGAAGGTTCGTCGAATTCATTTTTCCTTTTGTCAAAAAATTTCATTTTTTCGCTTTAGAATACAAAGATAATTCGGATTTAATTCCTCGAAATGCCAGCGTGATCGTGGCGAGACGTATTCGAGGTATAGTCGATACGTTGACGCCAACGAGCAACCAAAGGCCTGTGGTTTCATCGGACGATATTGTCCAAGAGTAAATTTGTTTTTTTTTCGAATTGAATAAACGAAGATTTTTGTCTTTTGTGAATAGTTTTTTACGTCCGGCGATTCTTTTGAATCAGAGCGGACCGTTGATCGAAACCAATGCGATTCCGTTGGAACAACTCAGCGAAACAACGAATTCAGCACCGGCTAAGGAAATGACTGAGGAAGAAATGATCAAAGAAATCCAAGCAGGTTCACACGCTCGTTACGTGTAAGTCTTTTCATTGCAAAAAACAAAAGAAAAATAACCGAAAATCTCGATTTTCTTAGCACGACTCAACCGGCCTATCGAACGAATTTGTTTATTTGCCATCATTGCAAACAGCCTGGGCACATCAAAAGTCAATGTCCATCGTTTTTGGTAGGTTTTTGCGCTTGTTTTTTCTTATTGATATTTTGTGTTTTTTTCTTCAGTCATCGAATAACAATAATTCGAATCCATCGTCGTCGACAGGCGCTGAGGGCAACTCGACAACAAATCCAAGTTCAGGTCGACCTCACACGTCGCACATCGTGACACGTCACGCTCCGTACCAAATGAACCATCATTATCATCATCATCGAGGGAGTCGATCGCATCGTGGTGCAGGTCATCCACGTGACCCCATACCAAAGAAAACGACCGGCATTCCACGAGATCGGCTCATTCCAGTGCCTAAACACATTCCCGGTGCGTTGAGAGACCAAACTGGCGCCTCGGTCGTGCCGAGACAAATGGCAGAATTGTACGTCGAACGAAGTGAACGAAAACAAGATGCTTTAGCTCATTCGATACGACAATCTGACGAGAAAAATGTTTCATCAACACCCTCAAGTTCATCGAAAACAGCCGATGAAGAAATTCCCAATGATCTTCTCTGTCCATTGTGCAAACGAGTGTTTACCGACGCTGTTATCACTCCGTGTTGCAATCTTAGTTTCTGCGATGAATGTATTCGCACGGCTTTAATCGAAAGTTCGGATCACGAATGTCCGATGTGTCATTGTCAACACGTCGCCATCGATCAAATCAACCCGAATTTGTACCTTCGAAATCATATTAAACGTTGGCACGAACGGCAAAATCAATCGGTTTACTCTCATTTATCTTTGCCTCAGCAAGCAATCGAACCGGCCGATGTCGATTCGAGTTCGACAACGAATCTTTCGAACGAAAACGAAGAATACGATCCGACGAATGTCACGTCTTCGTCGGCACGACCGGCGGTGAAAGTTCCGATTGTGATTAAAATGCAACCGCGTGGCGAAACACCGTCGCCGCCGTCGATCGGAACATTGATGTTTAAAGAAGAAAAAGACTCGGATTTCGAACGAACAACAACGCCGCCGAAAGACGAGCCCACTGACTCATTTCGATCGTCGACAAGTGTTGAAGGTAAATTTTCAATTGAATTTCGACTTTTTTCAAAATCAAATTTCTATTTAGTCGAGAAAACCGAAGGCGAAACTCCGCCTATCAATTCTCTGTACCAATCCGCCTCGCCAACAACTCCCGTTGCGCCGATGCCACCAGCAAATCCCGTTGTTCCTCATTACTACCAAACTCCAGCTCATCACAACGTCATCTATCCTCACCACATTCCTCCAACATCAACCAACGGTCTCTATCCAATTCAACCGTAAGTTTCGAAAAACCAAACTCTCGAATATTCTTTTACGTTTTTCTGTTTTTTATAGAACTTATTATCCTCCGCCAATGGGCGTTCGTTATCCGCCGGCTGGCCTTCCGCATTACCAAGGTTATCCCCCCGGTCCGCCGATTCATCATCACCCGGCACCGGCACCTCATGCAATGATTCCTGCGCCGCATATTCCAGCGAATGGATACAATATGCCGCCGTTTCATCCTCATCCACAAGCGCCATTTACGTCGACATCGACTTTCATTGCGCATCATCAAACAGCAACAACTCAGCCGATTTCAAACACACTTTCCAAAGACGAATTTTACATAAAACAACGTTATTTTCAACGAATGTAAATCGAACAAATTTTCTTTGCTCATTGAAATTTGATTTTTCTAGGCAAAAATCGCCGAATAACCGTCGTCGTTCGCGTTCATCGTCTTATTCATCCTATTCCAGCAGGTTTGTTGCCTCTCGATTTCATTTTCGTTCTTAATCGTTGAGTTTTTTCAGTGACTCACGTAGTTCGTCCCGTTCGCGTTACAATCGTCGTCGTCGTCGTTCATCGCGCAGTCGAAGCCGCAGTCGCAGTCGAAGTCGTCGTCGAGCAAACTCGCCAATCCGAGACACTCGTCGCCAACGACGATCTTCGTCATATCGAGACCGACGACGACCCGTCGACAACAAAGACAAATATTCGAGCAAATATCGACGGTAAATTTTCGTATTTTTCGAATTGAATTTTCATTGAAATCGAATTTAGATCGCCACCACCTCGGTCGACTCGGGATCAACAGGAACGACGTCGTTCGCCGCGTCCTCCGCCCACTGTTCAACAATCAACGCAACGAACTATTGTCTATATGCAAGAATCGTCACATTCCACGTAGGTTTTTTGGCAGAAAGTTTTTGATAATTTGAAAATGTTTTTGTTTTTTTTTAAAGTCGAGATCGTCGACGATCGAGAAGTCGTTCGCGTGCTACGAATGAGGATCGAGCCAAGAAAGAAACACCAACAGAACCAACGACACTTTCGTCCAAAGTCGAAGCGGTTGTCGATGAATCGAATGAAAAAACTCAAGATGAATCGGTGAAAAACGGAAAAAAACACAAGAAACATCACAAAAAACATCGACATTCATCGAAAAGCAAAAAACATCATCGAAGCAAAGATAAAGAAAAGAAAACTGCCGTCGAAGCGCCGCCAACATCTGTTATCGAAGTTCAATCATAACATTGACTTTCGTTTTTTTTTTCTTCTTTTCTCAACTTGTATGCGAAAGAAAATTCTTTTGTTTTCATGTATTTGTTTTCTTTTGTTCTATTTGTTAGTTTTTTTTTCGTTTTCGACAGAATAAAATTTATTGATGAAACATAAATTCAATTTCTTCTTCATTCATTTTTAATCTTCGAGTTTCGAGAAAAGAAAACAGAAGTCACATTTTCATGTCCGTAGCACCTTCATACATTGGAAATGTCTCGAATATGCACAACACTCTACCGGGTCGATCGGTTTGGGATGAAAATGTTATTGTACTACAGAGAAAACATGACTCGACACCTGAAACATCTTGGCAAGTCATTACAATTTTATTTTTACTAATATTGATTATATTCGGAACTATCTTTGGGACGTTAATCGCATTGTTAATTATAGGCAAGGAGATTTTTTGTTTTCTTAAGAATGATTTTCGCTTTTTTTTTCTACAGGCGGATTGAAACAACGAATGAATACGACAGAGATGATCATTGACGGTAGTACAAGTACAAGCACAGCAAGTACAATCTGTTCGACAACAGCTATCACAACAACAAGTACACTGACTGCACTACCATCGCAATGTTCGAGTTATACTTTGATCACTGATGGTACTCGTCATGCATCACAACCATCGGCTTCCAATTGTGATGATCCTATGTTTACTCCTGCTAAATGGGTTCGATTCTCAGGTGCAGCCGGAACAATGTTAGCTAATTGTCCAGTTGCTGATTTGCATTGTGGAACTTTGGCTTCTGGTTGGTATAGTGGCGTTTATCCGTCAGCAGCAGGTAGTACAACGAATGGACAAGCTTGTTTTAATTATCTCGGCAATAATTGTATGTGGCCTGCGACGATTTCGATTACGAATTGTAATGGATATTATGTTTTCTATCTTGTTAGTCCAACAACTTGTGATTCAAGATATTGTACGATTTAAATTCAATTTTCTTTTTGTAATTATTATGAAAAATAAATGTTTCTTAGAGAGGCATGTCAAAGTAAATAGATTCAATATAAGTGTACAACAATGAAGTTCTTTCTCTGTCTCTCTCTCTGCATTCATTTGAATTTTAATCGATATAAAGAAAAGCGTGCTGAGTATGCCAAGAAAAATCAAAGCAAAGAAAGTATCGAGAAAGAAAAAATCAAGTTTTCGAAAGATTCAAGTATTTTCTTCAAAAAACATTTCTCAATTGATCTCTTAATTATTTTACGTCTAATTTTCAAAGATCATTTCACCGCACGACAGAATCAAAACTGACAGTTCGTGCATATCGCGTATGTCTGTGTGATTTTAAATTGTTTATTCTGCAAGTTTAGTTTTTATTTAGAAATAAGTCCTCGTTTTCAATCGAGTAGACGAACAAAATACGATAAAGATTTAACTTCACATACAGTTATTAATAATCGTAGCATCTATCGCAACATACTCTTAATTCTTCTTGTTTTACTACTCGGTCTGTTTGTATTGACTGCGTTAGTTATTCCAAATGTCGTTCTCTATTTGTTATTACCAAAAATCTGTACGTTCTCATTGGTAACTTAGATTTAATAATTAACAATCGTTTTTTTTTATTTTCAGCGAGATATTCAATAGTTCAAAGTAATTTCGCTTTCACAGAACCGATCATCTATGGAAATCATTGTGCAGGAACATCAACTTATACGAAATGGATAACTTATTCTATTGATGGAATATCCATGGATATTGACACACGTAACTGTAGTTTTAATAAAGTTCCATTTTATTATACGAGTATTTCTGGAATCAATCTACAAGATAATTTAATGGGTCATAATTCGATATATCTTCCAACACTGAATGGATTTCGAATTTACTGCCGATCGTATAGTGGTTTGACTTCAGCACAACTGCTCAATGCTTCAACATATAAACAGTGGGATGTCAATTGGGTTGGCGTTTTATATTAAAACAAATACGCAAAAAAAGAGAACAACACATGTTAACTTTTACGAAGTGCATTGTTAGTTTTTCGTTCTTTCTTTTCTATCATCAGAGTATAAAAAAAATGCACTTTTTGCACTCAATACATCTTATTCACTCAGTATCATGCCACAAGAATCGAAAGAAATTATCGAAAAATTTCTCGAATGTATCAATGATCCAAAAGTAAAGGATTTGGAGAATTACTTAGAACAAACTGTTCAATATACATTCGATTCTAAAGTTATTTTTAAAAATATTAACGAAGCGCAAGATTATTATCGAAAAGAACGAGATGATGATGAATCAACTTCACAATGGGCACTCGTAGAATTGGAACCTCAACAGGAGAATACAAATCAAATACGTGCTCGAATTTTACATGATAATACAACGTCTGATACGATCTATACGTTTAGTGATCAAGGGAAAATTCAACTAATCAAAGTTGTCAATTGAATCTTTTTTAATAAAGAATTTTCACTATCAAAGAAAAAAGAAGACATAAGAATTTCAATCTTATAGTTGATGAATTCAAAAAGA
>ERZ778026.4637-NODE-4637-length-10521-cov-9.801739_pt1 | contig 10521 bp, 11 predicted proteins | sample MGYA00375756_ERZ778026 | MGnify/ENA primary metagenome ERZ778026 (study PRJEB29350, sample SAMN05389820) | bioreactor metagenome | isolation source: Ammonium sulfate bioreactor | place: South Africa: University of Cape Town | collected 2014-02-18 ... | reverse complement strand
AGCAAGCAAGCAACGAGCAACAAGAAGCAATCGATGAAGGAACAAAGAACAGCACTACCATCAAGCAATCACGAGCCTGGACTCACAGCAAAACCCCTACTGCTCAAGCTCATTGGTCCTCAACAACACACTAGGTTTGCTCTGCTATTGCTGCGTTTATTGCGTTCTCGCTGGCACGTTACAGTCCGTTGGCGCTACACGGTCTTCTTCAGCACGCCGGGCCAACCATATGACAGCGTTCTGTAGCGCAACTCGTCCATGCCGTCGCGCAGCGTGGGGATGGCAGCGGCAATGTCCGGCTGCGCGGCCTTGGCTCGGCCTCTCTTCTGTAGCTCGGCGAGCTGCTCGCGCACCGGCAACAGACTGCGACGGCAACAGCAGAGGTGAGTTAGCCCTGATCGCGCGAGAAACGAATGGCAGCACACGTACCGGTGGCACACGTTGTGTCGGCGCCAATCGAATGTCGACCACCTGGGATCGGCAAGCGCCTGCTCACACAGCCACTCGGGAATCTCGTGGCTGATCTTGCTTGCCACGCCTTCGCGCACCGCTTGGTTCTCGCTCTCAAGCAGCGGCAGGTAATAGATGGCATCCAAACCCTGTGAGTGCGCATGTGTAGCGATGCGCCGTCAGTCGCTCGCCCAGTCTCACTCCCTCTCTCGCTCTCTCGTTGCGCACCAAAGGTTGAGAATGAATCTGCTCGGCCGCGCCCAAGTGGCCGGACTGTATCCGTGAGACGTTGAAGGCGAGGCACGTTTGATTTACTGGCAACACCGAGAGTGCCACCAAGGCCAAGAAGGCGCACCACAGGTGCATCCGGAGCATCCACAGCAATGTCTTTTGGTAGCGTATCTGTTTGCAGCAACAACAAGCGTATTAGAGTCGACTCAAGCAACCGGACTGCAGACAGGAGGACAACCTTGGCGACTGAGATGGCGGCACCGGCGGCGACAGTGAGCGTTCCAACGATGCCGACTACCTTCCAGTAGGTGCAGCCGTTGAAGAGGAGGTAATTGCAGATGCGCTGCAGGATGAGGAGCGCCAGCAGCACGGTTTGACCGATCCACAGATACGCGAGCCTCTTGAGCAATCGGCGGTTCGGGCTACGGTTCAACTGGCCTTGAAACATGACACCGATGACAGCGAACACCAGACCAAGCGCGACGCTACGCAGCGCGTGGATGCCGGTTAGGCGATAGCTCACTATCTAGGCGCAGCTGCTGGCGTACGTGAGGATCGTGGTTCCGGAGTAGGTGTAGTCAGCAAAGGAGACGCCGTTCGGCAGCTCGTGAGCGAGATACAAGTAGTAGGCATCGATCGAGAGATAGCTCGCAAATAACAGCACCAGCAATATGAGCGAGTTGCGAGCAGCCGGTTCGGCATTCCTAGGAGCGAGCGCCAGGTGTTAACGGGTAGCCCTGCGCACTGAAGGGAGGGAGCAAGCGTACTCGAGATTCCAGTCCCATCGAGTTCTCGAGGCTTGAATGTCGTTGCCTGAGCCGAGCAAGGAATTGAGCCATGCCCAACGATTCAAATGCGGCGCGACGAGTACTGCAAGAGCAGCCATCAAGCCGAGCGAGTACCACAAGTCGACTGTGATCGGCAGACGGCCGACCAAGATCTCGAGCGAGAACGAGTAGACTTTGGAGATGTACTGAAAGGCGGCATCGACGAAGCTACTGAAGACCGGGTTGCCGGCCTGGAGCAGGATCAAGAAGAAGAACGACACAGCCAGCGGCAGTAGTAGCCTGAAGAAGGCTGTGGACAGCATGCGGCCTTCCTGTAGTGATGAGATCAGTTGGGCCTGTCCGCTCATCGAGAGAGAGAGAGAGAGAGCCAGTTGGGAACGTACGTTCATTGGAAGCCTCGTGGTAGCGCAACTCAAAGTCCAGAGGAAGAGATCGAAGAAATCGGTGCCGAGCTGGAGCACCACGGCAGGGCCCGAGGCGACGATGCTGCCCGGCACCGAGGTCAGCGTCTCGAGCACGCCAACGTCGGCCTGGTGGCTGTACTGCGATCTCAGCGAGCACAGCAGCATCACAAGAGCAAAGAGCCAGCGATCGAGCCTCGCTACGGCCCAGATGCTCTGCGCCACCAGCACCAGGGCGATGATGAACGATGCTGTGTCGAACTCGGCGCTGCGGGAGGAAACCAGAGCAGCCGAGGCTACGAGTGCAGCAGTGACGAGGTTCATGACGAACACTGGGAACGAGTCGAGCGTCCAGGGGTCGGCGACGAAGCTCGGCAGGAGCAAGGCCGCCAGCAACAAGGCCCAGAGGGGCCAGCGGCGAGGTTCCGAGGCGTTTGGTTGTTCTTGGTGGGGCAACGGTACGGTGCTCGAGTCGATTCGTGTGCCGCCGCGCTCGTGTGGCTCATGGTTGGGAAGGTTCGTGCCGTGTTGCTCAACGACCTCCTCCTGTTGTTGGTGTTCACGCGCAGGAGGAGGCTGGGCGGCATCGGGTTGATTGGGAGCTAGACGATCGGTTCGTGCCATCGAAAACAAGAGCGAGAGGCAACACAAGGTACGAAGTGAGATGGGTGGAGGAGTGGCCCTTTAAACGAGGTCCTCCAGCGGACGCAAGAGCCAATAGCGATCGGGTCGTGACGTGGAGGCGCTTGGGGTGGCGCAGAGAATTGAGGCGGATTGCCGCGTCAGCAGAGGGAGCGGGTAATGGTGGGTCATCGATTCCCGCCTTCTCGCCTTCTTTCGATCTCTCGATTCATTCGCTTGTTGGCTCTCTCTCGCTTTCGATCTCTCGCGTATACTCTCAAGAGAATGGCTACGAGTAGTTCGTCTTCGTCGTCGTCTTCGAACGCCAGCGGTGGCGAGCAACCAACGATGCCGTACCGCTTTCTCGGTCGCTCGGGCTTGAAGGTGTCGGCCTTGTCGTTCGGCTCGTGGATGACGATGGGCATGCAGATCGACGAGGAGACGGCGACCGAGTGCATGAAGGCGGCGTTCGATGCCGGTATCAACTTCTTTGACAACGCCGAGGTGTATGCGTCGGGCGACTCGGAGCTCGTGATGGGCCGCGTGATCAAGCGCCTCGGCTGGCAGCGCTCGGACCTCGTGATCAGCACCAAGATCTTTTGGGGCGGCGGGCACAAGCGGCCGCGCGGCCCGAACGACGTCGGGCTGTCGCGCAAGCACATTATCGAGGGCTTGCAAGCGAGCCTGGCGCGATTGCAGCTCGAGTACGTGGACCTCGTGTTCTGCCATCGGCCCGATCCCAAGACGCCGATCGAGGAGACGGTGCGCGCCATGAACTGGGTGATCGAGAAGGGCTGGGCCTTCTACTGGGGCACCTCCGAGGTGCGAGACGACGGCGCAAGCGTGGTGGCAGCACGGTCGTACTCACGAAGGCGCGTGGCGTGATACACGAACGCGGCGGGCTGCCACAGTGGAGTGCGCAGCAGATCACCGAGGCACACGCAGTGGCGCATCGCCTGAACCTCATTCCGCCGCTGATGGAGCAGCCGCAGTACAGCCTGTTGCATCGAGAGCGCTTCGAGGCCGAGTACGAGCCGTTGTATCGCAATTTTGGCTTGGGAACCACGACGTGGAGTCCGCTGGCGTCTGGGTTGGTGCGTTGTACCTATGAGAGAGAGAAGGAAGGTTGTGCGCGTTAGCTAACATCTTGCGCCGTACGCTGTACAGCTGGCAGGCAAGTACAACGATGGCTCGATTCCGAGCGACTCTCGCTTTGGTAAGGCGGATGAGAGCATTGACCTGTCATGGCGCAACGCCTTGCTCAAGGACACGGATGGAGCGCTTCTTGGCAAGCTACGGGTATGTTTGTGCGCCAAGCGATCGTGAGCACGCAAGTGCTGATCGCTCCCTTGCTCACTGGCTCACTGTATGTAGGCTCTCAAGGAGGTCGCGGACGATCTCGAGTGCTCAATGGCGCAGCTGTCGATCGCGTGGTGTTTGTTAAACCCCAACGTCTCGACCGTGATCCTCGGTGCCTCGCGCGCGTCGCAAGTGATTGAGAACGTTGCGGCCTTGAAGGTGGTGCCGAAGCTGACGCCCGGGGTCATCGAACGTCTCGAGAGCATCGTCGCCAACAAGCCCAAGGCGCCGTTCCATTGGGGTCGCGTGTAAGGTGAGGCTGCAGCTGCTGCTCGTTCCGGGGCGCAGCACGAAGCGACGAGCCGATTGAATCGATAGATAGTTATCGGTTAAAAACGCATTGGGACTGAGTGATATTACATTGGGATGATAGATCGATTTGGTTCGACAAGACAATACACAAGTGGGTCTCTAAAAAAGAGAGAGAGAGAGAGAGAATGAAGGAATGAACGATGGAGGGCGGGCGGCCGGGATATGATGAGCGAACGAGAGAGAACGAATGAATGAATGATGATGACGACACTACAACTACTGCTACTTCGTCTCACATGCAAAACAACGAAACCAAACGATCAACGGCAACAAAACAATAGGAGCCTGTGTGTGTGCGAGTGTGCAAGAGAGAGATAGAGAGATAGAGAGAGGGTAGAGAAATTACACACAATGATCCTTTCGTTGACTGGCATGCGGCAAAGTACGTGTGGGTACGATGGTGAAGGACGACAAGGAGGAGGAGGAGGAAGCCAAGGCAGATGGTGACGAGGAACGACCGATGGCCTTGGCGTAACGCGAGTACCACCAGCACCACCAGCAGGTGGCGGCGGCCGAGTGGTCGCAGAGGGCGGCGGCGGCGCCTCGCGGCGAGAGGCCGAGCCACAGGAGGGCGCAGAGGACGGCGACGAGGATGGCAATGTAGACGAGGTTGCGCTTAAAGAACCACACGAGGCGCACGTCGTCGCCGTGCCACGAGCTGCCGATGCCGTGCTCGAGGCAGCGGTGGCGGTAGTCGTCCTTGGAGAGCGAGAGCACCTGGTCCTTGTGGTCGAAGAAGAGGTACTGGCGCGTGACGAAGAGCGGGCCGGTGGAGATGATGACGCGAAAGTAGGGCGGCACGACGAAGCGCAGCCACCAGGGGTCGCCGTGCGGCAGGCTGTAGATCATCTGCTCGATGAGCGGGTGCTTGGGCTCGAACATCATGAAGCCGTTCGAGTAGCCAACCGGCGTCGTGTGCGGCAGCACGACGGGCGCCGAGCGCCAGGCGTCGATGATGGCCTCGCAGCCAGCGCGCAGGCCAATGTCGAGGTCGACGTAGATGCCGCCGAACTTGTAGAGAATGAAGAGACGCGCGGCATCGACGCGCTGGATCGGCTTGGGATACGCGTCATAGTACTCGAGGAACCACGGGAACTCGGAGGCGATCAGGTGGCGGTTCATCTCGTCGGTCCAGAACATGTACTCGTAGCCGTGCTCCTGCACGAGCGCCGAGTGCGTCCACGAGCGCTGCATCTGCTGCCACGCCTCGGGCAGCTGGTGCGTCTTGTAGGTCTGGTGGATGATCGGCGGCACGGGCCGCTCGCGCATCAGCGGGTCGAAGAACATGCCCGGATGGTAGGGCTGCAGCACCAGCAGGAACCACGCCACGAAGCAGCCGGCCAGCACCAACAGCGTCAAGACGCCATAGCCGTAGCAACGCAGCGAGTGGCACCGTTGCGTGAGGCGTTTCTCAGAGCCAAGAAACCTCATCATCATCATCATCATCACCGAGAGAGAGAACGAGAGAGAACGAGAGAGAGAGAGAACCGAGGAGAGATACGAAGATACTACTACTATTGCTATTGCTGCTACTACTATTGCCGATGATGGGGAGGTGTCTCACTATAATTACTACTACTACTACTCGTACACAAAACAACGACTGATGATGAGCAAGAAAATGATGCTGAAGAGGAGGAGGAGGAGGAGGAGGAGGAGGAGGAGGAGGAGATAGATATCGACGACGATTACAACGACGAGGTAGAAGTAGGAGAGGATAGGATCAGGGTGCCCTCAGCAGGGCCGCGAGGGATAGCCGCCAGCACCAACGGCTGCGCAGCTCACACGAACGAAGCACGCGAACGAAGGAGACAACGTCGAGGCGATCGTATGGTAGTGCGGGTGTCGTGTACGGAGATGGCGTACGGAGCTCGAGGTACGAGGAGGGTGAGGAGGGGCGCGGGGGAGGCCCGAGTAGCGAGAGAGAGCGCGAGAGCGAGGGTGAGAGATACGATGCTCAAGCACGAGAGATGGAGGGAAGGATAGATATCAGGGAACGAAGGGGGGTCGCACACGAGCGAGAGCAGGCTAGCTAGCTACGAAGATATAGAGAGGAGATTCTTGGAGCGGTACTCAGGAGAGGTATGGGTAGATACGGCGCTCAGAGGCGAGAGAGAGAGAGAGCGAGAGAGAGAGTTCAAGGTCGTCGGTACGGGGTTGTAACGGCTTACAAGAGGCCCCAATCGATGGACGCTTGGATATGCGAAGGAACGAGAGAGAGAAACAAAGCAGTCACAACGAGAGGCACACACGCTCGCTCGCGAGAGATGTGAGGATAGCGGATTCAAGGATTCAAGAGGATTCGAGAGGATGCGAGGGAGCTTCTCAGGTACAACACGCGCACGAGGACTGCGAAGAGCGAGAGACGCACGAACACGAACACGACCTGGTAACAACCAAGCTTCGGGAGAGAACACACACACCCACACGAGAACACACACACGCCTACCTCAAAGCAACACCAACACCAACAAGCGAGGGTCGTTCCAAGGAATCACAACGCCAACGATGCGATGCGATGCGATGCGAAGAGAAGAGAACGAACACAGCGATACAAGGGCCGACACACGAGAGAGCGAGCGATGATGCAGCGGCAGCGAAGAGAGCAAGCTAAAAAAGACCACCACGCGAAGCTCGACTGAGAAGTGGACCAGCCGCACCACTCCTCCTCACTCCGTTCCTATGCTCCTATGGTCCGGAGTTCTCCCGCCCTTTTGCCCACGCGTACAATCTCTCGCCCACTACACGCTCCACTACTGTCACGCAACAACACGTCGTCCGCCACGCTCCGCGACCGCCTGCCTGCCTGCTATCGCGCGCACCACGGCGGCACCGCGCCTCTTGTAGCGCACCAGCGAGAAAGTTCGTGCACCAAGCCCGCCATTGCTTTCTTTCAAATGTACCCCGTCTTGACGGGGTATGATATTCTGGGGTATGCGTCTCCCGGCTCCGCCAATCTCGATCTCTCTTGATCGATCGATCTCTCTCGATCTTGTGTGTGCTTGTGTGGCCTGTCTTCGCGCGTCGTTGCCGATCGATTCGTGGTGATCGTACCACCGTGTGGGTGTGGTTGTGTGGTTGTGGGTGTGTGGGCACTCGGGAGGTGTTCGACGAGCAAGGCATTGCGATTTGCGGATCGATTGTTTGCTTGTTTGTTTGATCGAGCGATTGATTGTTTGATGGCTGCTTCTGCGTCGGAGCGCTTGGTGGTCGTGATCAAGGCGGCGCGTAATCTCGTGCTCGCCGACAAGCAGAACGCCACTTCGAATCCCTTCTGCCGCGTGGGCTTCTGCGAGGGCGAGGATGAGATCGCCAGCAAGGGCAAGGTCCGCGGCTGGATCTCGACGACGCTGAACTCGCAGCCCAAGCTGCAGCAGGTGCACGAGACGCAGGTCGTGCCGCGCTCGCTGCATCCGATCTACGGCGGCCCGAACAACACCTTTGCGCTCGATCCACCGCTGCATCCGGCCACGGGCCAGATGCTGCAGCTGCGCGTCGAGGTGTGGTCCAAGGAGAAGCTCGGCCGCGACCTCTTCATGGGCCAGGTCGTGCTGCCGCCGAACCAGTACGCCACGGCCGCCTCCGAGCGCTGGCTGCCGCTGTGCGGCCGTCCAGGCAAGAACGACTTTGTCACGGGCGAGATCTTGATCTCGATCACGCCGCCGGCGTCGGTGTTGAGTAGTCGCAGGTACATACTGGTGCTCGTGTGTGCGCACGTCGCGTCGTGGTGCAGGAGGGTAGATTCGATCGTGTTCGATAAGGGAAGGATCTCTCGATCGCGTGAGTGGTTAATGGATCGCAATGCGTCGATGTGTGAGTCTGTTGTCTGGTATCTGGTCTGTTCCATGTCGTTGTGATGAGATCGAGATCGCTCGCTCGCTCGATCGCCATTGTGTTGTTGCCTGCGCGCGCCGCTCACCTCTCTCACTCACCTCCATCTCGCTCACTCAACATGGCGCACAGACCCTCGAGCGTACCAGCCATCCCTCCACGCGGTGCCTCAGCCGCCGCCGGCTCGCACTACTCGATGCCTGCCGCCGGCCGCGCTCCGCCCTCGAGCGCCGCAGCCGCTCCTGCGCCGGGATATGCGCCGTACGCACCACCGTCGACGACGACGGCCGCCGGCGCGCCGCCTCCGTCGGACCTCGAGGCCAACTACGACCAGCAGCAGCAGCCACCTGCCGAGAGCGCTCGCGCCAAGGTCGAGCGCAAGGTGCGCGAGTTCAAGCAGCTGTACGCCGAGGTGCCGATGATCCGCAAGGCGGCCCTGGTGCTAGCGCTCGCGGCCGCCGGCGCCTTCCTGCTCGGCCTGCTGCTCATCATCGTGCCGTTCATCGGCTGGGCATGGACGCTGCTGTTGTGGGTGCTGGCCGTCGTGCTGGCGATCGCCGGCGGCTTCTGTTGGGTCGCTCCCGAGGCGTACAAGTCCATGTTCTCGGCCGAGAAGCGCACGCAGCTCGAGATGGCGCTCATGACCAACGAGTCCTGAACGCCGCCGCCCTCTCTCTCTCGTGCCCTCGCAACCCACTCCTCCTATCTATCTATCTGTCTACCAACCAACCAGCTTCCGTAACGTGTTTGCGAGTTGGTCACGAGCGACGCACCACAACCTAAACGCTTTGTTGTTGGTTGTTGTTGTAAATACACTCCACTATCACCATCACTAACGTTATCGTTATCGATCATCTCTCTCCCTCTCTTTTCATTTCTATCAATCTATTCATCTCTCGTCCATCAGTTACATCAAGAAAGATAGATAGAGAGAAAGAGAGATAGAGAGACTCTAGAGCTTGTACGGGAATGGACCGTCGGTAACTCGCGGCGGGTAGTGTTCGTGGTGCACGCGTCGCTCAACTGCCTGTGGTCGATGCTGCTTCTGCTGCTCAGCGAGGCGCTTCTTGTGCAGCGGCCCGATCAGGTACGTGACGGCCCTCATGCACGCCATGTACTGGTCGCGGTACAGGTTGCCCATGGCGCAGTAGTACTCGAATCGCGACGGGCTGTACTGCGACACGCGACGTGCCAGCCACGCCAGAAACATGGCCGGATCGCGTTGCATCGTGCGGTACATGTTGTTGATCGAGTCGGCGCTCAAGTCAGTCTCCTGCATCGACGCGATCGCGCCCAGCCGTCAGTCTCGTACACCTTCCTCCCCTGGATCGTAGGCGTACGTTGTAGGCATCGTTGAAGCTGTACTCGAGACGCCACACAATCTCGCCGGCAATGTAGTTGTTGATGAGATCCGTGTAGTACTCGTCGTAATCGATCAGCGCATAGTTGCTCGTGTTGTAGTAGTAGAACCGGAACGACGGGTTGGTGTCCGAGTTGGGTGCGATCGATGGCGCTTCCAGGATCACGAGCGCCGCGTCTTGGCGATCGCCCTCGGGCCAGATCACGCGCAGGTCGTCGCGGTGCATATGGCCGTAGAACTGCCCAATGATCACCGACGAATACTGCACCACCGAGTGGAGCATATCAGGACTCTTGCTCGTACGTAGGAACAACAACGATACGGCACACGTACGTTGCGAGCGATATCAATGTAGGTGCGCGTGTAGCCTTCGTGCCACAGTTCCTCGTTCTGCCAAATGTTAGAGCCTGGTGCAATGTGACCAATAATGTACACACTACGCATTCAATCATCAATCATCAATCCAATTATCAATCCAATCATCAATCCAATCCAATCATCAATCCAATCATCAATCCAATCCAATCATCAATCATCAATCCAATAATCAATCATCAATCCAATCATCAATCATCAACCCAATCATCAATCCAATCAATCACCAATCCAATCATCAATCACCAATCCAATCAATCGAATCAAGCAATCAAGGTACATACGCTCGTCGTTGAACCTTGGCTCGCTCGAGCTCACTGCGCAACCACGCAAACTGATTCAGCGGATCGGGAGTCGTGGCGGGATCGAGCGTCGGCGTGTGTCGCGTGGCGTAGAGAATCGTGTTCAGCGACAAGACGCTCAGCTTGGCTGAGATGTCGTGCGTGTAGTAGCCGCCATACAAGAAGGTCGTGCGTGCCGTCGACGGCAGATAGTACTGGTAGATGTCGTACAGCACGCCGAGCCACGGATCGTACGGCGTGTTGTTCTGCACGTAGTTGCGGATGCAATCGTTGTTGCCGATCGAGAACACGATCGGTGTGCTCGGGAAGGTGGCGCGCAAGAACGCCGTCGTGATGTTGAGCGCCGCGATCGTGTCGTTGTCTCGCGTGAACTTGTGCGCCGCCGAGTCTCCCGTGCTATTCGGGCACTTGGTGAGCCATCGACGACTGATAACGACAGATCACGATAGATAGATAGATAGATAGATAGATAGATAGATAGATAGATAGAT
>ERZ778026.4633-NODE-4633-length-10529-cov-6.187226_pt1 | contig 10529 bp, 12 predicted proteins | sample MGYA00375756_ERZ778026 | MGnify/ENA primary metagenome ERZ778026 (study PRJEB29350, sample SAMN05389820) | bioreactor metagenome | isolation source: Ammonium sulfate bioreactor | place: South Africa: University of Cape Town | collected 2014-02-18 ... | reverse complement strand
GAGAGAGAGAGAGAGAGAGAGAGAGAGAGAGAGAGAGAGAGAGAGAGAATTATACTTGTAAGGTGGAGTGCAGTTCTTCAGATGAATAGGATTTGGGGACGATTGTATTCTGGCGATGACGCTGTCCTTCCTTCTCTCCGGATTCCTCGAAAAGCGTTCGACTCTCGAAGTCCATCAGATGGTCAGCATATGAAGAACTCTGCATGGCTGAGGGCTGCACGAGGGATGCCAAACTGGATGGCACGCTTTTCTCAGCAGCAAGAGCAAAGGGGGTGTCTTCCCCTCCGAGGAATGAACCCTTAGTATATCCATTACCGCCTTTGGATTGTCTATACGTCTTCTTGGATGCCCGCCCTCCCAAGAATTTGTAACGGCTAGTGTTGAGAGAGGAGAGGAGAGGAGAGAGTCTGTGAGTGAAATGCTATTGGAGCATTGAGCATGATGGAGTGTTACCCAGAAGCAGCACCTCCTCGTCCCCGACCTCCTCGGCCTCGATTCCCTCTGAGGCGCATACGCACAAAATTGTCATTCGCAGAGTTGGTGTTAGTCCTCCTTTTTGTTGTTGTTGTGGACGCCGCGGTTGTTCGCGGGCTGGCCGAAGTGGGGATGGTGGCTTCGAATTCCGTATTCTTTTCTATCCTCCGTTTCTTCCCCCCTTTGGTTCCCCCGTTACTTTTGGGGCTCTGATTGCTCGCCTTTGTTGGCTGAAACTAATACAAGGTTCAGTCTCTCCATTGGGTGTTGTGGGGTGTGGGGAGGGGGGGGGCGGTGTTATACCTCTTCTTCGCTCTCGTGATCGCTTCCATCTTTTCTCTTGCGCTTATTGCGCGGTTTCGTCTGTGCTTTGGGTGGCGTGATCATTCTGCGTGGTTTTGGTTCTTCATCTGAATGATCCTCATCGATTGTCATTGGCGTGGCGATGGAAGGAACGGTTGAGAGTGATGCAAGCGAAAAGCTGCGGAGGCTGCTACTGCGCGAAAGCCTCGATTTTGCAAAGAAGTTGGGCGATACAAACGATGGGAGTTCCTCCTGCTCTCGCATCCTTGCGGGGCTGCTGATCGTTTGATGGTTGGCCCTTGATGAATTGTCAGGAGAGTTCTCCTTTGTTGTCAGGTCCATGGGCTTTGTATCAGATTTCGATTCAACAACCGGCGAGGGCTGTGTTTTTGTCTTCACTACTGTGGGAGAGGAAATCGGTTTGGGAACCGGGCGTGATTCGCTGGTGAGAGTCCCTAAACCTTCATTCCCAATCTGACCGAGCTTGCGCTTCAATGTATTGAAGGTCTTGAATTTCTTCGCTATATCGACAATCAGATGAAATTCTTTCAAATTGAAATCGCTTACCGATTTTGGGTTTGGATATTATATCTTCCTTGGAAGGTTTCCGGCCTTCCTTCGCTACGAATTTGGTCGTCCACTCTTGCAGCTTTGCTTTGAGCTCCTTGGATGCTTGCAGCAGAGCATCCTGATGAGCTCCTTGCATTGTAAGAGATGGCAGTTACTGCTTTGTCTGCCTCTTCCCGCCAACATGGTTCGCTGGTGTCGACAGAAAACGTGTGCGCAACCCAAGTCGCAAGCTGCATAGCGGAAACAAGTCCAACAAAGTAGGCATAGGATACTGTCTCGTTTAGCGTGTCCAAGAGGAAATTGTTACAACAAGAACAGCGTACTGCGGCTTTCTTTGAGAGCAACAAGGGCGCCTCTTTTGTTGTGTTTTTTTGGTTCCTTCTTCCTTTTCGATTTGTTTGTTCCAAGAACGAGCGAGGCAGTCTTTCCTTCTGCCGGGCAGGCAACAACGGCATGCCAACGACGCTAAACACGTAGCCAGCCACCGTACTCCCTGTGTTTGCGTTTTGTCATGCGGCAGGTTACCGCAGAGAGAAAAGTAGGAAACGGTAAAGGTAAGTAGTGCATTTACAAAAGTTCCGGCTCCGAAGGCAACGGAAACTAAAATCATAATATACATACAGGATATCTAGACGCACAGCTCCCTGTTGTCGTAGTACGGCGACTTGCAAAGCGGTCTTGGGGGGAGGTCGACATATTACAACACTGGCCTGCCAGAAGGAATAAGCGAGTGCACTACGTGGATTTTAGGGCCATTGCGAACTCGCCTCCGAGAATCTCAAACGTAACCACAACCGACCGAGTGAAAAAACTGCTTGATCGAATCAGCGCTTTACCTAATCTTTTGGATACCCTGGAAGACGAAAATGTGATTGACCTGGAAGCGGAATTAGCGCAATGGAAGCTGGGGTTGCGAGCCGCACCGACAGAATTACCAACGCGCAAGAGGCGGAGAGATGCAGGCACAAAGAGATCTTCCGAGACAAGAAAGAGGAAAGCCCCAAGAACACAAGGGACGCGATCCCGAAGAAAACGCCAGCGCAGTATACCACCAGAAATGGATCAGTTCCTTTCCACGATGGTGCTGGATTCCGCTCCTCCGGTCCCCGTAGATGATGACATTGTGGATGTCATTTTGGGAACCGGAACTGTACATATCACGCCCAACGGTATTCCGAAGGGCACAACAATTTTGAGAGAGCCGCCACAGCCGATTACAACGCCAATGCTCGATCCGCCCATTGCCAATCCGTCTTGGGGTCACGCACTTATGGCTTTGCCTCAAGATCTGGCGTCATCTAGAGAGGAAACCTCGAGAGATTCCTTCTCATCAGACGACGAACGGTTCTTCTTCTACTGGAAGGATCATCCCGACACGAATAACGGAAATGACATACCAACCCCAAACACATCCCCTGAAATAGACCACGCTACTTCGCACGAACTCCCTCAACCACACCACGATCCCCCAACATCGTTGGCTTGCCAGAGCAGTGCCACAGCGAATAGCGAGAATACATCCCCACCTGAAGGAAGGCACGTAGGCATGCAAGATGTAGATACCCAAATGGCTCCCTCACGAGATACAACCTCGCATATTGTGGATAATCCAATGGCACAGATTCCTCCCTTGGCGAGAACTCCTCATACAACCGAAACGACACAACCACAGCAACTTACGGGGCCACCTATGAGAGTGGCCTCGGAGGCTCATACATCCCCTGCCATGAAGGCATCTAGCGCTTCTTCCATTGAATATTCGATGGAGATTGGCGTGATACCAACAGCAAACTACACTGCCCTCAACAACATCACCACCCCACCTTCGGACGACTTAGGAATGCTCTCTTCCTATTCACCAGTTAATTTCAATCCCCTCGAGTATCACGATCCCAATGGAGGACATTCGGAGGACGAACCTGACGTCGATGATCTGTTCTCTGATATCATGGGACAGAGCAACGAACTCCCTCCGCTGCATTCGCATGGCTCAATGCTGCTCGACCTCATCAACACATCATCTGCACACAACAACCACAACAACCACAATGCCTGCCCACCTACCACACCTCCTCACAACGATGAAGCAACCTCTCTGCTGTCTCCCTCATTCAATTTTGTAGCGGATGAGATCTCCTTGGAGGTTCCCCCCATTTGTACAACATCCTCACAAGGCCCTTCCTCCTCCTCTTCTGTACAGCACCCTGATCAGCCGGCCTTCCCACCTCCTCCTTCTTCGTCATCTGCCACTTCCTCTGCTACCACACCCTGGACATACTTCCCCACCACTACCACCACCTCCTCACAGCCACCTCCTATACCCACTCCTCGGGTTGACAACAGCAACCACACCGCCACGCCCACTGCCCCTGTTTATTATTATCATTCACCTACCCCATTCCCTCTTCCTTTCATGAACTGGAGTGCTTTTTCTCCTCCCTCACAGCGTGGAAACTTGAAAACGTATGTCTCCTCCCCTCTCCTCCTCCAATGATATTAACAATGCCACTCCATTAGGCCGCCAAGGAAATATGTTGTTTGTGTGCATCCAACTAATTCCAAACAAACTCTCCGGTTTGTGGCCTCAAAGGGACTGACGTTCGGTGAGCTGAAGATGTATTTATTGGACATGTGGCGCCTGGGTGCGCGGGGATACAACGACAACAATGTACAGATGATGGGCATGTGCAATGGCAAGGAGGCGATTTGGCCCAACTCGACAGGCGTCTACTCCAGCATCCCTTCTGACAAGCGAGAAGAGACCTTTCACCTACGCGCTGTGCCTGCCACACAAACAACACGGAAGAGGAGCACTAAAAGATAAAAAAACGGAAAGAGAATGATCATCATCACCACCACGGATGCCAAGCAAGTAACCCAGCAAAGACAGATTGGCTTGCTTGCGTTGAGAGAAGAGGTGGTGAATGAATACAATACAATATTCAGGTGCGGCTGCCTTTGCAGAAGCTACTCAGAAACGCGTTTGTTGAACTATCTTGTGCTAAACGAGAGCCACGAAATCCGTAAAACATAACTTTTTCAGGAAGAATTCTTCATAATTTCTCTATTTCCCTTCGCTTTCTTTGGTTTTTTTTCGCTGACCGCCAAAAAGAGCCCAACCGCTTCTCCGCTTCCTGGGTGCTCGAGTCGCACAGTGAGTCTGAGTTGAGTTCACAGACAGTCAGTCATGCCGCGAAAGAAATCGCACAGACATCGGCCCGAGGCCAACAATCAAAATATGGATGAGATGGAAGAGAATGGAGAAGTAGAGCATGAGAACGGGGGAGTGGAAGATCTTTTTGAGCAATTGCTCGAACAAAGGTGCGTTCCCCGATACGAAAGATTAATTCAATGTTGACTCTCCCCCCCCTTCCGGAACGCAGATATTCTACACGTGAGACCGCATTGAAAGGACTCGCCAAAACCCTTTGTTCTTCCTATTCTTTTGAGATTGTGGACAAAAAGTTAGTGATACTTGCTTATCGTTCTTGCATTTTTCTAACAACCAACAACAGTCGTATCACTATCGCAGAAGGATTGAAGCGAAGCCTCAAGAAAGGAAGAGAAGCGGAACAGCAGCTCGCTGCACAGACCTTGTCTTTGGTCGTCCTGACCTTAGGAGCAGACAGCGAAGATCTGTTCTCTGAATTTCAGCCCATTTTGTTCACGATGCTGAAAGATTATGATAATGGAACTGAATCTTCGGTGTTGAACGAGGTATATACTTAATTCTTCCTCCTCCATTTGGCCCGAGTCCTTATATCTTGCCTCTCAGATGGTTACAGCGCTCGCCGTTTTGTATTTCGTCAGCTGCACCGACGATCTTGCCACCCGAGAGTACATGGCTCTCCTTGAAACCATCTTTGAGAGCACCGCAACCGCTCTGCACACTAGTGCCGTTCGAGCTTGGACCCTCCTGCTCACGACAGTGCCATCTGCCCACATCATTACCAAAGTTTTCCCAAAGTACGCAACTTGATTCCTTCTTCAAATCAGAACTAATCATGTTGCATCCCAATCACAGAAATATCGCAACACTTTATTCTCTGCTGGACGCCAAAGATGTTGACACTCGTATGGCGGTTGGCGAAGGCATCGCCTTTTTGCTTGACGTCATGCGTCAGTCCGTTGAGGACAGAGAGGTAAGGGTTCTAGCAACGATCGATTTTTGTTTTTTTTTTTGGTTTCCTTTATTTCCGAGTTACTCACGGCTGCTATTTTGCACATACTTATGCAGGAAACCTTCGATCTGCACAATTACGATAAGCACGTAAATACCGATGACCTCCTTGATAAGATCAGGGAGTTCGCAAATTCTTCGAATAGACAGGCTGGGAAAAAGGAAAGACAAAAACAGAAGGGACACTTCAAGCATATCATTCATTCTATTCAGGTAAAGGATCATGGGAAAAACAAGAGAACACCAAATTCACTCACTTTGTTGTTGTAGGATGGGGATACACCTGAAGAAGTGCTGACCATCAGCGATCAAAAGATCACTTTTGAGGGATGGAGGCAACACATACAACTGAACTTTGTACGTGGCCGTCTTGCTGAAGGCACACAACAACATCTTGAGGTACATAACACCCCTTTGCCCAGCGAAGCTAAAGTCACTTACCTCCTCTTTCCTCTCTTCAGAGTAATTCACTACTGCAAGAAATATTTGAGTTTAGTATTGTTGAGGGTGCGGGCAAGCAGCACTTGAGCAAAGTTGAGAAGGTACAAGCATACCCCCTTACCCATTCTCATAGCACTCACCCCGTTTCAGAGGCTTTTCTTGTCCCCCAATTCTGGTGTGGCAAAGGCAAGGACGAAAGCCCGCACTGAGGACCGCAACAAATTTGGTCGGTCAGCCCTGTTTAGTGAAGAGTAAAGGGACACCTTGCTCTTCTTGTATTTAGATTTAAATAACCATGTTTTGCATTTGTACCTACTAAAATAAATAATCCCCACATGTGGGGAACCAACAATTCACTAATTGTTTACATTTAAATGCACAACAGTTTAACAAAGACTTCTGTAATGCATAGAATAGAATTTATTTACAAAGTTAATTGACTGAACACTTCGTCAATTTCGTTGATTGCTTCCAAAGGTATCAAGCTGAAACTGCTCAAGCAAATTTTCCCAGCTGTTATCAAAGATGGGCCGTCGCTCGTCTTCGCGGGTCGCAACGTTAGTGCCCCACTGGTCAATTCGGTTCTCAACCATCATGTTCTTCCAAGATTCGTCAAACAGCAGGTTGGGAACACTTACGAAACTGAAGGAAGGGGTAGGGGGTCGGTTAAGTTGCTGATCAAGAAACCCACAAAAAGTGTTGGTGTTGAAAGAAGACTTTCTGGGTGAAGTGGTTTTCCTGCGCAGGAACTTACGTTTTTGGGAGGCGAAAGCACTTTTCGTCACCACACGAGGTCGGCTAAGACCTGCTCCTTTCCTTTGCATTCGCGGCTTCCTGCGCGGCAAGGCCAGGCGTCGTCTCGGTCGTCTGGTTGAAGGTTTTTGTATCTGGTTGTAGTTGGCGGTCATGAAAACAGGCAATGTAGAAAACTGTTGTACTCCTTGTGGCTGATAAACCTGCATGTTGCGCGTTTGTGAATGTTTTTTCCTTGCTTCTGTGTCGGCGACAGCAAGGCTGAGAACTTTCTGTGATCATTCTTTCTTGGAATTTAACGGATCAAGGGAGTTAAACTGATTCGCACTGCAATTGTAACTCCTTTCAAAGAAAATATTTAGAGCCACAATGATTGGTGTTAATGAATTCATACGATTGAGCAAAACGGGCAACCAACGAGATTGAAAGAAGAGGAACCAATGAAGGAAACACAACGAGGACAGAAGGGGTTTTCTTTCGGCCAAATAAAGAAGCGGACTCGAGAAAGGCGGCTTTCTTCTTTTCTCGCGTTTCCTTTTCGCAGGGGGACTACCAAAAGTGGGAGCTGATATCAAAAAAGGAGGCCAAGGCCCTATATATGTCAGACTCTAATTCCTTTGTTGAAGAGAACGATGGTCGTTCTTCACCTTCTCACCTTGGACATCTTCCCGTGGTCGGCGTAGACGGAGGATCATCTGTGGATGAAGAGAATTCTATGGATACAGATGGCCACCACCACCACGGCGTGCACGGTGACCTGATGATCACACAGCATTCTCACCTGGACGGGGAGGCTGAAGATGACGACGACTCTGAAATTGAAATGAGCGGTGGCCGGAAGAAAGGCAAGGACGACGGCAAGCCACAAAGCAAAATCAAAAAAAAGACTGGTGGCTCAGGACGCAGGCGTATAGAAATCAAGTTTATTGAAAACAAGAGCAGAAGGCAAGTGACCTTCAGCAGACGTAAGCGCGGTTTGATGAAAAAAGTACGTTGTGGCCCCCAAACCCCCCAACGTATTTTTTTTTAAATGCGACCGTTAACTTTTCATACTTTTGTTTTTATTTTATTTTTTATTTTATTTTTCACGTGTAGGCTTACGAGTTGACTACTCTTACGGGCACACAAGCGTTGGTACTGATAGCTTCTGAGACAGGACATGTATATACCTTCGCTACCCCGAAATTGCAGCCTGTGGTTACCTTGCGAGAGGGCAAGGAACTCATCCAATCGTGCTTGAACGCTCCCGACAACAACTACCCTCCTTCAGACTTCATGCCACCCAACCAAGGAGGCAACGGAGGAAACGGTGGTAACGGCGGTAATGGCGGAGGCAACGGTGGCAATTCGCCTCAATCGGTGCATCAGACACCCAAATCCGAACCCCACAACTCTCCTCAGCTTCCTCACTCGCAGCATCTTCCTCATCAGCACGCCGCCCACCAATCCCATCTTCCTCATCAACAGCATCCACAGATGCCTCAGCATTCACAACATCCTCAACACGCACCGCCTCATCACGACCCGATGCTTTCTGGTCTCTATGGCGCGAACCCACACGCGGTCGGCCATGGCTCGCCATACTCTCCTCACATGGCACAGAACTATCCACCTCATGATATGTACCTTGCCCAGGGACAACAAACGCTGCCCCCTATGTCGCTCGGCCAGCATCTTCCCCACCGCGGGGTCGATCCCAGTGAAGGTCGAGACCGTCACCTCCAGTAAGACTATGCAAGCGATGCTTTTTTGAAAAGGGGAGGGCAGTGGCCGACCACGCCAGATACGCACAAAAACATACCCCCAAAAAAACCGGAAAAAAAAACACAAAAAACAAAAAAACTAGCAGAACCCCAACTGTAAGCTCAACAAACACAACACAAACAAAAAAGAGAGAGAATGCAGAGTGAGAGTCCCTTGTACAAACCAACGCTTGAAAAACAAATATGACAAAACCATTTTTTATTTTTTCTCTCTTGTGTCTTTCCCTTTCTCTCCCTCCTCAACCAAAGGGATGTGGAGGGTCATAGCGTAGTGCAGCCCTGCCATGTTTCCCTTTGCCGCCTCTTTGACCGAAAGCACAACGTCCCAGTTCGCTGCTGCGTTGTCGCGTTCCTTTTCTTTCTGCATGTCATGAAAGATGCGTGCAGTTAAGTAGTGCACCTCTGCCTTCTTGTCCGCCCACTCAAGCTGCTCAAAGAGTGCGAATGCTTTTTCAAGCAGAGACAACACGGTATCGAATCCTGAAGAGGGGAGGTTAGAGAATATACATATGGTTTTTTTGGGGGGGGGGAGGGGAAGGCTACCTGTGCTTTCCTGGGCATCAGCCAAAGCACACTTCGCTTGGAGAAGGAAAGTCTGTGCGTGTAGAGCCAAGGGACAGTGCTGCAATATATGCGGCATGATGCCTTCGAGGGCTTGAAGCGCCTTGTGGGGGAATCCCATCGCGAGGTGCAGTTCGCCTAACATCACAGTGGCCGCGGCATGGAGGTTGTCGAGCCGATAGTTCTCGCTTTCGGTCAGACTGCTCAGGACATACGGAAGTGCAACCGCTGGGCTATCCGCTTGCAAATAGATCTGCGCTTGCAGCATCGAGCACTCAATACTATTAAAAACAACATGTTGTTATAAATATAAATATACTATATAAGTATGGAAGTTTTAAAAAGGTTACCTTTGGCTTGCCAATTCCTTCTTCTTGCATGCTGTGCTTAGATGTTGCAGGATATCAGAAGCCTGTTTGTTTTTTTTCTTAGCATTTTTTTGTATTTCCTGTTATTTAGGTACCTCGCCAAGTTTGCCTTGATGGAAAGCCAACAGGGCTGTATGGTAGGTCGCATTTGCAGCCGCCTCGAAGGTTCCATCGCATGCGGCATTCGCATGAAGGTAACATCCCAAGGCATCGCATGTTGCATATTCCCCTCTAATTGTGGGTGGATGTGTTGTGTGAGGTGTTGTGTGAGGTGTGGTGTGAGGTGTGGTGTGAGGTGGTCTTCGTTGCGTACCTTCTCAAACTCCATTCATGTAGAATCTGTGCGGTGGTTCTCCCGATGATATTTTGTCCCTCAAGAGGATATTGCTTGCGTGCGTACACTAGTGCAGAGAGTGCGCGTTGTAGTTCTCCTTGTGCCGCATACTATATCAGTGGTAGTCATCAGTGTTGAGAGAGGGGGGGGGGGGAGAGGGGGTATGTGTGTACAATAGAGGCTATTTTACAGTAGGCGGCACAGGTGTCGGCGGGTTCGGATTTGTCGCCAAAAAATGCGATCTGCATTTGCGCGGCTAGGAGAGTCAACTGCTTGTTGCCGAATCGCTCCCACGCCTCCATCTTAAGAAGGTAGGCACCTCCCGTCACATCATCCAACAAGTTTCTTTCGCCTTCTTTGATACCATCATTGAGGAGACCTATCACCGTTATCGGAAATGTACACTATGCGTGGGCCAGGTAAGCGCATATGCGAACACAACATCCCAACACAACACAACACAACACAGCACAACACAACACGTACCATATTGGATGTAGCAGAGGAGAGGCCGGGGAGGGAAGGTGTCTTGCGAGGGTGAGCCAATTCGTACTTGGCTAGGGACAATATGTTCAGGGCATGCAAAGATGGCAACTCCTTCGCGTTGTTTACTGCACTCTCTAACAACTCTCGTTGTCCTTGGTGGAGACTGTTGGCCATGCCTCTCTCTCCCTCAACACTATCGCTTGCCTCTGTAGATATTGAAACGAAGGCAATGAGAACACAGAAGAAAGAGAAAGAGAAAGAGAAAGAGAAAGAGAAAGAGAAAGAGAAAGAGAAAG
>ERZ778026.4626-NODE-4626-length-10547-cov-6.204251_pt1 | contig 10547 bp, 8 predicted proteins | sample MGYA00375756_ERZ778026 | MGnify/ENA primary metagenome ERZ778026 (study PRJEB29350, sample SAMN05389820) | bioreactor metagenome | isolation source: Ammonium sulfate bioreactor | place: South Africa: University of Cape Town | collected 2014-02-18 ... | reverse complement strand
TCTCGTCGACGAAGATGATCGCCGGCGCGTTCTGCTTCGCCTGGTCGAACAGGTCACGGACGCGGCTGGCACCGACGCCGACGAACATCTCGACGAAGTCCGAGCCGGAGATCGAGTAGAACGGGACGCCCGCCTCGCCGGCGACGGCCCGGGCCAGCAGCGTCTTCCCGGTGCCGGGCGGGCCGTAGAGCAGCACGCCCTTGGGGATCTTGGCGCCGACCGCCTGGAACTTGGCGGGTTCGGAGAGGAACTCCTTGATCTCCTGGAGCTCCTCGACGGCCTCGTCGACCCCGGCGACGTCGGCGAACGTCACCTGCGGCGACTCCTTGCTGACGAGCTTCGCGCGGGACTTGCCGAAGCTCATCACGCGGTTGCCGCCACCCTGCATGTTCGACATGAGGAACCAGAACAGCCCCAGGATGATGACGAACGGCAGCAGCAGCCCGAGCAGGCTGGACCACCACGACGTCTGCGGGTTGACCGCGTCAAAGCCCTTGGCGAGGTCCGCCGACGTCACCGCCTGGACCACCTGCGGACCCATCGGGGCGACGTAGAAGAACTGGACCTGCTTGCCGTAGTCGTGGCCGTTCTTGGTGAAGTCCGAGGTGAGAGTCAGGTCGACGCGCTGGACGCCGTCGGTGATCCTCGCCTGCTCGACCGTGGTCGGCTTTGCCGCGAGCAGCGCGAGCCCGTCCGACGCGTCGATCTTCTGGGACGAGGGCGCGTTCAGGGTGCTGAACGCGAGCAGGATCAGCACGATGGCGAGGACCACCCAGAGGATCGGTCCGCGGGCGAGGCGCTTGAAGTTCATGGGCGATCGGGGCGGGGCCCCTCATCCTCCTGTGTCAGGGACGCTGGCCTCGACGGTACACGGACTTTTCAAGGGTTCCCTTGGTGTTCGCCAAGGGCTCACGAGCTCCCCACGCCGCGCGTACGGCGGCCGGGGCCGTCGGTGGCGTCAGCCCGCGTAGACGTGCGGCGCGAGGGTCCCGACGAACGGCAGGTTCCGGTACTTCTCGGCGTAGTCCAGGCCGTAGCCGACGACGAACTCCGAGGGGATGTCGAAACCGACGTACTTGACCTCGACGTCGACCTTCGCGGCGTCCGGCTTGCGCAGCAGGGCGGCGACCTCGACGCTCGCCGGGCCGCGCGAGCGCAGGTTGGACAGCAGCCACGACAGGGTGAGTCCCGAGTCGACGATGTCCTCGACGATGAGCACGTGCCGGCCGATGAGGTCGGTGTCGAGGTCCTTGAGGATGCGGACCACGCCGCTCGACTTGGTGCCCGAGCCGTACGACGAGACGGCCATCCAGTCCATCTGGATCGGCGTGTGCACGCGGCGCGCCAGGTCGGCCATCACCATGACGGCGCCCTTGAGCACGCCGACGAGCAGCAGCTCGGTGCCCACGTGGTCGGCGTCGATCTGCGCCGCCATCTCGTCGAGCCGGGCATGCAGCTGCTCCTGCGTGAGGAGCACGCGCTCCAGGTCCGAGCCCATGTCTGCGGCGTCCACCCTGTTACCTGCCTACTCCCGTGTCGTCCCTCGCTGCAGGAAGAGCCTGCCACACCGCCGGGCCGCCTCCAGCCCGCCGGGAAGCGCCACCGGGCCCTGCCCGTGCCAGCCGACGACGAGCGCGTCGAGCGCGAGCACGTGCGCGCGGCCGAGGGCACCAGGCGTGGCGCCGGCCGCGAGCGCGGCCGCGTGCAGCGCCGCCCGCCGCAGCCCGTCGGGCGCACCGGCCAGCACGCCGACGTCCCACCCCACGCCGGCTCCCCCGGCGTCCCCACGTTCGGTCGCCATGGCAGCCACAGGTGCGGTTCCCGCAGCGGGGGAGGTGGCGGCGCGGGCGAGGAGGTCGGCGGCGAGCTCGTCGAGCGCGTCCGCCTGCTCGCGGGTGAGATCGGCCGTGCGCGCCAGCGCCGCCGTGACGCCGGGGCCGAGCACCTCCTCGAGCGCGGGCATGGCCTCGCCGCGCACCCGTGACCGGAGGTTGCGTCCGGCCGTGTTGGTCGGGTCGTGCCACGGCTCGAGACCCTGGGCCACGCATGCCTCGAGTGTCTGCGCCCGGGTGATCCCGAGCAGGGGCCGCCGGTAGGGGCCCGCCACCGGCGCCATGCCCGCGAGCGAGCGCGGCCCCGAGCCGCGGGCCAGCCCCAGCAGCACCGTCTCCGCCTGGTCGTCGCGCGTGTGGCCCAGGAGGACCGCGGCCGCGCCGGTCTCGTCGGCCACGGCGGACAGCGCCGCGTACCGGGCCTCGCGCGCCGCCGCCTCCGGGCCGCCCGGCCCGGCCACGGCCACACGCCGCACGACGACCGGGGCCAGGCCCAGCGCCCGGCAGGCCGTGGCGGCGCGGGCCGCGACCTCGTCGGACGCCGCCTGCAGCGCATGGTCCACGACGACCGCGCCGGCCCGCAGGCCGGCGCGCGGACCGACGAAGGCGAGGCCGGCCGCCAGCGCGAGGGAGTCCGGGCCGCCGGAGCAGGCGACGAGGACGAGCGAGCCGGCCGGCAGGCCGGCCAGCGCGCGCCGCACCGCCACGCGCACGGCGGCGACGGCGGGTGCGGGACCGGTCACGTGCCCATGCTCCCGGATGACCGCGCCGCGCGCGGCACAGCCCGCCCGTCCCGCGAGCCCGCCGGCTGGGAGCCGGCGCGCGCGGTCGGGTGTGTCGACTCGGTTCGGGCGTGCCCGGCGGGTCCACCGACTCGGGGCGGGTGCGCCCGGCGGGGTCCGCCGACTCGGTGCTTCGGCGCCGGTTCGGTAGATAGATGCACCGATCCGGCGCGAAACCACCGACGTGGCGCGAGCTGAGACCACCGCGCGGCGCGAAACCACCGACGTGGCGCGGGCGCCGAGATCGACGTGCGGCGCCGAGGCCACCGGGGTGACCACCAGGCGTGGTGCGCGCGGTGCGCGCGGTGTCAGGGGTGGACGCGGGCCACCCAGAGCGACGGGTCGGCGATCTCGGCCGCGGTTGGCAACGTCTCGGACGACTCCCACACCGCGTCGAACCCCGCCCCGACGCGGTCGCGCACGCCGCGCACGAACGCGGCGCCGTCGCGGTACTGCGCCAGCTTGAGGTCCATCCCCAGCAGCCGGCGCGCCAGCCCCGCGGGACCGACCGAGGTCGCGGCGGACTGCCGGCGGGCCTCGAACCGGCGCCGGATGGTCGCCACCGACGGCACCACCGCGGGCCCCACCTGGTCCATCGTCACGTCGGCATGCCCCTCCATGAGGGCCATCACCGCGCCGACCTCGTCGAACGCCGCGCGCTGCGGCGGCGACAGCAGGCCGAGCAGCCCGCCGCCCTCCTGCCCCGTGAGCGCCTTCGCGACGGCGCCGACGACCGTCCCGAGGTCGCCCGTGCCGAACACCTTGTCCGGACCGAGGTCCTCGAGCAGCGACTCCATCCGCCCCCGCAGGTGGGTGGCCAGCCAGGGCGCGACCGCGAACTGGAGCGCGTGCGTCTGCTCGTGCAGCGCCACCCAGAGGCGGAAGTCGGAGGCGTCCACCTCCAGGCGACGGGCGACCTCGAGCACGTTGGGCGCGACGAGCAGCAGCCGGCCCTCGGCCGACCCGAAGGGGTCGAACTGGCCGAGCACGCGCCCGGCCAGCAGGGCCAGCACGCCGCCGACCTGCAGCCCCGCGGTCGCCCGCGTCGCGGGCGACGTGCGACCGGCCAGCGCGGTCAGCGGCGCCGTCAGCGCCGCCAGCGACTGCGTGTTCCCCTTGGCCCAGCCCGCACGGTCGACGACGAGCACGGGCGCGGGCCAGCGCGCGCCGTCCGCGGGCTGCAGGCCGGTCACGGCGACGACCTCGTCGGCGGCCCGTGCCGCCACCGCACGCAGCTCGACGACCAGCGTGGCGAGCTCGTCGTGCGTCCCGGTGGGACCGGGCGGGGCCAGCCGGGCGGCGACCGACGCGGCGAGGTCCCAGTCGACGGGTGCCGTGGCGTCGGCGGAAGCAGCCATGCCCGCCACCGTAACCGACCCGGCCGAACGGGCTACCGGCAGCCGCAGCCGACGAGGCCCTCGATGAACGGGTCGATGACCCGGCGTGGCGGCTCCTGGCCGATGGCGCCGGTCGCGTCCGCCATCACGGCGAAGGCCAGCTGCCGGCCGTCGGCGGTGGTCAGCGTCCCCGCCAGGCTCGTCACGCTCGGCAGGCTGCCGGTCTTGGCACGCACCTCGCCGCTGGCGGGGGTGCCGATGAACCGGTCGGACAGGGTCCCCGTCAGCCCGGCGATGGGGACGCCCGCGGCGATGTCGCGCAGGGCCGGGCGCTTCGGGTCCTGCGACGCGAGCACGACGCCGACCAGCGTGCGCGGCGTGATCCCCGAACCGGCGTCCAGGCCCGAGCAGTCGGACAGGTGGTCGCCGGCGGTCTCGATGCCGAGCGTGCCGAGCGCGTGGAGCACGCCCTGCGTCGCGCCGCCGAAGCTCGCGGGCAGGCCCTGGCCCACCGCGACCAGCCGGCCGAGCACCTCGGCGATCGTGTTGTCCGAGGTGGTCAGCGCGTACCGGACGACGTCGCCGAGCGGCGCCGAGTCCACCTGCCCGAGGACGCGCGCGCCCGACGGCGCCGTGCCGCGCGTCGGCGACCCGCTCACCGTGATGCCGGCCTCCGCGAGCCGTTGGGCGAACACCTTCCCCGCGTTCATCGCGGGGTCGGTGAAGCGCGGCACGTACTCGCCGTCCTTCGTCTTGGCGATGTTGACGGCGATCGACGCGATCGGGGCGACGTAGCCGAGGTTGACCTCCGACGCGGTCCAGCCCGGCGCCAGCCCCGGGCCGGAGAACAAGGTGTCGTCGACGCGCAGCCGCACGGTCGTCGTGCCCCGGAGCTTGAGGTCCTTGGCGACCTGGTCGGCGAGGTCCGCCATCCCGGCGTGCCCGACGACGGCGGCGGGGTCGCCAGCGCCGGCCGCCAGCATCATGTCGCCGCCGCCCCGCAGCACGAGCTCGTCGGCGCTGCCGCCCGCGAGCACCGTCGTCGGCAAGGTGCCCCGCGGGTCCAGGGTGCCCAGCGCCGCCGTGGCCGTGAGCAGCTTGGCGGTGGACGCGGGGACGCGGGCCTCGTCCGGCAGGTGCGTGGCCAGCACCTCGCCGCTGAGGCGGTCGGCGACGACGACGCCCGTCGTCGGGCCGAGGGCGGCGTTCGCCACGAGTGCGTCCACGCGAGCCTGGAGGACCCCCGCCGCCGGCATCGGCGCGTTCGGGTCGGGCTCCGTGAGGACGGGCGCCGCGGCCGCACGCGCGGCCGCCACACCGGGTGCCGCGGGGAACGGCAGGGCCGGTGGCGGCGGGGCGGCCAGCGTCAGCCCGCCGGGGACCAGGTCGTACGCGTCGGCGACGACGTAGGCGCCGGCGGCGAGCACGACGACGAGCAGCCCGGTGCCCACGACCTTGCCCGCTCTGCCCATCACACCCTCACCGCTCGTCGACCGGCAGCGGCCGGCGGCGGTGGAGGCGCCGCCGTGCGTCACACTACTGTCAGACCATCGGCACGCACCGGGCCGTCACGGCGTGCCGCCCGCCGCCGGCTGACGCCCGGCCCGGTGACGGAGAGGGAGAACCGTGGAGTTCGACGTCACGATCGAGATCCCCAAGGGGCAGCGCAACAAGTACGAGGTCGACCACGCCACCGGGCGGATCCGGCTGGACCGGATGCTCTTCACCTCGACGCGCTACCCCGACGACTACGGCTTCATCGAGGGGACTCTCGGCGAGGACGGCGACCCGCTGGACGCCCTGGTGCTGCTGGAGGAGCCGACCTTCCCCGGCTGCCTCATCCGCTGCCGCGCGCTCGGCATGTTCCGCATGCGCGACGAGAACGGCGGCGACGACAAGGTGCTGTGCGTGCCGACCGGTGACCAGCGCGCCGCCTGGCGGCAGGACATCGACGACGTGTCGGACTTCCACCGCCTGGAGATCCAGCACTTCTTCGAGGTCTACAAGGACCTCGAGCCCGGCAAGTCGGTCGAGGGCGCCCACTGGGTGGGCCGCGCCGAGGCGGAGGCCGAGATCGAGCGCTCCCGTCAGCGCGCCATCGACGCGGGCTACGTCACGCACTGACCCGAGCCGGCCGCCGACGAGCGCGGCTGGACCCAACCGGCGCATTCCAGCGGGATGGGCGCGCCGTCAGAGCGAGCCTCGCGCCCGGCCCACCGGCATCGGCGACGAGGACGTCTCGCGCATGTCCGCCCGGTGTACGCCCGTCAGGCGGACGCCCACGGGACGACCGCCTCGGTGCGCGGTCGACCCGCCCCTGCGCGGGTGGCGCGGGCTACGGACGCCCGGCGTACGGCATGGTGCCGGACCAGCGCATCGACGTGACGCGCAGGGGGACGCCGGGCCGCGACGCCTCCACGATCTGGCCGTTGCCGGCCCACATCGCCACGTGGTACACGGCGTTCGGGTCGGAGGGGTCGTCGGACCAGAACACCAGGTCACCGGGGCGCAAGTCGGCGTAGGCGATCTTCAGCACCTGCTTGTACTGGTCGGCCGCGACGCGGTTGATGACAACGCCGGCCTGCCGCCACGCCCACTGGGTGAGGCCGGAGCAGTCGTAGCCGGTGGGACCGACGCCGCCCCAGATGTACGGCTTGCCCAGCTGCGTCTCCGCGAAACCGACCGCCGCCTGGCCCTGAGCGGCGGTGCCCAGCGAGCGGCCGGTGCCCAGGCCGTAGGCGCCGCCCGACGAACCGGTGCCCGATCCGGTGCCCGACGAGCCGCTCGTACCGGTTCCCGAGCCGGTGTCCGTGCCCGTGCCACCTGTCGACCCGGTGCCGCCCGTGGTGCCGCCGCCCGTGGTCCCGGTGCCGTCGGTGGTGCCGCCGCCCGTGGTCCCGGTCCCGCCGGTCGTCGTGCCGCCGGTCGTCCCGGTGCCGCCTGTCGTCCCGCCGCCGGTCGTCCCGCCGCCGGTCGTCGTGCCCGACGAACCCGCGCCGCCCGAGGTCGTGGCGCCGGTCGTCCCCCCGGCCGGCTGCTGCGCGAGCCGGGCGGCCTTCGCGGCGTCCTCCTGCCGCTGCCGGTTCTGGGCGTCGATGGAGTCCTGCCGTGCCTGCTCCACGGCCACGCTCGTCTGCTGCGCCGCGGCGAGCTTCGCGATGAGGCTGGTGCGCTCGGCGGCGGCAGCCGCGACCTGGGCGTCGGCGTCGGTCTGCGTCTTCTGCGCCGCCTGGAGGGCGGCCTGCGCGTCGGACTGCTTGGCCGAGGCGACCTTCGCGGCGTCGTCGGCCCGCTGGCGCAGCGTCTGCGCGACGAGCTGCGCCGCCCGGTACTGCTGGACCGTCTCGTCGGCCTTGCCGGTCAGCCGCGACAGGTCGGCCGTGCGCTGGGCGACGTCCTGGAACCCGTTGGCCGAGAGCAGGGCCTCGATGGCGTCGATCGAGCCGCCGGAGCGGGCCATCTCGCGCGCGTAGGCCATGAGGTTCTGGCGGGCCTGCTCGGCGTCCGCGTCGGCCTGGTGCGCGCGCGTCGCGGCGTCGTCGGCGGTCTGCTGGGCCGCCTGGGCGGCCGAGAGCGCCCCCGCGTACACCTCACCGGCCTTGCCGACGGCGACCTGGGCGTCGTCGGCGACCGCCGCGAGCTGCGCGAGGCGGACCTCCATCGCGGCGACGTCGGCGCCGGCGGACTGCACGGCCGCCTGCGCCCGCTGGACGCCCTGCGCGCTCGGCGGAGTCGGCGTGGGCGCCGGTGCGGCGGTGGCCGAGAGCGGCGAGCCGACGAGCAGGGCGCCGCACAGTCCAGCAGCCGCGAGTGCGCGTCGCGGGCGGCCCTTGGGGGAACCGCCGGCGTGGGTTCGAGCCGAGCCCGACGAGGTGACGAGCGCCCGTGCCGCGGCGCCGGGACGGCCGAGGCCGCGGGCCGCTCGCTCGTCGTGCGTCGTCACGACACGGCACGCTACCTGCGCAAATCCCAGAAGTGAACTCCAGCAACACGAACAACATGAGTCACACGCATGTCATTCAGGACGGAACGGACAGCCTGTCGCCGCGGCGGCCCGGGGCCGCGCTGGCCGCGGCGCACAGGACCCGGCCGGCTGGGCGCGGAGGCCGACGGAATCCGTGCGCGCCCGCCGCCGTGGACCGCGTCGCACCACGAGTCCGACGAGCGCGCGGAGCGCACCCTCACCGTTCGAGCGTGCCCTCGTCGTCGACGTGCGCGCGCCTCGGGTGCGGCAGCCCGGCTGCGCCCGCTGACACGGCACCGCTCTCCTCGCTCCTCCCGGCGCGACCCCCCGGGCTGCGCCCGGCCCGCCGGTACACCGCCACCTCGGGCTCGACAGGCGCGACCGGCGCGAGCGCCTGGAACGTGCGGCCGGCGTGGAGGCATCGCACCCGCCGGTCCTGATCGCCCAGCCCCTCGACGAGCGGGGTACCACCGCCGCGCAGCGACCAGTGCCACCGGTAGTCGACGGTCAGCCGAACGCCGAGCTCGAGGCCCGCGGCGCGGGTGAGCACCTCCTCAAGGCCGGACCGTGCGGAGGCCACCGTCGGGTAGGCGACGGCAGAGCGAGCGAGCCCGCGTCCGTTGGGGCTGACGAGTCGCCACCACACGCCGTCCTCGCCGTCGAAGCGATAGAGCTGGAACACGGGCGCCACGAGGCTGCCACCTCCCTGCACCCCGGTGGGTTGCGTCGCGACGATGCAACCGGACCCCGCCGCCGCCGTGAACGACCTGGAAGTGACGAAGGGGCGAATACCCGACGACGCGTCGGCCGCCGGCACCAGGTGCCAGGCCACGACTCCGGGGCGTCCATGTTCCTCGCAGCACGTTCCCGAATGGTGAGACACCCATGTCGCCCACCGGACCGTGCCGTTTAGTCTCGGGCCATGTTCACCTGCCGAATGTGTCGCTGACCGCACACGTTCGGCTGTGCCCGCGGGCCGGTCGCGCCCGCTGAGGCGCTCCGCCTGCACCGAGCCAGGGCTCGACGTGTGCCACACCCCCCACCCCCGCGGGTCGGTCGTCGGCTGCACGCCTTCCTCGTCCTCGCGGGATCCGCCCCCGCCCGAACGACCCGAAGCGAGCAGACCGATGAGCAACGAGAACTGGAACTTCGAGACCCGCCAGATCCACGCCGGCCAGGTGCCGGACCCCGCCACCGGGGCCCGGGCGCTGCCGATCTACCAGACGACGTCCTACGTCTTCGACTCCGCGCAGCAGGCGGCCGACCGGTTCGCCCTCAAGGACCTCGGCCCCATCTACACGCGCATCGGCAACCCCACGCAGGAGGTCGTCGAGAGCCGGATCGCCTCCCTCGAGGGCGGCGTCGGCGCGCTCCTCGTCTCCTCCGGCCAGTCGGCGTCGACGTTCGCGATCCTCAACGTCGCGGAGGCCGGCGACCACATCGTCTCCAGCGCCTCGCTCTACGGCGGCACCTACAACCTGCTGCACTACACGCTCCCCAAGCTCGGCATCGAGACCACCTTCGTCAACAACCCGCACGACCCCGACGAGTGGCGTGCTGCGATCCGTCCCAACACCAAGGCGTTCTACGGCGAGACGATCCCCAACCCGAAGTCCGACGTCCTGGACATCGAGACCGTCGCCGGCGTCGCGCACGAGTACGGCGTCCCGCTCATCGTCGACAACACCGTGGCCACGCCTTACCTGATCAACCCCATCCAGTGGGGCGCGGACGTCGTCGTGCACTCCGCGACGAAGTACCTCGGCGGGCACGGCTCGGCCATCGGCGGCGTGATCGTCGACGCCGGCACGTTCGACTACGCCCAGTACAAGGACCGGTTCCCCGGCTTCAACCAGCCCGACCCCTCGTACCACGGCCTGGTCATCGCCGAGGCGCTCGGGGTCGGCTCGGCCTTCGGCGCGAACCTCTCCTACATCCTCAAGGCGCGCATCCAGCTGCTGCGCGACCTGGGCGCCGCGATCTCACCCTTCAACGCGTTCCTCATCGCGCAGGGCATCGAGACGCTGTCGCTGCGGGTGGAGCGGCACGTCGCCAACGCGCAGAAGGTCGCCGAGTGGCTCGCCGCGCGCGACGACGTGACGACCGTGCACTACGCCGGCCTCGAGACCAGCCCGTGGCACGCCAACCAGCTGAAGTACGCGCCGCGCGGCGCGGGCGCCGTGCTGGCGTTCGAGCTGCCCGGCGGCAGCGAGGCCGGCCAGGCGTTCGCCTCCGCGCTGGAGCTGCACTCGAACGTCGCGAACATCGGCGACGTCCGCTCGCTCGTCATCCACCCGGCGTCGACGACGCACTCGCAGCTGACCCCCGAGGAGCAGGCGCTGTCCGGCGTGACGCCCGGGCTCGTCCGCCTCGCGGTCGGCATCGAGCACATCGACGACATCCTGGCCGACCTCGAGGCGGGCTTCCGCGCCGCCAAGGGAGCGTGAGCCACACCATGACCGACGGCACGCCGACCCCGCTCCCGGACCGCTCCTCCTCACGGTCCGGGGCGGGGGAGGCGCGCCGTGGCGCACCCCTCTCGCGCCTCCCGCTGTCGCGGCGCCCCCCGGTGCCGGCGTCCGCCGCGTGGCGGGAGGGCGACCCGGTCGGGTGTCGCCGGTTCGCCGCGCTC
>ERZ778026.4620-NODE-4620-length-10557-cov-9.323843_pt1 | contig 10557 bp, 12 predicted proteins | sample MGYA00375756_ERZ778026 | MGnify/ENA primary metagenome ERZ778026 (study PRJEB29350, sample SAMN05389820) | bioreactor metagenome | isolation source: Ammonium sulfate bioreactor | place: South Africa: University of Cape Town | collected 2014-02-18 ... | reverse complement strand
CTCACTCTCACAGATTCCAGAATGTGGAAGTCGATCCGCCGTCGGAGAATACCGATGATGAAGCTCAGAGTGAGGAGCTTCGCGACCAAGAGCACAACGGCTTGGGTGTTGGCGATGAGGCTGACGACGAGCTCTTGACGACGCCTGTGGGACGCAGCCTCGGAGACGAGGAGCTGTCTATCTCGAGCTGCGAGGTATGCCGCGCGATCTCGTCCATCTCGTTGTGTGTGCTCTCGTTGCTGACTGCTAGCGGCAGTTATTGGTACTTGCCAAACAGATGCGAAAGGGAGACAACGCCATCGAGCAGAATAGCCGTGGCGAGTTCAGTGGCCGTCGCGTCGTGCGCTGGATTCTCATGCACGGCGTTGCCGTCACACATAAGGACGATGCAAGTACGAATATGCCATGCGTTCGCATGCTCTATCTTGATTACTATTACACCACGAGGACCACCGGGATCACTCATCTTGTTACTCGGACACACACACACATACATACAGCGAAACTTGCACAACGCCTGTTGGATGCAGAACTGTTGCGCAATGCCTCTGGCTCCAAGCCAACGTTCAGCATGAACAGTCGATACGCTTTCGCCAAGGACGACTTGCTCACGAGCTCCGACGCCATGCAACATCCGTTGGTCGTCAAGAGCATCATGCATCCGGTGTTGTTCGAGCAGTTGATGGAGCGCTTCGCCGCCGAAGTCTCGATGACACGCGACAAGACCTTCTCTGGTCGCGAAGCCACCGAGTGGATGGTGCACGAGCTCAACAGCCATCCACTGTGGCGTCGCTTCGAGGACGAAGAAGACAAGACGCAGAAGGATCCCGCTGCTTGGCGCAGCCAAGACGCTTGCGAGGTCTTGTCGTACATGCTCGAGCTGCATCGCTTCTCGCCAGTCAAGGCCACGAAACACATTGAGCAAGAGCAAGCGCCAGCGCCAGCGCCATCGGAGCATACTCCTCCTGCTCCTGCTGCTCCTTCCACGGCATCTTCAAAACCACAACCACCGTCACCATTAGTACCACAACAGCCACTGCAACAACAACAACAGCAACAACAACGCCAACGATTCGAAGACTCTCCCAAAGTCATGTATGTGCTAATGGACAGCTCACAGTTTGCGGTGCGCTTCCTTCTGCAATCCACCAAGTGCGAGAGTATCGGCCGAGCGATGGCGGCACAATCCGCCCGCCCGCACCATCCAGTGATCATCGTGCCGGGCTTGGCGAGCAGTGCACTCGAGGTGTGGGAGAGCTCGACCACGCCATCGTGGGTCGGCGATCGACTGTGGCTCGACATTCCCAAGGTGGGCCAGGCGGCCAAGGTCAAGTCCTTTGTGGATTCGATCTCGCGCAAGCGCTCCAACACCGCCAACGACTCGGGCGACGCCGGCATGCGACTCTTCCTCAAGCACCTCTCACTCGCCGACGATGGCTACAGCGATCCGCCCGGCATTCGCGTCCGGCCCGCCGCCGGCATCAGTGCCGTCGACTACCTGTACTACTCGGCGATCGACTCGCTCAAGACCGCGTCGTACGTCATGGCGTTCGTCATTCGAGCGCTGATCGAGGTCGGCTACGATCGCCGCTCGCTGTACGCCGCACCGTACGACTGGCGCATTCCACTCTCAAAGCTCGAGGAGCGCGACGGCTACTTCTCGGAGCTCAAGCACCACATTCGCCTCATGCATGACACCAACAACAAGGTGCCCGTGCTGTTGATCGGTCACAGCATGGGCTGCCGCGTCGTGCAAATGTTCATCGAATGGATGCGCTGCAAGGGACCCAAGGGCGACGAGTGGCTCGAACGCTACGTGTACGGCTTCGCCGCCGTCGGAGCGCCGATACTCGGCGCCGGCAAGGCGCTGCGTGGCCTGCTCACCGGCGATCCGCTCGGCCTCGATCTCTTCCTGACGCTGCGCGAGAGTCGCGAGCTCTCGCAGCACCTCGGCTCGCTGCCGTCGCTACTACCGTTGAGGCATGCGGACTTTGCCGCGCCGATCGCGTGGCTCCGGAACGCCGGCTCGTCAGTGTCGAGCTCCTCGTCTTCGTTGCTACCGCTCGTTGATATGCGCGTCTGGGCCTCGGTAGCCTCCATCATCTCGGGCTCCAACTCGAACTTGCCCACTGCCAATGCTGCAACGACGAGCACCGCTACAACCACCACCAACAATGCCTCGACCTTGGAGAACACCACGCAATCCACTTCCGGCGTACTCGATCCGACACCGACCGAGAGCACCGTTGCAGCTTCGCCAAGGTTGGTTACATCTGCCTCGGCCACCAGCATTGCCAACACCACCAACACCACCACCACCACCACCAGCACGACGGCAACCAAGCGCGTTCGTTCGAACAGTGCCCTCAGCACTCCGAATCTCATGGCCGAGCACGGTATTCCACTCGAGCTGATCGACGAGAATTCGCCCGCCATGGCGCTCCTCAGCAACTGGGCCATGTATGCTGACCCGTCGACCTCGCATCTCCACGTCAAGGGCATCCTCAAATCGTATCGCGAGCTCGAGAGTCTCGGCGGCTCGCAAATTCGTACGCTGCTCCGCGACCTGCAGGCCGGCAACGACGATCTGCTGCACATGACGATCACGGTGCGCAACAGCGCCACACCGCTGCGGTTCCTCAAGCTCACGCCGCAGCTCTTGCGTGGCTTCTGGAGACTGGTGGTCGAGCGCTCGCAGCCGTACGAACTCATCACCAAGGCCGCCAAGCAAGAGACGCTCGCGTCTCGCGCGTCGTTTCGCGACTTGCACGAGAGCTTCATTCGCAAGTTCACGCCCGTGACCGACGGCCTGAAGATCAAGTCCTTCACCGAGCAGCGCCTGCTGAACAACGAGTTTGCGTACTTTCACTGCTCGTCGCCGCACGACTCGCCGCTCTTCGGGCCGTGCGAGCACTCGCTCTTCTTGTGCGACCGCTGGAAGACCTTGGTGCTGTTCTCGTACCTGCCGCACGGCGTGAGTGCGCAGTCGTTCCGCATCTTGTCGCAAGAGGCCGATCCACGCTCGCTCGTCGACAGCCAACTGATCGACGGCCTCCAACTGCACGAGATCACGACCTACTTCAACTACGGCGCCAAGAGCTACACGACGTGCTCTCGCGTCTACCGCAAGGTGCCGCGCGAGAGCCTCTTCACCGAGAACCAAGACAACCACCTCATGTTGGCGCAACTGCACGACACGCTGCCGACCGACGACGAACCCTCCCAGGTGTGGGAGAACGTACGCGACGAGCAGATGGTCTTCTTGCCGCGCGAGATCTCGCTCTTTGGCCAATACCACCGCATGCTCGACACTGACCGCTTCCGCGCCGTCAACGGAACCGCGATCCCACGCTCGACCGGCATACCGGTCGATGCCGATCTCTTTGTCGGCTCATTCAAGCTCGACAAGAAGCTCTCGCACTCGATGATGCCCATCTTTCGCGTCGCTTCGGTCGTCGGCCTCAAGCTACGCGCTGCCGCGGCACTCGAAGAATATGACACCACGCTACGATTCAAGCCGACACGACACGGCCTGTTGATGCGCAAGTTCGTCTCGGGCGTGTGCCACCTCACGTGTGACGCTATCTTCCATCGTCCATTCGCTACTTCCTTGGGTACACTCGGTAGTGCCGAAGCTGCACTCTTCTTTGTCGAGAAAGGAACTTGTTTGGCATTGGTTGTACGTACAACTACAACAACTACTACCACGAATGCGAATACGAATGCGAATGTGAGACACTCACGAATTGACTGTCTATCAAATAGGGAGTGATGAGTGAGATCCTTCTCGTTACCGTGATGCAATTCATTGATGAGGATACTCTATTTATTCGTACCATCTGTGCTCGAGGGAGCTCCCACCGTGCCACAGTCGATCAGTACTTTGTTCGCGAAAAGGGAAACACTCCGAAAGCGACCAAACATCGCACAACCAAGGTACACAATTCGATCGATCGATTGATTGGTTGAGTGGTTGATTGTATCTTGCTCATCTCTGATGTGCTACTGCGTGCTGCAGAGCTCGCAACTCTTTTCTCCCATTCATCCTTTCGATGCGTTGCAACTCTTCTCGCCGGTACGAATGAATGTCGTGCGTGCAAATGTCCCCTCTCTCTCACAGCCTCCTACGCCACCCGTTCAGGATGCTTGGCGCTCGTTTAAGGACTACTACATTGCGAATCCGCAGTATCTCGCCGGTACCCCAGGCAGCTACGATCTCGAGTTCGATGCCAAGCACGCGGCACCGATCGATGGCAGCGCTGAGTTCCTTCGATCGCGCAGTTTGGCGCCGATTCTCGACTATCCGCGTGTCAAGAACACTTGGTGCATCTATGGTTCGTTGATTGCTGCAGAGGTACCAAACTCGAAGGCGCTGCTCGCTCACTCACTCTGTCTGCTTCGTCGCCAATAGGTGTCAACCTGCCAACCGAAGCATCCTACTACCTGAACAACCAAAAGGGAGCCTTGTCCTTGGACTCGGTGGCTGACAAGATGAGGTACCGCAACAACCACGCCACACTGATTCTGCTTGCTTGCATTGTTTGCTAACTCTCAATCAATCAACCAATCAATCAACAAATCAATCAATCAATCAATCAATCAATCAATCAATCAATCAATCAACCAATCAACCAATCGCAGCGAGAAAGTATGTCCGTCCAATCCCGCTGGCTTACGCATTCGCCACGGTATCGGCTACGAAATTCCCACGACTCCGCAGCCATGCATCGATGGCCAACAACGCAGCGGCGACGGGACCGTGACGTATAGTTCACTCGCACACGCCAAGGTGTGGCGTCGCCAAATTGCTGACAAGTGTGCACAAGACGTACGTCATCGCCGTCTCTCTGGCTTGAAATCGCTGCTGACCGATCACGTTCACCTGGACACACGCAGAAATACAACGTACAGATCGTGGAGATCGAAGGCGCCGATCATCGCGAGATCTTGCGCGATGACGTCTTCCTGTTCCATATCCTGAATCTAGCTTGCTACGGCAAGTTGCACCAGTCTACCGTGATGCATAATGACTGAAGCGAAGATACAACAACAAGCTCCCACGATCGAAGATCACTTGTCGATAACTGTGTGTGTGTGTGTGTGTGTGTGTGTGTGTGTGTGTGCAAGTGTGTTTGTTCATTGTTTGCTCATTCGGTGCTCATGGCACAATTCGGTGGCGACTATTGCTACAGTTTGACGTTGATAAATGGAGTACAGTACAATCTCAGTACCTCAGCCAGCCAGCAAGCAAGCAAGTGAGAGAGAGAGAGAGAGAGAGAGAGAGAGAACGAGAGAACGGCGGCTTATTGAACAGCGAACGCGAGCTCCTAGCGCATGAGGCGCGCTGGCGTTGACACACGGCCAGCAACGACGTATGGCAGAGGTGAGTGGCCCACGTCCATAGACTTTGGCGGCGCCGCACTGCGGAGAGGAGTCGAGCACGATTGGGTGCCGCCATAGGTGGCATAGTGTGGCAGAGGTACGGCGAGCGACGAGCTCGTGGCTGGCATCGCGGAGGCTTCCGACGAGAAGATGATCTTGGGATAGGCGGGAGCCGGAGAAGCGGCGGCAGACGTCGAGATGGCATTGGTGAGGTGCTTGCACGAGAGGCGTTGTGCTTCGATGACGGACGGTGAGCGTGGCGGTTTGCCAGAGAGCGATGAGGCCTTGGCACATCGAACGCAAGCAGAGGTGTGGCAGTGAGAGCAGCGAACGACCGTGTCGCGCTTGTGGAACTCGATGAGCGAGCCGCACGACACACAAGACAGCAGCCGCAGCGCCTCGAGGCCGTGTTTCGTGCGTGGGTCGATGTTCTCGCGTCCAGGAGACTGTAACCACCGTCCCGATCGCCATCGAAGACACTGTGAGAAAATCGAATCGAATCACATCGAATCGAATCCTATCGAATCACATCGAATCGAATCGAATCGAATCATATCGAATCTCGAGCGACGAAGCAGAGAGATATCGCTGGCGTACCCGCGTGCGTAGAATTGAAGGGCTGCCGCTGCGGGCCGAGGCACTCAAAGGCCCGAGTGGACTCCGGCCAGTGGCAAGCATCGTGACGATCGAGGGAGAGAAGAGGAGCCTTGAGGCTTGGGGGCTTGAGGTGTGGAGTGAGCACGATGGCAGGCACGGGGTTGCGTTGGCGTTGCTTGGGGCGTGAGGATTGCGGTTGGCGAGGGAAGAGCGCCAAAAATGAGCGGGAACCAACGCGGCGGGTATTGGTGGGCCACTCTACTCCTTCGTCGATCGATTCGATTCGATTCGCTTCGATCGATCTCTCGCTCGCGCAATCAACACGGGCTCGTCGTGGGTGTTGTGGTTGTAGTGGTGGTCGTGCTGTGTTGTTGTAATAGTAGCGGCGGCAGCGGCGGTGGTGGTTGTTGAATCGAAGAAGAAGCAGAAGCAGCAGAAGATGGATGTCGTGGAAGCCGAGCACCACCATGAGCACGAGGATGTGTTGAATGTGTTGCGACGTCGCTTGCGTACGAGCGATGCCATCATGGAGCACGACATCCTCAATACGCTCAAACTCTTCATTGCCAATGGCGGCAGTCCCGAGGCACGTCGAGTCGTTGTGGCGGTGCACGCTCGATGAAGCACCGAGTGCTGACGGCGTGCGTCGGTTTGCAGGAGGTCGTTGCGAGTCTGGCCGAGGGCTACCGTGGCTTCGCTCAAATGACGAACCTCGTGTCCCATTGGCTCATTCTTGCAGGCAAGAAGCCAGCTGAAGTATGTATACGTGAATAGGTTCTGTCGGCTTGATTTGATTGGGTATGCGAGAGTAAGCTTCTTACGTTACATGCTCGTTCGTTCGCTTGCGTGTGAAGATCGATTCGTTGGTTACCGAGCGCTTGAAGCACACGATCCTGACGACCTTCGATGCCGAGAAGGCCGATCGAATCTTTACCGAAGTATCGGTATGAAAGAACCAGCCTCTCGTACTCCGCACACACTCTGGTTGACCTGCTTGAAACGCCTCCTCAGGCTGCGCCCGATTGGCTCGAGTTCATGATGGCGCACACGCAATGGCGCCAGCTCCTGTACCAACTCTCGGAACAACACGAGGACAGCTTGATGCTGTCATTCGCTATCCAGGTTCGAGCAACGCCACTCGGATTCGTGGATGGGTGCCGCATGTCCGGGATGCTGACCCATTCGTTGTACACGAGCAGAAGATCTCCGACGCCGGGCACCACGACGAGATCGTATCGCTGCCTTCAGCGTCCAACTACTTTTCGATCTTCAACCGCGTGTTGTTGCATTTGATCGTCGAGGTATGCAGGCACGATAGAGATTGAGCGTGTGTATGTGTGTGTTCGATATGCATCATGGACGCATTACCCACCGCCTCCTCTCGAACCTCCAGATCCTTCCAATGAACGAAGAGAAGCTCGGTCAAGCCCTACCGACCTTCATCGTACGGCCTCCTTCAACAGCTACTGGCATTGCTCTCACATCGACTCTTACGCGCATGTGTGCACACACACGTAACGTCTCGATCAGAAAATGGCATGCCACAACGAGAACACCTATCTCTACACGCAGGCTGTGTTACACCATCTGTGCACTCGGTACCCGAAGGCGGCGCATCTACAACGACTCGTGCAGGAGCTCAATGCGCATGTTGCCAACAAGACAAGGTACTGCAATCGAGCTCGACACTCGTCGCCCGTCTCTATCTGTCTCTCTCTCTCTCTCGATGATGGCCACGTTCCTGACTCAGTGCGAGGTGCTAGTGCGAGCTTGGTGCGGCGGGTCGACATTCTCTTCTCGAACATCACCAAGTGGAACGCCGACCTGCTGGCATCAGTATCGTCGATCTTGACCTCGCAGACTTGCACTCCAGGAGACGTCATCAAGGTTTGTGCTTGGCACCACGCGTAGCAGTTGCTCGCCTCTCCACTCACGCACGCACGCACGCACTCGTTGGTGCAGCTGTACACCTTGTACTCGGATACCAATCCTCCACCGGCCGTGTTCTTACGCCATCCAGTTCTCCTCGGTACGAGTGAAATTCAGCACTCGCCCGTGTCCTGCTGCATGGCTGGCGCACCTTCTGATTCGGCTCTGGTGTGTGGCGCAGATGTAATGGTGAAGGCCTTGTTCACACCATCGAAAGAGCCGAATCAACGCTACCTCGACAAGTATATCTTCCTCCTGGCATATGCCGCGAGCGTCAAGGATGAACGTACGATGGATGCCACGCCAAACGAGTCAGCCGACGCAGCAGCCATCGACAAGAGCCGCCTCGCGAGCACCACCGAGGCGCTACACCAAGTCTACGAGATCTGCCACGCGAACACCAACGGCAACGAGCTCTCCACCTCAGTCGCCGTGCTCGAGACCAACCTCTCGTACCCAGTCGTGGCCATGGCGTTGCTGCACTGGATCAGTACCAATCTCCTCGACCCTGGCTTCTACACCTCGTCCTACTATGTGCTCCGCTCGCCCATTCTGATCCATCTCCTCCGCTTGGTACAACCGCACTTCCTTCCTTCGCGAGCGCTCGTCATCATCATCCAGCTAATACTGACGTCATTCTCACACGCCATCGTGTGCTCGAACCCCAACAAAAGATCATTGAACGGCACGCGTTGCAGCATGAGGCCGTGTTCTTGTTGCTGACACATATGTTCGAGCTCAAGACCGCACTCGATGCCTTGACCACGGTATGCTGGCAATCATCAATGTGGCTTCCAATCAAGGTTTATTGACTCGCTCGGATCGCACGCTGCGCCCCGACTTGGCGATGTTCCTAGCTTGACTTGAAACGACAAATCCTCGACAACCTCATCCACATGATTTCGTTCGGCTACGTACTCCCCGTCATTCGGCAGGTCTGTCTGTGGAGCAAGGCCGAGGATCAATCGCTCACTCGATACTTTATCGTCAAGGTGCGCCCTCTAGCTGCTGTTGTGCCGATGTGCCTCTCTGACCCGCCATCCTCGCCATCCTCGCGCCGCCGATAGATATTGGATTTGGTCGAGCCACCATTCTCCGCCGCATTCTGCAACGAACTGCTACGTATCATCGACTCGCCGCCAGCGATCCACGCGCTCCGAGCACCAGAGAGTCGCACCCATGTGATCCACTTCCTCGAGTACTGCACACACAACTATGCTCCAGACTACGTGCTATCGCTCGAGAAGCTGCAGGAGCTCACGGTCGCCGTTCACAGCGACGATTAAGTATCGTGTTGTCGAACGACACGCCAACACCATAAAAGAGCGATAATGAGAGAGCGAGATAGAAATAGCCCAATCAATAGACTGGATACGATTGCTATCTATATCTCGATCGACTGATTGACTGATTGTTTGATTGATTGATTGATTGATGAGTCAAGTGAGGAGTGTATCGTGGTACTCGAGACAGAGCGAGGCAACAAGGGCGCACTCTCTCGCGCAGAGGCGCCATTCGTTCGCCTCCCGCTCGCACGCACACCTTCGCTCGTTCGCTCGCGCGGTTGGGCCTCCCTCCCTCCCTCCCTTCCTCCCTTTCTTTCTTTCTCGCGAAGCCGTGTACCTGAGTGTGTGCGAGGGGGTGTTGGTACTTGTGATCTGGCCATCGTTGGTTGTCTCGGATATCATGGCGTACGAACGCACCAGCCTGTTCGCTCGTTCCTACGCGCTCTCTAACGCTCCATCGTGTTGCTTGGCTTCGTGCGCGCTCTGCAGCACCCCTTACGCGATGCCGCTGCCCACTCCTCCTGCTGGTACGTCTGCCTACGTGCGCCGTCGATCAAATTACGGTCCCCTCTCTCTCTCTGACCTGTCGGCCGCGGTCCACCAGACGACGACGACGACGAGCTGTACGCTGGCGCCGCGCCGTTGCCGCCACCTCCTGCCGCCGACGACGGCGAGTACGACGACGGCGAGTACGACGAGTTCGCCGACACTCCACCTCCGTTGCCGATGCCCCCGCCGTCTGATGCTTTCGACGACGACGACTACAACGACGACGATTATGCAGCTGGTGCGCCGCCGCCGTTGCCGATGCCGCCACCAGCCGACGCGTACGATGACGACGACGACGCCGACTTCGACGCCAGCGCGATGCCGTCGCTCCCGCAGGCGCCTAGCGACGACGGCGAGTTCGATCCCTCTATGATGCCGGCCTTGCCACAGGTGCCGCAGCAGCCGGCAGAAGAGGAGTTCGACTCGTCGAACATGGCGCTGCCGCCCATTCCCACCGCCGCCAAGACTCCTGGCGCGCCGGCCCCGCGCCGCCCCACGATGCCACAACGGCCCCGCCCCGCGGGCGCCGGCCCGGCTCCGGTCGCCAGCACGCCCGTCGTCAACATCATCGACGAGGCCGAGACGCCGCTACCGTATTATCATGGCGAGTATGCATCGCTGCCCGGTATGTGCCTCGCTCGGCCCGCTGCGAGCGTCAAGCGCCGCACTGACGTCTATCCGCCGCCGCTCCAGTGTACCCTGAGCCGATCTGCACGCTCCAGCCAGCTGTACCAGGTACCAACTCGAGCGTTGGCGGCCCCATCCATCCATCCATCCATCCATCCATCCATCCATCGCATCCATCCATCCATCC
>ERZ778026.4616-NODE-4616-length-10561-cov-5.762897_pt1 | contig 10561 bp, 14 predicted proteins | sample MGYA00375756_ERZ778026 | MGnify/ENA primary metagenome ERZ778026 (study PRJEB29350, sample SAMN05389820) | bioreactor metagenome | isolation source: Ammonium sulfate bioreactor | place: South Africa: University of Cape Town | collected 2014-02-18 ... | reverse complement strand
AAGAATGGGTGGGTAGTCACCAAACCTGTCGAGCAGCCTGAGCTCAACTCCGGCGGTACTTACAAAACAGATACCACACCAGCGGGTAAGATTCCCTCACAGTCGACCCAATTCCGTTAATCCGGATACAAAACAAACAAAACAGATACCAAGACGGAGAAGAAGGAAACCCAAGTTCTGGGCAGATAGATAATAATAAGTGCCTCTAAAGAGAATAAAACTTTAAGGAAAGACAACGTATCTCTCTATTCTTATTATTATTTGTTATATGGCAGCAGAATTCTGACCAAGGAGCTGTAAATACAACTCGGCCTTCTCTGCCAGCAATTGCTCATGAGAGCCCTGATGCACCAACCTCCCCTGATGCATTACATATATTACATCCATGTTTTGAATGCTGGTTATGAAGGGTAAGGTTGAGAAGAGCAATTTCTAGGAGGAGAAAGAGATATACCTTTGCATGTCATGGGATACCAAGATAAGCGTCATGTCCCATTTCTTTACAAACTTCATCAGTGCGGGATAGATAATGTTCGTCTTCTTATAAGCATCCATTTGCCCAAATGCTTCATCCAGTATCAATATTTTTGCGTCCTGAATAATTTTTGAGTAAAATACCCACCACAAAGAGAGAGAGAGAGAGAGAGAGAGAGAGAGAGAGAGAGAGAGAGAAGAATAGCACACCGTTCGCACAAATATTCTAGCCAATGCTACACTCTGTGCAAAGCCCCCCGAAATGTTGCCTATTATTATTATGATTATTATTGTTATTGTAAGCGGTGACAATGAAACAAACAATAACAAGCATACCTCCTCGGCTAGTCAGCCGCATATCCAGTATGGCGCAGGTGTCCTTGTTGCGCCTCTCACGTTGGTCCATGTGCCTTCGCATCTTCTTTTCCTTCTTCAGCTGCCGTTCTTTCCGCTTCTTCTTCTGTTCTTTCTTCTTGTTATAATAGCTGTGATAGTCTGTCTCGGCCTCCCAGACAAAACTCAGCACCCGCCGCAAAATACCTTTCTCCTCTCCGTCTTCTTCCTCGTCATCTTCCATCATATCCTCCCCTTCCATCCCCTCCGACTCGCTCCCAGACATCTCGCTCAGAGCTTCTTCTGACCTCGAGTCCTGCAGTTCGCTCTCCACCGTGTCCGCATAGCTTACTTTCTTCTTTTTCTAATAAAACATATTATGAGATAAAGAAACAGAACTAATTAGACTATGTATGCTTACCCGTGGCTGAACAGCAGGGGATGATGCCGCAGAGGCATTGAGTCTAGGGATTGGCGGAGAGTCGCTCTCTTCTTTCTCTCGCCCCGGTGTATTCTCACTAGGGGCCTCTCCACGCCTCAAAATACCCCTTCTACCTTCCAGCATCATATCATTCATAGACATCGACCGCCGAATGGCTAACAAATATTTTTTAACACATGGTTTCAGGGAGGGGGAAAAAAGACCAGCTACGTACTATTCGTGAAGCGATTGGTAGTGTCTGCAATGATTTCAGCGGTAGCGTCTCCAAAGCCTTCTTCCGTCAACCCGAAGGCAAACACTCCTGCTGCCTCCGCGGCTTGATAGACTATCATTTCATTGGCCATGTCAGACTATGTACAAAGGAAACACACTCCCTCTTTTTATGTACCTTGTTCTTCCGTGGCATCGGGATTACCGATCTTGATGTTGTCTCGGATGGTGCCGGGAAAGAGATACGGCTTTTGAGATAAATAGGATATGTAGTCCCGCAGTGCCATTCTCGAGATACGGTGATACGATATGCCGTTCAGAGTGATGGAACCGAGTTGCGGTTGATACAATTTACATATGAGCTTGCAAATGGTCGATTTGCCTGACCTATTTTGGCCGATCAACGCATAGCGTTTACCAGGTTCAAAGTGGGCAATTCGTTAAGGGGAAAATTGTTTTTGCGGTAATGAAGAGGACATAGGGGACCAACAGCAAAAAGGATATCACTAGCGTGCCATAGAAATCAAGTGCGGGTGCGTCATGATCCTTGTAAGAGAAGAGCATATTTGCTACCCGCAATTCTTTGAATGTACTCAATTTTCTTCAGAAAAAAGAAAAAAAAAAAAAAAAAAAATTGCTTAAGTTAACCCGTTTTAAACAAAGGGCGAGAGCAATAGTTGCGTACGTTTTGAGTTTGGTATGTTCGCCCTGGAAGTTGGGGATATTCACCAACTCCACTACTTCCTTTTGGAACTCCAGCATATTTCGTGTTATCCTCACCAACCCATAGAGCCTCTGCGCGAGTTGGCTGAGGAGAAAGTCAGCGAGAAACAATCCATTGGGGGTAAAAGCACGTACATAACACGGTTGATATCGTGCTGGATCTTGCCATATCTTTCGTGCGAGATTTGTTGCCGTTGCATCACCTATGGAGGAATTGATAAATATAAATATAGGCGTTGATCTATCTGCTGGGTACCTTATGCACAACATACAACTCAGCAACAAATTCCAACACATTCCTGTGACTGAACAGATTCCATGTGTTATAAACAAGTGACTTCATCCCCAACGAGTTGCTCAACTCGGTTTCTACGGAGGGAAAAAAAAACAATATCAGTTAAACCATCTTATCGTACTCTCAGTTGAGCACATACGGATCAATTTATCAAGTTCGCGGAGTTGCTGTGTGTATGAACGGGATATCACATGTTAGTGTTCTCCTCCCACACGAACAAACATAGTGTTACCTGTTCCTGTAAGTTGTTTACTTGAATGTCCGCCAGACCATCCAGTGCGTTTGACACCAACCGTGACATTTTGGTCCGCGTTTTATGGATGACATCCCTATTGTTGATTTGCCCAGCATAAGTATATCATCAAACGAAAAAGCATAACAAATAGAACTTACCTTTGTTTCTTCTCAATGAAATGGTATTTAATGTATCCCAAAAGCTTTCGCAATAAGCCGATTAAAATAGGATGAAGTAAAGCCAAGGGGTCCACGAATCTTCTCAAACGATATAACTCAAATCCCTCACGGACTGTTCATGACGAAAGATGGTAGGTGAGTAGTGCGGCCACAAGGGGAAACCTCTTTTTTTTGTAATAACGTACTCAGCGCATACAACGATGCTATCATATTGGGCAGGGTGAAGCTGAAAAAATTCAACGTCTGGCTGATATCCGCAGAAATTCTGTACTCGATATCCAGTGTGCGCAGCTTTTCAAAAGCGCCCATCTCACTGTACAACAATCTAAGAGAAGAAAGGACTTAATCACCAAAAATGGATCTTTGTAGGCGAGGTTCCAAATACCGTTCAAAGACAAGTCTACGAATCAACAATCTGTTCTCAATAGCCTGCCAAAATGAGAAAAATTAGATTTTGATAGAAGAATGAAGAACTGTCATACCACACGGTTCATGGCGTGACGCTTGCAAGTGTCAAGAATCGCATGAAATACTGTCAACCAAAGAAAACGAAGAACGACAGAAGGAACGAACTCCTTTCCAGTTGCCTGTTTGAGAAAACGGTTAATCACAAAACCAGGAGGGGAGGGGGCAACAAATAAAAATCAATTAACAACCATGTTGTGATTCAGCTTAATTCTCGTTTTCCGTAAGCTGTTACCAAGCTTTCGGCTTGAGAGCCACCTGTGAAATGGTGAAGAAATGCATCAACACCCAAGCAAAAGAAAAAATAACAAACAAAAAGTATCTCAAATGTACCAGAAAGGCAAGATCTCAAGCACCAAGGGCAAGATATAGTTGACAAAGATGCCTCGAAAGAGTAGTGGCTTGTTTGTCTCATAGAGATACTTATAGAAGATCACGATGGGTAGTTCGTCAAGACGCACACGCAGTTGCAAGTAGAACTTTGAAATGAGACGAACAAAGCGCTTCAGGCGCAGCGACAAACTGACCGCTGACCCATCGCCCTCTGAATACCTTGGTGACTCCAGTTTTGGCTCAGACAAAACTGTGTCACAACGCGTGGGGTTGGGGGGGGGGGGTGTAGTAGTAGTCTTTGCCGTCGGTTTGAGGGCTCACTACCTACAACCTGCCATACTTTCCGCGCAGCCACAAGAAAAAAAAAAAAAAATTAGAGCGGCACAACAGGTAACACCCCTTCCTCGAAAATCTGACCCGCCTTTTGGCAGGACAAGGATTTACATTATTATTGCGTCGCCTTAAACCACTCCGGGAAAGCATCGTTTAGCGCCTTTGTTAGGGATTGGCGGTAGAGGGCCAGCAATCCAGCACCCTACAAGTAGTAGTTTTACCTGATTAACAGGGAATGTCAACAAATAGGTGGTACCTTTTTCTCTTTTATATGTTTAATTGTCACCTGCCTCCAATTCAACCAATCTGAAGGGTCGAATCCCTTCTCGGCAGCAATAGCCAAGAAGAACTGTCTTCTGTTTTCCCTGTCCAACCAATAACCTTTCCGCTTCGTCTCTCTTGTCGGACGCCGCAACGAAGGCAACGCTAATATGTCAGTAATGTCAGTGCCCCCAGAAAAGGGTATAAGGAGGAGATGAAGGTACAGTTGGTGGAGGGCTTTGGTTCCTTCCAGTTCGTCACAACGTCGTCCCAAGAAATGTCATCCCTCAATCGATACAAAGAAGGTAGTTTTGGCTTGCCACTCACCAAAAAACCCCGATGCTTGAAAGTCACAATATCTCCTTCCTTCGGGTTACACCTTTTTACAAACTCGGATGTTCCCGCGGCTGCTGTGAACTGTATTCCGTTGGGTCTAGTGCGATGTAGAATAATTGGTTAGTCTGTTGTAGCTAAAGAGACAATAAGAGAAAACATACAATATGCATTGCCACTCATAAGGACTGGATTTCCCAATTACACAAGCCTCAGCATCTCTATATTTCTTTTTTTTTTTTTTTGTTTTTTTGTTCTGTTATTAGTCCCTGCACAGCCTTTTTTGTTGTTTCTGTTACCTTGTGTTTGAGATACCCAGTGGACCGCCCCTGTACATAAGGAGCTGAAGGATCTCGCAAAATGACTCCTTCCCCTCCTCTATCGATAACATCCTGGAACACCTTCTCCAAATGCGCTATGCCTGTACACACCTGACGAGGAGCGAGAGTGATATACTTCCCAACCCGCCCGTCCTCTCCAACAAATTTCTCTACAAAAAAGATAAGTCTTGTCAGAGTGACCCCTCTTCGCGCAAGGACACCTACCCAGCTCTATATACCGTTCTTGATAGGTCCCACCATGATTAGGTACATCAAATACCATATATTTAAATTGACTCCAATCGAGGCTTGAAGACGTAATATCGGCGCCAGATACCATTTGTAATGCCTCATGAAATTTATTTCGCCCAAACCTTTTTTTTTTCGTTTAATAGAATATCATCAGTTAAATCTACACCAGGGTTGGGTTTCTATCGTACCATAACTCGCCATCCAAGAAAATATTATCCGGCATAGCATTCACAATTTCCTGCGGTAATCGAATCTTTCGCCCCGAGCGTGAATAAAATGCCTTCTTTTCTGGGTTCCAAAATCCTCTCACCCCGTCATATTTCTCAAACAACCACCTACAATTTTTTTGGTATATAAATACTTTAGAGCGAACCAACTCCTCTAATGGCATATAGAATAATTAGTATACCAATTTGTGGGATCGACTTGAGACAGCGAGAAATAGCATGCGGTTGTGGGTTGTCCAATGCCTTCTACATTAGGCAATTGCTGTTTCATGACATCGGGAGGGATTTCCGTTGGGATGGCCACCTCGTCGTCTGAGAGATCCTCTCTGTCCGCAAGGAGGTCAGGTCGGGCTTTCCTGATTGTAGCCGCTAAACTGAAAATAAATAACGAGGGTCAATAACACATTTCGGGGAGGAGCAAGGATAATACCTCTGTAGCCGCTTATCCCACCAAAATGGCACGGTGATTAATGTGATGCCTTTGGCAGCCACCAATTCTTGCTTTGCCTTATCTCTTGCTTGAATCTTCGCAAGAGGCTGATACGCGTACTCAGTACCAGTGTAGTGATGTTTCTCCTATAGCATGATAATAATAATTTAAATGGGAGAGAATTAGTGAAAAGAAAAAGACAGTACCTGATATTCGAAGGCAAGTTTAAGGGAGGGAACAAGCACATCTATTTCCAAATGATAGCCGGTCACTGGATTGACAAGGTCCGCCTCCTTGCGAACATTGATTTTAAGCTCCACTCCCTAGACGCAAGGTTAAATTTAAAGCTCACTGAGCAAACGAGGGGTTGTACCGGAAATAAAGAAGCAACAGCCTGTTCGAGGCGCTTTTGTTGGCCATACTTTCCTTTGAGGAGGTAAAGCCTGTCCCATTCATGAGAAGGATATCGATCGCGCAGCAGAAGGGCCAACTTTGGTTTGGTTAGCTGTCGTGGCAACCCAATTGCTTGCAAATCAGCCATTGTGACAGCAAGCCAGTCCTCTGGCTAGCAAGATAAAAACGATCAGAGAGGGGCATGAGACGAAACCAGTGTTAGTATGTACCTTCCGAATACCTAGAAGCTGTTCCGCGTTTTCGATTGCTTTTACAAGGTTTTGTCTCTTTTGCCAGTGTCCGGGCAGAGGTCTCATAGTATTTTCTGCACTGCTCTTGCCTGTGATCACACGCCGTGTAGTTGGGAATAGATGAGACTGCCATGCATAATCAGGATAAATTTGTCGCAGAGCCTGTTCTAATGACGAATAATAATTGAACAGCGTTTTTCCTCCGTGCTGAACTACTCTCTTTCTCGTGACATGGTACCAGTCTGAAAGCTTACTTTTCCAGTTTAGTGATCTAACATCAAGAATGACTGATTAATTTCGTTCACTCACATCTTGAATGCCAAGAGATGGTGCGATGAGTTCGAGTTGGAGCCTTTGTTTGTTGATGTCATCCCAATAGCTATTATTTGCTGCCCTTAACGGCGCAAGAGCGCAGAACGTTCGAATTGGCGACCCAGCACGCGCGCAAGGCACGCGCAGCACCTTCATCTGTCTTCCTTGCTCTTCCAAGAATGGAATAAAATAACATTCTTTGTCGGTACCCCCCCAAGTTTTCAGTCTTTGCTCAGCATCACCTTTCACAATGGCAAAGGAACTGCTGTGTGAGTAGTGCTACAAAGGAACCATTGCCAAAACAAGACTTGCCAAAAGCGCTCTCTCCTGAACTGTGCACAGGGTGAGACAGCAGCAGGGCCTGATAGATTAATTAAAACTTTTTTTGTTTTGTAATTTGGAAGAGACTGACAGAGAAAGAAGGAGAGGAAGTCAGGTCACCATGGGAGGCAGTCTAAAGAAGGAGGAAGCTGAAGAAGCATATGCTGTTTGGAGAGATATTGCAGCTGGGCAAAAGACAAAAGCCTTGACCATGGAAATGCTACAGGTGTCCTCTACCATCTTAATCATCATTCTCTGCAAGCAAACATGCTCACACACTAACCTCCCTCTCGAAACTCGTTTGTAGGCATACTGGCCAAACGGAACAACGGAAGGTATCTTCCATCTAGTACAGAAATGCAAGGGAAATAAGAAACATCCTTTGTACGACGCGAATCTCTATTCAAAAAAAACAAAAAATACGTTTTAACGTTTTAATCATTCTTTCAGCATCTCGCAGTTTGGCTACGAAGAATTTCTGAGAGGTGGAATTCTTTACTCCTGGGCGCAGTTTAATCCGTTTGATGATGGTGAGCCGTCGCTCTTCTTCCTATGCACTCTAACGAAAATTACAGTACAAGAAGTAGAATTTGATGTTTTTGAAGAAGGATTGAGGAAGATTCGAAAAGGATCAGACGAAGAAATTCACGAGATAGCAACCAGTACGTGTTTTTCTATATTCGCATTTCTGATGACCATGGTGTTTCCCAGTTGTGTGTAAACGCATGGACAGGAAGGGCTCTGGAAAGGTCACTCTACGATACTTCATAGAGTTTGCAATGAAATCCTATGCTGAGGAGAAGAAACCCTGGGCATTTGTTGATGATCCGACGTTCCTTGAGGCGAATCGAGGAATTGAGGAAGAGGAAGCGAAGCCGAAGAAAAAGAAAAAGGCGAAGAACGATGGCGAAAAAGCCTAATTGCACAATAAGAAAAATAATAAATGGTGGGTAGTATTTATATTTATCTCTCTCTCTCTCATAGTATAGTAGCTTAGTTCCTCCTGTACAATTCCGTCATCCATAGAGTTGGTTTTTTTTTCTTCTTCAGTTTGTATTCAAACCTTCTCTTCAACTGTCATGGCATTCCCTGTGTCGGTCTCCGATTTCTTTTTTCCTTTCCTCACTCTCACCCTCCGCCTCTTTCGTGGTGCTTTCTTCTCTTTCTTCTCAGGGTTACTCTCTTCCCCTCCTTCCCGTTGTTGCGATTTTTCTTCATCACCATCTTCTCGTTTACGCTTCTTGGATTCAGGGGTTTGTTGTGAGGGTTGCTGTTGTTGTTGTTGATTGGGCTTCTTTTTCTTTTTCTTTACCGATAGGGGGTTGGGTCCCTTGGCTTTCCGGGTTTTCACCTTCCCGTTATCGCCGTATTGAATCCTCGGCTGCCAAGCGGCCCCACTTCCTTTCTTTGCTGCCTTACCATCGTTCTTATCCTGATGCTCCAACCACACCTGCTCCCGCTCGGAAGGCTTTCTGAGTGCTTTGAATTGCAAGCGCTGAGCGCGTTCTGATGCGTTTGAGGCCTTCTCGAGCGTCACAATATTGTTACTGAGGAACATTATCGGCACTCCCGGGATGGCTCTTGCTTTTTTCCGTGCTTCTTTGTCCTGTATGGCCACACAATACTTTGGCTCTATGTTTTGGGTTTTCGAACTTCAACGTTATGCCAAAAAAAAAAGAGCGAACAAAGTCCTAGAATCACAAAAAAAAAAAAAAAAACCTGTGAGTAGAGAGAGAATGCATGCAATCGGGTCGATAGGTGCTTCCTCATGACCGCACTTTTCATGCTGTAGGCGCTTCGCCATCAATGCTGCGCCACCATAATCTGGCCCTAACTTCCGTAGATGGGCAGTGATGCATTTTGTAACCACTTTGTAACAAAGTCGCATAAGAACTTTAAAGTGGAGTTTACATAATAAACATTCATTTACCTAAGTGTGCCTTGCCGCGAAGTAACTCTGGTATCGCTTCTTTGATAAATACTTTGCGAGACAAAGCAAGATGAATTATCTCAGGCTCAACTGAGAATTTTAGGAGATGTAAGAAAAAGCGAATCAATGAAGAAACAAATTTGATAGAAATACACACCAAGTACGTTATAGGGAGGGTGAAGATCAAAGTTAATACCAAAGAAGGCCATAACCTTCTTGGCATTTTTCACCTTCGTCTGCTTGCCCATCCTCCTCCGATTCTTGCTTTGTTCTTGGAAGCGACAATACACGTGGAACCGTTACACCGGACGCATTTGTAGTCGTTAACATTCTTACTACCGTTACAGCTGGCCAAGAAAGGGACGAACAAAACTTTTAAACACTGAAGAGCTTGCGACAAGGATCATGGCAAGTCCACAACAGCGACTAAAGACGGAGACGATCAGATCCTCACGTAGACGGGGAGAGGCCAGCAAGAGAGCTGCTGCTGCGGCGGCTCCATACAACAAGGAAAACGAATTGAATGAGCAAAACAAAATCCCTTTGCAGAATCAAAAGCGGATAGGAAAGAAAACAGAGAGCTTGCTGCATGAGAGGAAAGAAAGATACAAACGGGAGAAAGCCTTACGTGAGAAGGCGGCACAGATCAGGCAGCGATTGGAAGGCCAGTCACCAACACCAATCGTCAGAACCGCGCTATCGATTCGCCCTGCACCTACAAAACCACCTCTATTCAGTTCCTCTCCAGAAACCTCGGCAGCAGTACCCGAACAGAAGCCTCCTGCTAAAGAACTCCAGTACCTCGCCAACAAGGAGATCTACGGCATCTTGGCTCGCTACGAAAAGGAAAGGGCGAAGGGCAAAGCGCCCTCAAAATCTAACGACACAGAGGAACCTACCAAACAACGAACGAAGCAAGTGCAAGCCAGTCTTCCTCTTCCCGCCCCGGAATTTAACAAAATTGCGCTGGCTGCTGTCCACATTTGTTCCGAATGCGATGCCAATCTGAAGTGCATTGGCTCTTGTTCGTGCTCACACGCACTCCCTCAGACTTCGGCTGAAGAGGAACCCGAAATCGAAAGAATGGAGATGCCAACAATCACCACAACAGTGCTTCCTGCTACTTTTGCGACGTCTGAGGAACGAAAGGAAATGGCGGTGCGGCATGAGTTAGTGCTTCCTGTGCCCACCTGGAAAATGCTTGGCAAGCAAGCGTGTAATTTGTTTTGAAGAGAAATCATGTTGAACCGGACGATGTCTTTTGTGCCCTTTGCTTCTGGCGGGAAACCAAATTGCGCAGGTCTTCCAAGAACAGCGCACTTTATCATTTTGATACGTAAAATTCAAATCAAAATAGATCATTCTTGTCGGAGGAAGTGTCCGTTTTGCGTTGGCAGGGAAGCTGAGCTTGGTTGGAAAGACAAGGACAGGGATATGGGGCAGAAGCAAGGAAAGAGTATTAAGGGAACCCTTGCGGCGGTTCCGGTCACCGGTATAAGAGACCAAATG
>ERZ778026.4609-NODE-4609-length-10584-cov-10.352455_pt1 | contig 10584 bp, 11 predicted proteins | sample MGYA00375756_ERZ778026 | MGnify/ENA primary metagenome ERZ778026 (study PRJEB29350, sample SAMN05389820) | bioreactor metagenome | isolation source: Ammonium sulfate bioreactor | place: South Africa: University of Cape Town | collected 2014-02-18 ... | reverse complement strand
GCAGCAGCAGAGGCGGAAGCGCTTGATTTAAGGCAGCGACTGACGCAGAAAGCCGCCAGTATTAGAGACTTTTCGCAAATTCGTTTTTGCGTCTCAAATTCACGCCACGTCAGCGTTGGAGCCTACTACTGCTTTATCGACCAACGCCACAGAAACAAATTTGTGTGATTTTGCTGCAATCCAGCCAAATGGCGTGAATCTTTTTGTGTCTGCTTGCTCGCGCTCGCGTAGCCATGTCCAAAGGCAAAACTCCCTTTCGTTGGTCTCCTAGTGGTGAAGATGACGTCTTGTTACTCGGGATTGTTTGCGACAACAATCCGATGTGCGCCGGGCACGGTAGAACGATGAGCGCGTGGACTGAGGTTGCGCAAGAGTTTATCGCACAACTTGCACGACTGGAGGACCCGCGTAAGACTGGACCAACTGGCCCGACGACGCAAGCTCGCGTTCAGAAGTTGATTGATATCTACAAGGTATGATAGAAGCGGTGCCGCTGTTGCGTCGTGCAGCTGAATGATGAGATTTCACAGAGCAAGGAGGCCAGCGACGACAACGACGACGAAGGCGAGCTTGGGGAGGAGGAGGCGCGCATACGCGAGATTGCGCGGGAGCGAGATCAGCTGCTGCAGATAATACTCGACCAGGTCGAGGCACACAAGCACAACCAAGCGGCAGTATCAGCCGAGCAGCATCAGCAAGCGCAGACGGCAGCCGCGCGAGTAACCGCGACGATCATTGAGCGCGCCAAGAGGAAGGCACCCGAACCCGCGCTAGCCCCGGGCGCGCCACCCGCCGCCGCCGCTGGCGACGCAACTCCATCACCCAAGCGCCAGCGAACAACACCGGCCGATGTGTTGGCGACGGTATCGGCCAGTATGAGTTCGTTTCAAACTTCATTGACGGCCATATTGCAGCTGCAGCAACAGGAGAATCAGCTGGCGCGCGAAAGGCAAGAAGCAGAGGTTGCGCTCCGCCGAGAAGAGCTTGAGATACGACGGCTTGAGCTGAAGGCCGCTATCGCACAGGCGAAACGAGCGCCTACAATCGATGAAGATACTCCGCAACAGTAGGTGGCACCATGTCGAATCGCTTCGAGACTTGGTTGCGGTAGATACAGTTGTGCAAGTTGTGGAAGAACGCTGATACCATATGAATCTGGCCCAATGGGCTGAGTAACACTCGTTGTTGTCCTCGAAGCATGAGTTGTGTCGATAGAGTCTTCCACCAGTGAAAGCTCCATTCCACGCTCGCTCGTAGGTTCGACATGGTGCGGTTGAAGACGAGTTGATCCTCGTCTGGGTTGCGGAAAGGGCGAAGGATCACGTTGGTGTTCGGATAGCCGCCATCTCCGTAGATGAAGAGGTCGGTCCCAAGTGCCACTCGCTGAATATCGTTGTGAAGGCCGCTCAAACGAAGTATGGCCGAGTCATGTCGCGAACCAGGAGACGGCGGATAGACGTACAGCATACCATCGGGCGAAACCAGCGCAGGATAGTTGAGGCAGTGCTGGCGTATACGACCGCTGTAGAACGGCCGCTGGCCGCGAACAGGTCGACATATTCGAATGAGAGTACCATCGACAAAGCCCCAAATACTCGGGACAACTCCATCAGAGGCGAGCGATATCGCATTGGCAAACTCGCGTAGCTTGTCATGGGTGTGGTAATGCTCCGACAGACGGAGCAAGCCGCCATGTAGTTGATAAAGCGCCTCGATGGTATGCAAAACTATGCGACAAATGGCAGTGTACGAACGACCAACAAGCAGCTGTATCGTGTGAAGTCGCGTTGGGAATGAAAGTCGCAGCAGGGTCAAGCAGACTGCTTCAAATGCACCGCAGCGGTCGCGGTGCGCGGTGCGAATATCCAAGGGCAGCCGACTGTGCTGCACGATGGTAAGGATGTCCTCGCTCGTAAAGCGAAACGAGAGTAGGGCATTCCCATCATCCATCCATTGATACAAGTGACTCACATCAGGAATCAGAGGTCGCTGCTGCGCCATCGCTCACTCGCCCTCGCCTGCTGCCTGTGCGACCTCGCGCTCTGCTTGGCGCCCTCTGCCTGCCTACACGCACTCGGCTCTGTAGTTGCTCACCTCACCAGCTCGAGCTCCCTGCTGCTGGTCCTCCGCTTCGGGCTCCAGCTGTTCGCCCCACCAGCACCGCCACACCGCCTCCTCGCGTACATATCCGTCCGTCCGTCGTCGTCGACCTGTCTTCCTGTCTGGTGGTTCTGTTCCGTTGAATCGAACACACCTCATCATGGTCGACGCCAACACACCGTTCAAGCTGCCGTTCGGTGGCCCTCGGCTGCTGGCCTTCACGCAAGACCTGATCTTTGGCGGCATCTCGGCCAGCATCGCCAAGACGCTCGTGGCGCCGGTCGAGCGCGTCAAGGTGCGCGTCCTCGTGCGCCTGAGCTCACTCGCTGGAGCTCCAGCCACTGACCGACGTCAGCTCTCGTGCGCGAGTAGATCGTGCTGCAGGTGCAGGACGCGCACGTCGGCATCTCGAAGGAGCAGCGCTACACCGGCATCCGCAATGCCATCAAGCGCATCCCGAGCGAGCAGGGCTTCCTGTCGTTCTGGCGCGGCAACGGCACCAACCTCATCCGCTACTTTCCGACGCAGGCCATCAACTTTGCGTGCAAGGACCAGTACAAGGCGCTCTTCATGCCCGCACGCGGCCAGGCCGTACGTGCATATACTATCTGACGCCGACCTCAAGCTGCCGCTGCGGCTCACGCTCACGCTCACGCTCTCTCTCTCGCTCACTCTCGCTCTCGCTCACTCTCTCGCAGGTGAGCAAGGTCGAGTACGGCCTGCGCAACATGGCGTGCGGTGGCGCCGCCGGTGCCACGTCGTTGTTGGTGGTGTTCCCGCTTGACCTGGCGCGCACGCGTCTCACGTCGGACGTCTCGCGCATCGGCAGCACCAAGCGCTACTCGGGCCTCGTCGACTGCCTGATCAAGACCTTCCGCAACGAGGGCGGCATCCGCGCGCTGTACCGCGGCTTCGGCATCGGGCTCGTCGGCATCGTGCCGTATCGCGCCGTGTACTTTGGCGTCTACGACACGGCCAAGGCGCTGTTGCTGAGCGACCCACACAACGCGCCCTTCTGGCAGAAGTGGGCCATCTCGCAGAGCGTCACCGTCGTGGCGCAGCTGGTCGTCTACCCGTGCGACACGCTGCGTCGCCGCATGCAGCTGGCCGGCGGCGGCGAGAACCGCCTCTACTCCTCGACCTGGGACTGCATCCGCAAGATCCTCCGCAACGAGGGCGCCTCGGGCTTCTACAAAGGCGCCCTCGCCAACTCGTTCCGCGCCACCGGCGGCGCGCTGTGCCTCGTGTTCTATGACGAGGTGCAGCGCATCTTCGTGCCGCACCGCATCTCGACCGAGCCGCAGACCTTCTCTTGATGAGACTGACACCAACACCGCCATTGCCACGAACCACTGAGCGAACACCGACAGACGCCGTGACTCTGACTCGAAACGACAACCACCACCACCACCAGCACCGCCTTCACCAGCACCGACCCTGTGAACTATCTATCCACCATCCATCCAGCCATCCATCCAGCCATCCAATCAATCGAGCGAGCGAGCTGCCAATGTATCTGTCTATTTTCGTTTCGTTTGCGGCAGCCGCCTATCCGTACATGTAGCACATATTTCGTTTGTTTCCAGCAACTGGAGGTAGCTCCTATCGCATGGCTGGTGTAGTTTGATTAATAGAGCTCGAGTACATGAGAGAGTGAGAGAGTGAGTGAGAGTCAATGAGGCATATTGGAGTCTGCGGCCCGGCCCGATAGCTAGCAAGATAGAGATATAGATGTAGAGAGAGAGAGAGTCTAACTAATCACAAGATAAAGCGCGATGCAACCAATCTCGCGATCATGTCGAACTGAACTGCTATTCGCGTCACTGCACACGCACTCGCTCGTTTATGATACAAGGTGGTTGAGGAGGGGGCCTACACGGCGCCTGAATGCTGATATCATCGCGTCATCATCGGCAGCGTTAGTGGGCTCACCTAAAACTCTTGGCGTCCTCTCGCGTCCGGCAGCGTGTACTGCAGGACGGGCGTGAGCAACAGCTCGTCCGAGAGCTGCAGCACGAGCACGACGTTCTTGGCGTCGCGCTGGCGGAAGGTGTAGAGCTTGCGCGTCACGGGCGCCACGACCAGCTCGCGGAACTTGCGTTCGATTCCGCGGTAGTTGGACGACCGATCGACCTCCGACGTGACGGTGCGCGTGTACAGCAGGTCCTGGAGACGCGCGAGCGTCGCCGGCTGCACGGTCACCTGCGGCCTGCGCACGCCGCTCGGGAGGTCGACGACGTCGAACAGCTTCGACAGCAGCGAGTCGACCATGCGGCGCACGGCCTGCGGCGCCTGGAACAGCATGCTCTCGTCCGAGTAGCTCTCGAGGCTCTCGTCGTCCGGCAGCAGCATGCTCACGAACGGCACGATGGTGCTCATGAGCGCCGCCTGTTTCGACGAGCGCCAGATCTGCATCGTCTGGCTCGCAATGTGCCGATCGAGTTCCGCCAGCGGCCACCGGCTCGCCGTGCCCTCGATGCCAAAGTCCGAGATCAACACAAAGGTCGCGTCAGTCAGACGCACTTGCGACTGGCCCACGGTCAGCGTGCGCGAGTCGAACACCTCCTCGAAGAGGTTCATCACGTCGCGGTGCGGCAGCTCGGCCTCGTCGAACACCACGAGGCCCGTCGGACACTGCTTCAAGTGGTCATGGATCGCACGAAGGATATCGCTTCGATGCTTCTCGATCGTCTTGGTATCGCTCTACATGGCCGAGCGAGATAGCGAGTGAGTGCGAGAGAGCGACCACAACCACGACAACAACGACAACCACGACAACCAACGTACACCGCTGGCGACCCGATAGTGGTTCCCGCGAAGATACAGCAGCCCTCGCGGGAATTGTGTGTTTCGGTCGATCGAGCAGAACAGAGCCTCGGCGATCTTGAAGGCTGACCAGGTCTTGCCGACGCCATTGTCGCTGTCGTACACGCGCGAGTCAGCGCCTCTCTTCCCGAGCCACAGCCCGAGCCACACAGCGCATTCTCGTACCCAGCAAAGTGAAGTACTCGTGGCCGATCACGCGATACCGCTCGGAAGGCCGAGAGTATCCGCTCGATGGCGTCCGGTTGCCCAAAGATCGTGCTCTCGAGACGCTGCACCATATCTTGATAGGCTCCGTCGCGCGCAGGACAGCTGACCGAGCCCCAGCAATCGGTCCGCAGAAAGCCACGCGCTCCCTTGCAACAATCCTCGCTCACGTCGGCTCTCGTAGTGTGACACACCATAGCCACGAGCAATACCATGACGAGCACTGCTGTGGCGAGAGCATCGTTGCGTGTTGTCGCCATGTTGTTTTGCGAGCCAGCAAGCGAGACACGACAGCAGCAGCGACACCAAGCAAATGACGAAGAACAAGAACAGTGCTGCTGTTCCTACCATCGATCCATCTCGCTCCCACTTCATTCGCATCGCTCTCCGCACCATGTGGCGCCTTCGCGGCTGCTGCCACGTCACGAGGCCAGCTCTTCCTCTGGTCGTACGTCACCACTCACTGGGTTCTCTTCGAACCTCGTCGACCGTTGTCGAGATCAAGCGGAAACTCGATGGCCGTGAGCAGCGATTCGAGCTCGAGCATCTCGGCGAAGCTCACGACGATGGCAACGAGCGCGTTCGCACGCTCGTCGGCGTCTGGCATGCCGGAGCACACGGCGCCTTCGGCCTACCAGCCTTCAGCTACAGCTACGGAGTGTGGCATGACATGTCTCCACTCACGGTCTATCGCTTGCACTTGCCCGATGGCTCGTTGCTGCGCTACCGCTGCGACGCCATCGGATCGCTGCACTTGAGTGCGCGGCAAGTGCTCTTCACCGACCTGCTGCTCGACGCGCTCGTGGTGCCGCCACCGCAGCACACGCGAGCTCTGCCGCGAGTCGAGCTCGAGGACGAAGATGAGGTGGCGGCTGCCACGTCGAGTGGCATGCTCACACCGCACCTGGCTCGTCGAGTGGCGCGCATTCGAGCGCTGCTGCTGAATCCCACCTACGTGCAGCGCCTCATTGCGCGCACCGACGCCGCGATCGACGCTGCTGTGCGCCAGTCGTTGAGCCTGCTGTCGTAAGGACCTCACACGGTGGACGTTGGTTGGTCGGGATGCCTCAGTGACGGATAGATAGATAGAGCTCTCTTTCTACACATGTAATTGTACAACAACAAGCGACTCGATACAGAGCTCAGCACACGAACGGACACGCGGCAGCTCCTTCAAGATACAGCTCATCCGATCCATCACAGCAATCTGAACCACGAGGAGTTGTGCACCTGTGAGTGTGGTGTGGCAGGTGCTGGGAGGCGAGAGTTCGACACGTACCGCACACGCCGTCGCGTACGAACGAGCTCGGTAGTCGCTGCGAGCCGACAGCGCACGCAAACACGCCGCGAGCGCACGCAGGAGTTCCCGGCTCGTCGCTGCCGTCCTTGCAGTCGCAGTAATCATCGTTCAGACGAGTGGCTGGATGCCTCACGCCATCGCACTCGAACCAGCCATCGATATCGGGCTGCGGCGCTGTGGCGCGACATCGACTCGCGAGTCAGCACTCTGCGCCAAGCGAGAGCGAGCGGGGCGAGCGTGGCGTACCTCCGCGAGCGAGGCCGTGCGTGATCGGCACGCGAACCCTGGGCGCCATGGCTTTGGCTTTGGCCTTGGCCTTGGCCTCCTTGTGTGCGAGGTGTTGCTGTGCAGTATCGCGCAGGCTATCCTCTCGCTCGTGCTGCATCGCCAGGTGCTGTTGCTGCTCGAGGTGTTGCTGCTGCTGCTGACCCGCCGCCGTTCCGAGCACGGTACTCGACGAGCTGGCAGGCACGGGAGTTGTCGGTGTCGGCTCATCATCCAGCTGCCAGTGCGGGAGCGTGAACATCCAACAGCAGAACGCCAAGCCAAGCAACCACACGATGCGCACACACAGCAGCGGCGGCTCGCGAAGCAGGCCCTTGCCGGCATTGCTCGCGGAGCCGTGGCGAGGCCAGCGTCTGCTGCTGTTGTTGCTGCTGCTGCTGCTATCAGAGCTCGCTCGTTGGGGCTCCTCAAGGCCCATCTCCTCATCATCGATACGCGTGCCTGCCTTGCGAAGATGGAGCGCCATGAGGAAGCGACCGACGCGATGTGAGGTTGTGTGTGGCGAGAAGAGAAGAGAAGAGAAGAGAAGAGGCTTGTTGAAGGCGCGAACAACCGAGAGCCGTTCGCTTCCATCCCAATCCAATCCAATCCAATCATCAATGGTAGATTTGTAGGTATTGACAATAAGTTATACGACTCTTTCAATCCATTAGGTTGCAAGATTGATGGCTCACGCCACGACTACAACAGATTACCGGCGTAGAGCGCATTGGGATCGGTGAGAGGCGGTGCTGCGCTACTCGGCGGCTCCTGCTCCGGCGTCTGGCTCGTGAGCGACGGCGATGACAACGACGATGATGACGACAGCGACGACGAGGATGAGGCCTTGGCGCGGCTCTTCTTGCTCTTCTTGGTGACGGTGCCCGAGATGCGCCCTTCTTCTTCGGCCTTGGCGAGGTTGGGAGGCGTCCAGAGCAGCGAGTGGATGACGACCGGCGGCCGGGTGCTCTTCTTGTTCTGTGGCACGGTGTCGGCGCTCTTCTCGACGAAGCCTTGCTTGAGCAGAAAGTCGCGCACGCCATCAATCTCGCAGTTGGCGACCTGCGTGTAGGCGCCTGAGCTCTTGAGCTTGCAGAGAATGTTCTGCACCATCATGGTGCCGATGCCGTTGCGCTGCGCGTACGGCACCACGCCGACCCAGTGCAGCGTCCACCAGCCCTTGGGCTTCTGCGCACGCTGGATGCGCTGCTCGATCTTGAGCACGCGCTTCATGCGCGAGTACTTTTCGGCGCCCAGCAGTGCGATCGGCGTCGATGGGTCGCTCGGCAGCATGTCGGACACCGAGGTGTGCTTGCAGTAGTTCGGGTCGCCCCAGATGGCGACCGCCAGCAGGCGGTTGTCCTCGATGAAGCCCCACACGTGCGCGCGCTTCCAGAGGTACTTGACCGTCATCTCCATGAACCACTCGAGTCGATCGCGCTGGCTGCTGCGCGGCTCGTGGCGCTTGAAGAGATAGCGCACGCGGTTCGTGCGCAAGAAGCTCGTCACCAGCACCTCGACCACGTCCGGCAGGTACTGCTTGTGGTGGTTCAGCATGCGGATGCGCGGATCGATGGCCGTGTGCGTGAGGTCGGCGAGCTCGCGCGTACTGCGCAGGCGCTTCTTGGTGCGCGCAATCATGTCCCAGTACGGCTCGTCCCAGCAGTCAAAGATGCGGAACAGAATCAGCAGCACCGGAATGTCGGGCTCGTAGTGCTTGTTGCGCTCGCACTGCTCGAGGTGCTTCTTGAGTGGGCCACGAGGTTTCATCTTGAACAGATCCTCTTCAGGTCGGCAGCCATACAATGCCTTGAGTCGTAGTCGTGCCGGTTCCTATCGAAACGAATCGAGTCAATCAATCAATCGAATCGAGACAACGAGTAAGCCAGCGCTGTCTGAACATACATATTTCTCGTAGTGAATGTCATTGTCCATCGGCAGTCCCAGGTAGCAGATAAAGGCCTTGGACGAGCCAAAGTTCTCGGTCAGGTCGTTTCTCGTCACGTTACCGCTGGCAGCCGATGTGCCAAGCAGCACGGCAGTCTGCGAGCTGGCCGAGACCGCGGCATTGGCTGCCGATCCGAATGCCGAGGTGCCTGCTTGTGCCACGGTTTGTGCTCCCTGCCGTCGGCATCACAAGTCAGTGCCATCCGAGTCGTAACGTAACGAGGATCGCTATCGACATACAATCTTGCCAAAGAGCAACAACTGCTGCTGCACGCCTGGGATCAGCGTAAAGAAGTCGACGAGTGGCAGGCACGTCAAGGCCACATCGATCGTGGCATACACGGTCGACTCGACAGCGTGTGCCTTGATGCTGCGGTCCATCTTGACGAGCGACGAGTTGATCTCCTCCGATGCACCGCCTGCTTTGCGGAGGTTGCTGATCTTGGAGACCTTGTTGATGTTCTTGGCTGTTGGATCACCAATCGATTAGAGTTGCCGTGTACGTGAGAGAGAGAGAGAGAGAGATGAATGAGGTGGAGATGAGTCATGTACCAGCACGGTAGGTAGCAACTGCAGCACCGAGGTATGGAATGGTGCCTGGATCAACGAGGTCCTTTCCCTTTTGCTTCAAACCTGTACGAGTGAAGGACTGGAGTGGTACACGAGTAGAGTTGATGAGTACGACGAGTGGATCGATTGAGGCGCGAGCGACAGCAACGAACCGAAGGATCGTATTTGTGCAGCAGCTCTCGATAGCGCGGGTCCTTGCGGATGAGTGCGTAGTCGCGAGCGAGCGCCACGGCTACGCGCGACTTGCGCTCGCCCTCGCCCATGTCGTGGTCGTCGATCTCGAGGTTGTACTTGTTGACCTCCTCGGGCATCGGCAGCTCGGCCGCCATCGGCGTGGCCTTCTTGACCCAGGGCCGCGTCTGCGGCGCGTCGGGTAGCTGGTTCAAATCACCCAGCTCCGCGGCGAGTTCGAGCTCGGTGTCCGAGTCGGAGTCGCTCTCGAGCTCGCTGTCACTATCGCCGTGGTAGTCGAACGATGGCATCGAGGTCGGCACCGACGGGAACATCTCGGCGTCGCTCGAGCTGGTGGCACTCGGCACTGCCGGCATCGCCATCATCAGGGCGTCGCTCGAGCTGCCGCGAGATTGCTGCGCCTGCTGCAGCTGGTGCTGGAACATGGCGGGGCTCGACACGGCCCTGCCGCCCATGCCGGGCGCCGCGGCACCTGGAACCGACGGGAACATCAAGTCGGCGTCGGATCCGCCCGTGGTCGTTGTCGCAGTGGCAGCGGCAGCGGCGTGCGGCAGCGAGAGGCTCGAGCCAGACGAGCTCCACGCGTGCTCCGACTCGTCCGACTCGTCGAGCTCGAAGCCGTGGCTCGATGCCAAGTGCGAGCCCCATGGGACTGGCACGCTGGCGATCGCGTCAACCGGAGGTTGCTGAGTGCTGGTGGTGGTTCCCTGCAGCTCGGCTCGCAGTCGCAGCAGCGATGTGTCGTCGGTGGCGGTCGAGCTTGGCGCGGTCGAGCTTGGCGCGCCCCACGGCACGGGAGCGGGCTTGTCGACGCTGGGCGACCACGCGCCACGATAGACACTCGGCGCCGTGCCACCATGGGGTACTGTCGGAAACGAGAGATCGGCAGGTGAGGTCGTAGCGGTGGTGGTGGCCGCGGTGCGCGGGTCGGAGCCGGGAGCCGAGGGCAGCAGGGCCGCGAGCTCGGCGGTCGACGGCAGCAGCTTGAACGGCGCCGCCTGCCGATGGTACGGCGTCGGCGAGCCGGAGCTCACGGGCTGCTCGCGGTCATACGGACAACGTACACGAGCTCGTTCGGTGGCCATATCGAGGCCCGAGTGTCGAGAGTCGCGAGGATCGAGCGGCGGGTGCTGGGGGGCGCGAGGTCGGTGATGCGAGCGGTGGCTGGCGGCGATGCGAAT
>ERZ778026.4604-NODE-4604-length-10599-cov-103.725247_pt1 | contig 10599 bp, 16 predicted proteins | sample MGYA00375756_ERZ778026 | MGnify/ENA primary metagenome ERZ778026 (study PRJEB29350, sample SAMN05389820) | bioreactor metagenome | isolation source: Ammonium sulfate bioreactor | place: South Africa: University of Cape Town | collected 2014-02-18 ... | reverse complement strand
TATTTTAGAAACAGTGACTGATTTGATCAATCAATTTTTCAATTCACCATTCTTCGAACAATCATCAGCACCACAGGTAAAACTTAATAAGTCTATTCTCTCTCTCTGTTTTCTGTTAATTGATATTAAATAATAATAATTATCATAAAAATAAAACAGATTGATCACAAGGTGAGATTTGCTCTTAGAATCAGCTTGTACTCGATACTAAACGATCGAAAAAGATCGAATCATCGCTGCTACTGACTATTCGCGAGGTATATCAGTTTAGATTAGAATCAACGAAACTTATCCTTCGAATTTCTAGTTAGTTAGATAACTTATTAAGTTTAATTTCGTATCTTGCATGTTGTTCTCCGTTGGCATGTTTATTATTTAATCCAAAACAAACGAATTCCTCTTTGTCTTCTTATAGCTTATAGATAGTGATGAATTAAAGGTAAGAATTCAAGCGAAAACGAATCCAATGGAAAGGCTATTGATATCTTTTTTTATTGAATAACTTTCTTATTTTATTTGTGTCCCAACAAAAGCTTTGATGAATCGATGTTATTTTTCTTTTGATTTTCGTTGAGGATAAGCAATTATGTGCATATTTTGTTTGACAGCAATGCACGAATCGATATGAAACGAAGGAAAACACGAAATAATCTTCTTTGTTTTTCGTTTTTTGTTTTATGTAGCATCGAAATACAATTTTGGTCACATTACACGGTCATCTAGCGAAATTATTAGTTGTGCCATGGTTAACAATATCAGAGCGAGAAAGAGTCGATCGATGTTTACATATTCTATCGTTAATTGGTAAAATAATTCTTGTTTTTTGTTTGTGAAAAACAAAAGACAAATTGAATTTTCTGTAGCTGATCGTCGTGGTTTAAGTCATTTCCTACGTTCGAGTCACGGTTCATCTGTTGATTCGGTCAATCGTTCACGACGAACAAGTCGAAGTGCAACAGCGGATCGAATGCATAGTGTTGAACATGTTTACAGTTCATCACAACAGAACGATACTTTAGAAGATATGGAACATAAACGTGTCATCGATAATTTTGTGGTTCGTTGATTTCGAAACGAATTTCGATATATATTTTTCTTTCTTAAAGGATTATTTGTCTCAAGTGAGCGTTCGATTAAATCCATTGATTCAAGCCGAAGTCAGCGTCTTAGTCGACGTTATTCGAGCACCATATGCGCTCTTTCCCGAAAATAACGAATGTCGATTGAAATTTCTCTACGGAACATTCGTTCACAGGTACGTACACCTTCATCATGCACATGTCAATTCATCTTTTTCTCTTTTGAAATACGTGCGAAAAAAAAACCAAAAATATCCCTTTTTCATAATTATTTTATCAAACGAAAGCCAATTGTTTAGACTAATAAATCATACAACATTGATGTTAAGAAAACATCAAGAAAAACAACTTAGTTTTTACGTTCTCAATCTCTTAGTCGATTATGCTCGAACAATGCAGCATAAACGAATTCTTCATTCGGGTTCAAATCATGAGGTAGACCAATTGATTCTCTCGAATACACCATGCTATTTGATTTCATTTCGATTTTCTTCTCTTGTGTTCATGACTTTCTTTTTCTCTTGCGAATAAATCAGTAGTAGTTTTCATGATCGACTGTATCTGCTACTGCTCATTTTATTCGACGCAAATTTTGAACAGCAAGAATAATAACAAAAGAAAAAAAACACAGCAAATACACATATCCACATGATTTCCTCAGAAAAAAATCATTTCCCTACTGTCGTTTCTTTTTTTTTGCTCTGGCTTTGAAATTTACTTTCTTTCTTTCGTTCGTTGTTTCGATATACTCTGTATTAATTTAGATTAATACAGCATGCCAAATATCTGCTTACACAAACTGATGAAAGCCTATGTTTGCGCATCATGCATGCACTCAAATCAATGGTCAAAAGCAATCATGAATTCGACTCACGGGTATAGAAAAACAGCCATGGCTTATGCTTTCTTTTATTATCACTCTGATTTCGTTTTTTTCACAAAACAAAAATCACGACTGATATTGATTTTCTTTCAGGGACAACATTTGAGATCGAAACTCTTACGAAGATACTTTTCGGACGATAAGCAATACATGAGATCGCTTAATCAACCATTGAAAGGTTGTTCGTTTTCGTTTCGATTGAATTGAATGAACAATAACACTTGATATTTGTAGAAGAAGACGCGTTGGAACGATTGCGAATAACTCAAAATGAATTGAATCAACAGGGTGCCAGCGATCTTGTTGTAGAATTATTCATGAGTGAATCACCTGTGAACATTCTCGAAGAATGTATCAATCTCGCTATTGCCTTATTAGAAGGTGGAAACACTGAAGTTCAAGTAGGATTCATTCAAAGCTTCTTGTTCTCAGTCAAAGAAAAGAGTCGTTTTTGTTTTGTTTAGACAAGCATATTTCGTCATCTTCATGGTTCGGAAGCAGCTTCGGAAAGATTCTTTCAAGTTTTTTATGATAAAATGTTTATTGCACAAAAAACATTGAAAAGTATGCCATCGACAACAACAGACATCAATCAAGATAATGATGATATGGATGATTTTCTTTACACACCAAAATCCGGTGCCGTTTCGCCTGTATCGAGTCCATCGATGGCACATATAGCCAATGACGAAATGATTCATTCTGAACTATCGACAGCAGGCATGAGCCATTCAATGATGGACTCATCTGAACAGAATCTCATTGAAATCGATCAAACACAAGACGAACTACAAGCATTCGTAGCAACATCGACAACTTATCGAGAACCTGAAGTTGATCAACGTTCGAAATCGATACCATACGGATCCATCGATGCTTTCGATTATCAGTAAACATAAATTCGTTCGTTTGTTTTTTCCTCACATAGATTTGTTTATTTTGAATTTAGTTTACAAAATCGTCGATGTAAACTTCCATTCGAAATACGTATCATGCAGCCAATCTTACGTTTTCTTCAATTACTCTGCGAAAATCACAATCCTGAATTTCAAGTAACGAGACAATCGATCTTTTCGAATTGATTTATTTATTTCTATTTCAGAATTATCTTCGTTTACAAGGTAGTAACAAAACAAATTACAATCTCGTTTGCGAAACTTTGAAATTCCTCGACGCTATCTGTGGTTCTCAAACGGGTCTACTCGGTCTTCTCGGCAATTACATCAACGAAGATAATGTCGAATTAATCAATCAAGCTCTAAATACTCTCACTGAATATTGTCAAGGACCATGCCGAGACAATCAAGATGCAATAGTTAATCACGAATCCAATGGCATCGATATCATTATTGCCATTGTTTTGAATGATATCTCGCCGTTAAATCAAAAGAATTACGATCTTGTCTTGGAATTAAAAGACAACGCATCGAAATTGCTGTTGGCTGTTATGGAAAGTCGAGATGATAGTACGAATGCCGAACGAATCTTGAGAAATATCGTACCAGTTTCTCAATTAGTAAATAGGAATTTTGTCGTTTTGTTTTTCTTCTAAATGAATGTTTGTTCGAATAGCTTGATGTTGGTTGCGAAATCTATGCACGTGGAAAACAACAAGAACTTGAAGATAAAACCGGTCAACAAACTGAAACCGATGATAATGTACATGAAGAAGATGCAAATGAAAATTCGGATAATGTAGCTCAAACAGTTGGTCATAATATGTACATACTTGCTTATCAGGTACTAACTCATTGCCTTGAAAATTCACGCAGTTTACTTTCATGAAAGATATCTCAATGAGAATTTGAATGTTTGTTTTTTCATATTGTACAACAAATGGACAACTTTTGTCAGGTAGCACATGAAATATAAACCCAAGCACCAAAAAGAGAACGAAAATTATAGAAAACTACAACAATTCCCTATAAACATATATATTTTTTTTTATCTATAAATCATCATCCCACCTTGTACACTCACGGGATCAAGGAAAACAGACCGAATGTTCTATGATTTGATTTAACTAATTCGTCAATGATTGAATTTTAGCTATCTCGACATAATCGTGAATTAGAAGTTCTAATGAAACATCGAACTCTCAACGATGAAGCTTTATCATATTATCATAAGCATACAGCAGAAATCGAAATTATTCGACATGATCGTTCGATTGAACCGAGTAAATATTTTTCGAAAATGAAAATCAATATTCATCATTCGATTTTCGTTTAGTTGTATTTCCCGTACCTCAACTATGTGAATTTCTGACAAATGAAAAGAAACAAAAAGTTTTTCTCACTTGTGAACAAGACGAACAAGGCTCGAAAGTAAAAGATTTCTTCGAAAAATTTCCCGAAATCTTCGAAGAAATGAAATGGCAACGAAAACTTCGTCATCAACCGACATTATACTGGTTTTCATCGCATATGTCACTTTGGAGCGATATTTCATTTAATTTCGCTGTTTTAATTAATATTCTCGTTGCCGTTTTCTATCCATTCAACAAGGGTTTAAAAGATCTCGATCCTCGAGCATCGGCTGCTATTTGGGGCGCGTTATTTCTCACGCTCATTGCGATCTTAATGAAGCCAAATGTAGCTTCGATGCGAATGTTTTTCGTTGCCGGAATTCTACGTTCGATTTATTCAGTTGGTCTTGGACCAACACTTTGGCTCATGGGAGCGATACAGGTAAACAGAACACAATGAGTACGTTTTCAGTGTGAAAGTACGTTTGTTTCAGGTTCTGAATAAAGGCGTATTCTTAGTGAGTTTTATGGGTAATAATGGTACGTTTTCGAAATCACGCTATGAAAATCTAACAAATTTCGAGCTTGTTTATCATGTCGGATATTTAATGTTATGTGTCATGGGTTTGTGTATTCATGAATTCTTCTATAGTCTATTGGTAAGTCATCATTGTCGTCGTTCTTTTGATGTTGTGTGTTCGATGTTGTCATTGTTGTTCACTTAGTTACTCGATGTTGTCTATCGTGAAGATACTCTATGGAATGTTATTCAATGTGTTGTCCGTAACGCTAAATCTGTCATATTAACCGCTGTATTTGCTGTTATAATTATTTATTTATTTGCTATTTGTGGCTATTTATTTATCCAAGATGATTTTCTCATGGAAGTGAATTCGAAAGCACTTCTAGGAATTGAAGAAGGAAATCAAACAAGTTCATTGCGTAAGTGTTTTTTACTTGTCTCAGATTTTTTCATTGTGTTATCACGCTTTTCGTTGCTCATCGATGTCGAAACTAAATTATTTGATTCGAATCTAAAATCTCTTCTCTATTTTTCCAGTTACTCGATATGATCTTTCGAGATGAAACTCTCTTTCAAGTCACTCAATCAGTGACACGCAATGGCAAATCGATTTTATTAACAATGATGCTCGCACTAATACTTATTTATCTTTTTTCTCTTGTTGGATTTATTTTCTTTCGTGATGACTTTTTAACACACATACAAACAACTTTATTTCCTTCGTATCGACATCGACGGAAAACAACGACATTGACGCGTATGTCAAATGTATATTCGTTGTTGTTGTTGTTGTTGTTCGAATAGACGAGAGAGAGAAAAAAACTAGTGTAGAAATAAAAATTGATTTATGTTTATTGTCTTCTTTTTTTTAGCAACAACGATTTCGAATGTAATTGATAATCGTTATTGTACGAAAGATAATTGTACGAATGAAACACTGCTTGCAAGTGCATCTCGTGCAGCAAGCAGTGCAACTGAAGAAGCGGCAAGTGAAGAAGTGGAAAGATCTTGTGACACATTGTTTATGTGTATTGTAACAACATTGAATAAAGGCTTGAGAAATGGTGGAGGTATTGGCGATGTATTGAGGCAACCATCGAGTCAAGTAAAAACAAAATAGAATAGAATGAATGTGATTCAATGTTATTTTAGGAACCACTTTACTTCTTCCGTGTCATTTATGATATGATGTTCTTCTTCATTGTTATTATTATCACATTGAATTTAATTTTTGGTGTGATTATCGATAACTTTGCTGATCTACGTACGGAAAAACAACGAAACGATGAAATACTTCGAAATACTTGTTTTATTTGCGGTATGAAAATTGAAATATTTGATTCATTTGACTATTTTGTTTGTTTGTTTTTTTAAATTAGGACTTGATCGTAAATCATTTGATAACAAACACGTGACATTCGAAGATCACATACGAAAAGTTCATAATATGTGGAATTATGTTTATTTTATGGTTTTAATTAATGTTAAAGATCCCACTGAATATACTGGTCCGGAGAGTTACGTTCATGAAATGATTGAACAACGAAATCTCGATTGGTTTCCTCGTATGAGAACAAGTAGTTTGGATATTCAAGAAGATAAAAACAAGGAAGATCTTGATAATCGTCTATTAAAACACCAAATGGAAGATGCAAATAAAGCCATCAAAAGTCTAACAATGGAATTATCCGAATTACAAAAACTAGTATGATTTATCAATCGAATATTTTTGGATGTTGAGCTCTTTTTTTTTCTTTTCTTAGGTGACGGAATCACGTGCACAAAAGCATCGAATGAATTTCCTTCAAAATCCTTCGTTACCATCGCCATTAAATACGTGAACGGTGCTGAAATAAAGACATTCGATTTCTTTTGCTTCTCTTTTCATAATGTAAACAGACTACTTATTCTTGCGAAGAGAAAAAAAGAGTTTGTTTATTTTTTTTTCTTTCAATTCGATTCTCTTTTCTTTTCGTTTTTAACTATTTCGATGTGTGTCTACGTGTGTATGTTGTATTTTTAGAGAAAAGAAATAAAGTACATGAAAAAAAAATTTACCTCCGTCTTTTTTCTTTCTTTTTACTTTAATGTTCTTTAAATACACAAAGTTTGAATGAGAAATTGTCTTTGGATTTCGATTGTATTCAGTCTACTGTATTCAGTAGAAACAACATTAGGTCCAAGTAGCCGAAAATCTTCTGTGCGGACTATTGAAAAAGTTGCTCCGCCCGCTGCTCGATCAATAGAAACACCACTTCTACCGACAAAACCAGCTCCACAAGAGTCTGTTGAGCCAACGGATACGAATGTTCTTCAACGTGATCTAATTCAAGAAGATCTTACAGCTCATTCTATTCTCGAAAATCATGCATCATACTGTTCATCATGTGCTGATACTCGAGAATTTTCTTATCCAACATTGATCTATATCACACCATGGAATAATCGTGGTTATGATTTAATTAAAATGTTTCCACAGAAATTCGATTATGTTTCTCCGGTTTGGTTTAGTGTAAAACGTACAGATACAGAAAAATATCTCATTCATGGCACACATGATATTGATGTTCAATGGATTGAAACAATCAAACAAAAACGTCCAGACATTCGTTTCGTGCCACGTGTTGCTGTCGAACATTGGTCACAAAACGATCTGGAAGCTTTAATTCATTCCGAAGCAGAAAAACGAGAATTCGGATTAACATTGAAAAATCTTCTTCTCGAATACGATCATCTTTTCGATGGTTATGTATTAGAATTACTCGCACAATTTCATCGTGCATCAAAAACCGATGTTCATCATATACTTGTCGACATCGCTGCACAGATACACGATATTGACACGAATAGTTCGAGAAAGAAAGAACTTATTCTGCCTGTACCACCGATTGAACAATATTTCAATCAAGAAGATTTAAACATTCTTTCGAATTATCTCGATGGATTTCACATAATGACTTACGATTTTCCAACAAAAGAACCAGGACCTGTTGCACCTATTGGTAAATATTTCCATCAGCATAATATTCGATCGATCTTTTGTCCTTTTTTGTTTATAGAATGGATCAAAGAAACCATGAATCGTCTTCAACTACCCAAAAGTGGAAATCCTCCAAAGCTTTTTCTCGGTATAAATTTCTATGGCTATCGATACGATCGTATTCTTCCACCGCCACCTCAAGATCGGCCGCAGTATCATAATCGACACATACTTGCTCGTGATTACATTGACTTTCTGAGAGAATATTATAAAAAAGTCATGATCGTTTTCGATCGTCGTGCCCACGAACATATTACCATTCTCTATGGTAAAGCAACAAATCAAAATGAAAAATCTTCACCCGAAGTCGTGATTTTTTATCCAAGTTTGAAGTCAATTTATGATCGATTAGAATTAGCAAATAAACTTGAAGTGGGTGTTGGCGTTTGGGATGGTGGGCAAGGTTTCGATTATTTTTTTGATTTATTTTAAACGCAACTCGGTAACCTCAAAACAGATCATAAAAACAAAACAATTGAGAACACAAATTACAAATGTCATATGATTCGGTAGGAAAAAATACAAAGTGTAAATATAGGTTTTTTCCCTTATTGTTAATAGAATCTGTTTGACCTTTAATCAAAAATAACTTTGTTCTATGTTCAATCACGTTCTATTTTCTTGAATAAATTTATTTAGCATTCATTCGATGTTCATTGTATGAAGAACAATAAATTTGTCAATAATAGTTTTTCTCTCTCTGGTTTTTTACTTGTTTATTTTTATTTTATTCAAACGACACGAAGAAGAAGAAGAAAACCAAAACAGTTAAAATATAATCATGTATATCTTTCAGATAACGGACAATCGTTCTGTTATTTGTTTCTAGATGTAAGAAATCTGAATATATCGAAGTGTGCAGTCAGGTCGTTCAACAACATCAAAAGGAAAACAAATACATAGAGTTGAGTTTTTTGTGCATGTTCTTTTCTCTCTAGATTCTATACAGATATAAATACAATAAAACAAAAAAAAACAGTCGATTGGTCTTTGAATTTATTCTTGTTATCATTATTTCTCTTTGATTTGAAATCAATCATTAACGATGACGGCCAAATCTTGTCGCCGGAATGTAATGTTTCAAATGGGGTCTCCAACCCTGATCAAATGCTTTTTGAAGAATATCAATGATCGCTTGCCGTGTATGTGCAGATATTGTATGAGGAGCTCGAGATGTACTAAATAGAGCACGTTCATGAAACTTTCGCTCTTCATAAGAATCAACTGATTCTAGTTCGCGATAATCATCATTTGAATTCGATAACTTTGATTCGAATTCTAGTAAATCTAATTTATAAAAAGAAAGCCAATGAATGGTCTAGTTATGTGAATCAAGTGAAAATTTGTTACCTTCTTCTTCTTGTGAGAGTGATTTTGAATTAGTATCATCATTGAATTGATCATAATAAACAGAACGACCGTTGAGAAAAGTGATACAAATAATAGAGAAAATTAGAAATTGAAATATTGAATGATGGTTCATATTTGTTTGGTTATTCTATTAAAATATCTAAAAAGACTCACAGTTATCTAAATGTCTACAATTCTTTGATAAACATTAGTCAATAACAAAGTTAAAACCCAAAAAACCCAAAAGTTACGTCAAAGAGATAACGATGTCATAGAAGAAGAAGAAAAAAAATCGACCTTTACCATTTTTTGTGATATAGGACGCTGTCCAAGGACAGTTTCGAGTGCCCGGTATTCCCTACAATTATGACTAGCTGCAGCTCTGGTCAGGAGGCGAGTCTTGATTTAGAGTTCTTCTCGCTCAATTGCTTGAGCTCACCATATATTCTAGCTATCGTGTAGTCAGAATACTTTCGAATGAGTAATCCGAGACAAAATAGCCGTTATTGCCTTGTCTAGGGTCTTTACATGGCTACTGGCACTAATATTTGAATACGGTATTTTTATGATAGCATGTTACCACACTACCATTCCGGCATGTGGGCTAACGATGTAATAACAAGAACAAAAAATGTTCTGATATGATGACTACTTACGAGTTGAGATTGGAAAATACATGATTCTTACTCATGTATGATTATATAGATGACTAAATACTTACAAACTATTTCGAAAGAATGAAGTCATATCATGTGTAATGAATACACAATGACTCTTCTCTCTCTGACATACGTACTTGAATAAACTGTAACATATTTATAGTTTCTCTTGTAACGCTATGAAAAAAAATTACGACTTTACTCAATAGACAGTTTCAAAACAAAACAGAATGAGAAATAACTACTAATTCTATATTGAAGAGCTATTTATTATTGTGTATATATACATATAAAAATGAATAAATTTGACTAATATGACTAAATGAAAAGCAAGAAAAAAAAGAATAAGGGAATAAATCCTCACCCACTTATAGAATTTACAATCTCGATGACTTCGATATGTAATGTTAACGGGGAAAAGAACAAAGATTGTAAAAAAGAAAAAAAGAGAGAGAGAAAACAAAATCCAAGAGTAAATTCATTTATTTCGATGATAAAAATACTTGACTAAAAAGCTAATCGGTTAATCTTTAAAAGAAATATACTGTGAATGATTAATCAAACTATTTTCTCATTTTATATTCAAAATCGTTAAACTCAATAGACGATTATTTTTCTTTATCAAATATCTCTTGTCGTCATTTGACGTCATAACATATGTTATGGACGCATGCATCTAAACAAACTAAAACATTATACTGACCTTTTATTTTCTCTAAAATATATTTATCCACCTCAAATCTACGTGTCAATTATATAATCTAACTAAAAATACGCTACAATAGTAATTCTCGTATGTGTTCGATCTTCTTTTTTT
>ERZ778026.4596-NODE-4596-length-10619-cov-10.109902_pt1 | contig 10619 bp, 9 predicted proteins | sample MGYA00375756_ERZ778026 | MGnify/ENA primary metagenome ERZ778026 (study PRJEB29350, sample SAMN05389820) | bioreactor metagenome | isolation source: Ammonium sulfate bioreactor | place: South Africa: University of Cape Town | collected 2014-02-18 ... | reverse complement strand
ACGAGAGCGACGAGATGGAGCTGAGTGGCGCTCGAACCTGGAGCGTGAAGTCGCGCGGATGGCCGTGCGGTACGGACGACAGATCGACCTCAGCGGTGCCGAGTGAGTCGTCCGATACGAGATCCTTGTCGAAGAGCTCGATCTTGATCGAGCCGTTGAGCTGCTCGACGCCAAGGTCGTAGTCCTCGTTCCACACGGGGCTCAGGGTCTTGGCCTTGGAGGTCGACTTGATCGACACGTGGCCGACCTTGATCACGACGTACGGGTCGCTGGTCTTGCCGTGGTCCATCGCCAACAGTCGCTCACCGCTGATGATGCGACAGTGCAACCGCAGCGGCGACGCATTCTGGCGAGAGAGCGAGCGCGGTGTCGTCAGGCATGTGGGCACGAGATCTCGTTACGAGGCGCTGTCGGGTACCTGCTTCTTGGCCTCGGCCGAGTGGTGCATCAGGTACGCGCCACCGCCGACAGCTGCCACGCCGGCAGCTGCCACACCGAGAACACCTGCACCGATGGCAGTGGCACCAAGGAACTTCTTCATGGTCGAGAGAGAGCGCGAGCGAGAGCGAGGTCGAGAGGTGCGAGGCAGCGAGCGAATGAACGAATGAGCGAATGGTGGATTGGACGAATGAATGGCACACGCGCCCTTTATGCTATGATGGTATGTACAGCTTGGCTTGAGCGGCTACCAGCGTAGATAGGCGTCGTAGAGAGTGATCGTGCGTGGCGTAGGAGGCTTGAGTGTCGTTGGGTAACAAGAACGAACGAATGAAGAGATCGAGAGAGAGAGAGAGAGAGAGAGAGAGAGAGAGAGAGAGAAGGGCTGATGTGTATCGATATGGGGCGGGCGCCGTGGTGCTCGAGCTTAGAGGAAGTAGTCCGGCGTGGCACGCTTGGCTGGAATGCCTCGGGTCTCTTGTGGTGCAGCCTCGAAGACCTTGTAGTTCTCGGTCAACGACTCATCGAGCTCGAGAATGGCAGCGACGTTGCCACAACTGCAGTATCGATACCAAGAGAGAGAGAGGTGTCAGCAAGCTCACGAACGGCAGCGGCGCTGGAGATGGCGATGGCACCACTCATACCGATAGCAGTAGTTGGGCGCAGACCACACGGTGACGAGCGACTGGTTGAACATGTGCTTGTGGCCCTCCATCACGAGCTGATGCGCTCGTGCGATGAGCGTAATGTTGTTGGTGCGGTTGAACTGGTTGACGACGTCGCCGCCAAACAGGAAGCCAGCGCCACGCGGGCTCAGGCCCCAGCCGTCGATCTCCTCGGGATCCGACCACAGCAGGTCGCACATGGCACCATCGTGCGGCACTTCTTGTTTGCGATCGATGACGCGAATCTAACGATTGTGTTGGTGGTGGTTGGCACACCCATATCGTGTGAGACCTCGAAGTTGGGCCTGCATCTGCCACCAAAGGCATGCGAGTCGAGTGCCCAGTACGCTACGCACCTGGTCGAGCGTGTTGATCGAGGGAGACAGGCCGCCGTGGACGCAGAAGATGCGGTCCTCGATGACGGCCGAGAGGCTGAGGTAGTCAAAGATCTCGGTGCAGTAGCGCCACACATTGACCGAGCCGTACTTCTTGAGGCACTCATCGTAGAAGCCGTACACTTGCGTGATCTGGCGGCTCTCGTGGTTGCCGCGGATCAGCGTGATGCGGTCAGGGTAGCGCACCTTGAGCGCCAGCAGAAGCAGGAAGGTCTCGACGCTGTAGAAGCCGCGGTCGACGTAGTCGCCGAGGAACAAGTAGTTGGTCTCGGGGCAGTCACCGCCGACACGGAACAGCTCCTTGAGGTCGTAGAACTGCCCATGGATATCGCCGCAGATCTACACGCAAGCGATCGAGTGAGTGAGTGAGTACATCGCATACTCCCGTGCGAGATAGAGAGAGAGAGATACGCTACCGTCACAGGCGCATCGACGCGTTGTACGTTGCTCTCTTCGATGAGGATATCGCGAGCCTTGTCGCACAAGGCCTTCACCTCGGCCTCTTTGATGGTCTCGCAGCGCCTCAGCTGCTCGATCTGTCTGTCAAGGTCCGAAGCCATTGTCACCTCTCCAACGAGTCCGAAGAAGAAGAGCTCGCGCGTGTGTGTGTGAAGGAGAGAGGGATGGAGTTGGTGTGAGGAGGAGGGAGAAGCAACGAGAGAAAAGAGATCGAGCTTTTCGATTTCTCGTTCTTGACTGGTGTTTACGCGAAGAAGCGCTGAAGTACACCATAACGCGGCGAGTGCTCCACACCACCAACAAAACCCTGAAATCGAAAAACCGCAACAAAAATCACGAATCGCAAAAGTGACGCTACCACGGAACTTGTCTCAGGAGCCATCGATTTCTCGTTGTTGTTTGGTCTCCTCCACCCCTTCGCTCCTCTCGCTCGCTTGATATCTCGCTTGATATCTCGCTCCATTCCACCTCCCACACTCCACTCACACCCTCTCTTATATATACACACACAACAGTCGCGCGTGAATATGGCGGCTGACGGAGTACGCTTTCGGAAAGAGGTCGAGCACGCCGAGGCCGTGCGCAAGTCGGTCGACATGGAGGACGATATGCTACAGGACGTGATCGAGGTCGCGCGTCGCGCACTGCTTCAGAACGAGCTAGAGAAGGATGTCGCTCGCGAAATCAAGACCTACCTCGACTCCAAGTACGTATATCTCCATGTGTGAGAGAGATTGAGTTCTCGCGGTGGTTGTATGCGGTTAGAGTTCGTCGGCTAACCGCGCACGCACTCCCATTCGCCTGCCTGCTTGCAATCGATAGATACGAGCGAACGTGGCATGTGGTCGTTGGCCGACACTTTGGGAGTTTCGTCACGCACGTCTGCAAGCACTTTGCGTACTTCTACCTCGGAAGCGCCGGCATCCTTGTATTCAAAACCGCTGACTGCTAACGTGTACCCTCCTGCCGCTGCCGCTCCTGCAACCGCCGTCGCTCGTCGTTGTCGTCATCGAAAGCTCCTCCCCATCCCCATCCCCGCCACCACCAACAACAACAACAAGAACATGACTGTGTACTAGTCCATCGCTACTTCACTATTCGTTCCAGGTGCTCGATCGATTGGTCGGTCGGTCGTTTTCATTCTTCGTTATTAGTGGTAGTACAGTTCCCGTACCAAGTGCGTACTCGTGCTGGGCTCATTCATGTGTTGTTGCAGGGGAAAGAGATTCGTTATCGTCGCCGACCTCATCGATACCACTGTCTGCGTCGATGCAATCGGTACTGACTTGATCTTGATGGTAATCGAACGCGTATTGTTGCTCGAGCTCCTGCAGCTCGCTCAAAAGCTCGGCGCTCGTCAGGCCTGCCTCGAGCCACTGCGCCAGTCGACAATTTCGATTCTGCATCATCCATGGCAGATAGCGCGATGGCTCGGCAGGACACGGCAGCACACGTTGAAAGTGACCGGCTCGTTGCAACTGCAACCGAGCCAACGCGCAGGTTACTCCACAGCTCGGTTGGTTGCTCAGCTTCGGAGCGCTCCACGAGAACGTACCTCGAGCTCGGCATCGATGCACACCCACAGGTCTTGAATCACCCACTGTGATAGGTCGACACCTCGCACCACGAGGGACTGTGAATGGTGCTCTTCTCCTTGCAATCTACAGCGGCCAAGCAAGCTCGCGACACGAGTAAGAGACAGTCGAGATCGACGGTGTTGGCTCGATCGACGAGTGCCGTGTGCCGTACCGCGACAACACTGCCCAGATCTCGTTGACCTTGCGTGCCAACGTGTACTTGTGCTCCGACAGAACGTCGACCAGTTGAAAGAGATCACGCAGCATACTGCGCTTGATGCCGTTCTCGAGATTCGTGAGCGGCGCCAACGACGGCGTGTGATTGATCTCGAGCAGCCATGGCTTGAGGTGCTCGTCGACCAAGATGTCGTAGCCGAGCATATCGAACGAGTGTGATCGTTGCTTGACGACGCGCATCACGTTCCCCGTGATGGTCTTCTCGGCGCACAGGATCGACTTGGCCACAAGGTCTTGAATGTCGGCCCACAGCTTTGCACTGTCCTGACCGCGGCTTTGGAGTAATCGCAGAAAGTAGAGAATGTCGCTGCACAGTACGAGACCGAGTGTCAGACAACGTATCGAGTCGGGTTCGATCGAGTGAGCGAGAGTGCGCGCGTACCATCGCAAGCCTTCGCGCTCCACCGACTGATCGATCGAGAACTCGTCTTGGTTCTTGATGTTTATGTCGATGCTATCGACGTGCACGAAAATGTCGTCGTATGACTCGCGCGAGTGCGAGTACTTGTGCGAGCACAGTCGCAGCAGCCCGTTGTGAAACACGTAGGCGCGCACTGGATCGAGCGAGGTGATGGCGACGTAGACGCGCATCGTGAACTTGAAGCCATCGAGTAGCATCACGTTGGCGATATAGCTAGCCAGAGAGAGCAAACGAGATCAGCAGCTTGGACGAGTACAAGTGTGAGTACAGTATGTACCGTTGGGCGAGCGGCTTGTGCTTCTCGAGCGGATAGCATGGAGAGCCCGGCGATACCATGTTGACGACCTTCTCGAGCGAGTTCACGAGATAGACGCCACGGCCACATGCCTGCATCGGCTTCTTGATAATGTACACTGGTGCCACATCGTCGTCATCGTCGTCGCCATCATGGTTGCCGTTGGCCTCGTGGCGAGGTTGCTCAGTATGAGTAGCTGCTTGCTCATGCTCGTGCTCGTGACCATCGTCGCCAGTGCTGCCGCCACATGAAGCCTTGTTCTCTTGCGAATCCAGGTTGTGCTCGAGCTCGTCTTGCTCCGCCGGCGCATGGCGTTGGTACAGGCTCATGAACGCCTCGAGCTCGCTCGGGTTCTCGAGCAGGAAGCCCGGAGGCCAGAACGAGAACTCGCTCGGGTACTGCAGCTGCAGGCGCCGCATGTTGACATGCAGCAGGTCCTTGCGACACAGCTCCTTGATGCCCGGAATGTAGTTGATCTTCTGCATCGTGCCGAGACGCTCGAACTCCCATTCGACCGCACGGATGGTCCACAGCACTCGCCACGGGACCGTGTGGACATCAGGCAATCGATTGAGAGGCGCGCGAGCCTTCTTGTTGTTCTTGGCGGCGTTGATCGCCGAGCCAACCGACGTCGCTGGCACCACGGCATCGGCGGTGGTGGTCGGCGGCTGTTCGTCGGCACCACGCTCCTCGCCATCATCCTCGTCGCATTCTGGTTGTACTCGAGGAGGCGTAGTGCTCGGCGGTGTCGGAGGGAGTGCCTTTCCTCTCCTACTGCCATCGCCATCCGATCAGTATCATCGATCCAGCGATCCAGTCATCCAGTCATCAGAGCGCACCTTGATTGAGCCTCGCCCACCATGGGTAGCGGTCGTCGAGGAGCTTGTCCCTTGGGAACCTGCGCAACCTTGACTTCAGCAAGTCCCAACTCCTACGCTCACATTCATTCATTCATTCGTTCGTTCGTTCAATATACACGCGTTAGTGAATAGACCATCAAGAGACAACGGGAGGATATAGAAAGTTCTGCAATCGGATGTGCACTCACGCGCAAATATCGCGCCTCATCAAAATATCTATCTCGCAAATATCTATCTCGCGCAAGATATTATCCTCACCCACTCACTCACTCTCGCTCACACTCGCGTGCTCTGTTGCGATATCTCAATAACCGCTCGCGTACTTTGAGGGTCTCACGCACAAAGTCCACCTCGCCACGACGATACCGTCCTCGAATGCAGAACTTCATCGGGTACTGTGATGATCGGGGCGGCTGCGAGCTTGTCGTGGCATCTGGCGCGGTCGATGCAGTATCGACATCGACATCGACCGTCGTTGTAGCATCGCTCGTTGGCGCATCGGCCAAGTCGCTATCGACCGACAGCACCTCGTCGACGCCACCCATGTGTCGTGAGTGAGTGATGACAACAGAGAGCCGACACGCACACCACGAAGCAACCAACGAAATAACGCGCCATCGCCAGCGCCGCAGGTTAGTGTCGCTCGCTCGCTCGTGTCGTCCAGCTCCTGTCGCTCACGGATGGCCGACACCACCGCCACTATCACCCAGACGCTTGCTCGATGTTACTTGTTGATATGTGGACTCAACGAAGGTGACGATGCTGCTGCACCATCAACGACATCCCGCGCCAATCCACGTCGCAACAACAACAACAAGAAGCGCGCTGGCACACGAGCTCGAGCGAACCACAACTCGGCACCCGCACGTCGAACACCTGATCGAACTGCGATCGTGGCATTCTTGCAAGGTCTCGATGGATCGCAACTACATGCGGTTCTCGAACTGCTGAACGAGCAGGCACGCAGCTCGGCCAACAACAGCGACGTGTACGATCGAGCGCTGCTGTATGGCTTCTCGCGCTTGGTGTCGCTCTCGATCGAGAGCTCGACCGCTGCTGCTTCGGCGGTGCTCGTGATCGGCGCCGCTATCGAGAACGCATGTAAACGAGCACTACTGAATGCGACCATCGGCATCGAGGTCGGAGGCGCCGCTGCTCTCGATGAGCGATCGATGCTGGCATGCGAGCTGCTCGCGCGTGTGCTCTCGACCGAGGGAGCCACCTCGTCGAGCACCATCATCTCCGAGCTTCAACATCGCTCGTTCTCGATGGTACAAGAGGTCTCTCACTTGGTGGTAGCAACGACATTCACGGCGACGAGACGTACAGGTCAGGGAGATCGAAGAGAGGCTTCAGTCGAGCTCGGTGAGGTGACCGATGAGGTCGCGACGCAGCTGGCACTGTGCGACCTTGCACGTCGCATCGTACAGCAACAGCAACAACAACACCATGAACTCCATGATCGAATCGTGCATTGGTTCTATGAGAATCTCTTGATTCTGCTCGATAGCGATGCAGGCACTGTGCGTTCGGCTGCCATCTCCTCGATCGTGTGCCATCTTCGACGAGCAAGGTCACATTCGCAGCAGACACTCGCGAGCCATCTCTGCTCCTTGTGGCTCTCACTCACTCGATCGACTTCTATCGACGCCACAGCTGCACCCATGATCGATGCTGATCGACGACGTTTGACGATGCTCGTTTGCTATCATGTACTCGAGTTCCTGCTCGCCGAGCTCGCTCCATCAACTGGTGGTGTGTTGGCTTCAACGTCGTTCTGGCATCTGCTGCGAGAAGCATTGCTCGACGATGACTCGGCGACTCGCAAGTACTCGGCCGCCATACTCAAGCAGTGCGTCACGCACGTACTCTCGCATCATTCAGAGACATCAACAGCAGCAGCAGCAGTTGTAATTGCGCTACCGCTGCAGTGCTGGGCACAAGCTCAGTGGGACATCTTCTTCCTGCTGTACGACTCGCTCGATGAGTTCCGACTCCATCTGTTCCGACCGCAGCTCGAGCGAATCTCGACGCTCTTCGACACGAACACACACAGTCGACAGTGGCTCGAGGTGCTCTACAAGCGCTCGTTCTACCACAAGAACCACGCTGTTCGCCGCACGATGCTGGCGTCATTCCTCGCGTCGGCTTGTGCGGCAGAGCTCGAGGCGCCACTCTTTCGGGACCACGAGTTCGTGATCGAGCATGTACTTGGTGCCGTGGCTCTTCCTGGCGCACACCCGACGACGCTCGAGCTGTTTATCGCATCATCCAGTCAAGAGGCTGCAATGCAGGCGTCGGAGCATGATGCCGATGACGATCATGAGGACGACGAGGCCGACGCCGACGCTGACGAGCAGCCTCGAGGCGCCCGGCCGAGCTCGGTGACTGTGCAGCAGCAGCAGCAGCAACCTTCGACGCACCGGCAGCTCGCGTTCTTTGCAAGCATTCGAGCGCAACTTGCGGCGTGTCTTGCGAGTTGTGTCACGCGCGCCAACAAGGACGGGCTGCTGGCTCTCGCGGCATTGGAACGCATCGCTCACGTCGAATCGCCTGCCACGCTATTGTTCCTCGTCGCGTCAGTGGCAGATGCAGTCGAGGCAGTCGGATCAACTACTGGCTTGCTGGCTCGCACGGTCGAGCTACTGGCCGACTTGCTCAGGCGCGACAAGGTCTGCCAGTCACCGATCCGACACTCGCTGCAGCAGCAGGCGCTGCGCATTGTGGCGCACGGCACACCGGCTGCTCCCGAGAGCGAGCACTGGTTCATGGCGTGGAGTCGGCTGTGCGCAGCCTTCTCTGCTACATTCCTGCTGTCACAGCAGCAACAGCAACGCATGACCTCGTGGCTGACACGCCATTGGCCGCAACTCAGCACGACGCACCTCCATGCTGCGATGCAACAGCTGGCGTTGACGACTGATGCCGAAGCGCTTGGCTCTCCGCAAGAGTTACTCGGCTCGGCTCGTCGACTGGCCCGCGCCTCACTTGTCGTGAACGACGCAGAGTACCGCGCTCAGAGCTTCCGATCGGTTCCTCCCTCGTGGCCAGCCGTGTTGCTGCTGCACGCTCTCACCAAGGTGCGAGTCGTGGCAAGACAACGGCCGATCGAAGCTGAGTATGGCTGCTGTCCGGCGCAGTGGAGCATCGAGGAGGTGGTGTCGTTCATTCACACGAGCCTCCGAACGCTTATCGAGGCCGAAGACACTCTGCTCGAGCCGCAGCTGCCTCTGTTGCGTATCGTGATTGCTCGCGCGACTACGTTGTTGCAGTGGCTACGCCCTCTGGTGTCGGCCGAGCAGCAGTCGGCATTGTGCCAATGGATCTACGATGCCATGTGCGCGTATTCGGCGAGCACCGAGCGCATCGATCGCGACACGGCTGCCATTCGTGCGATCGCCTTGCTGGGCCTGTGGAACTCGACACCCGGCGCTCGAGAGCTGATCGAGCGCTCGAACGACGCCTCGGCTGCCACGACACTCGTAACGGCGCTCGTGCGTCGAACGTGCCGCGCTGGAGCAGGCGTGCATACTCGTGTGAGCGACGCCTTCCACTACGCCAAGTGGCAAGCGCTGTATGCGCTCCTGGCTTCTCGAACGGTGGTACTCGAGCAACCGGTGCTGCACGCCGTGTTCCAACATGCTCTCGGAAGCCTGGAGGTGTGCACGCGCTCCTACATTCATCTGCTGCTCGACAGTCTCAACCTGCTTGTGCACGGTGATGGCATCAATGCGCGTCGATCGTCGTCACCGCTCTCGACTCCGTGCGACGCCACCGAGGCCGACAAGGCGGCATTGCACGGCCTGCACGGCCTGCTGGCCATCTCGGTCCAAGACTTTGGCGACATGGTGTTCTCGGCATGGCGAGGCTTCGACGACTGCCACAACCGCAGCATCTCGACGCTGAGCAGCTTCGTGTCGCTGTGTCTGGCGCCCGAGACGCTTCAATTGCTGGCACGAAGCAAGCTGGCGCCCGAGTTGGAGCACTCGGCCAAGGCAGCGCTGGTGCAGCTTGGAGAGCTGGCAAGACGCTCGCTGCGCGTTGCCGTGTGCCTGCTCGAGCACCTGTGCACTCGCGTGTGGGCGTTCGACATTGCCATCGCCGAGTGGATGATGCCCGAGGTCGTGTCGTTCTGCCTCTATGCCACCGGCACCTTTGATGGCGACATGAGCGGCGGCGGTGGAGGCACAACTGCTGCCGCCAGCTCGGCGTCCGATGATGAACTCAGCCAGATCGACGGCGCCACCGACGTGCACTCGTGGCGCTCGACGGTGCTCGAGCCGCGCATCATCCTGCTGTCGTTCCTCGAGCGGCTCGACCTCTCGATCGAGGCCAATGCTCGCTTCGCCGAGCGGCTGCTGCTCGAGTTGCTGCGCCTCAACCTGCACGATACCGAGTTCTCGCAGCGCGAGTTCTCGACCATGACGCGCACCAACCGCGCCAAGGTCAACATGTGGCAGACGCTGTGCGTGCTGGCCGGCAAGCCGCTCGGCTCCTCGGCTGCCGTGCACGCGGTCAACTCGATGGTGTGGGAGATCGTGAAGCTCAAGAACTTTGGCAACGTGCGCTACTACATTCAACTGTTTGCCATCAACGTGCTGCTGCGGCACGTCGAGTTGATCGACACCGAGCTGCTGGCACGCCTCGCGCAAGTGAACGCCGACTACCAAGTAGCGACCTCGATCAACATCATTGCTGCGTACGTGACGCTCGAGCTGCGGAAGCGCGCCGAGCACGATGCGCGTAGTCGCGAGCTCGCGCAACAACTGTTCTTCGCCTTGCTGCCGTGGATGAACCACTACCACCATGCGGTGCGCATCACGGCGCAGATACTCGTGCACAAGCTGCTATCGAGCTCCAATGAGGCCGTGCTGCACCAGCACACAGAGCAAGAAGGCTCGCTGTCGCAGCGCTTCGACAAGATCTACCGCTTCCTGGACGAGAACAAGAACCTGCGCCAGATTCGCGAGCGCCAGAGCTACATCCTCGACTCGTGCGACCCACTGGAGAGCGTCTCGGTGGCGCTCGTGTCGGACTCGCGGCGCGCGCATTCGCTTCTCGACCAGGTCAAGCGCGCCATCAAGCACTTTCAGCTGCAAGTCAACTTGCCGTCGCCGGCAGCCATGGCCGCGACGCCGACGTCCAACTCGGCCAAGGAGGCTCGCGACGACAGCGACAGCACGACCGACATGCAGCGTCGAATCCAAGCGTGGGAGATGGTAGCGCAGGAGTCGCTCGAGCTGCAGATGGACCGCACCGAGAAGATTCACGC
>ERZ778026.4593-NODE-4593-length-10628-cov-4.966329_pt1 | contig 10628 bp, 6 predicted proteins | sample MGYA00375756_ERZ778026 | MGnify/ENA primary metagenome ERZ778026 (study PRJEB29350, sample SAMN05389820) | bioreactor metagenome | isolation source: Ammonium sulfate bioreactor | place: South Africa: University of Cape Town | collected 2014-02-18 ... | reverse complement strand
CGCCAAGGTCGCCACCCCGCCGCGGCTCGCGCCCCCGCCGCGGCCGCCCGCACCGCCGAAGCCGCCACCGGGCCCGACGATCGCCTGGAGCACCACCGTCGTCGACACGGGCGGCCAGGAGGCCGTGAACCGGTGCCTCGGCGGCCTGACCCACTGGTTCGAGGACGTCGACGGCAAGCCGTACTACCCGATCCACCGCGCGTGCGGCGGCATGCCCGTCCTCGCGCTCCGCCTCGGCGACCATGTGCGGATCGACGGCATCGTGTGGGTCGTCACGGACCGGCGCGACGTGCCCAAGGGGTCGCGCTACGACGCGGCCGCCGGCCTGGACGGCCAGATCCTCGTGCAGACGTGCCTGCGCGACGACGCGACGATGCGGATCGTCGCGCTGACCGCCGCCTGATCCCGCTACGCGACCTGACCGCGCGCGGCGCGCGCCTCTTCGTCGGCCAGCACGACGTCGATGGGCTCGGCGCCCGCGAGCGCGGCCTCGGCCTCGAGCCGCCCCTCGCGGTCCGCCTTCGACGCCCGGTACCGCGACACGATCACCGCGCCGAACGCCACGGCCGCCGCGACGAGCGCCAGCGTCAGCCGGAGCGCGGTGTTGGCCCCCGTCCCGACCGAGACGGACACCACCGCGGGCGCGACGAGCAGCGCCACGAGGTTCATCACCTTGATGAGGGGGTTGATCGCCGGGCCGGCGGTGTCCTTGAACGGGTCGCCGACGGTGTCGCCGATGATGGCGGCGGCGTGCGCGGCCGAGCCCTTCCCACCGAAGTGGCCGTCCTCGACGATCTTCTTCGCGTTGTCCCACGCGCCGCCCGAGTTGGCGAGGAACACCGCCATGAGCACGCCCGTGGCGATCGCACCGCCGAGGAAGCCGGCCAGCGGGCCGATCCCGAGGCCGAAGCCGACGGCCATGGGCGCGGAGGCGGCGAGCAGCCCCGGGGTCGCCAGCTCGCGGAGCGAGTCGCGCGTGCAGATGTCGACGACCTTGCCGTACTCCGGCCGCTCCGTGCCGGACAGGATGCCGGGGTGCTCGCGGAACTGCCGTCGCACCTCGAAGACGATGGAGCCCGCGGCCCGGGTGACGGCGTCGATCGCCAGGCCGGAGAAGAGGAACACGGTCGCCCCGCCGAGGATGACGCCCACCAGGGTGATCGGCGAGATCACCTGGTAGTCGAGCATCGCCTTGACCAGGTCGCCGGTCACGGTGCCCGAGACGTTCGAGACGGCGTGCGTCACCTCGTCGGCGAAGGAGCCGAACAGCGCGGTCGCGGCCAGCACGGCCGTGGCGATCGCGATGCCCTTGGTGATCGCCTTCGTCGTGTTCCCGACGGCGTCCAGGTCGGTGAGGATCTGCGCGCCCTCCTCGGTCACGTCGCCGGACATCTCGGCGATGCCCTGCGCGTTGTCGCTCACCGGGCCGAACGTGTCCATCGCGACGATGACGCCCACCGTGGTGAGCAGGCCGCAGCCGGCGATCGCGATGAGGAAGAGGGCGAGCGGCACCGAGCCGCCGGCGACGAGGAACACGGCGCAGATCGCGGCAGCGATGATGCCCGCGGTGTAGACCGCCGACTCGAAGCCGACGCCGATGCCGGACAGGACGACCGTCGCGGGGCCGGTGAGGGTGGTGCGCGCGACGTGGAGGGTCGGCTTGCTCGTCGTCTTCGTGAAGTAGCCGGTCACCCAGAGGATCACCCCGGCCAGCAGGATCCCGACGAGGACGGCCGCGCTCGCGACGAGCCGGGGGTCCCCGCGATGGGTCTCGAGGCCCGCGGTGCCGCCGGTGATGCCGGCGAACGACGAGGGCAGGTAGAGGAAGGAGGCGACGGCCGCCAGCACCAGGCCGGCCAGGGCCGAGACGTAGAAGCCGCGGTTGATCGCGGTCAGCCCCGACTCGGTGCCGCGCACCCGGGTGATCGCCACGCCGAGGCCCGCCACCAGCGCGCCGATGCCCGTGACGATGAGGGGGAACACCATGCCCTGCTCGCCGAACGCCGCCCGGCCGAGGATGAGCGCGGCGACCAGGGTGACGGCGTAGGACTCGAAGAGGTCCGCCGCCATGCCGGCGCAGTCGCCCACGTTGTCGCCGACGTTGTCGGCGATGGTCGCGGCGTTGCGGGGGTCGTCCTCGGGGATGTTCTGCTCGACCTTGCCGACCAGGTCGGCACCGACGTCGGCCGCCTTGGTGAAGATGCCGCCGCCGACACGCATGAACATCGCGAGCAGCGCGGCGCCGAAGCCGAAGCCCTCGAGGACCGCCGGCGCGTCGGAGCCGAAGATCAGCTCGACGGTCACGGCCCCGAGCAGGCCCAGCCCCACGACGGACATGCCGACGACACCGCCGGTGCGGAAGGCGATCCGCGCGCCCTCGGCGCGCCCGTGCTTCGTCGACGCGGCGGCGGCGACGCGGAGGTTGGCCCGGGTGGCGAGCCACATGCCGAGGAACCCGATGGCCGCGGAGAAGGCGGCGCCGACGAGGAAGAACACCGAGCGGCCGGCCTTGACGCCGGCGGAGCCGGGGAGCAGCAGGAGCAGGGCGACGACGACCACGGCGAACAGGGCGAGGGTCCGCAGCTGGCGGCGGAGGAAGGCGGTGGCACCCTCCTGGACGGCCTTGGCGATGTCCTGCATCCGGGGCGTGCCCTCGTCGGCCGCCAGCACCTGGCGCGCGAGCACGCCCGCGACCACCAGCGCGGCGAGCGCGAGCACGCCGACGACCGAGACGATGGCGACGCTCGTGGCGTCGAGATGGAGCATGAGTCCTCCCCTGCTCAGGCACGTGGCTCGTGGCTCGTGGCCACCCGCTGCTCACGCCTTCCCGGTCGCTGCTCCGCCGTGCCGACGGTCGTGCTGACCGTCGTCCCGGCGCCGTTCCCCGCGGAGTCGCAGGCAGCGGCGCCCACGGAAGGCGGCAGTCTAGCCGCGACACGTGACCTAGGTCCTAACAAGGGTGGCCGGCCGCGCGGGTGACGCCACGGAATCACCTGCGTCCCCCCAACCGGTGCGCCACGCTGAGCGTCTAGGGCTGTGACGGTGCACGGAGGTGACGTGAGCAGCGGCGACGCCGACGACGCCCTGGCGGTGCTCGCCCGCGAGCGCGCCGGGGCCCTGTTCGGCTACGCCTACCTGCTGACGGGCAACCGCGACGCCGCCGCCGACCTGGTGCAGGAGGGGCTGGTGCGGACGTTCAGCCGGACGAGGACGGGGTTCGCGCCCGACGACGCCGAACGCTACGTGCGCCGCGCGATGCTGACGGCCTACCTCGACGGGGCACGACGAGCGGCGCGGTGGGCCCGGGTGCGGCACCTGTTCGGCTCGTCGGACGACGAGCCGGCGGCACCGTCCCCCGAGGCCGCGGTGACCGCGGCGACGGACGTGCGCCTGGCGCTGCTGCGGCTGTCCCCCACCGAGCGGTCCGTGGCGGTGCTCCGCTACGCCGAGGACCTGCCCGTGGCGGAGGTGGCGGCCCGCCTGCACCTCGCCGAGGGGACGGTCAAGCGCTACCTCTCGGACGCGCGGCACCGGCTGGAGCCGCTGCTCGGGCCGATGCCGGAGGCGGACGACGAGGTGGTGGTCGAGCTGACACCGCGCCGGGGACGGCCGCCGGCGCCCGACGAGCGTCCCCTGCGGAGGGACGTGCCGCGTGAGGACATGTCCGCACGGGCCGCGCCGTCCGCCGCTCCCCGGCGGAGGCCCCGGTGACCGGCCCCGACGAGCGGAACCCGCTGGCGCGGGCGCTCGACGAGGCCTCGGGCGGCGCCGAGGCGCGGGCCTTCACGATCTCGGTCGAGGCGGTGCGGGCCGGTGCCCGGCGGCGGCGTGCGCGGCGCACGGGTGTGGCGTCGGGCCTCGCGGCGCTCGTCGTCGTCGCGATGGCCGGCGGGGCGTACGCGGGGCTGCCGCACCTCGCGGGCGCGCCGCGCGTCCTCCCCGGCCCCGGGCCCGCCCCCTCGTCGCAGGTCCAGGCCGACTGGCCCGCCCAGTTCCTCCGCTGCGGGCAGGTCGTCGGCGACGCGCTGCCCCATCTCGGCGGCGACGTTCCCGTCACGGTGACCGACGCCTCGTCGTCCATCCCCGCCGACGGTCCCTGGAGCGCCTCCGTGACCGTCGCCGTGCCGGCGGCGCCCGCCGGCTCGTCCGCCGTCGTGTGGGGCACCGACCTGTCGGTGGTGAGGAACGGCGTCGTCATCGGCGTCCAGGAGGGCCCGGCCACGCCCGACCTCTCGGGGAGCCTCGCCGAACGCCTCGGGCCCGACGGGTCCCTGGTCGCCAACCCGTTCCCGGTCACCACGCGGGTCACGCGCACGTTGGCGTCGTGCGACCAGTACCCGAGCGGCCAAGGCTCGCCGTACCTCGCGCCCGGCTCGTACACGCTCGTCGTGACGCAGACGCTCTCGTACGCGACGACCGTCCCCGCCGTCGATCCCGCCCTCGTCGACGTGCGCTCGAGCGTCACCACCTCCGTGACCATCACCGCACCCGCAGCCGGCGCCGGCCCGTCCGGCCTCGGTGCGACGGGCCCGGAGACGACCCCGGCGCGCCCGGGCACGGCAGGTCCGGGTTCGACGAGCCCGGGCACGGCGACCCCGGGCTCGGCGAGCTCCGGGTCCGCGACCACCGCCGGCCCTGCCGACCTCGCGGCGCGCACCGGCTGCGGCGCACCGGCCGACGACCTGGCGGCCCTCGTCGACGCGCCCGGGGCGCCGTACACCGCCGCGCTGAACCCGCACCCGACTCCCTACGGGTACGCCAACATCCCGGCGTCGCCCGTGTTGACGCCGACGCCCGGTCGGACCGTTGCCCACGACCTGGTCGATGTCGCGAACCCGGTCGTCGTCGCGATCCAGGGCGGGACGGTCGTCGCGCGCAGCGTGGTCCCGAACCACCCGGACGCATGGACGGGCGGCCTCACGATCACCTTCCCGGACCCTCCGGCGCTGACCCGGTGCCCCGGCGTGCCCGCCCCCACGGACGGCGGTCCCGGTCTGCAGGGCGACTACGCGCTCCGGCTCGTCGTCGATGTCACCGTGACCGGGGCCGAACCCGGCACCTGGCTGATCGCCAGCGCGCCGCTCCCGTGACGACCGATCCAGCCACGTCACCCCCGAGGACCCAACTTTCCGGGGCGCCCGCTCGTCACCATGGGCACAGGGCCGCACCACGCGGCCCGACGAGCGAGGGGCGACCGTGGCGGGTGTAGGCGGGGCTCGTCAGGATGGTCCGCGAGCGCAGGCCCGCCCTCGTCGGCCGTAGCGGAGGCGCTTCGGCGGAGGTGGCGATCCCCATCGCCGACCAGGGATCGCATGCGTGCGGTCGTGTCAGTGGCGACTCGTACAGTTGTTCGCATGACGGCGGTTGTCATGGAGTCCGAACGGCCGAGGCCGTTCGCGGCCGGCACGCGCCTGCCCGACTTCCGCGACGTCGTGCCCGCTCGCGACGTCGCGGCGCTGGCGGCAGCGCTGTCCGATGTCGACCTGTCCGGGGCCCCCAGCGTGGACCTGCTGGCCCGGGCGGTGGGCTGGGATCAGGTCATCGCGATGGCGCAGGCCGCCCAGGCCGGAGTGCTCGGCGAGCTCACCACCAGGAGCGAGGTCGGCGCGTTCCGGCTGGTCGACGAGCTGCAGGCGGCGCTCTCCTGCACCGCGTACCAGGCACAACGGATGGTCACTCGCGCGGAGGGCCTCGCGGCCCACCCGCGGGTGTCCGACGAGCTGGCGTCCGGCAGTCTCGATCTCCGGCGGGTCGACGCGGTGCTGGACGCATTGCCGGTCGGCGGCGACCCGCGGCGTTGGGACGGGGTCGTGGAGGCTGCGCTCGACGACGCGCCGCTCCTGTCTCCGCCGGCGCTCCGGCGGTTGGCGGAGAAGCTCGTCATCGCGGCCGAACCCGCACAGGCCGAGGCGCGATGCGCCCGCGCCCGGGCCGACCGGGGCCTGGAGCTCCGGCCGGTCGGCGACGGCATGTCGCTGCTCACCGCCCTGCTGCCCGCGCCGGCCGCGGTCACCGTCTTCACCGTCGTCGACGCTCTCGCGGGAACCGCACGGGACGCCGGCGACGAGCGTGACGTGCACCAGCGCCGGGCGGACGCGTTCGCCCGCCTCTTCGACACGATCGCCGCCACCGGGGCGCTGCCCGACGGCACCGCGCTCCCCCGCAAGCACCGTCGCCGCGCCGAGATCCAGGTGACGGTCGCCGCCACGACGCTGCTCGGGCTCGACGAGATGCCGGGCGAGCTGGCGGGCTTCGGGCCCATCCCGGCCGGCATGGCGCGCGAGATCGCCCGGGACGGGACGTGGCGCCGGCTCCTCACCGATCCCGTGACGGGCACCCTCGTCGAGCGGGGCACCGCCACCTACCGGCCTGGTGCGGACCTCACGGCGTTCGTCATCGCCCGCGACGTCACGTGCACGTTCATGGGCTGCGGCCAACCCGGATGGCGGTGCGAGCTCGACCACCGGGAGCCCTTCGACGCCGAGCGGCCGGCCGACGAGCAGACCACCGCCGCGAACCTCGACGCCCGGTGCAAGCACCACCACGAGCAGAAGACGAGCGGTGGCTGGTCGGTGCGCCGGGTCCCAGGGTCGGGGGCGTGCGAGTGGACCGACCCGTGGGGCATCACCTTCACCAGGCTGGCGATCCCCATCACGCTCACTGCGGCCGCGTTGGCCGCCATTCGCCACCGCGACCCCGACGAACCGCGCTGGGGCTGCCGCCCTGGGGCGGATCCCCCAGGGGGACCGACCGGCTCAGCCGGCGACCCCGACGAGCCGCCGTTCTGAGGGGCCCCGCCACCGCCCTGCCTGACGACCGCCCGGCGTACGTCTCGGCGGACTCACCGCTGGCGCACGACGTCGTCGAGGGCCCGCGGCACCCGCGGCGTCCCCCGCTCAGGCGCGAACTGCCGCCAGCGCCGCGCGGTACTCCGGCGTCGTGCCCTCGGTGCGGACCTGCTGCAGCACGTGCTCGCGCACGCCCATGTCGAAGAGCGTGTCGGTCAGCTCGTGCACATCGTCGTCGGTCAGCACCGTCGGGTCCACCGTGGTGCGCACCTGCACGTCGATCCCGGCGTCGAGGACCATGCGCAGCGACTCGAAGGCGCGATCGGCCGTCGTCGTCTCGCCACCGACGCGCGTGATCGCGCGGTAGAGGTGCGCCGGCGCCTTGACGTCGAACCCGATCCAGTCGACGTAGGGCAGGAGCGGGGCGAGCCGCGCCGGGTAGGCGCCACCCGTGTGGAGCCCAACCATGAAGCCCTCGCCCTTCACCTGGCGCACGGCGTCCAGGAGGCCGACCTGACGGGTTGGCTCCCCACCGGAGAACACGACGCCGTCGAGCAGCCCGTGGCGCTTGGCCAGGAGCGTCCGCACCGCCGACCACGGGACGGCGCCCGGCGTGCGGGTGTCGAGGATGCCCGCGTTGTGGCAGTAGGTGCACCGCCACGGACACCCCTGCAGGAACACGGTCGCGACGAGCTTGCCGGGCCAGTCGACCGTCGACAGCGCGACGAGCCCCGCGATCGCCAACGAGTCCGCGCCCTGCGCGAGCGAGACCACGCGGGCCTCGTCCTGCCCTGGCGGGACCACCCGGGCCTCGTCCTGCCCTGGCGGGACCACCCGGGCCTCGTCCTGCCTTGGGGGGACCACCCGGGCCTCGTCCTGCGCGAGCGAGACCACCCGGGCCTCGTCCTGCGGGGCTCCGACGGCCGTGGCGCGGACGGCGGCCGGCGCGGCGTCCCGCCGCTGCGACGCGGACGGCGCGAGCGCACCGCCCTGCGCCCCCGTGGGGGGAACGCTCGGCGTCGCAGCAGCGGCGGGGTCGGTCATGGTCAGATCCCTGCAGAGGCGCCGACGAGCTCGTCGTGCGAGAAGGAGTGCATCCCGGGGTCGGCGCCGAACGCGACCGACTCTTGGAAGGAGACCCGCTCCGCCTGCTCGCCCTTCTTGCCGACGTTGAACGACGCCACCGGGCGGAAGTAGCCCATGACGCGCGTCCAGACCTCGCACTCGACCTTCTTGCCCACGGCCTCGCAGGTCGGGCACGTCCAGTGCTCGCCCGACAGGTAGCCGTGGTTCGGGCAGATGGAGAAGGTCGGCGTGATCGTGAGGTACGGCAGCCGGAACGACGACAGCGCGCGCTTGACCAGCTCGCGGCAGGCCTCGGACGTCGAGATCCGGTCGGCCATGTACAGGTGCAGCACCGTGCCGCCGGTGTACTTCGTCTGGAGCTCGTCCTGCCGCGCCAGCGCCTCGAACGGGTCGTCGGTGAAGGCGACCGGCAGCTGCGAGGAGTTCGTGTAGTACGGGTTGACGTCGGTGCCGGCCTGGAGGATGCCCGGGAACCGCTTGCGGTCCTCCTTGGCGAACCGGTAGGTGGTGCCTTCGGCCGGCGTCGCCTCCAGGTTGTAGAGGTTGCCGGTCTCCTCCTGGAACTCGACCATCCGCTCCCGCACGTGGTCGAGCAGGCGGATCGCCTGGGCGTGCCCGCGCGGGTCCGTGATGTCGTAGGCGTCCCCGCTGAAGTTGCGGATCATCTCGTTGATGCCGTTGACGCCGATCGTCGAGAAGTGGCTCTCGAGGCTGCCCAGGTAGCGCTTGGTGTAGGGGAAGAGCCCTCGGTCCATGAGGTCCTGGATCGTCGTCCGCTTGAGCTCCAGCGACTCCTTCGCCAGGTCGAGCAGGTGGTCCAGGGCGGCGATCAGCCCGGCCTCGTCGCCCGCGTGGACGAACCCGAGGCGGCCGCAGTTGATGGTGACGACGCCGACCGAGCCGGTCTGCTCACCGGAGCCGAACAGGCCGTTGCCGCGCTTGAGCAGCTCGCGCAGGTCGAGCTGGAGCCGGCAGCACATCGACCGCACGTCGCCGGGCTTCATGTCGGAGTTGATGAAGTTCTGGAAGTACGGCAGCCCGTACTTCGCCGTCATCGCGAACAGCCGCTCGGCGTTCTCCGACTCCCACGGGAAGTCGGCGGTGATGTTGTACGTCGGGATGGGGAACGTGAACACCCGCCCGGAGGCGTCGCCCTCGGTCATGACCTCCATGTAGGCCCGGTTGACCATGTCCATCTCGACCTGCAGGTCGCCGTACGTGAAGTCCACCGGTTCGCCGCCGACGAACGGCACGTCGTCCCGCAGGTCCTCCGGGCAGGTCCAGTCGAACGTCAGGTTGGTGAAGGGCGTCTGCGTGCCCCAGCGGCTCGGCACGTTGAGGTTGTAGATCAGCTCCTGGATGCCCTGCCGCACCTCGGTGTACGAGAGCTTGTCCAGCCGCACGAACGGCGCCATGAAGGTGTCGAACGAGCTGAACGCCTGCGCGCCCGCCCACTCGTTCTGCATGGTGCCGAGGAAGTTGACGATCTGGCCGATCGCGCTCGAGAAGTGCTTCGGCGCCGTCGCCTCGACCTTGCCGGGGACGCCGTTGAGCCCCTCCTGCAGCAGGTTGCGCAGGGACCAGCCCGCGCAGTACCCGCTCAGCATGTCGAGGTCGTGGATGTGGAGGTCGCCGTTGCGGTGCGCCTCGCCGATCTCGGGGCGATACACGTGGCTCAGCCAGTAGTTGGCGACGACCTTGCCGGCCGTGTTGAGGATCAGGCCACCCAGCGAATAGCCCTGGTTGGCGTTGGCGTTGACACGCCAGTCGCTCCGGTCGAGGTACTCCTCGATCGAGCTCCCCACCTCGACGACAACCGGCTCCTGTGACATCGCTTCCCTCTCCTCGGACTCCCGCACACCGCCCCGGGGTGCAGGCCCCATCCGACCCGAGAACACAAGATGTTGTGGTGCGACACGCCCGGCGTGGCTACATGTTGCATTCTCTCGTCACGCGCGCAGCCCCGCCGGGGCCCTTGGGCTTAGGACGAAGGTCCCGAATGACGGGTGAGTTCCGGCGGGGCTGCGCGGCCGCCGACGCGCGGGAAGGCGGCTACCGGCGCGCGGGAGGCGGGCAGCCACCGGCGCGCGGGAGGCGGGCAGCCACCGGCGCGCGGGAGGCGGGCAGCCACCAGCGCGCGGGAGGCGGGCAGCCACCAGCGCGCGGGAGGCGGGCAGCCACCAGCGCGCGGGAGGCGGGCGGCCACCAGCGCGCGGGAGGTGGGCGGCCACCAGCGCGCGGGAGGCGGGCACGACGAAGCCCCCGGACAGGGGGCATGTCCGGGGGCTTCGGTCGCACTGCGCAGGCGGGTTGCTAGCTACGGGCTCCGCCTGCCGCAGCCACGAGCCGTGGGTCAGCCACGAGAACGGCGGGTCGAGCGGCGCGACTCCATGAGGACGATGCCGCCGAGGGCGATAGCACCGAGGCCCACCAGGAGCAGCGGCTGGACGTCGCTGGAGCCGGTCGACGCGAGCACCGCGGTGGCGTCCGGCGGGTTGCTGGCCGAGTCGTCAGCGAGCACCTCGGTGACCGGCTTCGTCGTCGTGGTGGGGTCGGGGGCCGGCGTGGTGGGAGCCGGCGTGGTGGTCGTGGGGTCCGGAGCCGGCGTGGTGGTCGTCGGGTCCGGAGCCGGGGTCGTCGTCGTGGGGTCCGGAGCCGGCGTGGTCGTGGTCGGGTCCGGAGCCGGGGTCGTCGTCGTCGGGTCCGGAGCCGGCGTGGTCGTCGTGGGGTCCGGAGCCGGGGTCGTCGTCGTGG
>ERZ778026.4587-NODE-4587-length-10652-cov-9.218552_pt1 | contig 10652 bp, 15 predicted proteins | sample MGYA00375756_ERZ778026 | MGnify/ENA primary metagenome ERZ778026 (study PRJEB29350, sample SAMN05389820) | bioreactor metagenome | isolation source: Ammonium sulfate bioreactor | place: South Africa: University of Cape Town | collected 2014-02-18 ... | reverse complement strand
ACGGCGACCACCGAGATCTACACTCTTTCCCTACACGACGCTCTTCCGATCTTCTTGCGATGCTTCAGCCTACAAACCGCGAATCGCAGCTTTGATCCTACGCTTTCGCCAATCATGTGCAGCGCTCACACAAACGTAGTGGTCGCAGTTGCTCCGAATTGCACGACAGCGTTATCAGGCAGCTCGCCTGGTCTGCGCACAGCAAGAAAACAGGGGAGAAGTCAACGCGCGAAATTCGCATTTTTGAATGCCACTCACGCAGCGCCGACTTTCGAGCCGTTGACGAAGGTGCCGAACTTTGAACTGCAGGCGGTTTATCGCGACCGAGCACGAGCGATCAGTGCAGATGCGGGCAATCGTGCGAATCGCGCACCTGTCTGTAAGGATGCACTTGGAGCTCGATTTCAGGTCGTAGACGTTGTCGAGCTTCGTCGCCATGATTGTAGCATGATTGCGACTGATGGATGCATCATGCTCGATGACAATATCGCAGTCTGCAGCCCGGAAAAGCTGTCAAAAGCGCGAGCAAAGCAATCGCAAACCTCTTGATCGTCCGACGCGAATCGGCTTGTCGACGAACAGCTTACAGCCTGAGACCCAGGTGAGACTGGAGTGAGCGTGAGTGAGCTCAGAAAGCAGGCAATTTGGCTGAGCAAATCGACCTCAAAGTTCTCTGCAAAATCAATCGATTTTGGACCCATTGGAGCCGACCTTGCTTTTCGTCCTTCTGGCTGACGAATGAAAACATAGCAAACTATCAGTGCATGCTGAAAAACCCGGGTGGGTACCCTCCCCTGATCGAGAAGCAGCCTGATCAAATTTCGTCTCCCTTTCTTCGTGTGTAAACCGTCAGTATTTTCAAAGTTACGTCGTGGCGCAAGAGCGTTTGCGATAAGGTTGCGATTTCATTGTCCGGTCCTTTGCAAGAGTTTGGGTTTACCCTCCAATTGCACCTTTGCCTCTTCTGCCGTATTCCTTTGCTTTTGACAACAAATTGCTCATATATTTGCATAATTGATTAGAAAACAAGCAGATTATTCAGCGGTCCTAGTAAATTTTGGCTGGAAAGTCATCTGGAATTGCTGTTCTTTTTTGCAATAACCGTTCATAACCCCCGATAACCCTCGATACAGGACAGCGTCCTGATAGTCTACACGTTATTGCAGATGGCTGCGCCGAGTGTCAAGCGCGTAATCTGCGACGGTCTGAAGGGCTGTCTGCAAAACGACGAGAATCGGAAGCAGACGGCTCCCCACCGCGAGATTGTGCGCATCGAGAACTGGACGGAGACTCGCAAGGCAGCGCGGCAGAAGGACAAGCCGTTCATGTTCCAAGACCACACTGACCGTCGCAGCGACCTCGGATTCTGCTCGACGTGCTATCAACTGTGGATCGCGCTGCGCAAAGGTGCTGAGCTGTTTATGCTCCGCGTGACAGTGGTATCGTGCAGCCGCTGGCGTATCGGGAACACGAGCGAAGAAGCAGGATGCAGACGGGGATGCAGAAATGCGACCTGCTGGTGCAGTTCTGCCTGGTGCTGGCGCTTCCGCAAATGCAGGTGCGCAGACTGCTGCTCATGGCCACTTTCTGATCGGATTTAAGAGCGGTTTGTCTGCACTGTTTCCCTTCTAGCTCCTGAGATATTGCGAATTTTTTTGCTCTGACTACATCGCTAGACGCGCCTCGTCAAGCTCTTTCCGACGATCTAGTTCGCTTGATCTAACTCTTCCGACGAATTGTGCTGCATGCACTCAAGTGCTCGCGACTTGTTGCTTGCAGGCGCGGCGTCTGAGAGTAAAGCGAACCGCGAAGCCGACGCGAAGGCTGACAACAAGGCTGGTAAGTGCGCTTCTTGAATGCAATGCCAAGCAGCACTTCTCGTGTGCTTGCAGGTCGCGAAATCGTGGTTGTGCACCGTCGTGCCGTCGCAGTTCCTGCTGCTCTCGCTGCCGAGGAGGTGTTCGCTTGCCGTGCTTCACTGATTCTCACGCTGAGTTGAGCAGGTCGAGCCGAAAAGCTACGAATGGCATGTGCTGGAGTTCAGTATGAAGCCGGATGGCAACGCTCGTTACGGGCGCACGCTGATTGCGCTTGATGTATACACTGGAGCTGAGGTGCCACTGTTGAAGCCAGTTGCCGTGCGTGATCGTCAACAATTCGTGGCAGCGCTTGGTGAGCTTCCGCGAATCGCTGAAGCGTTGTTGCTCACTGTTGTTGCGCACGGCTGCGTGGCGCGTCCTGGTCGATTCGCGAAATCGTGTGTTGAGCACTTGCAATCTCGTTCGCGCGCGAGCCATAACAACTGCGTGGATTTTGCTCAAGTGCTGCGCGACTTTGATTGGAGTAGCTTGGAGTGCAAAGTGATTGTCATCCATATTGCGCAATGCTATGGCGCTCAGCGTGACGGCCATTTGAAGCGGGCAAGTCACTGAACTGCTGCTTGGTGTGACGCTGGCGCGCAGATTACCCAGTTGAATCGCAACGTCATCATCCTCGCGTATCGCAAGGAGTGCAGCACGCTCGATACAGCCAACGATCTCATCGCGGCGCAGGCACTGCACCGCGGGGGCTCGCTCGCTTCCGTGTATCGCGGTTTGCGTCCCGTCCTGATGCTTGGTACGGCAAAGGAAATCCAGGCTGAGCTTTACGCCGCTGGAGCGGTGGAGCGCGCTGTCGATTTGATTGATGAGTGATTGCGCGACTCGTTGCGCACGCGATTTGAGCGCACAGCTGTTGTTCAATAGGATCATTTCAAGTTCTCGATTGTCTAAGATGTCCGTGAGCTGCAATGCGAAAAATCCCACTCGAACTCTGCATTCAAAGTGATGAAACGAGAATCACGCAAACACGCCAGGATCAACGCATCAGAGAGTAGAATGCGGTGTTCGCGTTGAATGCAGCAGCTGCAGCTGCGACCGCATGGCGGCAATTGGAGCCTGACGCACAGCTGCTCGAGCATCCAATGAGATGAGACGTACGATCGGAGCTCACCACTGAGTATGTGCCTGTGGCTGCATCGGCGGAGCGTACTGCGGGTAGTGGTACTGCTGGTACGGCACTTGCGGCGCAAACTGCTGGAAGTGCACAGGATGCTGCACCTGCACCGGAGGCTGCGCCCAATCACCGCAGCCTGGCGGCCAACTGTAGCCGGTAGCGGTGTTGCTGCTGAAGCCGGTGGCTGAGACAGCAGCCTGCTGCGCGCGCTGGCTAACTGCTTGAGCGCTGCCAAGCAAGCAAAACCAATGAGCACCGCATCCCAATCGCATCGCAACGTACCGCAAAGTTTCGAGTTCGTGCGCGAGACGCTCGTTTTCCGCTTGCAGCTTGTGCTCTCTGTCCCGGTTGCTCGGCTGCGCGCGCGCAGCTGTTGCCGCAGTGTCCTGCTTGTTCTTGCGGGCAGCCTTGGTGGCGCTCTCGTCCGTGTCTTCGCGGGCGCTTGCCGAGTCCAGGCTGCGCTTGACGGCGCTCTGTAACAAACGATTGCTGACGTCTCGCGAGCGGCACTGCGCTAGCCAACCTTCGGAGCGCTCTTGACGATCTCCTTGAGGGCTGCCCGCTGCGTCTTGGCGCTGACGGGCGCGTCATCCAGAGTCAGGTCCATGGGGGCCACCGCGTTCTCCTTGTCTGCAGGACGAGGCTTGCTCGGCTTGGCTGCTGACTTCTTGGACCCTCGCTGCGGCCTGACTTTGGGCTTGGCCGCAGGCGCTCGTGGCACGGCGAGACTGCTGAGCTCCTTGATGTGCTGAGTCGTGATCATCTTGCCGACCGTCTTCGAGGCGCGGGATTTGCGACGGGAAGCGATGGGAGAGAAGACATCTGCTGGCGTGCGAGAGGGCGGGCTGTTGAACTTGGGCACGTTCTTGGACTTCGCAGGCTTTGGCGCGGGCGAAGCAGGCTGAGGAACGGTAGAAACAGGCTCCGAGGTGGCAGCAGGCGCAGAATCGCCAGCATCCACTGCGTTGATGACCGTAGCACGCTGCTCCGCCAACCAGGCGCCGAGCTTGTTGGCGAGGTCGGGGACACGGCCGAGTGCACCTGGCTCCGGTTTGGACAGCTGCCGGAGTGGAAGCAGAAACACGTCTCCTCCGCCAACCGGACAGCACACTGCCATCGCTTCACCGCCTGCGAGCCATACCACTTGAGAGTCGACGCACATGCGGCGACAAACCTTCGCGCTGGCCCAGAGCAACGACCGCGCATTGCTGGTTGTTCTCGACGTGCACAGCAGTGTAGCCCATTCGCACTTCGCCGTCTGCGACGCGCGCACTCTTGTAGAAGGACCAGTCGGGCAAAGCTGACTCTCCAGCGGTGATTTTCTCAGTGAGCGCGAAGGTGCTGGCAGGAGCCGGTGACGGGACCACTGCACCAGCAATCAGCTCCACCCACCGGCCGCGACAATTACTGACCTGTTGGTTGATCTAGAGCGTTGAGGCGTCCGCTGATGTAGCTGAGGATGCAGCAATTGTTGTCCACCCCCAGTGTCGAGCGCGTTGCGGCTACCCAACACGAGAGTTGTTGATGTCGCGGTCAAACGAACTCGGAATCAGTTCACCGTCATCGCCGACGAGGACAAAGTGGCATTGCCCGTCGGCCTTTCCGAACTCTTCAGCCCCGCCTACAACAAACACGTGAGTAGTGGTCGAACTCAAGACTCTTACCGCAAAACAGAAAGTGCAGTGTGTTCTGGCCCGACTGCAGATGTTCACTGCCGAAGTAGAAGTCGTCACCTCCCCAGCGCGCGCCGCTGATGTCGGTCACCTTGATCGCGACGCGCTCCAAATCCGCCAGCGCCTGAAAATTCACTGTCACAGAGCGCACAGCAGCCGAACCGAACGAACCATGAGTTCGGGCTGTCCGAACATCTCGTGGCGCGCCTCGACGCCCTTCAGATATTTCGTGATCGCAGCCTGTTGACATGTCAGAGCGCGCGGATCAGTCAGCGACGCGGACAGCAGCTGCGTACTTTGGTCTGCGCCTCATGTCCATCAACAGTCAGGAACGCGAGGTACTTGCCAGGGTCAGAGCGCAGCCGAGTCGCCACGACTGCGCGCATGCGCTCGGCAGCAGGCAAAACTGCGAGCAGTTCTGATGAGGCACCGGTGGCCTTGTGACGCCGCACTGCGGTCATGACCGCAGCGAGCTCGTCATCAAATTCGGGAGACGAGTGAACCCGCCAGGCTGCACACGCACCGAGTAATGAGCAATTAACGACTGCAACAGCACAAACCTTGCATGATGTGGGCGCTGAATGGCCCAGTCGCGGCCGGCACTTTGGCATCAGGAGTTGGAGCCGCAGGCGCAGGCACAGAGGGCAACGCGGCTTTGACCTTGATGGCCGCGACTCGCCCCGCCTCCTCCGCGTCCCCGAGCTCGTCCAACATATCCCGCGCGCATCGCTCGCACAATTTGTTCTCTGAGAAGGGTGTGTGAAGGCTCAGACAAGCGAGACAAGCACCTTCGACCTCCTGGATGCAAGACTCTTGATCGTGCAAGCGAGCACAGCATTCAGGCCCGTCGCAAGGGATGAGGTCAGAGCCCGGTGCCTTGCAAGTTTCGCAGATAATGACAGTGTCTTGCCGAATCATTTCGGACATCTGCAAGCATTTCGGTCGGCGGCGATCACACTCGATGATCTGACATCGATCTAACTCTGACCGCGCTCGAAAATCGAGCTGCACACAATATCATCGCACGTATTGCTTTCTTGACTCATCAAATGACCACGTACGCAAGATCACAGTCCGACACGTTTGTGTTCGGTACCAAATTTGAATTTTTGTTTCGACCCAAACACATTGGAACGCCGAAACGAGACGTCGTGGTGCCACGAATTTCGCGATCCGACCAATACGGAGTACCAGTACACGAGCTCGGACGTCCGCACGGCTGAAGAGCAGCGAATCGAAGCAAACTGACCATTGAAACCACAAATTCGCACTTTCCAATCACAAAACGCACTGGTGCGGAATGTCACTACACTGATGAGCCTACTGTAGCAGCGCAATCGAAAAAAAACGTTGTTTGTGGACCCCCAGTTGCGCTTTTTGTACGTCCCCGAGGGATGCATTGCGCAGATAATGCATACTATGTACAGCACATTACCTTTGGTGGCGGTTAGCAGGAATGAAAACTTTTCAATTGTGCACGTTGGGTCGGGTGCCCTCCCGAGATGGAAATTCCTGGAGCTCAAGGAATGCAAGCTCCCGCGCACGCGCCGATCGATCACGGGATACAGTGATAAGAGTTTGATCAGTACAGTCAATATCGTCGCAGGAAAAAGTGAATGGACTACGGGGACACACGGCGCGATCGAAAACGCGTTGGCTCTGCTCGCGTGCGAGTGCTGGCAGGCCGTGCTCGCGTTGGCTGCGCTTGCGTGCGAGTGCTGGGAGGCTGTGCTGGCGTTGGCTGTGCTCGCGTGCGAGTGCTTGGACGGTTTGCAGCGAAACGCGGCAACGGCGCATCTGGAATGCTGACTGTTGCTGCAGCAGGCTCATCATCGCTAGTCAAGTCCATCGAAACATCGTCGTCGCTTTCGTCCATCGCAGCTGGCCCGTCTGGAAGCGCCGGCGAATCAGTGTCACTTGCCTGCGTCGCTGCCTGCTCACGCAGACGCTGGCTCGGTGCACGAGCTCGCAAGGGCTGACGATTTCGCGCTGCAGTGCGCTGCTGAGTGCTCCGCTGGGCGGCGGGTGCCGCTCGACTTGCAGTCGCAGAGGTGCGCGCGCGCTTCGCCGGCCGCTCGTCTTCATGCTCAGACCATGAGGCTTCATCGGAGTCGGATTCGGAGCCGTCGCTGTCGTCGCTGCTGGGCAACACACGCGCTCGCTTCTGAGCTCGAGGTCGTTGTTTGCGCTTGCCATTCCCTCGCGGACGCAAGTTGATTTCGTGCGGTTGATCCCACGTGTCCTCGTTGCCAGCGTCCTGCCAGTTGATGAAAGCAGGGCGCTCGCCCGCCGGGCTGCCGCGTTGTTTCCATGCCTGCATTGCAACCATCCACTTGCGATAGTCGGTTGCCCCGACGACCATGCGACGAGTTTTTGCTCGAAATCCACCAGCTTGCGCAGCGGTTGGCTCAGGCGGTTTAGGCACAGGCAGTAAATCAGCTATCTCGATGGCTGCATCTGCTCGCACTTGCCGGCTGGGGACGCGGGCCATGACAGGCGCCGAATTCGTTGCAGAAGATGCGGCAGCGGGCACGACAGCTGACACTGCTGCAGACACTGCAACGGGCACGACAGCTGCAGATGGCAGCTCTACAACCAACGACTATCACATGAGGTCAAGATCAAGAACTCGACGCACGCGGGGTTGCGTCGATTGCTGGAAGCGGCGCGGCGTCGGGTTGTTCTTCCACCCATGCAGCCAAAATGCGATCGCCAACGAGCCGCGCTTCCACTGCGAGCGGATGCCACGGCCACAAACCTGGCCGGCGCCAGGAAGACAGAATGGTGTTCTTCGTCAGCACCGACTCGGGCCCTCTGCACAACCAACGCGGTGAGAATGTATTGAGCAGAGAAGAGCAAAATCTCACTCCATTGCGCGCCAAATGATGGAGCACACATTGAGTCGACTGACAGTGCACGTCTGACCCGCGCGAACACGTAGCTGGCGCACTTTCTCTTTGAGTGGACCAAAGATGGCGACGTCATGTGGCTGAGCAACACACGTATTCAGAATGAGTGAATGGGTGTGAAATCGCTGCAAACACACGCGCGTACCTGTAGAAGCCATGTGAGATTACCAGGGAATCCGACGACATGAACACCACTGGCCTCGCACAGCTCGAAGAATTTCAGCGAGTATCTGCACAGGAGGGTTACAGTCAGCAAGGCCCCAGCACGGAGAATCGCACCTGCTGGGATGGTTATCGAGAAGAAGTACAACAGGGTTGTCAGTCGAAGCTCCAGTGTCCACGATGAATTGCTTCAACCAGTTGTACAGCGTATGCGATGTTTGCGAGCCTTTGTCTGCAAGGAGCGTTATCGCAATGCCGTTCATCATGGAGAGCACACCAGTGAAAGCCAGAAGAATCTCGCGATCGGTTTTGATCCCTTCCAGAAAATCTGCATTGGAAGTCTCTCCTGCACAACATTCAAGCGCGTGACGCTTGAGAGCGCCTCCTGAACTCACCCTCAAACAGAAACATGGGAGTCGACCAGGTGCCATCCGCACAAACAGCGAAGGCAAGCGAGAGATGCGTGTCGAATTTGTCCTGCGTCGCCGGCTTGGCGACGCTTTGCGATGGCTGTCCCGCAATTTCACCGACAATGCCTTTGGTATTGTTGCTGAGCTCAAGCGAGGACCAACCAGTCTCATCCATACAATGCCTGTGCAAGCAACAATCAGGCAGCTCCACAGCAAGTCCGAGCACACCATCTTTTGGCAGGAATGCGGAACGTGCCTGCGGTATTGGACAGTCGCGAGAAGAAGCCCAGCACGTTGCTCGAAGTGGCGTCACGAAGTTCAGCGGGATCACATGCTTGCAGACTCTTGGCCTTCAGCACGTCTGCCACACAGGGATTTAGAGGAGGCGCGACAACCAAATCACACGCACATCCTTTCGCGAGTGCTCGGCGCTTGAAGCGTCGCCACCACATTTCGGTCGGATTGCCGTTCTTGAACGGCTCGCCTCGCTTTTCAGCGATGCGACCTGCGACTTCGAGGATGTTGATCAGCGGCTGAGTCATTCCGCAGCGCGAAGAAGCCACGATCCACTTCATGATGCGCTCCTCGTCTTCGTCCTCTAGATGAGGCTTTTTGCCCATGCGCTCAGCGATGTAGCCACGCTGTTTCACGTCCGCAACGGTCTGACGAGGAATGTTCATCGCCTGCGCCGTCGAAGCGAGCGGAGCACCGTCGCCAATACGTTGCATGCAGTCTTTCAGCTGATCCACATCGTAGCGCGCTCGGTAAACTGGTTTGGCTTCCTGCGGCTTCTGCTCCTTCGCTTCTCGTTTTGTCCGCTTGTGTTTGACGGCTGCAGCATCCACCGATGCAGGCAGTGCAACCGGCAGCGGGCAGCCTGCTTGGCGCATAGCGAAGTCACCCAAAACTGCCTCCAGTTGACGCGAAGACTCGACAGCGTCAGCGAGAACATCGATTCGCTGTTGCTGCGCCTTCTGCTTGTCCTTCGCGATTTTGGCAGCAGCAGAAGCGAGCATGCTAGCCATTGAGAGCTCAAACGCTTGCTGAGACACGGCAGTCATTGTTCTGGGAACTAACGGCCACACGCAGACTGAATTCCTGAAATTATAATCGATTTCAGTTGGGTTATCGTGTTTCAAGTCATGTTATGCAATTTGCAATGCATTTCTTACTTGCTCTCAGAAAGACGAGCCAAGGTTACGACCGATTATCAACGAATTCGATGCTAAAAAAATTCAAATTTTCAAAATTCAAACACGCAAGAAATCGTCTGATTCTATGCATGGTCCTTCGTAACCCAAGCTGTAACTAACAAGTTCTAACTACAAACCTCAGAAAATTGCACGACGAAATTCGATCAGGCCGCTTCTCGATCAGGGGAGGGTACTACCCGATTGTGGGGGCCCGATTAGCGGTCTTTTTATCAAGATTACATGGCCGCGAGAAGCATTTGGCTGGCAGCGGCGCGGTTCGCGAGTCGCTCATACAAACTTTTGCGCAGTGGTTTTCTTGTGAATTCGCGTCATCCGCGCATTGCTCTTGGTCAATTGTTCCGCGGCAGCCACCTTATGAGTGATGCGCTTCTGTGTTCCAGTGATGGTCATGACTGCGCTCCGCTCCAGAATGCAAACGAGCGATGTGATCCTGTTTCGGCACTGCAGCTTCCTGCCTGAGAACGCACCCGCATTTGCCAGGTCCGACTGCTGAAATGCAGTGTCATAATAGATGTCTCTCTGATTGTATGTCTGGTGCTGATCCAGATACGAATTTTCAAACTTGAATTCAGCGGGCGCCGCGGACCGCTGCGCATTCTCCGATGCGTGCCGATCTGAAGCTTCTCTGCGCGTACTGCTACAACAATGTACTCTCTCTGTCTGTAATGGCAAGCTCGCTGATCGTGTTTGCCTGTACTCTCTCTGTCTGTAATGGCAAGCTCGCTGATCGTGTTTGCCTCCTTTTCTCGCAATAGCACGAGCGACGACCGTGACTGCCGACGCGGAACCGACAAGTGCTTCAGTGAGGCGCAGCAGACGATTGTGGCGGCGCCGATTCTGCCGGCGAAGGACGCGACCAATATCACCGAGTCTGCGCGATTGCCACTCCGCTGTTGTGCTTTGCATGCTGACTCGCTTCGGTGGCTTTGCAGCAATGGCGGCGGCGCTGGAGCCTATAATCCACTCCACTGAACTCTGGACATGAGCACGCAGAGGCTCACAATCGTCATTGGTCGGCTTCTGGACTTGCTGTGCTGGAACTGAGGCTCTCAGTTTGGTCGCGTAGTTGTGCGTGTCGGTCTGTCTGCTGGTCGGCGGCCTCAGCTGTCACCGCAACCGCAAAATAAAGGAAGAGTTGAAGGAGCTCAAAAGAAGGCGCGCTTCGCTGCGTTGCTGCTTGCTTGCTGCTTACTTGTCGCTTGCTGACGGGCTGATCTCCGAACCATAGCGAGAACAATGGCAGCGTGCGCGGCCACAACAACGGCGACGATGCGGCGCTGGCCGGCGCGA
>ERZ778026.4573-NODE-4573-length-10677-cov-9.954811_pt1 | contig 10677 bp, 11 predicted proteins | sample MGYA00375756_ERZ778026 | MGnify/ENA primary metagenome ERZ778026 (study PRJEB29350, sample SAMN05389820) | bioreactor metagenome | isolation source: Ammonium sulfate bioreactor | place: South Africa: University of Cape Town | collected 2014-02-18 ... | reverse complement strand
ACACACACACACACACACACACACACACACACACACACACACACACACACACAAGTTCCTTTTGGTAGGACTTACGAAAACCAAAGTGAGAGTTTAGCTAAACGTATGTGTGCGTGTGAGCCGATGGAACGCAAAAATGCAAATGATGAATAATGCCGCAAAACACAATAAACCAAACACAAAGAAATCATCCCCAAGCCGATCTAGCCATTCATGATCAGAGATCGATCGCGACACCAATACGTAACACCAACACAACCGAGAGCGTCGAATGCGATCGTAACAATACGGCCGCATAGGCGGCGAGGCGCAGAGAGAGAGAGAGAGCGAGCGGGTGATCGAAAGAGATCAAGTGCGTTCTTGCGTACCGATCGGAAGAATTAGATCGAGTGATCTTATGGGTTAGGCGTTGGGCATGTCCCTGATGCGAGGGAGTCTTCCAAATCACGACCCAGCCACTTGGAAGGCGCGACAGGCCCTCGAGCACCTCGTCCTCGAGCTGCGACGGGAAGCCGAACAGCGTGCCGACTGTTACGAGGACGACGCCCTCGGTGGCGCGCTCGATGTGGCGCGCCAGCTGGTCGGGTATCGCGGTCGGTGGCCCGGCGAGTAGCGGGCCGATGACGAACCAATTCGACGGCACGAGTCGTGGTGGTATCAGCCCGAACGACAGGGGCAGGCAAGCGACACCGATCGGCAAATCGTACCACGACGGCAGACCGCGCTGGCGTAGAAACTGCTCGATCGGATACACAAAGTGCGAGTGGAAGACGGCCGAGATGCGGAACGATGTCACGGCGTTGCTGAAGCGCGCGAGCAGCGAGTGGTCCATGAGGTCGAGAAGATGCGGCACGCCCATTTGTGGCAGAGATGCCAGCGAGTTGTCAAGATCGCCAAGCGACTCAGCGATCCTTGCACGAACACGAGATCAGACGAACCAGAGATTAGATGAGATCAAGTCGTTGGCACGAATATGCGCGACAAAGAGAGAGAGAGAGAGTACGAGCGCTTAAATGCGCATATTCAAGCCACGACGAGCAGCGGCAGCAGCAACACGACGGCGCTGCAGTAGTACCATGGTTGGGTGAGGCCGATGGTAGACACGTGGATCGGAGGGAGGGCGATGTTGAGCAAGGGCACGAGCGCTCGCGAACACCATCCATATGTCGCATCCTCCAAGAGTACATCAAAGTGCTCGCCTCTCAACTGCGTGTGTGCGATCGTACACAGGTACGATATCATTCCAACGATGCCATCAATGACACCACACAAGAGATCGAGAGAGAGAGAGAGAGAGAGAGAGAGAGAGAGAGAGAGATTCAACAAGTATGCCGTTAGTGCATGGTTTGGGCAGCCACTCACGCCTTCAACCGAATTGTATGCAGCATAGCAGGAGAACGATGATAACGATGACGACGACGATGAAGAATAAGAAGACGATGACTGATCGTGCCGTGTGTTGAGTGAGTGAGTGAGATCGCATATCCGTTTGAAATCCAAGTGATCGATGTGTGGGTGTGTGTGGGTGTGCGTGGCTCGTATGTTCGTAGTGCATCGATCTGATCGACCATCGATCTTGTGCTGCCATCGCGCGCGCTCTCTCTCGCTCTCTCTCGCTCTCGTTCTCTCTCGCATACTCACTAACCCACTCACGGTCTTGCGCCACTTGCGGAAAAAGTCGCAAGGCATTTAGCCGAGCCTGTGCCTGCAGACAAACAGAGACGCTCACACGCATACACGCGCGCTCGCTCACTCGTGCACCAACAGCAGCAACGGCAGCAGCAGCAACAGCAGCAACGGCAGTTGTACCTCCTTCTCGGCAAAATGCAATAGATCCAAGCAAGCATCGACGGCGCGCCCCGAGAAGCCAACAATGCCATCGACTGTCGTAGCGGCGTTGCCGACAGAGAATACGTCGATACAGTGTTGCTCCGAGAGTCCCGTGTGGAGCTAGAAGCCCAAACAGATACAGCCGATCAATAATGTGACGAACGCGGCGGCGGCGGCGGTGGCTGCCACTGCGCTCGGTACAGCGGCGCGACGCAAATCACCGAGCCCTCCCAGAGCGACGACCACCACCATGACGATTACGACGACGATCACGCGGCACTTACGATGCGAACGTCAAGACCCGTGTAGTTGTTGCGCAGGAGATCGTGGTCGCCCGTGAGGTACACGACATGGTAGCCGCGCTCGGCCCAGTCGCGCGCGATCTTGCTGATCGCGAGAGCGTGCGAGGTGCCGCAGGCCCAGTGTGTAGCAAGGATCTTGGCTGCGCGCGGAGGAGTCGCTGTGGCGAGAGCAACCTGCAGCTGCAGCAGCAGCAGCAGTAGCGCAAGAAGCGCGAGTTGGGGCAGCTGCCCCGAGAGCGACGCACGCATGAGGCATCGGGCATCGAGCCGCTTGAGGACGGTGCTGCGCGCTGGCATCGGGCGAGCGAGCGAGCGAGAGAGCGGGAGAGAGCAAAGGACAAAGAGAGAGAGAGAGCCGCGCAACGAAACGGGACTCTGGCGGCCTTAGGACTAAACAAAGTACGACGCGCTCTCTGTCTCTCGCTCTGGCCCGCGTTACTACTGCTGTTGCTCTCCTCTTGGTAATTCCGGTGCATCGCTAGCGCGAGAGCCACACACCTTGGGCGTGTACCTCAACCGCGGCTGCATTGGCTCTGGTGCCTGATACGAGCAGTTGCCATCTCAAACCGTGTGTTGTGTTGGTGTTGATGTGGGTTGTTTTGAGCTTGCTTGCCCGATGCGGGAGCGCTGAGGCAGAGCGCTGAGAGGGCAGCTCGAAGCAGAGCGCGGTGCCACTGCAGCCGTTGTTGACTGCCACGCGGGATCGTCACCTCGTTCTGCTGCCGTAACCTACGACGTTCGAGGCAGACGTGAATAGCCGGCGAGACGAGCGATCGCCGCCGAGAACCGCCAACTGATGTGTACCACTCAGCACGGAGAAATAGCCGATCCGTTTGGGGCAGTGGTGTGTAACTTTTGAGCGGCTCTCACCAGCGCGGATTCGTCCTCATCATCATCGTCGTCATCAACACATCAACGCAAGCTCGGCGGAGAATTTACACCAAGCTCGGTAGCGGCCATCGTCCTGCTTCAACGGCAAAGATCAAAGAGAGCTCGAAAGATCTCGAACATCAGCTCGTTCGGAAGCCATGATGGCATTCCTGCTGCTGGCTGCCGCATGTCTCGAATCATCATCAACTCGATCACGTTCCTCGTGAACTTGTGATAGCTGCGAGCAATCAATCGATGGTTCGATGGTGACCATTCGAATCCTGTGTACGGGATGGATGGTCGAATGAACCCGCCAATTGCTTCCACGAAGTGGCACGTCTCATTCGTCTCATTCGTCTCTCTCTCTCTCTCTCTCGCTCGCTCGCTCTCTCGCTCTGATGGCCACCAAACGCTCGGTCGAACTCACACACCGCCTACCTAGCAAGCGACCTCGTGTTGCGCCAACAACACCCACGGTACTGTTCGTCGACGATGGTGAGGACGAGAACGACGAACAGCAGCAGCAACAGCATGCTTTGTTGGTGCGCCAGCTTGTGATGGCAACAAGCACCAACAACAGCAGCAGTAGCAGCGACAACAGCATCGAGGGCGCGAGCTCGTTGCGTTATCAGCCCTCACCCCGTGTACCTGCGAACACCAACAACCATGCACGAGGCACCGATCGCTCCTCCAGCTTGCGCGATCGAGTGTTGTTGGCGCTCTCCGACGCGATCACGAGCATTGCTACGACTGCCACTGCTGCTATCATCGGCCGTACGACCACAACGCCACAACTTCTTCGTTCGAGCGCATTGAGCTTTCGACTTGGTATCGATGAGGATGAAACACAACAACAGCAGCAGCATCAACATCACGATCGACGTGCATGTGTCGAGGCATCGATACCGTCGAAGCGCTTGTTCCATCGATCCGCATTCGACTCATCTGTTCAACACACAATGATGCTGGATGTGCATGGCTTCTCGAACGCGCCAGCAGTGGCAGCGTTCCTGCTTGCAAGTCGAGTGCGAGAGCTCGGTACTTGGCGTGCAATCACAGATACATCACTGGGGATCGCGCGTTCCAAGATCGAAGCAATGACGCGTGCTCGCGAGGTCATCGAGCCCTTCATCTCGACGCGTGATGCTGCTCCGGCCATCCATCAGGCTCATGCTGCTCGGTTGTTGTTCGACGATGCAGCACATCGACAACGAGACCTCTTCATGGACGCCATCGATCCACGAGTCATCTGGCATCTGCATCTCGAACGCATCGTACCTCTCGCGCTGTCGCTGCGCGCCATGTGCGACCGACAGGTCGAGCTGTTCGCCACTCACACGCTCATGACGCTGGAGCCTTCCGTGGCGCAACCGCCTGACTTTCTCATCGGCCTGGTGGAGCACCTTGCATCGCTGAGTACCATACGGACTTCATCATCCTCCTCCTCTTCTTCGAGCGCAGGCTTCATCGTGGACACTCTGCCGCACGAGGCAGCAACGAGGCTTGCCACACGTGCTGGCTTCATACTCGACACTCTCTTGACATTACCCTCCTCAACATCGTATGTATCAGCTCGCACCGATCGAATCAACCAACCAACCAACCAATCAATCAGCTGACATGCTGGCGGCAACGATGTGACCCTCAGAGACAGCTTCGCAAGTGCCGCCATTTCACGATGCAGCTGTGTGATGCGGTGTCTGTACACGCATAGCCGCGGTCCCGAGCTCTTGACTCAAGCACTCCAGCGCTTGATTCAAGCTCCAGATCCACGAAAGTCGCACGACGATCGCAGCGACGGTATCGTGACAGTCACACATTGTGATTCGGCTTGTCGTCGTGTGCCTTCGTTCATTCTCATTCGTTCATTCATTCACTCATTCGTTACAGTGCGTATGATTCAAACCATCACGGATGCCACATGGCAAGGCGACACGCCCAAGTTCGAGCCCCTATTCGTGCCGCTGGTTGCAGTGCTCGGAGTCGACCGCATACTCGAACGCTCACAGCAGCTCCTGGCGCAACAGCGCGTACGTTTGGTTGGCAGGCCTCCTAAGCCGGCTGGCAAGCGAGTCGCGAGACTCATTTCAGCGCAATCGCAGATCAACTGGAGCACTTTTGCCTTGTTGTTGGTCCATCTTCTGCGGAATGCCCCTGGCTCAATCGAGCGTATCTCGCAATGGAAGTCGCAGTTGTTCGCCGCGAGCATCGAGACCAAGGATTCCATCTTCTTTGTTGGTACGAGAGGAAGTACTTGATTGCGCATATGTTAGTGTGGCCTCTGCTGTTCTTACACGACGCGTGTGCATCGAATGCCAGCTGCACTGCTGATGGCCCGCATTCTGTTGAGGTCGGCATGCAACGATGCCCTCGCAACGTACTCGACGTGGGTCGCGGATTTCGTGGTATCGGTACTGGCCTCGAACGAGAAGACCGTATCGTTCGTGATCAAGCAGTTTGAGGACTTGATTCCATTCGAGCCGCTGTACTTTCTTCGCGTACGTCGGCCAGCCACGTGCGAGTGCCATGTGCGCCTCGTTGCTAAGCGTACGCTCTCGCTGTGCAGATTCAATGTGGAACCATTGGACGAATCAAGGCCGCCTACGAGAACCTCACTGCTCGCTATGCGCTACTGGCCAACGAACGGCTTGCTGATATGGGCGAGATACCGATCGATGGGCAGTGGCGTCGAGTGCCATTCTTTACGGCCATTCAGATTGAGAAGAAGGTCGCCAACATCGTGGCAAGTGTCGGGTGCGTATACTCGGAGCGATTGCTTGATTGCACTCGATCAAGCGTGTGCGTGTGTATTCGTGTTCTGACTGACTCTCTTCGGTGCAGGAAGGAAGTACCGCCGATTCTGCGGTTCGCGTACGTGCTCCAGAAGGAGTGGTTCAATGGTGTCTTCTTGGACCATCTCCTTCGTCCGGCACCTCTGCTCGGCCTCACGTCAGACGAACAAACCACGCGACACAAGACCTTGATCGACATTCTCTCGGCTCAACAGTTGATCAGCCGCGACAAGCTGGAGCTCTACGAAAAGCGTGTAGCCGAGTACAACAGCAGCAACAGCAGCAGCAGCACACCGTGCGCGGGCACGATCGCCGAACAGTGCAGCTCGTGGTTCTCGGTCGTTGATGCGTGGCTCGAGACCACGGCCGCCGACGTGAACGAATACTTGCGCCTCCATTCACGCACCGATCGCGAGCACGAGCCGTCGGGCTTCGTCGTCAAGCGACCTGCGACGGCCTTGTGCAAAGGCATCCAAACGCTCGTCCGATCGTTGGCCGCTCGACCCGAGCGTGACGCCGCCCTCAGTGCAGCGATCGAGGGACTTCTCGACCGCTCGGCGCATCTGTTCACGCAGTTTTGCTCGGAGTTCGACCCGTGCCCAGTTCTACCCGTCAAGGCTGGCTGGCTGGAAGATGCACTCGATCAAGTGATGCTCTACTCGGAGCTGCCGGAGCTGCAGCTCGTTGTGCTGAGGAGCGTGCTTGCACGCCTCTCGCCTGCTCTGCGAGACCAACCCGGCACGCAGTCGTCATGGATCTTTGCGCCGTTGTTCTATGGCTACTTGCTGGTTGCCGTGCCGGCACGCCTAGTGGCCGAGAGTGCCTCGAACGCCGACGCTTGGCACATGATCAACCACTGCCTCTTGCACCTGATCGACCTCAGCGAACCTCAAAAGTTCGAGAGCTTCGTCTCGCTCGCCATGGCCGCTCTTCAGCGACTCGCTCTCGACGAACGTACCGTGATGGTGCTCAACATTGATCGCCATGCACTGCCGATTGTGCGGTTTGACCTTCCACTCGCTGCTGCAGGCTCTTCACCCACCGCCAACATTCCTGCCACTACCGGAGACACGACCCTATCGTCTCATGGCGATGACAATCACGTTGGATCCAACGTGTGCTACCTCCCTGAGGCACTCATGTCGTTGCTCATGTGGGTGCGTGGCTACCTCAAGCTGTTGTGCTTCGACTGCTCGCCTGCGCCGGCGCTCCTGCGACACCAGACGCTGCTCGAGCACACGGTCACGAGCGCACGCAACACCTCGCTGCCGGCGGCCATACGCGGCTGCCGGCCATTTTCGCTCGAGGTCTTGATTGCTCGAGAGCTGTGTTTTCGATCACACCGAGTTGCCGTGACCGACGGAGCCGAGAAGAGCACCGAGTGGACCGTGGCATTCGAGACTCGAGTGAGTTGTGTGCGCATGTGGCTGCTCGAGTACTACCTGCCGGAGCACTTTGGTGGCCACTACCAGCGGTTCGCGTCGACCATCCTCAAGTCGCTTGCGACCGTCGCCAGCCAGCAGCAGCCGCCGTTCGTCTCTCACTCTCTTTCAAGCGAGCCACTATGGAGCGCCATTCGCGAGGTGTGTCGAATCGCGTCCACAGGCTGCGTCGAGCGGTACTGGATACTCGACACGATCGATGATGCGTGCCGGCTCGCGTTCGAAACGAACACCACCACCACCACCACCACCAACGCGACCTCGACAGCAGGAACGACATCAACTCGTCGTTCGCATTCGAGTCTCGATCGCTCCGACACGATGACGTTCGTCTTACGTTTACTGTCGGAGGTCGTCGGTGGGCTCGAGCCGCAGATGCTCCTGCCGACCGACCTCGAGCAACTGCCGCAAGGCCTTGAGCGCTTGTCGAACATCTTCAACCGATGGCTATCGCCGTTGTGCGTCACTGAAATGGCGACGTGCGCCACGACCCGATGTTGGTTTGCAGTGTTGCTGCAGATAGCGGCGGTGCATCTGCAAGGGAGTGCAGTCGACAAGAAGAAGATCAAGAACATCATCAAGGTACTGCAGACGAGTCCACTCACGAATCATCATCATCATGCTGACGATGTTGCATCAATTGCAGCGCTTCTTGAACGAAACACCGTCGTTCAGCATGGCGCTGACATGCCACTGGCCCGAGATTGTCGGTGTTGGCACTGGTATACTGCAAGCCAACCAAAAGTGCGTCAAGCTGTTCTCGTGTACCGCCAACTCGCGAGTAGTCATGGAGCGCATTGCAGCCAAGACACCGAACATGTACGTTGTCGCTTGGTGCGATGGAGGTTGTATTTGGTGCTCACAAACGTGGCACTCGGCCCAGATTGAATGACGAAGACACTCCGCTACTGCTGTCGGTCGCGAGCAAGTATCCCGTCAACCTCGCGTGGCTGTTGGTGAGTACCATATGCACGCGCGCAACGGTCGGCCATTCACGGCACGATCCGTTCGATTCCGAGCGAGAGTGGCGTGCCCGAGGTCGGCCGTGGAGCTTTGTGCACCACCAGCACCGACAAGAGTCGCCTTCGTGCACAGCCAGCGATGCCGAGAGTCTGCTGCACCGGCTGGTCAGCACAACTCGCAAGGCGGTCTCGAGTTTCGTCGAGCGTCGAAAGCGGCGCATCGTAGGAGACACCGAGATCCATCCGCTGATCGCGTCGGTCTTATGGGCGGCAGTGGCGCTGATGATCGAGCAGGTGTTGCGGCGCTGTCGTCATACACCGACGACGCCGTCACAACCGACGCAAGACGCTGGTGCTCCTCGACCGGCGAGTGCCGAGGCATTTGAGATGTTGCTCACGCTCGTATACTCGGTGCTGTCAGTCCAACCGAGCGCCATTGCAATCCTCTCGGCCTGGAGTAGCGAGTTTCTCCTGCACGATCATGCGGCCACGCAGCGGCTGGACAGCTTGGTACCGCAACAACACCTCGCGAGCTCTCGCGTTCTTGCAAGCGCCGTGACACGAGCGCACCATGAGACCGACGACGCAGAGGCCGAAGTGCAGGTGGCGCACGCGTTCGTGATGCTGAGCGTGGTGGCACGCGCGCAACAACGCGCAGCCACGCTGCCACCGGCATTGGTGCCCGAATGGCTCGAGCTCTCGTTGGCCAGCTTCGTGTTCACGCTCGAGTACGATCGATCGAGACAACAACAACAACGCGCCGCTGCAGCAGCAAACGCCGCCGAGGAGCGCCGTGTCGGTGACTGGATCGCGATGGCCATCACGCAACAATTCCGCTCGCTCGCAGCCGACGCCGCACGAGGCGTCGAAGAACGCGTGCCTGCGACGCATCGCGCCCATTCGCTGCTGCTCAAGTGGCGCTCGCTGCGAGCAAGCACTGCCGACATCAGCAGCTCGTCGAGCACCAATAGCAATGCCGCACCGCGCCGTCTATGGTAACGCCACGTCGATGCCGCCGATCGCTTGATATCAATCAACTGGCGGTTGAGTGTTCATTAAACGAAACAAGGTGGCACACATTCACACGACAAGTGGCACACACACATTCACACGACAGGTGACTCACGGCTTAGAGCTCAAAGACCTGCGACTGCGCCGAGGCAATCCAGTGCACACGAGCGGCAAGGGCGCTGGCATTCAACACGCTCTCGGCCTCGGTCACGGGCTGCGAGAAGTGCGCCCAGCCGTCGCGATGCACCGGAACGATTTGTGCCGCCTGCAGCCGAGTGCCGAACTCGACGGCGTTCTCGGCCGAGAGTGAGAACTGCGCATCGCCGAGGCCGGGCGAACGCACACGGCCGAGGTGCAGCACCGCGAGGCCCACTGGCGCCAGGCGTTCGACGATCTCATCGGTGCCAGCGTGGAGCACCGTGTCACCCGAAATGTACAACGGGCCAACGGCCGAGCGGTCGGCCCAGTCGATCGAGAAGCCAGTCACCTCGCCAGTGAGGTGTCGCGTGCCGTCAGGTCCGTGCTGCGCCGGCGTGGCGGTGATGGTGACCGCGAACCCACCGGCACCGACGACCTTGGTGCTGGCCCACGGCTCGATGCCCTCGGCGTTGGCACCGAGAGCTTCGGCACTCTGCGGAGTCGTGAGGACGCGCGGAACCTTGGCCAACAGCGCGCGGCCAGCATTGTCGAGGTTGTCGCCGTGCTGCTGGTGAGACAGGAGCACGGCATCGATGTGGCCGAGCTCGTCAGCCGTCACCGACGCAGGGTTGGTCTTCTCGAGCGTCACGGGACCAGGATACTCGAACACCGTACCCACTGTGAACGCGCGCGTGTGAGGATGCGGATTGGCCAAGACCTTGCGCCTGCACGAAGCGGCACCACCACCACACGAGACGTACGAGGATCGAGCACCGGATCGGTGAGCAGACGCAAACCTCCATCGTTGAAGTCGAGCACGATCATGGCCGTGTCGTAGTACGTGATCTTGACCTTCGTAGGAGCCATTGGAAATGAATGAGCACGAGAGAAGTGGGCGGGATTCAGGAGAGCGAGAGAGAGAGAGCCGACGGGCGATGAATGAGAGGATGGATGAGCAGCCAGCCGCCGCCGAGCTGCCTATTTGTACCGCTCGGCCGAGCTCGGTGTATCGGCGCCGAGCAGCCGAGCGTACCCCGGAGCTCCTTATTGCCTGAGAGAACGATGGCTGGCGAGAGAAGAGACCCAAGGGCGCTCTTGGTTCGTTGTGGTTGAGGAGGTCTTGGATATGAGGGCTGCTGACTGAGACCTGCGTTGGGGGGTTCGAGGGTTCGAGGGTTCGAGGGTTCGAGAGAGGTTGCGTGGATTGAGAGGCTCATTGGTTTGGTTGCCTCGCTCCGTCGCCATCTCTCTGGCTCTCTCGCTTATTGTACCTCCCCCCATCTACCATGCTCCGTGGTATCGCTGTTCGTGTGGCATCGGCCTCGCACGG
>ERZ778026.4559-NODE-4559-length-10701-cov-11.762540_pt1 | contig 10701 bp, 4 predicted proteins | sample MGYA00375756_ERZ778026 | MGnify/ENA primary metagenome ERZ778026 (study PRJEB29350, sample SAMN05389820) | bioreactor metagenome | isolation source: Ammonium sulfate bioreactor | place: South Africa: University of Cape Town | collected 2014-02-18 ... | reverse complement strand
AGAGAGAGAGGCGCGCACAGAGAGGAAGGGAAGACACGCGCCCGAAAAACGGCAATGTTCTTGCGAAACTTTTCGCTGACCCGAACGGGAATTATCGCTCTCGCGAGAGTTTTCTCGTTTTGGGTCGAGTACGGAACAGAGAGACACAGCGCGTCCTCTTCCTTTTCTCTCTTATTCCTCTCTCTCGCACACACGCATCTATTCGATTGATTCGATTGGTCTGCAAGCCGAACCGAACGCTATTAACTCCCTGTTCGTTAGGTCCTATATTACACGTATACTCATACAGCAAGCAAGGCCTCGCACGTTCTATTTGAGTCACAAACACAAACAAACACACGCGTGTGAATGAAGTAGCGCGAGCGGTATCTCCTTCCACACGAACAACGATGACTACGACGAGATCACTACTGCCTTCGAGATCACAGCGCCATCGTCTCTCCTCGTTGCAACTACGAGTAGCAGAGACGATGGCGGTGGTGCTGCTGGTGGCGGTGTTATTACTCGAGTGCAGCACACTGGTCTCGGCCAAGAGCTACCATGTGAGCGCCATCTCGGGAGTCGACTCGGTCGATTGCGGCTCGCTCGCGGCACCGTGCTTGTCGATTGGATTCGCCGTGTCGCTCACGAGCGCTGGCGACTCGGTGTTACTGTTCCCTGGCATGTACAGCAAGCTTGCCGATCGCAACATCGTCATCAAGAGAGCCAACATCACGATCGCTTCACTTACGAGCAGCGGTGGTGGCAGCGGCGGCTCGAGCACCAACCACGATCAGCGCTCGAGCCAGAGGCAACTCCTCGACTCCGGATCGTGGCGAGCACGTCAACGAATCGATACACAACGCCGACGTTCGACAAGCTCTCGCCCATCATCAGAGCAAGCTGCTCCCGCGGCCGACGTGGTCGTGATCTCGCTCGTCAACACGCGCGATGCCTTCTTCCTTCAGGTGGAGGCCGACAACTTTGTGCTGCGTGGCGTGACGGTCATGTCTGCCAACAACCACGTGGCGGTCTCGATCTCGGGCTCGAACTCGCTCATCGAACAAGTGACCTTCTCGGACAACCACTATCTGAACGACCGCGAGTGTGTTCGAGCCATCGGGCTCGAGATCTCCAAGGTGCCGACGACGGTTCGCAACTGCACCTTCCGCAACCACGCGATCGACTGCGCCACGCCGTCTCGCTCTCGCATGATGCAGCTCGGATGTGCGCTCTTCATTCTCGTCGATCCCGAGGATGCATCAGTCGTCGCTACCAACAGCAGCAGCAGCAGCAGCAGTGCTCAACGCACCATCACGGTGCACGATACGATCTTCGACTCGAACACGATCCAGCTCGCGAGCAGCGAGAGCTCGTTCGCGACTGGTGCCGGTCTGGCGATCGTTCCTGCACTACGATCGCCATCGTCGTACATGCACACGTTCGTGTCGATCGTCGGCTGTACTTTTCGCAACAACTCGATCAACACCACGGAGGCGGTCGCCGATGGCGCGGCGCTGCATCTCGGCTCGTTGAGCAACACGATCGCCGATGCGATCTCGATACCGGCCGAGATCTCGCACTCGGTCTTTGATCACAACTGGTGCCAGATGCGCCAGTACGGCAACACGCTCGCCAGCGGCACCGCGAGCACCTTGTCGCTGCGTGCCACCTCGCGCATCTCGCACTGCGTCTTTACGGCGCATGCCGTGCCCGTGTGGCAGGGCACGCAGTTCTCGTCGTTCCCGCCGCTGATTCGGCTCTTGGCTGGCTCGAATCTCGCCGACTCGGAGGTGCGCACCATCGACATGTGGCCGCAGTGGGTCGTGTGGGTCGAGGTGCACGCCTCGATCACTCGCTGCCGCTTCACCGACAACCGTATCTCGTTCCGGCCGCTGGTGCGCGTCTCGGGCGACCATGCACTGCTCACGGTCACCGACTCGTACTTCTTCAACAACACCGTCACCGGCACGGCAAAGGGTGTGCTCGATCTCTCCGGCTCTGCGACCTTCACCAACTGCTCGTTCGTCAAGCACACGCTGCCTGCCAGCGTCACCTCCATGGGACATCTCGTGCACTTGAACCACTTGGCCTCGTTCACCAACTGCACATGGCAAGAGAACGACCTGGCACGTGCGATCTTTCTCGTACACGGTGCCGAGCCCATGAGCATCGACCGCTCGACCTTTATCGGCAACGTCGTACACGACGACACGAGCTGCTTCAATGTCTCGCGCGTCTCGATCAATCCCTCTATCATCGTCACCAACTCGAGTTTCATCGATAACACTGGCTCATTTGGATCAGTAGTACTCATCAATGTTGGTACCATTCACTTTCAAGGTATATCTCAATCTCTCTCACTCTCACAATCTCTCTCTCTCATACTCACTCACTGACTTGATTTCTTGATTCTTGCAGAATGTCAATTTACCAATAACTTGGGCCTGCTCTCTGGAGGCTATCAAGGAGTGGCGAACGTGGCCTCATCTCCAACGGCAGTATGCATTCGCAACGCCGAAGATGGCCGCTTGCACTTGTACCGTGCAGCGCGAGCGAGTATTTGGTTCGATAACCAGACGATCTTCAGCCATAACTATCCGACGGCAACGTATGGCTCGCTCGTTCCTCTCACCGACTCGCCGATCTCGGCTTCCGAGCGACCCATTCAGTATCGCATCGATACGATCGATTACTGCGGCGAGCAACTCTCGACCGGTGGCAACGTTCGATGGATGAGCATCTCGGCCTTGTCGCTCGATTCGGGCCATCTCTCACTCCTCGATCCCGACGCGATCCACGACTTGCGCAACGGCTCGGTGTTGGTCGACTTCACCTTGACCCGAGCGAGTGAGTACTCGATCGACGCCGTGGTTGGCATGAATCAGATCGAGCATTCACCCAACGAGATTCGCGTCATTCCGGGCGACACGAACGCCGCTCAATCCTTCGCTTGGGGTCCGGGATTACTCGGCGGTCGAGTATCCGATCAGCCAACGCGTCAGTACTTCTTCATTCAGGCCGCCGATGCATACGGTAACTATCAGATCCACGGCAACGATCCGTTCTCGGCCTACATGGTGGCCGCAAATGATTCCTCCTTTGCGCCTCGCACCTTGGACGTCGCGTACACGCAACATGGGAGCTACAATGTGACGTATTGGACTGCACCGGACCAACGCGGAGCGTACTTTATCACGGTCTACCTCGGCACAACGTTGATCACCAACTCGACCGCAGTGTTTGAAGATACTTTTGGTATGATTTCGCGATCGCTACTCCCTGCCTTGCTCGAACACATGCATTGTATTGATCGATAGATTCATATGTGATGATGATTGGATCATTGGTGATGATGACTGGTGAATGGTAGTAACGTCGCTATTCTTCGTATCGCCGAGTGGTACTTCGCACGCTGATTGCTCGAATGTCTTGAACCCGTGCTCGTTAGCGGCTGCCATTAGCTTAGCGAACGAGATTCCTGGCGGAACGACGATACGCATGCTGACTGGCACGCCGTACGAGTGGGACAATGATTCGCCGGCACTTCGCATCTCGTCCGATATGCTCGAGTTCGTGCCCGTGAATCCGCGAGCTCTTAACGGCACGGGTCCGTATTTGGAGCAGATCGAGTTCGTGTGCACGACGCCGCTGGCGATCCCGGTGTTCTCGGTGCTCCACGGCAAGGCGATCTTTCGGAACATGACGTTCCGCGGCTGCGACAACATTCTGTACGCGGCCGAATTCACCGACGTGAGCATGCATGGCGTGGTTGCGCGCGATGCACAAGTGCACCACGCGTGCGTCGTACATGCCGAAGGCTTGTTCCTGCTCTCGTGGTCAGTGTTCTCGCACCTGGAGCAAGACATTGAAGAGGACCCCGACGACGAGCTCAACCCGCGCTCGGACTCATTCGGTCTCGTGTGCGGGCACGGAACCAAAGTCTGGCTCGAGGACTCGGTATTCGAGCACAACGTCCTCGGTGTGCAGAACGACCTCGCGTTCGGCGGTGCGGTCTCGTGTGACGCGTCGCTCTTTGACGCCGTGCGCGTGAGCTTCATCAACAACACCATGTCGAAGAGGATTCCGGGCTTTGCGACGGCCGGTGCCATCATGCTCGCCACGACGCACGTTCAAATGTTCGCCGAGTGGCACATTCGCTCGTGTATCTTTCTTGACAACCGCGTGCTCGACCTCGCGAGCGCCGACGGTGGCGCGCGTACACCACCGCGATGCCTCGGTGGCGCCGTGTATGCCTTTGGCCAAAACGCTCGGCTTCGCATCATGGATAGCAGCTTCCATCGCAACTTGGTGTCGCTCTCTGGCAGCGGCGTACGCGAGGCAGAGGCTAGCGGTGGCGCCATCTACGCCGTCGTGCTGCTATTCACGGTGCAGCGCTCGAACTTTACGTACAACAGCGCATTGGGTGACGATGCCTCGCTCGCTCGCGCACACGGCGGTGCGCTGTCGCTCAGCGTGCGAGACACGTGCGAGATACGAAACTGCGTCTTCTTTCACAACTCGGCACAAGCGAGCTCGGGCGACACGACCGACGGCCTCGTGGCTGGCGGAGGGGCCATCTACCTCGAGCGCCTCTTTACAATCTCGTCGTCGCCAGTCACTGTCGAGCAGTGCCACTTTGAGGCGAACTTTGTCATTGGCGGTAACAGCACGATCGAGGACGGTGGAGATGCACGTGGCGGCGCCTTGTGCATCGAGGCCGGTGTGCGCGAGCTGCTGCTCCCTGTGAACGTGCGCTCGAGCGTCTTTCGTGGCAACCGTGCCTTGGCGGGCTGGGGCGACTTTACTGGCGGCTGGGCATGGGGCGGAGGCATGTACGTGATCGCCGCCGAACCCACTGTCCAGATCCTGGACGATTGCGTGTTCGACGCCAACTCGGCCATTGCCGGCGGCTCGCTCGACTCGAGCCAGGTCGGCGATGGTGGCTACGCGAACGGCGGCGCCTTGACCGTCGTCACCGACATTAGTTCGGTCGGCAATGCAGCGACCTCGATCGAGAACTCGCTCTTTGTCGGCAACATGGCGAACGGCGGTCGTGGTTCGAGCATCGACAAGAGCAGCACGCACTTTATTCAGTCCAAGAGCGGAATCGGAGGCGGAGCATCCGGCGGTGCCGTGTACTCGTACCCGCGGCTCGAGGTCTTCAACGTTACCATGACGGCCAATCGCGTGGTGTCGGGCTCAGTCGGCAAGAAGATCAATGCACGCCTACCGTTCGCAGTATTGGCTGGCGTCTCGGGCAGTGCCACCGGTGGTGCCATCTGGGCCGTTCGACTCCGAATCTCCGACTCGACTCTGAGTTGGAACCATGCTCTCGGCTCTCATCGTCATCAAAATACCTCGTCACCACCACCACCGTCGTCGTCACCATCGAACACAATGCGCATGGTGCTTGCAGACGACAACTCATCAGACGATGACGCTCCGGCAGCAGGAGGGGCGTTATTTACCGAATCACGTCTGCAGAGTAGCGATTGTGTCTTTGTACACAACCTTGCGCGTGGCTCGCAGGCGACCGGCGGTGCCGTTGCCGCCAATGGCTTGGTGCAACTCACCAACTGCTCGATGCACAACAACGCAGCCAAGGCGAACATGATCGCCAGCGGAGGAGCGCTTGCCATCAATCCCGCGTATCAGGTGGCAGTACTCGAGAATTGCACGATCGAGCGCAACAGCGCCGAGTCGGATTCGGCCGGCGTCGGTGGCGGCGTGTTCGTCATCGGCGAGGTGTGGTTCGAGCTGATGGACGTGCGTGTGCAGCACAACCTCGCAAGCGGCTCGGGCGGTGGGCTGTTCGTGGTCGAGCTATCGAGCACGAGTCGTTTCGCCGGCGAGGTCGTGTTCCTCAACAACACTGCCGAGGCCGGTGGTGGAGGCGGCGCCTTCATCGGTAATGCGCAGGAGGTGAGCCAGCTGTTATACGAGTCGATCGAGTTCCAAGACAACCACGCCGACTTTGGCGGCAACCTCTCGGCGACGCTCGGTGGCCTGCGCGACCTCAACGGCGGCAACTACCTCGTCTTTCCGGGTCAGTCGTTCGTCATCTCGCTCGTGCTGACCGACACACTCGGCCAGACGGTGGTGCGCCCCGAGCTGGCCCTCGCGCTACAGGTCATCAACAACCCGACGGTGGCGTTCACGACCGCATCGCTCAAGGTGCTGCCGCAGCCGAATGGCATCTATCACTTTACCACGAGCTCGGTCAATGGTCTGCCGGAGCAGTCGATCTCGCTCTCAAGCTCGACCGAGACCGCCTTGTACACGTTCGATATCGAGATCGATGTGACGCTCGTCGAGTGTCCTCCGACCAAGACCCTCATCGTACCGTCGGACTCGAATGCCGCGTGTATCGCGTGCGCACCTGGGCACTACAACTTTGATGGCGGTGACTGTCTACCGTGTCCGGTCTTGGTCGAGTCGCTGTATGCCATGGCTGCGGCGGCGGCACTCGAACCAAGCGGCAATGCGTCGAGGAGCGCCGATGACTCGCCGTTATTGAGCAAGTCCGACACACCCACCGGCGGCTTCTGCATGCTGCTCGAGGACTCGAGCGACGGCGCTCCGGCACGCGTAATGATTCCTCGTGGCCTCTGGCCGCACCCGAACACGACGCAGCCCGAGACGTTGCTCGAGTGCCCGAACGCTCAAGCTTGTCTGCCGTACCAGTGTCGAGTGACGCCGGTGCTCGAGGGCACGTGGAACGTACACTGCGAGGCGGTGAATACGAACGGCACCTCGACGCCCGAGTACTGCGAGCCGGGCTACGACTCGCGCCTGTGCTCGCGATGCGACTGCGACCAACAGACACCACGCAGCGAGTGTTGGTACGATGCCGGGAACTTTGAGTGCCGCCTGTGCAGCACCAAGCGCACGATCCTCGTGTTCGTGCTGTTGTCGGTCATGTTGGTGTCGATCATCATCTTTTGGCTGCTGCCCGACATGTCGATCACGCTCTTCATCATCGAGATGGCCGTGCTTCTGATCATGGTGATGTTCGGCATCGCCGAGTGGACCGAGTTGGCCCTGCTGGCCTTGACGCTCTTTCTCTACCTCGTGAGCGATCGTAGCATCCCGTCGGGCCTCGTCAAGTCCTTCATCTTCTTTGTGCAAACCATTGCATGGATCACACCCGAGCACACGTTCCCGGAGCTCATCGGAGCCGCTCGAACCGGCACTCGCGTCGCCGGCCTCGAGTGCCTCTCACCGTGGCTCTTCTCGAGCCCGTTCGGCAAGTTGCTGCTCTTCCTGCTGCTTCCGGGCATCGTGTCGCTGGTGGTCGGACTGTCGGTCGGCCTCGGCTACGTGGCTGCTCGAACGCATGCTCTCAAACGAGTCACTCGTTTGTTCTGGCGTATCTGCTACCCCGACTACGAGAATCTCGACACTGCTGAGAGTGCTGCCACCAGCGCCACTCCGGTCGCCATCACGACCGCGACCACCGAGCACCGTAGCATCAACACTCCCAATCGAAAAGAGCTGAAGACGTTTCCCGGTGGCAACAGCGTCGACGAGTTTGCCTTTGGCTACTCGAGCAATGCCATTGAAGAAATCTTCGATGGTGAAGCAAGCAGCCCAGCTGCCACTACTACTGCCACGTATCACGACGCTGACTTTGAGTACGACGACAACGAGCACCATCATCATCACCACAGCAGCAGCACGAGCACAAGCACGACAACAGCAGCAGAAGATCGACCGCTTGAAGACAACGAAGACCACGACGAGCGTAGTCACAACAAGACCGACACCAAAGCCGTGGTTGCAAGTGACAACGGCAACGACGACGACGACGACGACAACGACAAGGACGAGGACGCACTCGCCAAAATGCCAATGTACCAAGTGGCCAAGGCCAAGTTTGCACACGCCGTGCTGTTCGTGCTGTTCGTCTTCTACTTTTGGAACTCGACCTTGATCTTTGCGCAGTTCCAGCCGTGCGAGAACGGCTACATGTCGTTGTATCCATACATTCCGTGCGAGTTCAACAACGTCGAGTATGTGCTGATTCTCTTGGCGGCCGTGTCGTTTGCACTGCTGTACGTGCTCGGCTTCCCGGTGCTGCTCTCGGCTCTCCTGTGGAGCTACCGCGACAGCGTGCGCAACGACGACCTGATGACCAGGACGTGGCTCGGCTTCCTGTACGAGGACTACGAGCCGAGGCTCTTCTGGTTCGAGATCGTGTACCTCGTGCGGCCGGTGCTGATCGCCATCATCGACACGCTCGTGCCGTCGGAATCGCCGGTGCAGGGCGTGTTGATGTTTAGTGTCTTGCTCGTGACGCTGATCATCTACGATATCTTTCGGCCGTTCACGTCGCCGGTCGAGAACTACATGAACCTCGTCTCGAACGCCGTGTTGCTGCTCGCGTACTCGGCCGGCAACCTGATTGCCGCTGACTACGAGCCAGGAGTCGTGAGCATCCAGCTAGTGCAGTGGTGTCTGTTCATCCTTGCGATGGCGGTCATTGTCGCCTTCATCGTTGCCATGTTCGCGAAGCAACTCAAGAGGCTCTACAGGTCAATCGTTACACGAGTACTGTATCGCCTGGCTCAGGGCGGTTGTTACGATCCAGCCAAGCACCAGAACAAGCCCGACCATGACGGACACGTTGAAGAGAGATTGCTAGATGGATAGATTGATGGATGCGATTGTAAGATAGATAGATTTGATGTTGATGTTATTGGTATTGCTTCATTCGTTCGTTCGTAATAGATAACACTCAAGATATGATTGTTGTATTATTGTGATTTCGTTGGGAATAGATAGAATGCAATGAGATTCGCGGTCAGTGCGGGTGTATTCACAAGTGCGGAGGCTCTGAGATGCTTGATGATGGTGCTGAAGAGCCTAGCTCGTTCGACAGAGCTCGTGGAGATGTGGGTTCAAGTTGCCGACGATCACGGCACGAGATTCGAGCAGCGACAGCACGTGAGAGGCTGGAGTGGAAGACGATGGCGGTGCCGAGTGAGCGCCGTTTGGCGCGGCTGTGCCGTTGGTGCCAGTGGTACCCGGTGGCGGCGGCAGTGGTTTCGTTGGAGCCGTGGTCGGGACGGTGGCATCGGCGGTGGTTGTGCCAGTCGCACGATGGTGATGGTGATGCGGCTGCGGTTGGTTGCGAGTGAAGGTGATGTCGAGCAGCGAGTATCGGAAGATGCGGACCGACTGCTTGAGCAGGCGCATCGAGGGGTCGGCACGCTCGGGCTGCTTGGCGGCGTCGTTGATGGCGCCCTCGAGCAGCGCCATCAACTGCTCGTGCGGCACGTACGAGTGTTGTTGAGCGGCCGATCGTGTGACGGCGGCGAGCGCCTGCGACTTGAGGCTCTCGAGGTCGAAGGTGGGCGGGATCTCGATCTCGAACAGCATGTGCGGCGGCGTGTCGCGGTAGGCGTTGACGACCTCGGCGAAGTTGCGCGTCGAGCGCAGTGCCGAGTTGGAGAGCATGCGTGTGACGCGCTGCTGCACCTCGGAGCTGTGGAGGTTGAAGCGCATGAAGAGCGTGCTGCTGCCGGCGCAGCGCTTGCACGGCTGCTTGGACGAGTACATGGACTTGCCGGTCGAGTTGCACGCCGGGCAGCAGAGCTCCATCTCGGTGTCGCGCAGCGGCTGCAGCACTCCGGCTCGCGGCATGTCGATCGCCCATCGGTCGATGTTGCGCGTCATGCTGACGAACTCCTCCTGCAGCGCCGATCGGTGCGGCAGCGCGGTCCACGGCATGGCGGCCACGCGACGGCGCTCGTCGTCCGAGAGCGGACGCGCGATGCGCTGGTGCATGATGCTCGAGGTGAGCGGCGTCGCGTTGAGCGGGAACTCGCGCTGGCTCTCGCGCTCCTCGGCCACGAAGCGGCGCTGCTCGTAGCTCGAGATCAGCTCGGCGACGTAGCAGTTGACGGGCGTGAGCTTGGTGATGTGGTAGTCGACCAGCAGCTGCGACAGCGAGCGGTCGCGGAACAGCAGCGCCGACAGCAGGCAGCGCTTGTCGATGATCTCGCGCATCTCGTCGCTCATCGAGCTCGAGACGGCGTCCGACGTGTGCACGGCCTGCATCGCCTCGAACCACTTGTGGCACGTGGCCGGCGAGGTCGTGAGCGTGATCCACGTGCCGACGGCGGCGAGCGAGAACTGCCCGGCCGTCTCCTCGAGCCGATACGAGCCGGCCGGCACGATCGACACGATCAGCACGCACTTGGACTTGGTGAGGTGCACCTCGCCCGAGTCGAAGAGCTCGGCGCGCACCTGCGTGCTGGCATTGCGTCCCGGCAGCCGCGAGCAGTACATCTTGTCCTTGCGCACCAGCTTGCCCGGAATCGAGAGCGGCACCGGCGTGCTCTCGGGCACGGTCGGCGCAGTGACGTGCACGCCGTTGCTGCTCGTCACGACGGCCGACGCCTGCTCGGCGAAGCCGTACTGCGGCGGAGTCTTGGAGATGATCGATTCGGCCTCGGCCGTTGACGCCACCGCCGTTGGAGGTTCGTCCATGTCAACGTCGACCAGATCGGACGACGACGAAGGCGGCGGTGAGGCCAATGGAGGCTGGTGGTTCTGGTCGGTGGTCGACTGGCCAATCGAGTGGCTGTTGATGTTCTCGGCAAAGATTGCAGAGTCAGCCATCATGTATGATAGAGAGTGAGAGAGAGTGTGTGTTGGGAGCTTGTGGATCTCAGTCAGTGGTTGGGGAGGGATTCTGGTGTGGGAATGATGATG
>ERZ778026.4544-NODE-4544-length-10739-cov-9.666791_pt1 | contig 10739 bp, 9 predicted proteins | sample MGYA00375756_ERZ778026 | MGnify/ENA primary metagenome ERZ778026 (study PRJEB29350, sample SAMN05389820) | bioreactor metagenome | isolation source: Ammonium sulfate bioreactor | place: South Africa: University of Cape Town | collected 2014-02-18 ... | reverse complement strand
CGGTTGCGACACCGGTGAGCATCGCGTTCCGCCGCCTGCTCGCTGCCGAGCTGTTCTTCCTGTCGGACATTTGCGTGGCACGCAGCAAGTTCGTCGTGCAGTCGTTCTTGAACCCGCTGTTCGGCCTGCCATTGTACTACGTTGCTCAGTTACTCTTTGCTGCGAGTCTATGAACGTCTGCAAGTGAGTGAGTGAGGAATCGAGGCTCACAACTCAACTCAGCTCAATCAATCAAGCAACGAGTAACTCACAGCTTCGATCGTCAAGTTCATTGATGATTCGCATTGAGATGATGCCGTGAGAGCAGCGCCGCGAGTTCAGCATCAGGCTCGACTCGTGCTGCCTTCATGAGCGCGAGTACGCTAGCGACTTGTGACTTGGTGGCACTCGAGCGGAGGTGGCACTTGATGATGGGCACGAAGGAGCAGAGATCCGGCTGCACCGAGGCGTGTGACATCTCGGCCACGACTGCACGGGCGCCGTTCGTGTCGTTGACGGCACAGAAGGCCGAGATCAATTGGTTGTAGATGACGTTGTTGGGCCGCAGACCGAAGCGCTGCATGTCGGCCATGAGCTCGCGTATGGCAGCGACGTTGCCCTTGCGCGCGAGCGGCTGCATCATGGCCGAGAAGACGTGTATGCTGGGCCGCACGCCGTCGGCGAGCAGGCGGTCGTAGAGCGTGCGCGCCTCCTTCATCATGGTCGGCGTCGGCTTCTTGTAGCACTCGCTGATGACGCGCGCAGCGAGGCGTGCCACATGCACCGAGCCCGTCGTGCTGGCGGTGCTCGGTCGCTGGTAGGCACTCGGCGTCTCGAGCATTCGGTGGTACCAACGTAGCGCGTCCGCCACGCGGTGCTTGAGGCAGTAGTGCTCGATCAGCTGCGCAAAGGTCACGGTGTCGGGCGCGACGTGGCGCTCGAGCATCGTGTCGAACGTGCGGCTTGCGTTGGCGTCGTCCTCGAGCTGCAGATAGCCGCGCATCAGCATGTTGAAGCAGCCGGCCGTCGGTGCCACGCCGTTGGGCTGCATCGAGTCGAGCACGCTCCACGCATCGTCGAATCGCTGCCGCCGACAGAAGCCGTTGATGATCTGTGCGTAGGTGAAGGCGTCGAGCGGCATACCGGCGGTCACCATGTCGCGCGCGACACGCGACGCCTGCTCGAACTCGTTGGCGTCAATGTAGGCGCACAGCAGCTGGTTGTAGATGATGCGGTCGGGCGTGAGGCCTCGCGTGCCGCGTAGCTCGGCCACCAGCGCCTCGGCCTCGGCCAGCTGCTTGCGTCGACAGTAGCCTCCGAGCACCACCGAGTAGGTCGCGAGGTCGGGTTCGATGCCGAAGCGCCTCTGGCACGAGTCGAGCAGTTCGCGCACGGGCTTCATGTTGCTCGCGACCTCGCTCACGTACTCGAGCACCTCGTTCACGAGCGGCCGCGAGCTCACGAACCCCTTCCGTCGCGATGCGCTCTCGAGTAGCTCGATCGCCAGCGCCGGCGGTCGCTTGTTCGCACGCAGCGCCTTGACCAGCTCGTGAATGGCACCCGCCGTCACGAGGTGCTGCACGAGCGGCGCTCGCACGAGTGCCAGCGCCGTGTCGACCTGCCCGAGCTCGCACAGGCCGTGCACTACGAGCGCCACGACCGACGGCGACGGCAGCAGCTCGTATGCGCTCGACGTCATCTCGTGCACGAGCGCCGCCGCTCGGCGTGCGCGCTCGAGGGAGGACGCTCGCACATTGGCACGAATCACCGCCTGGTACGAGAAGGCGTCCGGTTCGCAGTGGCCACTCGCGAGCATCTCGCTCCATACGAGCTCCGTGTCGTCCACACGGCCGGCGTCACTCAGCGCTCGCAACACGGCGTTGTAGGCCGCCGTGTTCGGGCGCAGCTTGGGATCGCTCTCACTCTGCATACGGCGCAACAGCTCGAGCGCCTGATCGATGGTGTGCTCCGAGCGGCAATGAGCACGAATGGCCTGCGTCTGCAGTAGTACGTTGGAGTGCATGACGCCTTCACGTTGCACGAGATCCATGAACTCGCGCAGCCCTCGGCTCGGAGGTTGTGGTTCTTGATGAGCGGAGGAGTTGGCGGGTTCGGTGGTCTTGTAGCTCTTGGATGACGATCGCATGTGCAGGAACGACTGGAGTATCTGCGAGTACATGGAGGTGCTCGGCGTGTAGCCAGCGGCCTTGTACTCGTCGAGCACGGCCCACGCTCGCTCGGGCTGCTCGCGTGTGCAGTACGCTCCGATGAGGTGCGACACGACGATCGGCGGAGGCACGATGGCTCGCGCGAGCATCTCGTCGATCAGTTGATGGATGCCGTCGACGTCGCCGTGCTTGCGGTACTCGTTGATCACGAGCGCGTACGCGCTGCTCGACGCCGGATGCAGCTCGTCGAGAGCCGCGCGAGCGCCGTGCACGTCGCCGCGATGGCAGTAGGCCGACACCAGCAGCGTGTGGCTCGCGGGCTCGAGCACGTTGCCGACGAGCTCTCGCACTCGTTCGACCTCTCCGTTCCTGCTCAGCAGCTCGAGCAGCGGCCCCATGGCGGGCGCCAGGTCGGCGCTGTCGCACGACACGTTGGCGCGCATGTCGTTCAGCAGCAACAGGGCGCCGTCGAGGTCGCCGCGCTGACACAGCTGCTTCATGATGGGCCGGTAGGTGGCGGCCGTCGGACGGTGCCGCGCAGCCACCATGCGAGCGACCATGGTCTTGGCCTGGTGGATCTGGTTGTTGGCGCTGTACCACGCCACGAGCTGGTGGAAGCTCGCGGCGTCGGGCGAGTGCTTCAGACACTCGGTGTGCTGCATGACGCCCAGCACCTCGAGCGCCTTGTTGACGCGATTGGCGCCGAGGAACGCTCGCATCACGTCGTTGTACACTGCCACCGTGAGCGTTCGATCGGCGAGCTCGATGTCACTGTTGTGCTGCTCGCGTATGAGCGCCCAGGCCTGGTCGGGCTGGTTGTCGTGCAGCAGCCTGCGCACTCGAGGCGCCAGCAACGCATCCGCCTCCTCCTGCTCGAGTGTACTCGTGGCTGCGTTCGCCGTAGAGCTGTAGCTGTAGCTGCTCGCACACGAGCGCATCATGGAGACGGTGCCATTCGATCGGAGTGGTGCGGCCAGTAGTGAGCCTCGAGCGATACACATCATTCGGCCAATGAGGCCTCGCTCGCGATGGACGAAGCCGATCGGCTGCGCGTGATGGTGTTGTCGTGTTCGAGCGACAGCACCAGCAGCTGTAGTGGCGCTCGAACAACGACTACTCGCCGCTGTCAGTGGTAGTACACCTCCTCGTGAGGAACATTGCACGATCACTAATGATCTTCGTAGTGATAGCATGGTGTGAGCCTGGATGAGCGAGGAGCGAGGAGCGCCTGCTCGATGTGCCAGCGAGCAAGCGAACGAACGACTGATGAACGAATGGATGCGCATTGCTGTTCTTAACGCTGAGTGCTGCGTATCCATCGCTCCCTCCCGCCATCAGGTTCACGAGTCTGCCGTGGCCGTATTGATCACATGGTTGGCTTACGCCGGCGAGTCGCCATTGTCACCACCACCATTATTATTATTGGCATCGTCGGCAGTGCCTCGTAGGAGGTTGCGTATCTTCTTGGCGGCCTTCTTCTCCTTCTTCTTGGCGCGGAGCTTCTTCTCTTGCAGCCGCTCGAGTCGGCGCTCCTTGCGGCGCTCCTCTTGTTGCTCCTTGCGTTGCTTGTCGGTGACGGCCAACAACGGCGACTGTCGCGGTCGGAGCAACCCGAGCACCATCGACGTGAGTGCCACAATCGTTGGCATGGTGCCGTGGCTGTCGTTCATCTGCGCGCAAAGGCCAACCAGAGGCTTCGGCACGCGATCGAGGTGAATCTCGGCTGTCGAGTGAGCGACGTCTTGAGCAACGCGCTGCAGTACAGCATCGACAACTTGCCCTGCATCGGGCAGAGGAACCTCCTGCACCACATGACATGATAAGCGCTTACTCACTCACACACGCTCTCGCTCACGTGATTCGCCTTGCGTACCGGCATGGGGACGTTGTGGATCTTGCGCAGCCGACTGAGGAAGCCACCGTCCTCTTGTGGCGAGTACAGCAGTATCGACTTGCCGGAACGGCCAGCGCGGCCGGTGCGGCCACTACGATGCACGTAGACGTCGGTGTTCATTGGCGGTCGCAGGTGAATCACGAGCTCACACTCGGGCACATCGAGGCCACGCCCAGCAATATCCGACGCAACCAGCACCGAGATCGAGCCGCTGCGAAACTGCGAGAGATTGCGCTCGCGCTCTGCTTGCGTCAGGTCGGCGTGCAGCAGCTGCACGGCGAAGCGGCGTTGATGGAGCTCCTGTGCGATCGACTCGACGACGGCCTTGGTGCGAGCAAAGATGATGGTGCGTCGCTTGTCACTCGAGTGGATCGTCAGCAGGTCGCTCAGAACCCGGATGGCGTTCGAGTGGTTCGGAGGCAGCTGTTGCAGCCACATGATTGCCATGGCCATTTGGAGCCATCGACAGGTATCTCGGTGAATGCGTTGGCCTCATTAGCGTGCGTGAGCATTCGGTTCGTGCACGCACCGGCATACAACAGTGCTCAATGTTCGATGGAATGGAGCTCGACGCCGCACCGACCGAATCGATCTCTATCGTCGAAGCAGCCATGTTGGAGGCCACCCATTCTCGAACGCCTGTGACACGAGTCAGCGAGTGAGTCGGTGATCGAGTGAGCCAGTATCGATCGATCGATGGATCGATGGGTACCTGGCGAGAAGGTCGCCGAGAACAACAGCGTCTGGCGGCGTTCGAGCGGCAGCAAGTGAACCAGCTGCGTCACCTGGCCATCGAAGGCGCCACTCTCGAGCATTCGATCGGCCTCATCGAGCACCAGCATCTCGACACGACGGAGCGACAGCACGCCTCGCTGCACCCAATCGAACACACGGCCGGGACTGCCGACCACCACTGCTGGCCGTCGATCGCGAAGCTCGCTCTCTGTGCTCGAGAGAGAGAGAGAATGCTGCTCGTGAGTTCGACCATACCACACGAGAGAGAGAGCCGTGGGAGCATCGGCGATACCTTGCTTGTCGTATGGCACTCCGCCGTAGATGGCCGAGCAGTGCGCGAGCGGCGCCTCGATCTCGAGCGCCTTGCGCATCTCGCTGCAGCTCTGCACGCACAGCTCGCGTGTCGGTGCCAGCACGAGCGCCATCGGTGCACATACGCCAGGCATCTCGATCGATGACGATGCCGAGTGATGTATCGATGACACGCCACCAGCGAGCACGTTGCGTATGGCTCGTGACGATAGTTTGGAAGGCTGCGGCGATACGATTGCTGCTGATGATGATGGTGGTGCTTGGTGTGGCTGCGATTGTGGTTGCTGGCTGTTGGAAGCCTCCTCAGCTGCAGCGTGTCGATGGTGCTGAGAGATTCGCATGGCGATCGGTATCACGAAGCAGAGAGTCTTGCCAGAGCCAGTGACGGCTCGAACGGCGAGGTCGATGCCGTGCAGCGCGAGCGGGATCGTGCGCTGCTGCACCTCGAACGGCCGCGAGATGGCTCGCTTGGCCAGCGCAGCCGATAGCTCTCGCGACACGCCGAGCTGCTCGAACGTATCGCTGTACACATCTGCTCCACTTCTGCTGGTGGTGGTGCTGCTGATGGTTCTGATGGTCGCCGAGCACGCCCCGAGCCATTGGTGCAGCAGAGTGCGATGTTGCGTCGTTGGCGCACAGGCCGGTGCGACGCTGCGGTGCGTGGGCTGCAGCGCCACCACCACCAATGGCCGCACGATGGCTGTGACTCCGCGGCGCGGCGTCGTTGCTGCACGCCACGCAGTTGGGATGCGTATGCAGCGCGTAAGCACGCGAGAAGTCCACATGATGAGGATGCGTGCGTGCGTGCGCGAGCGATGAAGAGACTGATACGTTGGTCTTTCTCGTTACGAACTGTACACTCGCGTCAACGATACAACAATAGCTCTCGTGCTATGGACAAATACATATCAACATCATCAACATCACCAATATCAACATCAACATTACAATCACTAGAACCACATATTGGCCTTGTAGCTCAAACGGCGCTCGCGGCGCCGTGCTCGGGGCGTGTTGTCCTCCTGCTGCCAATAGCTGCCGTCGAGGTTGCCAATCAAGCGGCTCACCACGCGACCGAGCCGGTCAACTTGCTCCCACCCGACGATCACCTGCTCGCCTTCTTCTTCATCGTCATCGTCGTCGTCGTCGTCGTCCTGAGCATCGATATCAACATCATCCACGTCGTCGTCGTCGTCATCATCATCATCCTCCTCGTTGTTGTTGTTGTTGTTGATTCCCTCGCCGCGAAGAGGTCGGTCGTTTGCGACGCCAAGAGAGCTGTCGTCAAGGTCCATGTCGGGTTCGCGTGGCGAGTCGCGATACTCCTGTGAGCTTTCGTCGGCTCGATAGCCTTGCTCCTGCGAGCTAGAGAGCTGGTCAGAATGCGAATCGTCGGAATCGAGGAGGCAAATGTCGGCGTCGGCATCATGCTCATCGTTCTGTTGATAGTGGTGGTGCTCGTGGGAGTGCAGTGAAGATGGGTGAGACGGCTGCTCGCGTGTCGGTACGTGCTCGTCGATCTCCATGAGCGCACTTGCGCCAGGCGTCTTCACAGCGAGTGCGTCTGATTGCCGAGCCGCCGGCGGTCCTGCAGCGGGCGGCGGAGTCGTGGGCAAGGCCGGTGAGGCGCTTCGACGATTCAATCGTGCGAGACGCGCCGAGGGCTTTGGGACCCAGTACGAGCCGTCGAACGACGAATCGATCAGGCGCTCGAGATACTCGGGCGGCGGGAGAAAGCAAGCGAGGTCGGGCGTTACGTGGGTGACGGCCGACGGGCGCGGGGCGAGCCAGTCGGCATACTGGCTGCGAGGTGCCTTGACCTTCCTTGTGCCATGCGGGCGCTTCGTAGAACGATTACTGGCCGAGCGTGCGCTGGCCGTAGGCTCGGGCTTTGGTGCTCGTCGTGGCGCGACTGACGAGGAGGACGACGAGGAGGAAGAAGCGGTCGACATGCTCGCCGAGCTGTCGTCGGGATCGGCGCTGGTTGGTCGAGGTGCCTCGCGGTGAACTCGGCGAACGGGCTTGCGGTCTCGTCGGCTTGCCTTCCCGTTCGCCACAGCGGGACGCGAAGTGGGTCGCGGTCCCCAGATGGGCCGGTAGAAGGCGACGCCGACCGACGAGCGCTTGGCGAAGAAGTCGAGACTCGAGCAGCCGCGAACTCGAAGCTCGAACTCCATCAGCTGCCGCTTGAAGCCGTCGTTGATGCTAATGTACGGGTTGCGCTGCGTCGCATGATTGTACGCATCCTGGAGCGAATGGTTTTGGTACCGGATGGCATCTGGTGACGCACGCACGCACGCACGCAAGTGACGCTTAGCACAGAGCAAGCAGCAAGCCGAACTCAAGGTCTGGTACGTACATGCAATGATGACCGACGGCGATCGCGATTGGCCTTGGATACAGTGCACCAGCACGGAACGACCGCGTTGTACATGCGAATGAATAAAGTCGGTGGCGGCCTCCAAGTGGCGCAGAATGTTCTCGTCCGGGAGATCTTCGACCGGCACGCGCCAGTAGGCGAGGAGATGCGGTGCTGCTTCCTCCTCCTCCTCGGTGGCATTCTCGCTCGCGATGCGCTCCTCGGTCGCAGGCTCGCAGGCTCCTCCAGTACTTGGCTGCGCATCCATCTCCGTGGCAATGGTGGCCTCACCGAGTATGGACGTGGCTGAGCTCTGGGCTTGGCTCGTGACCTCGTCGATTACGTCACTAGCTGCAAGCGTCGCAGCAGCTGCTGGTGCAGGTGCAGGTGCAGGTGCAGCAGCGTTGGCATCGACGGCAGCAGAGGAGAAGCGCTGAGCGAGGTCCACGCCTTCGAAAAACTGCTTCAGGCGCGTAGTACAGTTGACGACGGCACTGATGCGGCGCTCTCGCATCAATCGGCCGTTCTTGGCAGCGGCCTTGCCGCCAACGTAGAGAGCATGCGTCGATGTTGAGTTGGCGGCAGTCGACTCGAAAGCCGCCGCAGGAGCGACTTCAGCGGGAGCGGCCTCAGCAAGAGTTGGCACGTGTTGCTGCGAGTGTTGGTTTGTATTGGATTGCAGCTCGGCGGCAGCCGAAGGCGACAGTTGAGTCTCGCTCGCTGCTGCTGTACAAGTATGGCTGGCAGGCTCGGAGTGTGAAAGTTCTCCAACAGGATGCTCTCGCTCGGCTTCTTGCTCGGGTCGGATCTGTGATTGCTCGGTTGAGGCAGGCGTGGGAGATGCGGCAGCAGCGACGAAGGTCGTGGTGGTGGTAGTGGTGACCGAGGAATCGGGAGTGGCGCTTGATGTTGCAGCGTCCAAGCTCTCCGATGCGATGGTGGCGGTGGCGGTGGCGGTGGTAGAGGCAGCGGCAGTCGTGGTGTCTGCTCTTTCGAGCGGGAACGAGAAGATGGCGACGCCCTCACGGCGAAGGCACTCGATGGCCCACAAGCGAGCTTGCTGCTGCTGAAAGACGGCGATCTTCTCTACCTGACGTTGCTTGAGCAGCTGCTGTTGTTCGTATTGCAGCTGCAGCTGCTGTTGTTCCGAGTAGCGGTTCTCGTCCTGTTGCTTGTTGGACGACGCAGCTTGCTCGGCGTGCTCGCCGTTCACGCGACGAACGCGAGGCGCCGAGCTGGCCTTGTTCTTCGGTCGTCGAGGCTTGGCGGTGGCCACCGGCTCCGATGACGTCGTTGCCGACGCCTCGCTGCTGACGACGGCTGTCGTCGAGAGCACGGGCGTGGAAGTCGAGAGCGCGAGGCGCGTCGGGCTGCGGCTCGGACTGCGCGACGGCGAGCGAGTCGGAGACTTGGAGCGCGAGCGCGAGCGCGAACGCGGCGACGACAGCAGGAGCTGCTCAGCCGTCAGTCGCGGTGGCGGCTTGGGAGCTCGCCGGTCGGTCGGCATCGACCAGTACGAGCCATCGAGCTCAGTGTGAGCCAGAGGGTCCATCGGGCCCGCATGCAGTGGTGCTACGCAACGACCAAGCAGAAGAAGATACGCGTTGTTAGCAACGAACGAGAGAGAACGCGAGAGAGAGAGAGAGAGAGAGAGAGAGAGAGAGAGAGAGATGGGGTTCGATCAGGTCGAGTTGTAATCACATGAGCCTTGCAAGGAAGGCGCTCAGGTCTAACGTTTAATTGTAATCCATCCTATCGAACCCCCGTTGTTGTTGTTGTAGTTGTTGCAGCGAGAGCCACCAGCGAGCAGCTGCAGTCGTGTGCGACGTACGTGACACCGAAGCAGCAGCGAGAGAAAGAGATCGCGAGGAGCTCAAGAACGCGCTACCAACCAAAGAGTACGGGCTGATTTTCCCGCCCTTTTGCACTTTCCCGCCAAATTGCCTTGATTCTCGTTCTCGTGTCGATTTGCCCTCTCCTCTCCTCGCACTCACACACACACGCGAACACAAAGACTCCTCGCTTGCTTGGCGTTCGACGAGAGATGGATTCCAATGATTTGGCTACTGAGCTACTCGATATCATTGGCGGGATTGGCGCCTTGACGGTCGTGAGCGAGAACCACGAAGACGGCGCCGCCTACGTCAAGGGCGACTACTGCTTGGGTGCGCGGCTCTCGCTCACGCTCTCGGCCTCGGTCGGCGACTGATAACGTCCCTCTACCTTCGAGGGCGCGCCTCCTAGAGTGTATCCAGGACCTTCAACGAAGCCTGAGAGCCGACGACGAGCAGCTCACGGCACAGCGTATCCTCGGCCGCTGGAACATCGTGTCGTCCGACCTGCTGCCGCTGCTGCTCGCCAACGCGACCGACGAGCTCATCGTCTCGAACACGTGTACGCCGAGCAATCGAGCGAGCTGGCGAGCTCACTGACTCACTCGCTCGGTGGACCACAGTGAAGCTGCTCGTGCTGCTGACGCTGCCGCTCGACGTCGAGTCGCTCGAGAACATCCAGGAGCTGGTCGAGGCGCAGCGCAAGTACAAGCAGGCCTTCCTCAATCGCCGCGTCGTGGTGTTGTTGGTGTCGTTGTTGGTGCAGCCGATCGCGATCGAGCCGACCGAGCGACGCGAGGACGATGAGCGATCGGTCGATCTGGTGCTGCATCTGCTGCGCAACCTGCTGTTCGTGCCCGACCGCGACGGCCTGGTGCACGACGACCTCGTGCTGCTGCTGCACGAGGAGCACATGATCCAGGCGCTGTGCATCATCGTACAGCAAGCAGTGCAAGTCGTACGTGCAACCTCTCGAGCCACGACATTGAATACGACGACCACGACGTCGATCGCTCTTGAATGATTGTGCTCACTGACACGCGCGCCATCAATCGAATCGTATCTTGGTGACATTGGCTGCATTGCGCGTGTGTGTGTGTGTGTGTGTCTTGCTTATGAGCAGCAACACAAGACGTGGGTCTTGCTGCTCATGGAGATATGGTACCTGACACTCCGAAGGCAGTCGCCAGTGGTCTTGGCGCTCCCGAGCGAGACCACGGCGCATCCTTCGATCGCGCCAGTCGACCAGGGCTTTGCACAGGTCATGGAGGTCGAGCGCCAACGCAAGCAATTGATCGACGGCCACCTCGGACATCGACCACGACATACCAAGTGGGGTGGTGCCTTTGCCGTCACACGTTCGGTATCTCATACACTACGCCACACACACTAAGCACACACTAAGCACACACACACACACACACACACACTAAGCACACACACACACACACACACACACA
>ERZ778026.4536-NODE-4536-length-10763-cov-568.102634_pt1:2500-10763 | contig 10763 bp, 6 predicted proteins | sample MGYA00375756_ERZ778026 | MGnify/ENA primary metagenome ERZ778026 (study PRJEB29350, sample SAMN05389820) | bioreactor metagenome | isolation source: Ammonium sulfate bioreactor | place: South Africa: University of Cape Town | collected 2014-02-18 ... | reverse complement strand
GTTAACTACATCTTTAAGCGTATCCCTGGTCGCAAGTACGTGAGCAAGCGCGCGCGCACACACACACGCGCTCTCTCGTTGTGAGATTTCTGGCCCTGACCAATGGAGCTCGTATACCGATAACAGCCGACCATTGAACTTGCTCATCTCGATGATGTTCCTTGCGGGCTGGCACGGATTGTACATTGGCTACTTCCTGACGTTCGGCTTCGAGTTCTTCCTGCTCTTCGCTGAGGATACTCTCAAGGAAATCGTCCAGCGTATCTTCCCTGGTGCCCCGGCTACGGTGCCGGCTCCTTTGCGCTACCTTGGCTATGCATTCTTCTGGGTGCTTGCTATCTCGAGCTGGAGTACGGCATTGACGCCATTCTTCTTCCTCACGTGGGAGCGCATCTTGCCTGTATGGCAGGCCATCGGACACGCCGGAGTGATTGGCTGCTTCGTGACCATCTTTGTTGGTCGTGTGTTGTTGATGGTTCTCCCTCGCCCGAAGCGAAAGCCCGATGCCAACGCGCACGCCAACGCCAACGCGAACGCCAACACAAAGGCCCAAAAGTCTCACTAGAGTGCCTCCCTCGCTCTCTTGTGAGCATACGCGCCTCTCTCTCTCTCTCTCTCTCTCTCTCTCTCTCTCAACCTAAAGAACAACAACACCAAGCAATGCGACATTGTAGCCAAGAAATAACATTACCATTCGATATGCTGATGATTGAGTTCGAGAGCCCAAACAGGCGGGACACACAGCAGACGCTCGCCGCCTGTGGAGCCGAGCCGACCGTTGTGCAGCGCGGCAGAGCAGAAGCAGCAGCTGCGGCGTGATGCCGAGGACGAGCGCCATTCACCACCGCGCCGCGCCTCGTTCGCTCCTTCCATCAGCCTCCCTCCCTCCACCACTCTCCCTATCCAACTTCAAACTCCATCACACGTCCCAAGGCGGTATCTCCTGTCTACCTCTCTCTCGTGAGCCTATCCGCATCTCCTATATTCCAACGAGTGTAGTATTCGTTCGGTCCGAACCCTCCTCGATCATGAAGCGGTCCTTGTCGCTGACGCACAGGGAGCCGTCGCCGAGCTCGTCGGATACCGGCGGCAACAACGATGCTTCATCGTCCTCATCCAAGAAGAAAGACAAGGGTCTCAAGCGTCTATCGCGCGTTGTGAGTCTCCACACGGCGTCGCTGATATCGGCCATGACCGGTAGCGGTGCTTCGGGTGAGGCAAGCGAGGCAGCTGGCGACGCGCTACCGAGCAGCGCCAGCATCGACGATATCTCGCTCGCCGGTACCGATAGCACACAGCGTGGCGGCGGTGGCGACGACGATACCGACACGGCCAACGATGTCGATGACAACAACAACAACGGCGACGACGACGACGACGACGACGACCTCCCGGGCAAGAGCCGACGCCGTGGCTACAACAAGGTCCGCGCCTCGGTGGTGGTGACGCTGCTGCGCATCACCGACATGCCGGCCAAGCTGCAAAAGGAGAGCCTGTACCTCGAGTGGCGCCGCGGCAGCAAGTCCAAGAACAAGGGCAAGACGCCGACGATCGCCGTCTCGGCCCAGAACGAGGCCGAGATCGGACACGAGATCGTGCTCAGCTGCACGTTCAACCAGCCGCACAACCACATGCAGCGCCTCGACGAGAAGAACATCCTCTTCACGCTCAAGCACCGCAAGAGCAGCAAGAAGAGCTCGTCGAGCAGCGTAGCGACCACCGCCTCGTCTTCCGAAAAGAGCGCCTCATTGAGCGCCTCGAGCATCGCCAAAGGCTCGGCGAACCTCGCCGAGTTCGGCACCAACAACTGCAACGCCACGACCTCGGTCGTGCTGCGCGGCAAGGCCTTCTCGGTCAACCTCCATCTCCGCATCGCCACCACGTGGGAGTCGATCAACGGCGAGCCGCTCTCTCGCACCACACCGTCGTCTCAATCAAGCTCCTCGTCGCTCCCGGTCTCGGCCTCGGCACCGGCGATCGGCTCGTCCGGCGCCGCGCCTTCGCTCTCGACGCTCTCGTCGTCCTCGTCGGCGCTCTCGTCCAGTACCGACAAATCCAGCCGCCGAAACTCGAAGCTCTTGCACAAGCTCACCAAGCCCATCCTGGGCGATGACAAGGAGCGCGAGCGAGCGGATTCGACCGTGGTGGCATCGGGCACCGCGGCGGCTGGTGAGGCCGAGAAAGGCAAGGACTGGGACCTGTACCTTTACGTCAAGAAGCTCGAGAAGGACGAGAACGAATGGCGACGCGTGATCCACGAGCAAGATGAACGTGCTCAAGTGCAATCGGAGCGCATTCGCGAGCTCGAGCAACTCAACCAACAACACACCTCCAAGATCCAAGAGCTCGAGAGCTCGCTGTCCGAGTCGCGCTCGTACGGCCGCATGATGATGGACGACCTGACGGCCCGCATCTCACAAAAGGAGGCGCTCATCGAGCAACTCCAACAAGAGGCGCTCGCTACGCTCACCAAGGAGCCCGAGGTCGTGCGTGGCCGCTTGGTCACCGACATCTTGACCGAAGCCGAGTCGCTCAAGGAGCAAGTGGCCGAGGCCGAGCGCACGCGCAGCAAGAGCGAGGCTCAGGTCGAGCTCCTGATGCAGCAGCTGCAACAAGTGCGCACTGCCGAGCGCCTCGACGACAATGCGCTCTACGCCAACTATCTCCAGATGCAAGAGCAGCTTGGAGCCGCGCAGCACAAGGCGCTCGAAGAGTCGTTCGCCAAGAGGCAGCTCGAGGAGCGTATCGAGCAACTGCTTACGCGCCAAACGGAGCTCGACGAAAAGTGCACGCAACTCCAGCAGGAGCGCGAGCACTTGCAACAGGAGCTCGCAAACAGCGAGGCGCAGCGTCGAATCATGGCAGTGCAACAAGAGGCCACGGCCTCTGAGTTGCAGCAACTTCGCGACTCGCACCAGACACTGATCAGCGATCGCCAGCAAGCAGCCGCCAAAGCCGCCATGGCACTCGAGAGCATTCTTCACGAGCGAGACGAGCAGCTGGCATCGCTACGTGCTTCGCTAAGCCACAAGGACGAGCAACTCGCTCAACTTGAACAGCAACTCCGAGTGCTCGAGCAACAGAACCACCACCAGCAGCAGCAGCAACCGCCAATGGCATCACCAGACAGCAAGCCGGTCGAGACCACAAGAGACATCGAGTCGCCTCGACCTCCGGCTGAGCCTGAGGCCACTCATGAATCTCCGACTCGTGATTTCGAACCAGCAGTAGGAGCCGAGGCCGTCGTCAGCTCGGCGCCTTCGGTTGAGTCCTTGTCGAACGCCTCGATCGATTCGACTTCGAGTAGCGACCTCAACGCCGTATCGCAACCCTCCTCGAGCGTCTCACTCGCATCGTCATCGTCAGCATCCATATCATCGTTTGCTTCCTCGCCTGCAAACTCACAGCCCTCGATGGAGCCAGCGCCAGTGACCTCCGAGGCACCTTTGCCATCGGTGCCGGCACATCAAGAGACTGGCACGACCGCAGAGCGTCGCGCTCGCCGAGCTACGGCCGTGGCACTATACGATTACGTCGGCACGGCCGACAATCAACTCTCGTTCAAGCAAGGAGAGGTGATCGAGATCGTCGAGAAGCTCGATGGTGGCTGGTGGCTTGGTGAGTTGCACGACAAGACGGGATTCTATCCGGTCAACTACACGCAGTTGCTCGCTGCCGCAGTCGTTGAGCCCACGATCCGAATCAAGACGGCGAAACGAGGCTCGCTCATCTACCGGCTCCAGCAGTCGGCTGGCCTCGCCAAGACCCCTGAGCGCGCTGCCTCCGACAGTGCCGCCGAGTCTTCGCGACCAACTGACGCGTCGCAAGTCGACGTGTCCCGTTCGGCTCCTACCGAGTCGGCGAGTGCCGAGTTGACCTCGGCGTCATCACCAACCGCATCCGATGCCAGCGCCGCCGAGCAATCTAGCTCCAAGGCGGCCAAAGGTGCTAGGGTGCAAGCGCTTCAAGGCGTCCTGGGTGGAGTACTCGCTAAGAGCCTCCAGCCCCGCTCGATGCCCAGCGCATCGAAGCGCGATCCAACGTCCGAGGCTGCCACGTCCGACGAGAACTCGGATTATCGCGAATCTGAGCCAACAACAGCTGCTACTACCGACGCGACGATCACCGCCACCGCCACTACCACCATCACCGACACCGACTCACAGGGTGACTCGCATGCACCTGGCACTCTTGTACATCTCGGCAAGACTCGTCCTCTTGGCCCTGCTGGAAGACGAAGTATTACGCGCAAGCCACTGAGCGATGCAACAACTCACGAAGAGCTGGACAAGGCGCTCTCGCGCGCATTGGCGGCCGAGACACAACTGGCCGACAGTGTGGCTCGCATCCAGACTCTCGAACAGGAGCTTGCCAATGTTCGAGCCATCGCCGGACACGATACCTCGGCTGCCACGGCCGAAGCGACCAGTCGCCAGGGAGAACTTGAGGCAGAGCTTGCTCTCGCGAGCTCCAAGCTCGAAAGTGCACAGCAATCGATTGCCGAACTTCATGCTCGTATCGAGACCCTTTCGGCGGAGCTCACGACAGCCCGAGAGCAGCACTCAGCGGCGGTCGCCCATTCACGGGAGCTGGAGTCGAGCGCACTCAAAGACTCATCGGTGGATGAGGAGGTCGAAGCTGCGCGTGCAACCGCGACCGAAGCTCAACTGCGCGCCAATGCACTCGAACAACAGCTCAAGGCCTTGTTCGAGCAGGTGCAGCAGCAGTCGGCAGCCAGTGTCGAGCAGACTCGTGCCACACAAGAAGCCGAGGCGCGAGCAGCAGAAGAGCGTGGCAAGGTCGAAGAGCTCACGCGTCTCTTGGATGCCACTCGCCAGCGCCTGGACGAGTCGGACAGCCGCGTGCAAGAGCTCGAGGCTACTTTACAGTCACAACAAACCCGGCTCGCCGAGTATCAACAGACGGTCGAGCAACTGCAACAACAATCCGAGCGCCTCGAACAAACCAATCGCGAGATCGTGTCACGCATCGAGCAGGGCTCCAACGAGGAGCATCAACACCAATTGCAACTGCAGCAACAGTTCGATGCCGAGCGCCAAACGCTGCGCGATCAGCTGGCCGAAGCAACGAGTACGCTCGAGGCCGAGCGTCACACTGCAAGCTCGCTCCGGCAAGAACTCGAGCAGCAGCTTGCCAACGAGCGCACTACCGGCGAGCATCTCCGACACGAGATCCAAGAGCGCGAGCAGCAACTGGAAGCACTCAGGCAACAGCTTGAGGCCGAGAACACCAAGGCCTCCCAACTCGACTCGCAGCATGTCGCGCACGAGGCTGAGCTGCAGGCAGTGGCGCATACCAAGGTCACCGAGCTCCAGCAACAACTCGAGACCGCCAACAGTAGGGCCACCGAACTCCAACAGCAACTTGCTGACGAGAGCACCAAGGTGGCCGAGCTCGAGCAGCAGCTTGAGAGCGCCAACGCCAAGGCCTCCGATCTTCAACAGCAACTGGAGCAGCACGACCGCAGTACCCAGCAGCGAGGCCTCGAATCCGACGAGCGTCATCAAGAGCTCCAGCGACAACTCGATGAGACACGCCAACGTCACACGGAAGCGCAAGCGCAAGCGGGCGAGTTGCAAGCGAAGCAACGCAGCCTCGAGGAGCAACTAGCTAGCGTTCACGAGCGCCACCAATCTGCTGAAGCACGCGTTGCCGAGCTTGAGCAGCAGCAGCGCGAGCAGCAAGCCACCATCGAGGGCGTACGACAGCAACTCGACGAGGCGCAGAAGCAGCTCGAGACCGAGGCAGCTCAGCGCCAAGAGTGGCAAACTCGATGCGAAGCGGCGAATGCCGCCAACGCCAGCCTGACGACCGAACGGCAGGCGATCGAAGAGCAGCTCGTTGCGCTACAACAACGACTGTTGCTTGCATCGGAGCAGGTGACGGGACTCGAACAACAGTTGCGCGATCAACAACAACGAGTGGGCGAGCTCGAGCGCCGCCTCGAGAGCGAACAGAAGCGCAGCTCGGCGCTCGAGCAGCAGGCGCACGAGCGCGATCACGCGGCACACGAGCGCGAGCTTGGCCTTCAGCGCGAGAAGGACCGTGTGGCCGAGCTCGACATGGCGCTTGCGGCCGCCAACAAGCAGGTGCAGCTTGCCAAGCAACAGACCGAAGAACAACGCACGGCATTGGCAGCCGAGCGCGAGCGGCGAGCGGCGGCCGAGGAGCAGCTACAAGTGTCGCGCAACTCGATCGACGAGTTGCAACGCTCGTATCTGAGCTCGCAGCGCGAGTGCATCCGCCTACAGCAGGAGCTCGAGCAGTTGCAGCGCGAGCGTCAGCACGGCGAGTCCAAGCGTTCGGAGGATATGGTCAAGCGCCTGCAGATGGAGCTTGCAGCCTCGCAATCGAAGCTTGCGGCGCTCAACACTGGCGGTCGTCGTGCCGAAGCGAGCGTACTCGAGGCGGCTCGATCGACCATCGAGAGTCTCACGACCGAGCTGCACCAGGCCGAAGCGCGTGCCGAGAAGCTCCAGCTGGATCTCAATCATGAGTCGCAGCAACATCTGCACGACGTCAACGAGCTGACGGCACAGCACACGCAAGCCATCGCCGCCAAGGAGCGAGACATTCAGACTCACCAGGCGCGCATCGAACAACTGCAACACAGCGTGCAGGAGGCCGAGGCCGCCACCCAAGCAGCCAAGCTCGCAGCCGAAGCGTTGCGCGAGCAAGTACGGCAGCGTGACGCACAGGTCACACAGCTGACGACCATCATCCGCGAGCAAAAGGCCGAGTTCGAGCGATTACTCGAGCTCAAGAGCCAGGAGCTTCAAGACGCACACCATCGTGTCGAACTCGTCGAGCAGGAGGTGGCGATCGCCGTTCGCCGCGCCGAGGACGCCGAGAGTCTCATGCGCGAACTCAAGACTCGCATCGATGAACAGCTCGGACGCATCGAAGTCGAGCGTCAGCAGATGGCGGTGGCTATCGCAGATGCCAAACAAGAGGCCGAGCTCCAGCGCCAGCACGCCAAGAAGATGGAGGAGAACTACCATAGGCGTGCGAACGAGATCACCGACGCACGGAAGCAAGTCGATGCCGCGCACAATACGCTGAGCAACATGGAGTTCCTTGTGCGCAACATTTACTCGGCACAGATCGACGAGCCATCGTTCCTGCACACGATCGCACGCTTGACCACCGCCTTGACGGCCAAGGATATGCCGATCATCACCGATGCCATCAGTGCCATCCGATCATCGGCCTTGCGCGCCTCCAAGGAGAACCACCACCTCCTCTTCTGGTTCGGCGTCACATCGCATTTGCTGCAGACCATCCAGAAGAGTGACGCTTTCCCCGAGACGATTGGCAACTTTGCCGAGTGTGGCTTGTATTTGAAGCCTCTGCCTCCTACCTTTTTGTTGCCGGTGGCCTTCTTGGCGAAGCCAGTCGAACAGCTTACCATGCCGCAATTCGCAGGCTTGGAAAAGAGCTTGGTTGGCTTGTTGCATGAGCTCTTTGCGCTCCTGTACAAGAACCTTATCCAAGTACGTGCGAGTCAGACCTTTGTGTGTGTGTGTGCGTCTCGTCTCGTCTCTTACATTCGGTTGGCTGCTCTCGATCATGTAGCGCGACTTGACTTCAGCATTGTTGGCTGCCGCTTTCCTTGATGGCAGTAGCTTTGGACATTCTCGCTCTTCGTATGCCATGCCTGCATATCTACTGTCTCTCTCTCTCTGTTGAATGCGCACTGATTCTTTTGGGTTGTATTGAAGACGACGAGAGGCGTTGATTCGTTTGGCAGAACAAACAGACGGTGGATCGGCTATCGTCGATACACTCCAGCAAGTGTTCCGACATATGAAGGAGTTCCACTGGCCTCCAATCGTGGCGCAGCAGCTCTACGAGCGAATCTTCTATCACATCAACCAAACGACCTTCAATGAGTTGATGACCTCTCCTGATCGCTGCACGACCATTTCGGGCTTCCAAATCCGTATGGCGTACTCGTATATCGAGCATTGGCTGATGACCGATTGTGCAAGCGGTCCAGGTGCAGCCGAAGTGCGTGGTGCAGCGTACGTGATCAAACCAGCGTCTCTACCAATCTCCCTTGCTCTTCCTCTTGGGCTTACCAACGTTGGGGTTGACTGTACGCAGGATACAACTACAGCCGCTGGTAGCAGCTGGAAATGTACTGGTAATGCTGCCATCGGCAACTGGGCTCAAGACGTCGCAGGAGTTGCGCAAGTTCGAGGCGTTGAACCTGTCGCAAATCAAACACCTATCACGTTCG
>ERZ778026.4532-NODE-4532-length-10783-cov-11.175056_pt1 | contig 10783 bp, 10 predicted proteins | sample MGYA00375756_ERZ778026 | MGnify/ENA primary metagenome ERZ778026 (study PRJEB29350, sample SAMN05389820) | bioreactor metagenome | isolation source: Ammonium sulfate bioreactor | place: South Africa: University of Cape Town | collected 2014-02-18 ... | reverse complement strand
ACGCGCTCCACGCCCATGCCGGTGTCGATGTTCTTCTTGGGCAGCGTGCCGATCGGCGGGTGCTCCTCCTTGGGGCTCAGGTCCCCGCGGATGTCCTGCATGAAGACGAGGTTCCAGATCTCGAGGTAGCGGTCCTCGTCGGCCTCGGGTCCCCCACTCGTGTCGACACCGTCACGGCCGTGCTCGGGGCCGCGGTCGAAGTAGATCTCCGAGCAGGGCCCGCCGGGGCCGGGCACGCCCATGTCCCAGTAGTTGTCCTTGCCGCCGCGGCGCTGGATGCGCGACTCCGGCAGGAACTTCCGCCACAGCTCGAGCGCCTCGTCGTCGGTGCGGTAGACGGTGGCCCAGAGCTTGTCCGGGTCGATGCCGAAGCCCGCCCCGGAGGTGATCAGCTCCCAGGCGTGCTCGATCGCGCCGGCCTTGAAGTAGTCGCCGAAGGAGAAGTTGCCGGCCATCTGGAAGAAGGTGTTGTGCCGCGTGGTGCGGCCGACCTCCTCGATGTCGCCGGTGCGCACGCACTTCTGGATGGACGTGGCGCGCGGGTAGGGCGCGGGCGCGTCGCCGAGGAAGTAGGGCTTGAACTGCACCATGCCGGCGTTGACGAACAGCAGCGTGGGGTCGTCGAGGATCAGCGACGCGCTGGGCACGCGGGTGTGCCCGGTGGAGACGAAGTGGTCGGTGAAACGGCGGATGATCTCGTGGGTCTGCACGGGAATGGCCTTCGGATGCTGGGGTCGAGTGGGAGACGGGGACGGCAGGAGCCGGGAGAGATCAGGCCCCTGCCCGTGGCGCTCGCGCCCGCTTCTCGGGCGCCAGCGCCTCGGAGTAGGTCGGAACGTGGTCGCCCGTGCGCCGCTCCACCAGCTGCGTGAGCTCCTGCTCGCGCTCGCTCATCCCGGCGCGCACCTCGGCACCGAACGCGCCGAGGCCGGCCCCGAGCTCGCGCAGGCCGTCGGCGATGTTGGCGCCGATGCCCGCGGGCGTCAGGGCCTGCGCGGCGGCGGTGGCGCGGCGGGAGGCGTACACGCCGGCGGCCACTCCCACGCCCAGCCAGAAGAGCCGCTTCACTTCTTCTTCCCCCGACGCAGACGCCCGGGACGCGAGCGCAGCGAGTGCTGGCCGGCGTCCTTCCCGGCCCGGCGGGCCTTCACGGCCTTGTTCAGGCCGTAGGAGAACGCGGCGGCGCGCACGAGCGGGCCACCCATCGTGGCCGTGAACAGCGACGTCAGCACCGAGACGTTGCTCGTGACGGTGCGGGCGCTGGAGGTGATGCCGTCGACGCGCTCCAGCTGGGTGTTGACCTGGTGCAGCGTGGTCTGGGCGTTGTCGAGCAGCGGCGCGCTGCCCTCGTGGGCCTTGCGGATCGCGATCGTGGCCTCGTCGAGCGTCCTCCCCAGCTTGAGCAGGGGTACGGCCAGCAGCACCACGAGGACGACGAAGGCCCCCGCGGCCACCAACGCAGCGATCTGGCCAGCCGACACGAAGCTCTCCTCACCTACCGCACTCGACACCTCACCGACCGGGAGATGATCGCCGATCAGGCTACTCCCCGGACGGTGCGGCGCCGGACGGGGTCACACCTCGGGGACCACCGTGAGCGGCACGTAGTCGGCGGGGTCGACCTCGTCGTCGTCCGGGCCGCCGATGACGCCGCGCAGCCGGTTGAGCGCACGGTGCTGCGTGACCCGGACCGCACCCGGGGTGGATCCGACCATCCTGGCCGTCTCCTCCGCCGAGAGCCCGACCGCGATGCGCAGGACGAGGACGTCGCGTTGACGGGGGGTGAGGCAGTGCAGCAGGCCGCCCAGCCGCTCGACGCGCTCGGCGGCCAGGAGGCGCTGCTCGGGCCCGTCGAGGACGAGCTGGGTGTCGGGCAGCTCGGCCACCGGCTCCGACTTGTTGCGACCGATGGCCCGGAACGCGTCGGTGACCTTGTGGGCGGCGATGCCGTAGACGAACGCACGGAACGACAGGCCCTTGATGGTGTAGCTCGGCAGCGCACCGACCACGGCGAGGCATACCTCCTGCGCGACGTCGTCGGCCGAGCCGATCACGGTCTCCTGGCGCCCGAGCCGGCCGCGGCAGTAGCGCAGGACGAGCGGCTGGATCTCGGCCAGCAGGCGATCGCGTGCCCCGCGATCACCCGCCACGGCGTCGGCCACGAGGCTCTCCAGCAGCGCGGGCGTCTCGGTGGTCGCCCCGGCGACCTCCGCGGCCTCCGCAACCTCCGCGATCTCCGCGATCTCCGCGATCTCCGCGACGAACTGGACGTCGCCGACCGGGTCGACGAGCTCGATCGGCCCGACCGCTTCCTTCACCGGCTGGGACTCGGGGTAGGCGAGAGCGCTCATCGGGCGGTGCCGTACGAGGCGGTGCTGGTGCTGGTGGCGATCGTCTCGCCGGAGTACGCGGACATCATGGGTTCCCCTCCCCTACGCCGGCGACTACCGCCGGCGTGACACGGATGCGTGTCACCCGACCGGTTTTCTGGGGCCGGGTTCCACATGGCGCAGCCGTACCGTCGTACGCACCGAGGAGAGAGCGCAGGACCTGCTGGATACCTGCGATGTCCCCCGACTGCAGGTGCCCTGCTGTTCCCTCGGCGCCGCCGCGCAATCACCGTGCCCTGTGACTGTCCGACGTCGTTCTACCTTCAAGTAAGCATTTTGGGTGACACCCCAGTTGGAGTCAAGAGAAGTTTGGCTTCGGATTGGTTACTCTGCGCGCGATGCCTGCCTCCGACGAGTCCCACGAGGACGACCCCAGGGCCCGCGCCGCACGCACGAAGCGTGACCGCACCCGACGCGCTCTGCTCGACGCCGCCGACTCGGCCTTCGGCTCCCGGGGGTGGGCCCGCACGCGCATGGAGGACATCGCGCAGTCGGCCGGGGTCAGCGCCGCCACGGCCTACAACCACTTCCCCACCAAGCACGCCCTGCTCGGGCACGTCTACCAGCCGCTCGTCCGGCCGCTGATCGTCCAGGCCCACAACGACATCGCCGCGGGCCGGTCGATGCTGGACGCGATAGACGACCAGGTCAGGGCCCTGTGCCGGGTGACGGATCGGAACCACGAGCTCACGGCGGCGCTCTGGTCGGCCGTGCAGGAGTACACGATCCGCGTCGGCGGCGCTGCGGACCCGGACGACCAGGACGACCCGCGGACGCTCGTCCCGATCCCGGAGGCCCTGCTGCTGCTGATCGCCCACGGGCAGGAGACCGGCGAGCTCCGCCCGTACCCGTCGGCCCTGGAGATGAGCACCCTGGTGGTCAACCTGCTCCTGCTGCGCAGTGTCAACCGGCCCGGCGAGACGCCGCAGACCACGGCCGAGCTGCTACTCACCGTCATCTTCGGATCACTGCGCCCCGACCTCATGCTGATCACCGACAGCGACGAACGGCCGTTCCGACGCGCCCAATGACGTAGGACGCCCTACTACTGACCGTGTACGGCCACCCCCCGAACGGGCGAACGGCCACCGTTGCTCCGTGCGCGAGTCGACGGTTCTCCGTGCGCGAGTCGGCGGTCTCCCGCCCGCGAGTCGGCGGTTCTCCGCCCGCGAGTCGGCGGTTCTCCGCCCGCGAGTCGGCGCGTTCCGGTCCGCGGGTCGCCGGGTCAGGGCGAACGGGTCGACCTCCGGAAACCGCCGACTCGCGCTCCGGAAACTGCCGACTCGCGCACGGAGAACCGCCGACTCGCGGGTCAGGGCAGGTCGGACAACGCGCCGGTCAGGGCGTCGACCGCCTCGTGCAGCTCCCGCTCGGTGATCACCAGCGGCGGGGACAGGCGGATCGTCGAGCCGTGGGTGTCCTTGACGAGCACGCCCCGACGCATCATCGCCTCGCTGACATCGCGACCGGTACCCAGCCGCGGGTCGACGTCGACCCCGGCCCACAGCCCGGTCCCCCGCACCGCGACGACGCCGTGACCGACGAGCGCGGCCAGCCGCCCGTGCAGCACGTCGCCCAGACGCCGGGCGCGGGCGAGCATGCCGGCTGGTCCCTCGTCGGCGAGCAGGGTGATGACCGCGCGGCCGACGGCGCAGGCCAGCGGGTTCCCGCCGAACGTCGAGCCGTGCTGGCCGGGGCGCAGCACGCCGAGCACGTCGGCGTCGGCGACCACGGCCGAGAGCGGCATGATCCCGCCGCCGAGCGCCTTCCCGAGCAGGTAGACGTCGGCGTCCACGCCGGTGGCGCGGGTGGCCAGCAGGTGCCCGGTGCGCCCGAGGCCGGACTGCACCTCGTCGGCGACGAACAGCACGCGCGCCGCGTCGCAGACCGCCCGGACGGCCGGCAGGTAGCCCGCGGGGGGGGACGACCACGCCGGCCTCCCCCTGGATCGGCTCGACCAGCACGGCCACGGTGTCGCGGGTGATCGCGGCCTCGAGCGCCGCGGCGTCGCCGTAGGGCACCACGACGAACCCCGGCGTGAACGGGCCGAAACCGCCGCGGGCGTCGGGGTCGGTGGAGAAGCCGACGATGGTGGTGGTGCGGCCGTGGAAGCCCCCGGCCGTCACGACGATCTGCGCGCGGTCCACCGGCACGCCCTTGACCTCGTAGCCCCACTTGCGGGCCACCTTGATCCCCGACTCCACCGCCTCGGCGCCGGTGTTCATCGGGAGGACCGTCAACCTGCCCGACCAGGACTCGCGGTAGGACCCAGGGGCCGGCGGTCCGGAGTTCTCCGCATGCCTGCCGAGGAGCCCCGACAGCTCCGCGCAGAACGGCCCCAGCTGGTCGCTGCCGAACGCGCGGCTCGTCAGCGTCACGCGGTCGAGCTGGCGGTGTGCGGCGGCGAGCAGGTCCGGGTGGCCGTGGCCGAAGTTCAGGGCGGAGTATCCGGCGAGGCAGTCGAGGAACTCGCGGCCCTCGACGTCGGTGACCCGCGAGCCGTGCGCCTGCGCCACGACGACCGGCAGCGGGTGGTAGTTGTGCGCCGAGTACTGCTCGACGAGGTGCTCGTGGTGCTCGGTCGCGGTCTCCGTCGTGGTCACGCCCGAACCTCCAGGGTGCAGCACTTGGGTCCGCCACCGCCCTTGAGCAGCTCGGACAGGTCGATCGGGACGGGGGTGAAGCCGCGCTCGGCGATCGCGGCGGCCAGACCGCCCGCGGCGACGGGGAGGACGACGTTCCGCCCGTCGCTCACGGCGTTGAGCCCGAGCACGTCGGCGTCGGCCGGTCCGGCCTCGAACGCGTCGGGGAACCGCATCCGCAGCACGGCCTGCGACGCCGGGGAGAACGCCGCGGGGAGCCAGGCGATCGTCGAGTCGTCCAGCACGGCGATCGCGGTGTCGAGGTGGTAGAAGCGCGGGTCGACGAGCTCCAGAGGCACGATCTCGCGGCCGAGCACTCGCGCGGCCTCGACGTGGGCGAGCGGGTCGGTGCGGAACCCGGTGCCGGCGAGCACGAGATCGCCGACGGCGAGCAGGTCGCCCTCCCCCTCGTTGACGAACTCCGGATCGACGACGCGCGCGAACCCGTGGCCCCGGAACCAGGCCAGGTGCGACGCGGCCTCGGCCGCCCGCTCGGCGTGGCGGAACCGGGCGCCGAGCACCACCCCGCCGACGACGGTGGCGCCGTTGGCCGTGTAGACCATGTCGGGCAGCCCGGCGACGGGGTCGAGCAGGTCGACGCGGTGGCCGAGGTCGACGTAGGTCGCGCGGAGGTTCTCCCACTGGCGGACGGCGAGGTCGCGGTCGACGGGGACGGTGACGTCCATCCACGGGTTGATCGCGTAGGTGACGTCGAAGTGCTCGGGCCGGCACATGACGTAGTGCCGGCGGGTGGCGGTGCGCCGGGTGGACGGGGCGGGAAGAACGCTGGTCACGGGCTCGCTCCACGGTTGAAGGCGGGGTGGGCCGCGGCCTCGATGCCGGGGTGGCTCAACGGTAGGAAGCGCGCCATCGGCGGACAATCAGCGGATGTTGTCCCTGGGCGACCGATCGTTGCGTGTTCTCCGGGAGTGACGACGGATCGTTGCGTCAGCTCGCCGGGCGGTGCGGCGCGGCCGGGCGGCGGAGCAGCGGGCTCAGGACGAGCACCGATTTCGTCCGCGAGACGAACGACGCCGCGCTGATCTTCTCCAGCACCTGCTCGAAGTGGCGCATGTCGACGGCGAGGATGCGCAGCACGGCGTCGGCCTCGCCCGAGACCGTGCTGGCCTCCACCACCTCCGGGAACCGCTTGACCGCGGCGCGGATCGTCTCCGGCGCGGTGCGGGCGCGGCAGTACAGCTCGACGTAGCCCTCCACCGACCAGCCCAGCGCGCCCGGGTCCAGCCGCACCGTGAAGCCGGTGATGGCGCCGCCCGCCCGCAGCCGGTCGACCCGCCGCTTCACCGCCGACGCGCTCAGCCCGACCTCCGCGCCCAGGTCGGCGTAGCTGCGCCGCGCGTCGTCCACGAGGAGGGCGACGATCTGCTCGTCCAGGCCGTCGAGATTCACGGCAGTATCTTGCCCATGTACCGAGTCGACTCCGAGGTCGGACAGCTCCGTCAGGTGATCCTGCACCGGCCGGGCCTGGAGCTGAAGCGCCTCACCCCGGGCAACAAGGACCGCCTCCTGTTCGACGACGTGCTGTGGGTGCACCGCGCGCAGGAGGAGCACGACCGGTTCGCCGAGGTGCTGCGCGAGCGCGGCGTCACCGTGCACCTGTTCGGTGAGCTGCTGCGCCGGACCGTAGCGCTGCCCGAGGCCAAGAAGTACGTGCTCGACAGCATCTTCGACGAGCGCGTGTACGGCCCGATGGCGATCGACGCGCTGCGCAACTGTTTCGACGCCATGGACGACGACACGCTCACCGAGCACCTGATCGGGGGCATCACCAAGCGTGAGGTGCGCGACCGCATCCCGGAGCCGCGCTCGGTGGCGTTCCACGTGCTCGATCCCGACGACTTCGTGCTCGAACCCCTGCCCAACCACCTCTACACGCGCGACACGTCGGCCTGGATCCATGGCGGTGTCTCGATCAACAGCATGCGCAAGCTCGCCCGGATGCGCGAGACCGTGCACTACGAGGCCGTCTACCGCTGGCACCCGCTCTTCGCCGACGGCGACTTCGAGGTGTGGTCCGAGGGCGCCGTCAACGGGCCGGCCACCACCGAGGGCGGCGACATGCTCGTGCTCGGCGGCGGCGCCGTGCTGATCGGGATGAGCGAGCGGACCACGGCGGCGGGCGTCGAGCGGCTGGCGCGGCGGCTGTTCGCGGGCGGCGAGGTGGACCGGATCGTCGCACTGCGGATGCCCGAGACCCGCGCGCTGATGCACCTCGACACCGTGATGACTATGGTCGACCCGGAGACGTTCACGAAGTACGCCGGGCTCGGGATGCTCCCGGCGTACACGGTGCGGCCGGGTGACAACGACAAGGAGCTCGACGTCACCGACCACGAGCCCCGGGACATGCACGCCGCCATCGCCAAGGCGCTGCACCTGCCGGAGATCCGCGTGCTGACCGCCGAGCAGGACGTGCACGCCGCCGAACGCGAGCAGTGGGACGACGGCTGCAACACCCTCGCCGTCGCGCCCGGCGTGGTGATCACCTACGAGCGCAACGTCACCACCAACGCGTTCCTGCGCGGCCACGGGATCGAGGTGCTGGACATCCCGGGAGGCGAGCTGGGTCGGGGCCGGGGCGGCCCCCGCTGCATGAGCTGCCCGGTGCAGCGGGACGCGGTGTGAGGGCTTGCCGGAGTGCCAGTAAAGCCACTTTGCTGGCACCAGATGACAGGAAAGCCACTTTGCTGGCACCGGGGGGCGCTCCGTGAAGCTCGCGTCCAAGGTCCGCGATCTCACCGGGCCCGGCCACACCGACCGCTTCGACATCGGGGGCACCGACCTCGGCGCCACCGTCACCGCCCCGGACGGGCGGCTGGTCTCGGTCTTCGGTGACACGTTCGCCCGGGCCGGCGTGGGCGGGCGCGGCTGGCGGGCGCCCGTCGTGCTCTTCGGCGACCCCGCCACCGCCACCACCGGCATCGAGTGGACCGGCTCCGCGGGCCGGGGCGAGCGGGCGCGGCAGGTGGTGCGCTACGTCCACAGGACCGTCCGGCGGTGGGGGCGTCGGGTCCGGCGTGTCACCACCGTGCTCCCCACCGACCTCATCACGATCGGTGACACCATCTACCTGCACGTGATGGTGTGCCGCGAGCTGGGCAACGTCCGCTGGACGGAGCTGCACCGCTCACGCGACAACGGCGCCAGCTGGCGCCCGACGGGCGTGCGCTGGGCCGCCGACCACCACGACGGCTTCTTCCAGATGCTCACCTGGGAACGCGGCGACGACGGGTTCGTCTACGTGCTGTCCACCGGTTTCCAGCGCGACAAGGGCCTGATCCTGCAGCGGGTGCCCGAGGACCAGCTCGCCGACAGGGACGCCTGGGAGGGCTGGGGGCTCACCGACGCCGACGGCTGGGGCTGGGGCCGGCCACCGACCGTCGCCCTGACCGGGCGGTTCGGGGAGCTGTCGCTGCGCCGCGTCGAGGGCCGCTGGATGCTCGCGTTCTTCGACCAGGAGCACTACGCGATGGACGTCATGGCGCTCGGCTCCCCCACCGCCGACCTGTACACCGCCCCCCGCGCGACGGTGCTGCGCGGCTGCAACTGGGAGGACGAGGACCACGCCGCCGGCCGGGTGGCCCAGCTCTACGGCGGCTACATCGTGCCCGGGAGCACGCTCGCCGACCTGCACCTCGTCGTGAGCCAGTGGAACACCGCGACGAACTGGCCGTACCGGGCGATGCAGTTCCACGTCGACGCCAGCGGGCTGGTGGCCACTTCCCCGTAGGTGGCCGTGGCCCCCGTGCCCGTCGCGCCGCCTACTGGACACATGATCAGCACCGCCTCGGCCGTCGGCATCGCGCTGGTGGCGCTCGGCCTCGTCCTCACGCCCGGCCCGAACATGATCTACCTGGTCTCGCGGTCGATCACGCAGGGCCGACGGGCCGGGCTGGTGTCGCTGGTGGGGGTGGCGATCGGGTTCGGGGTCTACCTCGCCGCCGCGACGGCCGGGGTGGCGTCGGTCTTCGCGACGGTTCCGGTGGCGTACGAGGTGCTCAAGGTCGCCGGTGCCGGGTACCTGCTGTTCCTGGCGTGGCAGGCGGTGCGGCCGGGCGGCACCGCCGTGTTCGCGCCGAAGGAGCTCCCCGTCGACACCCCGCGCCGGCTGCTGGTGATGGGCCTGGTCACGAACCTGCTCAACCCCAAGATCGCCGTGCTGTACGTGGCGCTGCTGCCCCAGTTCGTCGACCCCGCCCGCGGTTCCGTGGCGGCGCAGAGCCTGGTGCTGGGGTCGATCCAGATCGCGGTCGCGCTGACCGTCAACGCACTGATCGTGCTGAGCGCCGGCGCCCTGGCCGCGTTCCTGGGTGGACGCCCCGCCTGGCTCCGCACCCAGCGCTGGGTGATGGGCGGGGTCCTGGGCGCCCTGGCGGTGCGCCTGCTCGCGGACCGCACCCGGGCGGCGCCCTGATCCATGCCCGTTCGATCAGCGGCCGCGGATCGCGCGCCTCAGCTTCTCCAGCCTCTCGCGCAGCGTGCGTTCGCCGCCGTGGGGGGTGGGGCGGTAGTAGTCCTTGCCCACCAACGCATCCGGCGGGTACTGCTGCGTGACCACCCCGGCGGGGTCGCTGTGCGGGTAGCGGTAGCCCACCGCGTTGCCGAGCTTCTCCGCACCCGCGTAGTGGCCGTCGCGCAGGTGCGGGGGCACCGCCCCGGTCGCCCCGGCCCGGACGTCGGACATGGCCTCGTCGATCCCGACGATCACGGCGTTCGACTTCGGGGCCGTCGCGAGATGCAGCGTGGCCTGGGCCAGCGCGATCCGGCACTCCGGCAACCCGACGAGCTGCACGACCTGCGCGGCGGCCGTAGCGGCCTGCAGCGCGGTCGGGTCGGCCAGGCCGATGTCCTCGCTCGCGTGCACCATCAACCTCCGCGCGATGAACCGCGGGTCCTCCCCCGCCACGAGCATGCGGGCGAGGTAGTGCAGCGCGGCGTCGGGGTCGGAGCCGCGGATGGACTTGATGAACGCGCTGATGACGTCGTAGTGCTGGTCGCCCTGGCGGTCGTAGCGGACGGTGGCCTCGGTGACGGCCCGCTCGACCCCGACGACGTCGATCACGGTCTCGCCCGTGCCGACCACGCCGTCCGCGGCGGCCTCCAGGGCGGTCAGCGCCCGGCGCCCGTCCCCGCCGGCCAGCCGCACGATCGCGTCCTCGGCGTCCTGGTCCAGGGTGACCGTGCCGTTGAGGCCCCGCTGGTCGGTGACGGCCCGGCGCAGCAGTTCACGCACGTCGTCCTCGGTGAGCGACTGCAGCTGCAGCACCAGCGACCGCGACAGCAGCGGCGACACCACCGAGAACGACGGGTTCTCCGTGGTCGCGGCCACGAGCAGCACGAGCCGGTCCTCGACGGCGCCGAGCAGGGCGTCCTGCTGGGTCTTGGAGAAGCGGTGGACCTCGTCGATGAACAGGACGGTCTGCTGGTCGTGGTGGTCGCGGCGGCGACGCGCGTCGGTGATCACCTCGCGCAGCTCCTTCACCCCCGAGGACAGTGCCGACAGGGCGACGAAGTGCCGCGAGCCGACCTGCGACAGCAGCCGCGCGATCGTGGTCTTGCCGGTGCCGGGCGGGCCGTAGAGCAGCACGGACGCCGCCGCGCCGCCCTCCACGAGCCGGCGCAGCGGCGCGCCGGGGCGGAGCAGATGCTCCTGGCCGACCACCTCGTCGAGAGTCCGGGGGCGCATGCGGGCGGCCAGGGGCGCTGTGACTTTCCGCGCCTCCGGCGCCG
>ERZ778026.4531-NODE-4531-length-10784-cov-9.486252_pt1 | contig 10784 bp, 17 predicted proteins | sample MGYA00375756_ERZ778026 | MGnify/ENA primary metagenome ERZ778026 (study PRJEB29350, sample SAMN05389820) | bioreactor metagenome | isolation source: Ammonium sulfate bioreactor | place: South Africa: University of Cape Town | collected 2014-02-18 ... | reverse complement strand
CATGATCACGACCGCTACCACCACCATGACGCTCATGGTGGCGCTCATGATGCTCGTGGCGTCAGTGGCGTCGCAGGCGCCGGCGCTGCCGAGCGGGCTGGGCGCGTGCGATCCGCTGGTGCCGCAGTACTGCGCCTTCCCGTGGCCCAACAACTTCTTCGCCGTCAACGACGCATCGTACGTGCGCCCGCCGACCTCCACGCCCCATATGCCATATCCCACCGCTTGCGTGTTTCAACGTCGATCTATTGGCGGTGATGGTGGCGGCTGCGAGCTGACGTTGCGGGTTTGAATCGACGTGTGGGTGTGGGTGCGGTTGTGCGACTGCGACAGCACGGCGACGGGCGTGCGCCTGAACGTGAGCGTCACCGCCACGCCGTCCGACCACCTCGGTACGACGCCAGAGCCCACGTAGCAGAAGCGACCGAAGCAATGCACCGCGAGCAGCTAGTGGGCAGCCAGTGGCTGACGCACCGCCGACGGCATCGCAGGCGACTCGGTGAAGCCGACCGAGTGGAACCAGCTGGACGGCTTCTCGGCCCTGGCGCCGCTGATGGCGTACTTCCCCGACGTGTCGCTCGACAACGTGCCGGGACATCGCGTACGTCGAGTCGCACGCGCCCCAGCCTCCAATCTGCGTCGAGTCAGCCGCGATCGAGTGGTTCGCAGCTCGCTGGGCGGCTTCGCGTTACTGACGCCTCGCGGGCGGCGCCGCAGGACATCTCGTTGTCGCTCTCGAGCGCCTCGCCCACGGTGCTGATCGACGCCGCCACCAACAAGACGTGCGTCTCATGCACGCGGTTGGCCGTGCTCGAGTGACCTACTGACTGGCATGGTGCAGGCTGCCGCACTGGGCCGAGCTCGATTGGTCGAGCGATGGCCGCGGGGAGCAGGCCTTCTTGATCTGGCCGGCCTCGGTACGCTCGCCACGCCGCTGCTGCCGAGTGCGCTTGGCGCATCAAGACGAGTCACTGACTTTCGTCGTGTCTGCCGTGGCGTCTGTGCAGCGCTTGCAAAGTGGCGCGAGGTACATTGTCGCCATCCGTAACCTCGCGACCCAGAGCACCGGCGAGCCGCTGGCGCCGTCGCCTGCCTTCCAGGCCCTGCGAGACAGTACGCAGCAATCGAGCAATCTATCGATCGCATGGATGCTACGAAGAGATCCAGAGGACACTGACGGCACCACCGTGGTTGTTGAGCAGACACCAACTCGACCGATCCCAACGTGTACCTGCGACAGGCGTACTTTGAGGACATCTTTGCGCACATCCAGTCGGCCGGAATCCCGCGCTCCAACCTGCAGGTACGCGCCCGGGTGCACGCGCGCTTCTCTGCCAGCGGGGCGTTCGAGCCGCCATGTATTTCGATGCTGAAATGCGCCGCGTACGATCGATAGCTGGCGTGGGACTTTACTACCGGTTCGAGCCAGAGCGTCAACGGCAGGCTGTTGCACATGCGCGACGACGGCTTGCCTCGTCTGCCTGCGAGCGGACCGACCTACCGCATCACCAAGATCACCGACAACCCCTCCAACTGGACCGCTCGCTACATCCATGGAGAGATGACCGTGCCGTTGTATATGACCAGCCCTTTCCCCGTACGATACACAATCCTCGCTCGCCGTCGGTTTCATTCGCCTGCTCACTTCAGGGTTCAGGGTTCGCACTTGGTACTCGACAGCAATGGCCTGCCAGTGTTCCAGGGTTTCGCGAATGCCACCTTCTCGGTTCAAATTCCCAAGAGCCTCGTCGTGAACGGCACGGCGGGTCGAATTGTGCAGTACGGACACGGCCTGTTCGGCAACCAAGACGAGATCCAGACCTCGTACCTTCAGGTTCGTTCGTCGGGCTGTACTCACTTGCTCCTGGGTTCGGCGCCTCACCGCCACGACGTGATGGTGCGCGCAGGAGCTGGCGTACAATTTCGGCTACGTGCTGTGCGCCACCAACTGGTGGGGCCTCGATGAGTTCGATGTGCCGTCGTTGGTCTACATGGCCGTCTTCAACAACACTGACTTTTCGATAGTGCCCGACCGTTGCCAACAAGGCGTGCTCAACTTCATGGTGCTCACGCGCTTGATGACTGGTGGAGCTTTCGCTAATGACCCGGCTGTCATCTTCAATGGCAAGTCGGTCATCAACACGACTCTGGTCTCGTATAGTACGTACTATCTATCATACATTACTAGACACTGCACTTCACTCATCTCTCTCTCTCTCTCTCTCTCTCCATGTGACACAGACGGCAACAGCCAAGGTGGAATCATGGGTGGCACATTCATGTCGACCACGCCAGATATTCTATCGGGCGTGCTCGGCGTGCCGGGAGCTCCGTTCTCGCTTCTGTTGCCTCGCAGCCAGGACTTTGCCGACTTTTACGACATCTTCAAGATCAAATACGGCAACCAACTCGATCGCATCTTCTTGTTGACCTTCTTCCAGCAACTTTGGGACCGGTACGCGTGAGCGTTGCTACACCCTCCTTTCGTGTTGTCTCGTTTCCTAATCGTCGGCGACAACGTAGCTCGGATCCCGGAGGCTACATCAACGCCCTCACCAACAATCCGCTCCCCAATACGCCGAGCCACCGCGTGATCGTGCAATACAATCTCGGCGACGCGCAAGTGAGCTGGCTCGGTGCCGAGACCATGGGCCGTACGATTGGTGCCTCGATGTTCCCGAGCAACGTGCGCGAGGATAACGAGGAGTTGTTTGGCTTCCCGGTCGGCAACGGTCCCTTCACCTCGGGCAGCGTCATCCAAGGCTGGACCTATGACGTGCCCACCGTGCCGCAGACCAACATTCCGCCTCCATCGCAGTATGATACTCACGAGTGTGTTCGCCGTGATCCTCGTGCTCAACAGCAGATGGGTACGTTGGCCTGATATTCCCGTTCCTTCCATACGCCTTCGAGCCGCACATTTCGATGCTAATCTCTCTCTCTCTCTCTCTCTCTCTCTCTCTCTCTCTAGATACGTTCTTCAGGACGGGACAGATTGTCAACAACTGCGACCCGAAGCAAGGTTGCACGCCGATTCAACCACCGATTCAGCTCGACAAGTGCCCGGCTCCGGACTTCTTCCTTGCACAGAGAAAGAAGGTCAACAACGAGGTGCACTCGCAGCTTGGTAAGTGGTTGGCTCGCTCGCAGCCGCTCTAAGCACCCGCAATAATACTGCACCCAACCGGGTGTGAGATTGCACTCGATAGCTAGCTTGTTGGTCTCTCGAATACACGCCTTGGAATACACTCTACGTATGATCTCGAACAAAATTGCGCTATGTACAACAACAATAACCGCAAGCGCCGCCAGACGACGGCACGCCCAACTTCCTCACTCTGGCAACGTCTGCCAGCTCTGGTTTGCTTGATGCGGCGCCAGGTTGTGTGTGACCCACAGTTGAAGCGACACCGACAACCAGATGCTGCACTGGAATGCCACGTTCATGATGGCGGCAGCTCGCGTTCGCTCATTCAACGGTACGGCTGCGGCAGAGTACTGTTCAGGCGCAGATTGTTAGGGCCTGGAGTGAGATGCTGGAGTGGCCTTGCCACCCAAGCGCATACCTGATAGGCGATGGTATTAATGTAGCCTGAGAGCAAACTCGCAACGGCGGTATAGCCAGCAATCATCCAGTCCGAATAGAAGGAGCTAGCAAACGTATATGTGATGAAGAACAGTAAGCCTGCGAATCGGAATAGCCCCGCCGAGACAAGTGCCTAGACACGAGAGTGAGAGAGTAAGAATGGCGAAACCGAAGACGATAGCGTGGTACGAGTGAGGGAGAGAGAGCGCGTGTACCAAGGGCTCGAACGCCAGTTGGATGCGGAACAAGGTCAGCACGCGACCGAGGAGATCGCACATGGTCTTAAGGTCCATCAGCAGCGCGGCCAGATAGGGCCAGTCGGTCTCGGAAGGCACGTATGGATACAGCGAAACCTGTCATGCCACAGGAGCGCCTCAGCGCCACTGTGCCACCTTGAATTCTCGAGGACACTCTCATACCTCGGAGACGCTGGCGATGATCGAGAGGCTGAGCACGAACAGAGCCGGCCACACGGCGCCCAGGGTGCTTGAGTATGACCACTCCACTGGCATAGTGGCCGCATCGCTTGGGCCCGGTTGTGTGGTGGCCGACTTGTCAGTGCGGCCGTCATCGACGAGAGCCACGGTGGCGGTTGTGGTGCCTTGGCGCCTCCTAGTAATTGAACGATCGATCGCGCGAGTGCACATGGCACACGAGAGTGCACGCGCGTTAGCATGCATCACTCAATCGCTCAATCGATCGTCACTGCCGGCTCATGGGAGAGTGAGAGTGTTGCCAGCCGCACCGTTGATCGCGCAGCTCGCACGCCTTCGTGACCAGGTCCGTACGGAACAGCTGCACCAGTGCCACGACGGCCATGCAGCACAGGCCGCTCACTGTGACGAAGAATGCCAACGGCGATTGCAGCTGCAGCAACGAGCGGGGGAGCGAGTAGCCGGTCACGAACTGCAACATGAGCAGCACGAAGATCGGGCAGAAGAGCCCGATCGAGAAGGCTGACTATCGCGTTCGCATGCGAGCGAGAGCGCAGGTCAGGCTCTGCGCGATCGATCGGTGTCGGCACCACACATTCACACACGCACACGCACGTTGTACTGACGAGGAAGCAGCGACACCAGCTGCCAGAGTGCACCGTAGCCCAGGCTGCCAAAGAGGCCGATGAAGAACGAGATGCTGCACCGAGATATCCACGTGGATGTCAGACGTCGTGGTGCCGCGACAGTGGAGCTGATGCGTAACGCGCTCTCGTACATGAGCAACCACGAGCGAGTGACCAGCACCATGACGTTGAGCGCCAATGCCATTACAGTGCACGCTCCGCCAGCAATTGCCAACGCCCCCGAATACCTGGCCATGCAGGACCGGTCATGGTCAGGGGCAGGGTCAGCGGGGCGGACGCGGGGCTCGACGGCGCGTACAAGAAGAGCGAGCGCGAGGGCGCGATCATGTCGAGATACGGATCTCCCAGCTGCTGAGCCAAGAAGATCGGCAGCGCAGGCAGGTAGTACGCTGTGTGTGGTGCACGAGCGCCGAGCGCGGCGTCAGACCGACGCGCTCGCGTGGCGGTGCGCGGCCTCACGCACCGATGCCGACCGCCACCAGGATGTCGGCGCCGAACAAGGCTTTGTACTTGGCCACGCTCACTAGAAGCGTGTTGTACGGCAGCATCAGCCCAATCTGCATCGGTCACGCAATCAACGCAATGTCAAGCGTCGCTCGTCGATCCACGGACACACGCGCTCACATTGAGGCGCCGTACGGCAGCCAGCAGCAGCAGCGGCAGCGGCGAGCGTGGCAGCGAGCGGCACCATGCCAGCCGTGCCGCCCTCCTACTCATGCCTCCATCGTCGGGAACCTGCACCACGACGACTGACATGAGAGCGAGCCTGGTGCGCACGCTCCCAGCAGCGAAGAGAAGAAGAGCGACGACGGCCGATGGCCGATGGCAGCTTCTGTTCCTGTTGCTCGCTGCCGCGTGACACGTGCGCCACCTGCGGATCGATGCACGGCTGCGAGCGACTGTTCTGCAGCTGGTGCTTCGCAGAGACCGATCATGCGTCGGTGTCGCGAGGGTGGCTGTCGCGCGACGTGCGTCGCTGCAGCGGCTGCGCCAACGAGACCGTGCGCTGCGTGGCGTGCCCGCGCGGCGCCGCGAGGAGCTACCCCGACGCCGCCGACTCGCGCTGCTACCTGTGCCTGCACCTCGTGCGCCGCGTGCCTGCGCCGCGATCCCGCCCGCTACTCATTAACCACGATGCCACCGACAGCGACGGCGACGTGGCTGGCACCGACGAGGCGCCGCAGCGACGGCCTCTCGTGGCGGTGCGCGCGGCAGGAGACGCGGCCGTGCTGCTGGAGCCCAGCAGCGAGGTCGAGCTCAGGCGCTGGTGCTCGTGGTGCCTGGCTCTCACGGCTCACGCGTTATATCGACACCGCACGCTGTTCCGATCGCTCTACGTCGTACGCTGAGGCGTTGCGTTGCGTTGCGTTGCGTTGCGCTGCATTGCATTGCAGCGGGAGCATCACAGTGAGTCGTCTCTGACGAGCGAATGTCGCTGCTGCCATGGCGGTGCTACGGTCGCGTGCGGTGCAGTGTGGAGGATGCGGCCGTCAATCGATCCCGTGCACGTCGTGTGGCGAGGCCATGGCGCGGTCGCAGCTCTCGAACGAGGAGCGAGTACGTTGGTCGAGCGCATCGCGCGAGCGCACCGACGTCGCTCACACGCACTCGCGCCTTCGAGCCGAGCAGAAATGCGTCAAGTGTGCCGGCATGGTGAAGGACTGGCAGGCGGCCGATACCGAGAGCCCGGCTCTGCTGACCGAGCCGGTAGTGCGGTGGTGCTCGTGGTGCATCGAGCGCTGCGAGCACAAGCTGCAGGGCACCGGCACCATCAGCCGCAATGTTCGTGGGCGCACATGTGCACGGCGCGACAGGCTCGCTGTACGCTCGTGCTCACGCATCTCCATACCTCCACTCGCCAGGTGTACTCTTGCTCCGCATGTCACAATCGCACGCTCAAGTGCCAGTGGATCACGTGCAAGGACGGCATGGCCCGAGGAGGCATCGGGTATGCAATCTCTACCTCGAGTTGGCACCCGAGAGCGTACTCTGGTGGTTCTGACGCTGACGAGGGCGATCGCAGCTGGGACGACTCTCTCTGCGCCAGCTGCAGCGGCGAGACCAAGAAGCTCACCGGCGTCAAAGGCTGGGAAGGCATCAAAGAGCGTCGCGATACAGTGCTCTCGCAGCATCGCGACCTCGAACGCACACTCGCCGAGCTGGTACGTCTCTCTCTCTCTCTCTCTCTCTCTCTCTCTCTCTCGTTCGTTGACTCGTATACTGAACTTCGTTCCAATATGGACCCTATCGAGAAGCATCGGCAATCTCAGTATCGAGATAACGCCATCGAACAAGGTGTCATTCGGCCGTTCCTGCTGCTGGTCTCGATGCATCCGTTGTTTCGCAACCAAATCGCTGGGCAGCTCGGTTGGTCGCTCTTCACACAGCGTATGCAGGCGTGGCAGAGAGCTGTAGCCGTAAGGGATAGCTTGAGCTGAAGCTGACCCACTTGGGGTGGGCAGCCTGTTTCGGTGATCCGCATGCCGAGGCATGGTCCATCATCAACTCGCCGTTTATGGGCTTGCAGGCACGAGCGAACAAGAGCTACGAGACACTCAACCCCCTGGCGCACAACTGTAACTGGTTCGACATTCTGCGCCGGGTGTTGGAGGCCTCATTTCGATTCACGGCTGCGCCGAAGCTGTCGTATCGCGAGAGTCAAGAAGCTTGCACACGCCCGAGGAACGCCATCATCGACCAAATCGAGCAGGAGTTCATGGAGCGTTTGGCCGAGATGTACCACGCGGTACAAACGCAACGAGCAAGCGTAGCATCACGCTCGGCACCTCGGCTCTCGGCCTCGATCTCTACCTCTACTGTTGCAACCTCCTCAGCGGCACGCCGTCTGGACGACGACGAGAAGGGCCGTGAAGAGCCCAACGATGAGCCGCTATTCGATGCACTCGGTAACTATGTTTCGACTCCTGAGATGCTATTGGCACTCTCGACAGACTCGATCGAGTTCGACCGATCGAGCGAACAGTGCGGCACAGCGCCACTCGCAGGCCTCGAAGGAGAAGAGGGCCCAAGTGCACCAACCACAGCGTCGACCACAGTGTCCAACGAAGGAACACAGCCGTTCAAGCCTCCTCCACCCACGCACACAATCGAACAAGAACGGCAGATGCTTCGCGCTGCCAAGATCGAGGAATTGCTGCGCACCAACGGAGGCATCGAGCGCCAGGCGGTACTCGAGTACGGAGTCGAAGTTGTGCTGCAGATGTCAAACATCAACGTCCTCACGGTGTCGATCGCGGCGCTTCAAGTCGGTGCCACGCTCGTACCATCGACAGCGGGTGTACTGCTGCCGCTGGTAGCCAGCCTCTCGATGTTGACCGTGCCCGTGTTGTTGCTGGGACTTGTGGGCCTTGCTACCACCGGAATCTCACTCACCTTTGGCTCATCGGAAGGTATGTGCGTGCGCACGCACAATCCAGAGCAACGGCGTGCTTACCAATCGCTGTGTATCCGTTTGTTGGGTTTGCAGGTCGCTTGCTATGGCCGTGTGTGATGCTCATCAACCAGAGGCTCCTGCTTGCTGCCGAAGGTATTTGTTTGGATGACTTGTACTAAGAGCGGAGGAGGAGGAGGAGAGATACCATAATTATTACATTGTGGTGGTTGAGTGAATAATGAATCCGCTGCTGTCGATCGACCGAGCGAGCGAGCGAGCGATAGATAGATAAATCATTGAAATCAAGACGAAATGCGAGCGAGAGACTCACATGGTAGCGCGAAGCTGGGAGCGCTGGGCAGGCTCTTGGCCGGCCTCTGCTCCTTCCTCCTCATCACGCAGCGAAAAGAGCGGCAACAAGTGCGGATTGCTGCTCTTGATGGCTGGCGAATGATCATAGCAGTTGAGATGAAGATACAAGGAGGAGATCGTTGTGCGATAGCGGTTCTCGAGTTGATCACGCCGCAGTAACAACGACGGGGTCGTGCCACCATTGTGTCTGGTGAAGGCCTCAGTATCGAGATGCACCGCTCCAATGCGCTCGTGCTCGGGTAGCTACGCAACCAACCACGTTGGTTGGTACCACGCTGCACCACGCAATATCGAGCTCGCAACTGTTTCCTTCGGAATGCACAACGTACCTCGGCATAGGAAGCAACGGCATCAAGGTCGTCGAGTACAGCATCAATTACACTCATGTTGTTGCAAAGAGATTTGATGTCGTAGTCGTGCTGTTGCGTGATCGAGGTCAAGAGATGGATGAATGAATGAGTGGATGGATGGACGAGTGGATGGAGTTTAGATGGTGTTGGCAACGTGTGAGAGTATCGTACCTCGACGTGATTGGCTTTGGCCCACCAAAATACTACCTCTCGATCGACCACCACGATGGCGACAAGTGGTTGGCCTGGTTGGCACGTGACAAAGATCTGCTGCACGAACACCGACTCGAGGTAGATGTGCTCGAGGAATCGAGCAAACACCAAATGATCGCCGCTCGTCCGTAGAAGCTCCGACTTGTGCCCATACACACTCAAGCAACCGTCGGAATTCCAACGCCCGACCTCGCCAGTTGCAAACCATCCATCAGACAGTTGCTTTGACAGTCGCCTATTCACAAACACAAACAAACAAATACATTCATGTTGTAGGTTAGTGGCTGCTGTGCTCCTCCACTAGTACACCACAAATACTACTATCAACCAATCAATCGTACATTTGAGCCACTGGATCGCTATCATAATAGCCCAAGCGAACGTTAGGCCCACGGACGTAAATCTCTCCGTACTCGGGTGTCGTAGCAGACGAGAATCCCAGGCGCGGCAGATCGACAAGTTTGATTTCTGATAGCAAGTCAATCAGTAAGAAGATACTTGCGCAAGCGTATTTTTGTGAGAGAAGGCGCGCACAACGGTACCATTCAATGGAACAGGTAGACCGGCATTGCTTGCGTCTCCACTACAACAGACACCAGTCTCGACTCGAACATACATTTGCACGATAGTACAGCAGAAACAACTGCGCAGCCAACACAGGATCGTCAGGATCACCGCTATCACTTTTTCGCACGAGAGCTGTACTCACTCACACACACACACACGCGCGCACACACACACACACACACACACACACTCTCTCTCTCTCTCTCTCTCTCTCTCAGTAGATCGTACATTTGAACAAATTCACGATGGACTTCTGGCAGTAGGCCATCGCTACTGACGATGATGGTATGAACACGGCCGCCGAGCTGGCGCTTGAATCGTGCAAAGAGTACGAGATCCAGGAACGGCGTCTTGCGCCCGATGGCAGCGGCGCGCTTCTTGATGGCGTAGCCCTCGTTGAAGTACCACCGAACGAACCAACCGAACGGCGAGATCATCATGAACTTTTTGTAGAGGCGGCTAAAGAGTGACGGAATACCAAGCAGCACGGTCGGGCGCAACTCGCGCATATCCTCAAAGATCTTGTGGCGATCCTTCTGGCAGAAGCCGATCGAGCCGCCTTTGGTGAGGATCAAGAGTACCATCGATCGCTCGAGCACATAGCCCAGCGGAAAGTACGAATAGTGCACGTCGTCCGGGCCGAGCACCAGTTTGGTGTGACCTTGGTACTCGAGTGACCATGCGGTGGCCATGAGGTTCTGGTGCGATAGACTGATGCCGACCACATTGCTGTAGTTCGTGATCTCGTACGCGATCATGGCGGTGTCGTGCGGTTGAGGCGACATTGGCTCTTGTGGTCGTTCTTCGCCCTGAACATTGACATAATGGCAGCGGCAGTGAGCGAGACACAATACGCAAACCATATGGCGCCGGCAGCAGCAACAGCAACAGCAGGAGGCCAGCTATCGATAACATACATCCTTCTCGATGAACTCGAAGGGAATGATTGAGATGCGTGAACCGACGGATTCCTTCCGTTTGAACTCGGCATACTCGATGCGATCCATTTGAATAATGTGAGTGAGAGCCGGACACTCGCTCGACAGTTCCAGTATCTAGAAAAGCAGGCAGGTAAGCAGGTAGACAGAAGCGAGACAGTAAGAGTGAGTGAGTGAGTGAGTGAGTGAGAGTGCACGCTCGGGAATGGGTGTCGATTAGATGAATTCGACGTACTCGCAAGGTTTTTGAACGAGAGCAGCAGATTGCTTTGATATTGGCGTG
>ERZ778026.4529-NODE-4529-length-10787-cov-11.155423_pt1 | contig 10787 bp, 16 predicted proteins | sample MGYA00375756_ERZ778026 | MGnify/ENA primary metagenome ERZ778026 (study PRJEB29350, sample SAMN05389820) | bioreactor metagenome | isolation source: Ammonium sulfate bioreactor | place: South Africa: University of Cape Town | collected 2014-02-18 ... | reverse complement strand
CCCTATCGTCTGTCTTGTAGGAGGTGGGAGTCGATCCACGAGCCATCTTTTCGAATGCCGAAGACCTGCTCTCGGTCCATCGATTCGTCTTGAATCAATTCGAGGTCGCTTCTCAAAACTGGCCAATCATCTCGGGTCTTGGCATCTTATTTATGAAGCTCACACCTCGATTCAATGTATGTTGCATGCCGAGACCATCTCTTCAACTTGCTTACTACCTGACTAACGCTCTCTCTATCTCTCGCTCTCTCTCCCTCTCTCCCTCAAATAACGAATACGAACCTTTGTAGGTCTATGGACAATATGTGAATAACTTTAAGATTGCTATGGATACGTTGGTTGCATGTGAATCATGTGCACAGTACGTCTGATGCACACGATTCGATTGGGTGCTCGCTTGCTCCGTGTCTCTCTCTCTCCCCTCTAATCACATTGCGCAATACGCGCTACGCGGTACATAGGTTTCGAGAGTTTCTAGAGTGTCAGCAACGTCAAGATCTCGATCTACAGATGCGCTTGACGCTGCCGTTGAACCACATTGCCATGTACGAGCGACTGTTGCGACGCATCACCGAGCACACGAGCCACGAGGACCCCGATCTGCAGTGCCTGATGGGCGCGCTGACCATCATGGAGGAGACGGCCAACTTCATTCGCAACTCGTTGGCGCAAGCCGACAACCGTGCGAGCTTGATGCGCATCCAGCGAAGCCTCTACGTTCCGCCGGGCGTTCGCATGCAGAACCTCCTCTCGACCACGCATCGCAACTTTGTGAAAGAGTTGCACCTCGAGTTCCAGCGCCCGCCCGGCTCGTCTGCTGCCGCTCCGCCGGCCGCCAGCTCCTCGACGCCGCGCAGCTCGGGCTCGGCCTCACCCCTGGCCTCGGGCCATGTATTTCTATTCTCCGACATTGTGGTGCTCACTCGCTCGTTGGCACACGCCGCAACTACCAAGGCGACGCCCGCCACACAAGCCAACATCTCGGCCGCCCTGTATCAGGTCGAGTGGCAGTACTCGCTCGATCGTACGATCATCGCCGAGGTGTCGTCGACCTCGTTCTCGATCGCAGAGACTTCAGAAAGCGGCTCCGAGGTCCCCGAGAGCACCTACCATCTCGTCTTTGCTCAAGCACCAAAGGCGCACGAATGGTACTCGACACTCCGCGAATCAATTGAGCATAATCAACCCAATCGAGGTATACTCACTCGCTCGCTCGCACCACACCTGCTGTCTACGAGGTCTGATTGGAAACTGACGGTGATCTTGTGGTTGCATCGGCTGTATCTACAGTGTTTGGAGTTGATTTGAAGCCTCTGATCCAGCGAGAGAGCCAACTTGATCATTCTGGCATTCCCATGGTGTTACGGACCTTGATTGAGTATCTCGAGTTTGATAGTGCGTTGCTGCTCGTCATAAGGCCTGCAACTCACGATATCCCACTCACGATATCTCTGCTACCGATGCTGGTGCCTTGTTGTGCGACAGACGGTCTCGACACGGTTGGCTTGTTCCGCATTCCTGGCACTGCATCGACCATGACGAAGCTGCGATCGGAATTCAACCAACAAGGCGGCGATGGCGTCAATCTCAAGCTCAAGCAAGCCAAGGTGCACGACATTGCCGGCTTGCTCAAGATGTTCTTCCGCGACCTACCAGAGTGTCTGTGCACCTACGACCTCGTCGATGCCTTCATCGCCACGCAAAGTACGAATTGGCAATCTTTTCGCCCTCTCCACCCCCAAGTGTCCTGCCTGACCCGCATATGCTGGTGGATCGCTTCGCTCGCATTGGTGCAGCCCAATTCACACGAGAGCAAGAGGCTGAGATGGTGGCCGACCTCAAGCGACTGATCCAGAAGCTGCCGTACGAGAATCGACATGTAATGCACTTCTTGATTCAGTTCCTGCACCGAGTCATACAGCATCGAGACCAAAACAAGATGGATAGCTCGAACCTTGCCGTATGCTTCGGACCCAACATCATTCGGCCACGCGAACAAACCATCGAGTACACGCTCAACATTCCAAAGGCCAACAGCGCCTTCCAGTGTATGGTCGACCATGCCGATGAACTCTTTACCTCCTAGGTTGCGAAATCTATAGCTTATATCTTATATCTATCTATCTATCCATTATCTATCCATCCATCCATCATCATCATCATACTTGTCTTCTCTCAGCACTTGTACTCTAGATCGATCCTCCTTCTCGTCTGCCTCACCATTCATACGCACACACACTCACACTCATACCACGCACACCCCTCACGTGAACTTCCTTACCCTCGGTCCTTCGTCGTTTGCTTGCTTGTTGTTGTTGTCGTCACTAAATCGCAGCAGCACCCGTTCGCTCGAATCAATGCCGCTGCGGCAGTTGCTTGCTTTCCGATCGCTGCGCGCACGCCGTCGCCATCGCAATGGACTCACGAGAGCATTCGCTCAAGCCGCCCACGTCTCCTGCTGCAGCAGATCATCACCACGATCATGACCACGATCACCAGCGTGACTCACTCACCACGAGCGAGCTAGCGGTGGATGACATCGACGCCGAGCACAGGCATCTCTCCAAGATCGTGTGCTCCTATCGGCAGTACATCTCGTTCGCTGTGCTGTGGTTGCAACGTCGCATCGAATCATGGGCCACGTATGCGCCACTACTTCGATGCCACTGACTCGTCAGTCACGCCTGCGATGCTGATGCTGATGCTGACGCACTGGGAATGGATTGCCAGCATACCGGCCTCGCACAAGGCTCGAGTGGGCGATATGGATCGAGTGTTCGCAGCGACGCGCGATGCCGTCGTAGCCAACCAGCAGTTCATCAACGCCCTGCTGGCGACGGTCGAAGGCGCCGTGCGTATCGGAGCGCCGACCAAGCAGCCCACGCACCACACTGCACTCGAACTTATCGGTGCCGCTCTGCCAGGACTTTGAGGAGATGGACGCACTCGCAGGCGCCGAGGTCACGGCCACCGAGTACGACAAGGTCAAGAGCACGCTGCGACAGTTCGTTCGCGACTGGACCGCCGAGGTGCTCGATCTCTCGTACTCTGTCGCTGCCCGTTCGACGCCGTATCTGATAGTCAGTCGCAACGATCGAGCAGGGAGCCAAGGAGCGAGAGGGCTGCTACGCACCGCTGCTCGCCGAGCTGCAACGAGTGTGTCCGCTGCAGCCGTACGTCGTGTGCCGACACTTGGCGCTGCTCATTCCGTTGTTGTTGATTGGTCGATGGATGATGGATGGATGGATCGTGGGATAGAGGCCGCGAGATCAAGGTTCTGTGCCCTGGCGCTGGACTCGGACGCTTGATGTGGGAGATTGCGCGACTCGGTATACAGCGACAACCACGCTCTCTGCTCGATGGGCACGAGGTACTCACTGTTCTTGATGGGCTGCCTCGCGTCCACAGGCTACACGTGCCAAGGCAACGAGTTCTCGTACTTTATGCTGCTCGCTGGCAACTTTGCATTGAACCAGTACGTGCCGGTGGCTGGCGCGTGCTCGAACATTGCTCACGTGACGCGAGCGTGTCTCTGCACGGCGCGCGCTGTGGACAGCTTGACCGAGCTCAACCAGTACACGTTCTATCCGGCCGTCACGACCTCCTCGAACGTCGTCAACACCTTGGACCAGCTCAAGTACGAGAGTGCCTTTCGTGGCGTGCGTGCCACGATCTGCGAGCTCGAGCTGACCTATCCGTCCGTCCATATCACAGAGCGTACAAGATACCGGACGTGCTGCCGCGCGACCTCCCGAGCACCGCCGGATTCTCCATGTGTGCCGGCGACTTTGTCGAGATCTATCGGCATCAGCCAGCCGAGTGGGACTGTATCGTGACGTGCTTCTTCATCGACACGGCGCACAACGTCATCGACTACATTGAGATCATCGAGGGCGCTCTCAAGCCTGGCGGAGTGTGGATCAATCTCGGTACCGTTGCCAGGCGAGCGAGCGATCGAGCGAGCGACCGACCTAACGCAGCGTGCAACAGGGCCGCTGCTGTACCATTGGGCTGATACGTCAGGCGAGCTATCGATCGAACTCAGCTACCAACAACTACGACGAGTCGTCGCATCGTACGGCTTTCGAATCGAGGTACGTCGTGGCAGCAGCGAGTCTGCTTGCTGCGCGAGTAGCTGACGTGCGGCTCGTGCTCGCGTGCGCAGAAGGAGCGCACGATCCAATCGACCTACGCCGAGATTCCGACCTCGATGATGCATCTGGTGTACAAGAGCATCTTGTTCGTGGCCCATAAGCCTCGAACTGCGGCTGCCAGTGGTGGCAGCCGTGGCGGCAGGTCATGACAGATGAGGATGCCGATGATGATTGTGAGGCCCAGCTCGCGCGTGCCTGCCGATGAGCGAGTGGAATGGGTTGCTGCTGCTGTTGTACGGTGCACTATCGAAGGCGCGACCTCGTGACGGGCAGAAGGCTCTCGCAGGTTTATGTACACTACCGAGGTTGTTGTAGGATGGCGCGGTTGGGCGCGAGGGGCCGATCTGTGCGTGGCGGCGGCATTGATGGCGCTCGTGGCTGCACGCGACGGCCACCACGTCGAGAGACAGCGCCATCTCTCTCGCATGTCGCGAATGCCGAGTGCGGCTACTTGGGCTCGGCGGGGTGCTTCCAGGCCGGCAGGGCGGTCTTGTCCTGGAAGGCGACGCGGGCCTCGCGCTCCTTCTTGTAGACGTTGAAGTCCTGGCGCCGCTCCTCCCACTTGGCGCGGTTGCTCATCGGTATCACGGTGACCGACAGCGCCGCCAGGCCCGTGATGGCGCCGATGGCGAGGACGACGTGGGTGCCTTTGGCCATGTACACGAAGTGGATGGAGGGAGGCGGCAGCAATGCAACAGCAGCAGCAGCGAGGCGGCGACGATGCAACAGCGACGGCGACGCGAGGCCGCGGCGCCTTGTGTATTGACAAGCGCGGCGCCGAACCGCGGCTCGCTACTGCATGTGCGTGCGTGCGTGCGTGCTTGTGTGTGTGTCTCGTGTGGATGCGCTATCATACGAGAGAGTGCGTGTATGTGTGGTGGGTGAGAGCTGTTCCAGCGGCGTCAATGGCGGCGCTGGCGCTTGTGCTCGTGGGCGTCGTCGGTGTCGTTGGCGTCAGCATCCGAGCCCTCGCGAGCACCGGCAGACTCGACGGCCGCCGTGGTGTCACCTGCGCCATCAGCAACAGCATCGCCATCTCCAGACGCAGCACGGGTCGAGGCGCGGGAGTCGAGGCCTTCATCGGCGCCCTGCTCGTCGTCGTCGTCGTCTTCGTACTCGCTGTCGCTGTCGCTGTGGGCCTTCTCGCGCTTTCGTTTGGTCGGCCTGCGCTTGGGCGTGCCTGCCGCGGCATCGCTGGCAGTGCTGCTACTGCTGCTGGTGGTAGCAGTGGTAGTGGCCGAGGACGCCGATGCACCGGCTTGACGTAGGACCGAGCAGGCGACGATGGTGATGCGGCGCAGCGGGCGCCCGGACGGCGAGCCGGCCTTCTCGATCATGTCCAGCACGTCGAAGCCGTCGAGCACGCGGCCGAACACCACGTGCTTGCCGTCGAGCCACGGCGCGGCGTCGAACGTGATGAAGAACTGGCTGTTGTTGGTGTTGGGCCCGCTGTTGGCGAGCGCCACGAGGCCGCGGCGGTCGAGCGGCACCGAGAGGTCCTCGTCGTCGAACGAGCGCCCGTAGATCGACTCACCGCCGGTGCCATCCTCGTGCGTGATGTCGCCCGCCTGCGCCATGAAGCCCGGCACGATGCGGTGGAACGGATTGTTGATGAGCGACAGCGGCAGGCCGCTGTAGCCGACGCCGTGCGAGCCGTCGACCAGCGCCACCATGTTGGCGACGGCGCGCGGCGCCACGTCCGAGTACAGCTCGAGCTCCAGCGCCCCGAGCGGCTCGGGCCGCGTGTGCAGGTAGTGTGTCTTGAGCGGCGCGTGCCCGATCTCGAGACGTACACGCGGCCGCGCAGCGATGGCGGCCGCGCGCGCCGCAGCGGCGTCGGCCTCGGCTTGGCGGCGCGCGACAGCCTCGGCCTCGAGCGCCGCGGCCTCGAGCTGCCGCCGCTGCTCGTCGTCGCGCTGCAGCTGCTCGAAGGCGCGCGTCGCCGCCTCGCTCTCGATCACCGCGTCGCTATCGAGCTCCTGCTGCCATGCCTTGCGGGGCTTGCTGCCGCCGCCGGTTGCCGTCGATAGCCCGCGAGGTCGCATGGTCGCAGGAGGCGTGGTGGGGGCGCGGGCAGCGAGCGACTGAGCGACATTCGCTCGTTCGCTCACTGCTGCTACGCCGCTGCTGCCGCTGCTCGGTGCTCGCGATGGCTGACGACCCGCGCCTCGGAACGATCGTGCAGCCAGGCCTCGATGGCTCGGTGGTGCTGGTAGGGTTCGGGCACGACGAGGGCGTGCGGCGCAACGGCGGCCGCGTCGGTGCCGCGCGAGGGCCCGAGGCCGTGCGCCCGTACGTCGCGGCGCCTCGGCTCGCTCGGCTGCTGCGACGCGCATCTCTCGAACACCAACCGACCAGCAACCGGCGGCTTCTGCTGCCTCGCTGGCTGGGCGTGCGACAGGTTCATTGCCAAGATGGGCACCGTGGTCAACGTCGAGTTCGGGGTCGACCTCGCGCGGTGCGTCGCGGCCTCGCTGCGGCACGCGGCCGCCGTGCTGACCCGTGCGGCCTTGCGCTGACCCAGTGACATGACCATCTCGGACGCTGGCAACGTGGGCCCCGATGCAGAGTCGCTCGAGGCCGCTCACGAGCAGCTGACACTGGTCGTTGGCTCGATCATTGAGCGAGGTACCGCCGCTGCTGGGCCGCATGCACAGGTCGAGCGCTGAGCTCTGACACCGAGGCCTCTCTCGCACACGCCCAGGCGGCATTCCATTCGTGATCGGCGGCGGCAACGACCAGAGCTACCCCAACGCCAAGGCCTTGTTGAACCAGCCGAGGTGCGCACTCGCCAGCGGGACCCATCGTGCATCGAGCGCAGGCGACATCTGACCGCGAGCACGCTGCGTGCGGTCGCCCTCGGCAGAGCTCGCCGCATTGCGGTCGTGAACATTGACGCACACCTGGACGTGCGGCCGCTGAAGGAGGGCCGCGTGCATTCGGGCTCGCCGTTCCGCTTGCTGCTCGAGGACCGTACGTGAGCGTGCCGCTGCGCCGAGTGCCTCGTGCCTCGTGCCTCGCGCTCTCGTTGCACCATGGTGAGAGAGGACTGAGGGCGCCGCGGCCGTGCGCGCGTGTGCAGCCGAGTTCGTGGCACGATCGGGCGCGTTCGTCGAGTTCGCGGCACAGGGTGCGCAGTGCAGCGCCGCCCATGCTCGCTACGTGACCGACACCGCCGCGCAGCGCATCATGTGGCTCAGCCAACTGCGCAGCACCAATGGCGGCAATGCCGCCGTGGCCTTCGAGGCGCTGCTGGACTCGTGGGCCGCCGAGGATCGCGACATCTTTGTATCGTTCGACCTCGATGCCGTCTCTGGCGCCGATGCTCCGGTACGTTCTCCCTCTCGCGTGGACGCCGAAATTCGCGGCCTCACTCTCGCCATGTGTGTGGCAGGGCGTGAGCGCCGTCGGAACGATCGGTCTCTCGGCCCAGGAGGCGCTCGACATATGCATGATCGCGGGCCGTAACCGCAACGTATGTGCCGCTCGAGCTCCGCCTTGCACAGTTCTTCTGATGATCGTGTCTGCGTGTGCTGGCGCTGGCGTTGGCGCTGTAGGTGGTGCTGATGGACCTGTCAGAGTACAATCCCGAGGTCGAGCTCTGGCGCACCGGGCGGCTCGTGACCAACATGTTCTACTTCTTCTGCCTGGGCTTCGCCAAGCGTCAGCGACAGTCGGCGGCTCCCGACGCCTGACGAGGCTGATGGAGTACATACATACATACACACAGACACAAACACAACATGGACATGGACACGGACATTGCGGCCGTCACAGGCTACTGGAGGTAGATGATCTTACTGTAGGTGTAGGCGGCATGCAAGCAAGCTCGGTCAAAGATCAGCCGGTACGGCCACGAGAGGCCTGCGATCGAGCACAGCAAGTACAGGCCGCCGTTCATCCACCACGGCTGGCTGTCAGGGCTCAGGAGTCCCAGCAGCTTGTCCTCGAAGCCGTCGACTCCTGCCGTCATGCCCGAGTCGTAGTGCGTGTCTCGGTTGCGGTACCTGCCGTCGAACATGATGCGTGACATGCGAATGTGCTCGGCCGTGGCGTCGTCTCCCGACGCCCATGCCAGCGAGAGATCGAGCTTCACTACCGAGGTCGAGCACGAGACAGGCGGCGAGCGATCCTCGCACCGGCCATACGGAATGCTCTCGGAGGTCGCGAACGTCGTGACCTTGACGGTGTAGGTCTCGGTTCGATACCTAGTGGTCGTACGTCCATTGCTGTCGGTCGATGTCTCGGCCACTTGGCGCGTCTGTGCATCGTATCGATTGCAGAATGTTACAACGTGGCCACACAACACTCGAACAAGAGATGGACGTGGATGGTGGCGTTGGTCGGATACGAACGCGGGTCTCGTAGTGGTAGCACTCACACCAGAGCGTGAGGTTGAGCGGGCGCGCCTTGATGGTCTCGATGTGGCCGACGACGGCCGTCATCGACGCGGTGTTGAAGAGGAACCTGGCGGTGCCGCTGGTCAAGACCTCGACCAAGTAGCCCATGTAGCCCAGCAGGATGAAGCAGAAGTAGCCGTAGTAGTCCGTGTCGTAGTTGATCGACACCAGCACGATGGTCGTGATGACCGACGCCACGCCCGTGATGTTGCACACGAGGCCCAGCGAGTGGCGGTTGCGCTGAATGTCCAGGCAGTTGACGTTGGTGCGCTCGTCGACGCGGAACGACTCGATCGGCACCACGTAGCCCGGCGTGCCGTCGTCATCCACATCCGCGAGCCCGCTCGGCTCGTGCTCGAGCGGCCGCGAGAGCAACGCCGCCTTCTCGCCGGCCTGCGGAGGCCCTCGCTCCGGGCCGTACGTGGCGCCATTCGACGGGCCCGGCACGCCGCCGTACGAGGCGTACTGCGCGTTCAAGCTGCCAGAAGTGTACGTCAGCGACGGCGTCGGAGGCGCGACCCGGTAGCGATGGATCGCTGCCAGCACTCCGACGATCGCCAGGGCCTACATGAGCAACGCCCCAGCTGCTGTCATGAGCTGTAGTCCTGGAAGGAGTGCATGGGTGCGTGGGTGCGGTCGTACGTAGACAGCGCACACGGCCATCATGACGGCGGGGTTGTACTGGAACAGGAAGGCGAAGTAGTCCGGCACCTGCGCGGCCCACGAGCAGGAGCCATCGGTGCACTCGAGCGCCATCACCAGCGTGCCAATGTTGAGCCCGAACCCGGCCAACACGGCGGTCATCGTCTGTCGGTGGGCCGTGCCAAGGGTCAGTACTGCAGCGTCGTGAGAGTCGATGGCGCTCGCCTGCGCACCAAGATGAACGACACGTTCGACGGCGGAAGCGAGGCGCACACTCGCGCCGCGATGCCGGCCACGGCGGTCACGATGGCGTTGGGCAGGAACAGCGCCAGCCACTCGATGGCGCCGACGCTCAGCGCGCACGCCGCAAGCTGCCTCGCGGGTCAGTACGCCTGCCGGCGCCAATCGCGCCACATGGAGCTCGGCGACGTACCACGAGCAGGACGCCCGACATCGACAGCAGCAACGGCGTGTCAGGGAGGCCGACGCCTACGCCACGCGTACATACGGGTGCGTGAGTGAGAGGGGGCGGGTGCCACGCAGCCAGGAGGGCGCGGTGGTCGCATGACGTACGCGCATTGTAGTGGCGCACCAGGTACAGGCGCGTCACGATCGGCACGAAGATCATGGTCAGGAACGAGCCGACCGACACCAGCACCGACACCGTGATGACGGTCTGCAGCACGTTCTGCGTGCACGCGCCGTCGAAGCTGCACAGCTGGCCCTGCTGGCAGCAGTTGCATTGGCCGCAGCAAAAGTTCTGGTGACCTCGCCAGGGCGCAGCAGAGTCGTCAGAAGCGGAGCCGAGCGCCGAGCACCGAGCGGCGCCTCGCGTACGGGGTAGGTGCACGAGCCGCAGCCCGTGCCGGGCGGAGGGCAGCAGCGCGTGGGGTTGCTGGCGCACACGTAGTTCGACTGGCAGCAGCCGTTGCAACAGTGTTCGTCGCTCGAACAGCACGCTTGCTGTACCGAGGATCACGTAAGTGAGTGAGAGCCAGCGAGAGCAAGCGAGCGCGCTCGTGTCGTACAAACGGCCACTGCGTCGTCGTGCAGCAGTGCCCAGACGACCCGGTAGCGCAGCAGCTGGCTCCCGCAACGCTGAGGCTCAGTGAGAGCACCAGCAGCCCAAGAGCCAGTGTAGTAAGTGGACTGGCAAGGCGCACCGGGAGCCACCGAGAGGTCGCCATGAGAGAGGGAGGGAGTGAGGGATCGAACGATCGATTGCTCGGTTCTTGTTGTGCATCTCGCGCAGGCGGTTCCTTCCTTCCTTCCTTCCTTCGCTGCGATTCGTTGTGGCGCAATTGATCTTTCATGCATTCTCGTGTGGTACAAGTACAGTGTGCTGGTGGGAAGCGGGATTCTACTACACTCGCATGCCGTGGCTCTCATTGTCCCTTGTTGCCGCTGCCCCACAGCGATGCGATGCTGCTGCCCCACGAGGAGAACGTCGCTCGCGTTTCGGGCTTCTGCGCCTGCTCGCTAAGGAATGAGGCGCCCGACTTGGCTGCCGATGCCGTAGCTGCCGCCGCTGCTGTGGCAGCCTCCTTGGCCTTACGTTGATTCTCCTCATCTCGTGCTTGTTCGGCCATCC
>ERZ778026.4516-NODE-4516-length-10817-cov-9.192343_pt1 | contig 10817 bp, 19 predicted proteins | sample MGYA00375756_ERZ778026 | MGnify/ENA primary metagenome ERZ778026 (study PRJEB29350, sample SAMN05389820) | bioreactor metagenome | isolation source: Ammonium sulfate bioreactor | place: South Africa: University of Cape Town | collected 2014-02-18 ... | reverse complement strand
TACGACAGCACGACCCTGCCGTCACACGAGTAGCGAATGTATGCGAGCATCAGCCTGCTGCCGCCGCCGCCGCCGCCGCGACACAGCAGTCAATGGGTCGAACCAACGACGCACCAGTCGTTCTCCTCCTTGTGCACGGACTTGAGAGCGTCGTTGATGGCACTCTCGTTGATGAGCGTCAGCTGCGAGAGCACGCGGTCACCAGCAGCAGCGTGCGAGCGGCTCATCTCCTGGCGCTTGTCCTTCGGCTGTCCGACCGTGATCGTGTCTTGGTAGGTGCCGGCGACGCGCGTGAGCTTGGCCGAGATGTCGCGCGTGTTGAGGTCCTCGAGGTTCGCCGGTTGCACCTCGGCAGCGATCGCGATCGAGCTCTACAACAACACGGCAGATGAGCAATGTATGATTCAGGCCCTCGATGGTCGATCGGTCGATTGGCGCGCACCTGCACGAAGGTGAGCAGCTCCTGGCGATGGCCAGCGCAGCGAGCCTTGGCGAGTCCTATCCACCCACAAGAGAGATCGCCCGTCAGCTTCTCACAAGCGTTGGCACACAAAGTAGCAGTAGCTACGGTGCTTAGGCAACTAGGCAACAAGGCAGCTAAGCAGGCAGGAGATGGCTATCCCGGGGAAGGAGGGAGGGAGGGAGGTACCAGCCGAGACGTCGGGTCCGATCCACGTGATGAGCACGTACTTGACGGCGTTGTAGTCATCGCCCGTCACCAGCGCCTCGAGCACCGCGTAGCGAATGTCGTTGCTACCGAGCTGCGTCTTGAGCTCGTCCAATCCTCCTGGAGTGCTCGCGCGTGTGAGGCCGATCGTCGCCATCGCCATCGCCATCGCCATCGCTATCACCATCAGCGGGCGCATCATCGACGTACCCTCTCCAGCGCCAACGAGCTCGATCTCGTTCTTGGATGCGTATGCAAACAACAACCTGAATCACGGAGGAGTATCGATGAGAATCAACGAGTGAGGTCGCCATTGAGTGGCGGTATCGATACCAGTTGGTGGGCGTGTCGCTGCGACGAAGGTCGTCGAGTGCCGCGCGGATGCGCTCCTCCTCCATCACCGTCAAGGTGTTCATCGTTGTTGGTCACGCTACCGGGTGCATACCAGATGAGTGTGAGATAAGCACATCACCCGATGGATTGGGGATTGTTGCAAGAGCGAGAGAGAGAGCGCCTCGCGCACGTACGCACGGAGATGCGAGCGCAACGATGCAACCAAACGAATGAACGACCTTGCTCGCACAGCATCATCGACAATCCTCCTCACCGAACGCACACAATCGCACTCTCTCTCAAACTAATGTACTTTATACTGATTCGATATATGAGCAAGCAAAACTGGCATTGCCATATTGATGGTTGGATGATTCGATGGTGTCGTGTCGCGGTGTCGGTGGTCGGGGCGTGTGCAGGCCACCAACTAGTAGAGGTACGGCACCAAGCGATACGGCACCTGCGCACAGTAGCGGCTCCAGATCTCGGCGTACTTGTCGCGGCAGTACCGCTCGACCTCCGATACTCGATACACCAAGAACACCGTCAACGACACCGGATATGCGAATCCCTGATCGAGCGTACGCACGAGCATACACGGTTAGCCCAAACCCTAACTCGAGAGGGAGAGAGATGACCGCGTGGCGAGCGCTCGCGTACCATCCACGGATGCGAGACGACGGAAGGGATCGAGAGCGAGAGCGCTATCAGAATGTCTCCGAGATACGGCGCATGGCGTAGCAAGCCCCACCAGCCCGAGATCAACAGCTGCTTCTGGCTCTTGGCTCCTTCGATCACGAGCGGTCGCTCACCCCAGATGACGGCCTCGGGCCCCAGGCTCTTGAACTCGAACTTTTGGCGGCTCGCTCTGTGCCACCGACGATGTGCACCAATTAAGAACATGCGTAGTCTCGCTCATTCATGCAAGGTCGGCCGCACCGACGTACCCTCGATGGATCGTGTAGCCGATGAAGAACAACAAGCACGAGCTGATGATCAGCGGCGGGCACACCGACTCCTCGGGCGGCGTCAGCAAGAGCCAGCCCTGGGCGCTCAAGAAGAACGGCAACCACACGTAGCTCGTCCACTACACACACAAGCATACATGCGCTCGGTCAATGATCGCTCGCCCGTGTGCCATTCGTTGACGTCGTTGAAGAAGAATGATTGAGTGCTGCTGATTCGAGCGCGGCACCACGTACGAGACGCAGCCAACCACACTTGCCATGCGTGGCACTAAAGGACGACGGCACGTAGATCTCGAACCAGCAGAGGTCGAGCGCGCACAGCAGCACGAGCACCTGGTACAGCGCCATGCCGACCGAGAGGCTCTCGTACACTCGGTACTGCTCGGCCGCGAACGACTGCGCCACGAGCAACCACGCGATCGCCGGCACTCGCGCCAGCGCATGGAACATCACGTCGACGCCCAGCACCACCGGTCGGCTCTCGCGACCGAGCAGGAAGCCACGCAGCAGCCCGCTGTCTGCGCCCTTCTGCTCGCGGCGTCAGTCGAGCTCTCTCGCTTGATCTCGCTCGATCTCGCTCGATCTCGCTTGCGCGGGCATACCTCGCCTCGAATATACAACAAAGAAGCGGCCAGCAAGGTCCAGGCGGTGGCGGTGCTGAGCAGCGACGGCAGCAGGCGGTACACGAGGGCCGGCGAGAAGACGCCCTGCCACGCGGCGCCGTAGTAGCCCGCCAGCGCCACGACGCACACCGACACGCCGTTGACCTTGTAGGCCCGCTCGTCGCCGCCACTGCCGCTGCTCGTCGGCTCCACCTCGCTGCGGCCCGGAATGACGAGCGACAGAATCGCCACGGCCGCCACGAACCCTTGCACAATCTCCCACTACGAGGTACGCGTGTGAGTGCTTCGATGTGATCGAGCAGCAGCGATGCTGGCGGCGACGTACTGCAAGCACGCTGGTCGGAGGATAGCGCACGAGAAGCGCCACAATGCATCCGAACAGTACCACGGCCACGAGTAGCTCGGTACTTGATGGTGAGGAGGATGTGCTGCTGCTCGCCGAGTGCTTCGTCGATGTCGTCGATGTCGTCGATGTCGTCGATGTCGTCGATGTCGTCGATGTCGCCGATGTCGATTCGGCAGCGTGTGTGGAGGTCGCCGTCGCCGTCGCCGTCGCTACAGTAGCAGCAGCAGCCTTGGCGTCACCTTTCTTGCGCCCATTGGCAGCTCCATTGGACTCGCCCATGCAGCCGCCCTCTCGATCGATCGACACGCGACAAGCACACACCGACGCGCCAACAACGAAAAGCGAGGAACTCAACTGCGCTCACGAAGGCGCCCTACTGCGATCGAATCCCTCGATCGAATTACCGACACCGCGAAATCGAAAACCAGAAAACACGCCAACATAGGAGGCGGTGCTCAGGAGACGGGGCACGCGGAGTCAATGGATATTTCGCTTTCCTTTTCGTGTGTTCGTTCGTCTCGCTGCCTCGCTGCTCGCGCACCTCCGAGCTGCTGCTGCTGCTGCTGCGTCATCGCTTCGTCGCTCGCGCTCTACTTGTTGCTCACACGACCGAGAGAGAACTCATCGAGCGAGAGAAAGGGTGTGAAGGATCGTCTCGAGCGTGTAATCACAACGACAACAGCTGCTGCACACGTTAGAGAGAGAGAGAGAGAGAATGCGAGCATCGGCGGTAGCGATGGTGGCGGTGGCGCTCGTGGCCGTGCTCGGCCTCGTGCTCGTGGCGGTCGATGCCGCCGAGCCGTCGGCGCAGTGCATGACCGACCTCACTGAGCTGCGATACGATCGATTCAACAAGAGCTTCGAGAGTACGTGAGAGCGCGCGCGCCCGCTCCTTCCGCGAGATGGAGCGCGAGGTTCTGAACGCGAGAGCACGCGCAGTGCACATGGCCACCGGCTCCGGCACCTGGGGCTGGACCAAGCTCTTCACTGGCACCAACGTGCAGGCCGACCCCGGCACTTGGCGACAGTGCCTACGTACGTTCTCTCTCTTTTGTTGCGGTTGAAGCTGCGGCGGCTCCGGCGGACGAGAGTGAGTGCGAAGGAGAGCGCTCGGCTCCCTCGCGACACCGACGACGCTGATAGAGCTCGTGTTGGTGTGGTTAGGTATCGAGAACGCGCACTACTGCTGGATACGCAACAACAAGACCGAGTATGCGGTCGGTGCGTGCGTGCCTGCCTCGTGCTCCAACGCCGATCTCGGCGCGCTCAACAACTCGTTTGTACGCCTTGTGCTCGCGCTCATCCATCCATCCATCCGTCACTCGCGCCTACTCGCTGACTCGCTCTACAATCATCGCATCTACATCTACTGATCGATGGTGGTTTGGCACGATCGAAGGCCATCGAAGCCATCCAGCTGCCGGCCAAGCCGTTCCTCGACGGCAAGCTGCTGGCCGACTGCCGCGCGACCATCACCGAGCTGCCGATCGGCGGCATCCTCGTGCTGAGCTTCATCGGCCTGCTGATCATGCTCACGGTGGCGGCCGGTCTCGTCGAGCTCGGCATGTACTACCGTCTGTCGTACTTTGTGCGCCCGTCGAACCGCATCTCGCTCGAGTACCAGTCGCTGCTCGTCGCCGGTCGAAAGGGCTCGTACCGCGAGCCGATCCTCGCCACCGGCAACTCGATCAACGATGCGCCGGGCGACGCCAAGGAGGAGGAGGAGCCCGAGATCTCGCGCGACGACCAGCCCTTCTTCGTGCGCTTGCTGCTGTGCTGGGCTCCTTGGCACAACTTCCAGCGTCTGACGGCCATTCCTTCGGGCCACGAGGCGCTGCGTCCACTCAACGCCATGCGAGTCTTTTCGATTCTGATGGTCATCTTTGGTACGCCTTGTACCAATCAATCAGCCAAGAGTGAGAGTGATAGTGAGACAGCTCTCTCATTCTTACTCTCTCGCTCGCTCACTCGCTCGCTACGCGTGTAGGTCATTCGTGGTACTTTTGGACCAAGATTGGCCTGCGAGATGTCGTGTCGGCCAAGGAGTTTGTGCAATCCTTCATTGCTCAGCCTCTTCTCGCAAGTACGTCCAATCTTGCAGAGATTGTTCGTGTGATATACGAACGCCTAGCTCACCAGCATACCGATTCGTACACAGTGACGTACTCCGTCGATCAGTTCTTGTTCTTGAGTGGCTTCCTCGTCACGTACCTATTCCTCAAGACTGCTGAAACGCATGCCGTGGGACTCAAGACCTGGTTTCTCTTCTACTTTCACCGCATCTGGCGCTTGACGCCGCCGTACATGCTCGGTATGCATCTCTGCGTGTGCTACTCGACTCGATCCCTTGCATCTGCACTCACCCGCGACTCGATGTAGCAATCTTGTTCTGGTGGCAAGTGGCTCAGTACCTCGGCGACGGTCCCTTGTACCCGTGGGAGCAGGAGCAAACCATCCAACAATGCAACAGCTACTGGTGGTCGTCGTTCTTGTACATCAACAACTTTTGGCCCGAGAAGATCTCGCAGTCCTGCTTTGGCTGGGGTGCGTACTGACTGACATCATCCAGCCAGGCATAGATGACTAGATTGGTGGTGTTAACGTGCTACTGTTGCGTGCGTTACTGCAGGTTGGTACCTTGCTGCCGATATGCAATTCTACGTTGTGACGCCGATTCTCTTGGTCATCTATTTGCGAAACAAGTATTTCGGCTTCGCGGTCACTGGTATGTCAATGACAACCTCATAAGATCTATTCTGCTTGCTCTACTCATACCTTTCGTTGCATACCAATGCTCTCTCTCTCGCGAATAGTGGTCTTGCTCGGTATGAGCGTTGCTTCGTGCTTGACCTTGGCAGCGTACTTCCACTTGTCGGCCAATATGTTCCTTGATGCGCTCGGCAATGGTGATTTCCTCAACGCCATGACGACGTACGGAAACTACGCCAACCTGATCTACTACAAGGTATGCATAACCTATGCTATTGTCTCTCTCTCTCTCTTTGTCTTCTAATCAACTTCTCGCAACGCTCTCGACAGCCATGGTCGCGAAGTGGCCCGTACTTGATCGGTTGCTTGACTGGCTTCTACTTGGATTGGAACAAGGATCGTGTCAAGATCCCAGTGTTGGGCTTGTATTTCGGCTACGTGCTCTCAGCCATCGTGTTCTTGTTCTTGTTGTTCATCACCTACACCGAGGTCAACTACGGTTGGAATCGCATCGAGGATACGTTGAACATTGGCTTCTCGCGTGATGCGTGGGTCGGAGGTACGTGGGCGATTTGTGCATGACCCTCCCTCGTGCGTAACGTGTTCTTACCGTCGTTATCGATGTGTCGATCGGTCGTTTGTTGATGTAGTGGTGTGCTTCCTGTGCTTTGCATTCTTTGCCGGCCATGGAGGCCTCTTCCGTCGGTTCTTGTCGGCCGATTTTTGGGTTCCGTTCGCCCGCTTGACCTACGCGGCGTACCTCTACCATCCGATCATCATCATCACGTACTACAGTAGCCGCGAGGTCTTGCCGCTCTACGTCACCACTGAGGTGGTGCTCTACTTCTTTGGCTTCGCTTCACTCGCCTTCGTCGTATCGTTCTTCCACTTTTTGCTCTTTGAGAAGCCCACCATGAACCTCGAAGCCATGTTCTTGCATTGATTCGTGTGTCTGTGTGTGCCTCTCTCTATCTATCTATCTCGTTTTGTGTTGTGCGTGTCTTCTCTCTCCCTTCCTCTTCTCTTGTCTTCCTTTCACGATTCAATCAATTCTCACCCACAGTAGGCCTCACTCCCTACTCTTTTTTGATGTCTGTTATCTTGCTATCTTTGCACTCGCTTTGTCGTTTCGCTCGTCCTCCCACTCATTCGCATCACTGAATGAACCATTCACCCAAGAACAACTACAAGCTTTCTCGCTCTCTCTCTCATTGTATTTCAAGCAACAGTGTGACTGGAAGGGCCTGAGAGCACAACCGCTTGCAATACCGCGATGCTCTTACTGAACTCGTGCAACTCGGACTCGAGCTCGTGTTTTCGAGTCTTGTCGACCTCTTGCATAGCCGCCGGTGTCGAGCTGGTGTAGTTGGACGAGCTCATCCGTTTGGTGAGTTGTTCGAGAGCCTTGTTGATCGACTGTTGCTTCTTCTGTTGCTGTTCGAGTTGCTTGCCGAGAAGCGTTTTGTCGAGTTGATGCAACGACAGTGCCAGTGAGCTCGATGGCCCAAGTACCTTGGTTGCCACTCCATGCTCTCCGCCACTCACCGAGGACGACGACTCACAAATGGAGATACTCGTCACGTTGCACAAGCGCTCGAGCTCTCGTTGGAAGCCCGACACCAGCTGTCCGACACGAGTATCTCGAACAATCACCTGCAGCGACGCGATTTGGTGCGATGGCAGTAAACCAAACGTTGCTCGCATGGCTCGGATTCCGTGCAGAATATCGAGAATCTCCTACACTCAACACATGTGTGAGATCAATCATACGTTGTGCTTCACGAGCAGTGTACGTGAGGGATATCAACCTGAAAGTCAGTCTCCGCCGAGTCATTGATCCAGAGTGTAAAGTCGCTGGCTTGCGGAAATTGGCTCGTAACCAGCGAGTGCGCTGTGCAGCCATCATAACCAGCAAATCGTTGCCACAACTCCTACTCGATGTGCGCGTGTGTGTGATTCAGCATCTCCACGCTCAATAGCGAATGCTGACCCTGACCAGCTCGTGTGCCGTACCTCGGATACATGCGGCATGAATGGATGCAGCAATCGGAGGCTCGTATCGACACAATGCGCCAATACCATCGCAGTGGTATCAATTTCCGAGGAACTGCCGGCGCGTTGTTGAAAGTGTAACTTGGCGAACTCGATAAACACATCGCACAAGTGCGACACGAAGAACGAGTTGATGGCGTGCGTGCAATCGGCCAGTACAAAGTTCTCGAGACCGTGGCGAACTTGTAGAGTCGCTCGAGCGAGCTTGCTCAAGATCCATTGATAAAGTAACGACGGAGGTGGAGCCGCTCGAAGTGAAGCGCCTGCCGACTCGACCGCCTGGCGACGGAGAGATGGGTGCGAGTTCGCCATCGTGAAGCGCATCGCGTTCCAGATCTTGTTGCAAAAGTGTCGGTGCGTCACGATACGCGAGAGATCGAGATTGACCGAGCGGCAGTCACGCGTCATGTACGAACAGAGCGCAAAGCGCAAGGCATCGGCTCCACACTCGGCGATACCATTCGGAAACTGAGACGCGAGCGCCTTGCGAACGCTCGCCTCGTCGGCCTTGCCGACATTGCCGAGAGACGCGACGCGCTGTAGCTCCTCGAGCGAACAGCCATCGATCACGTGAAGCGGATCAATGACGTTGCCTTTGCTCTTGCTCATCTTCTTGCCGTCCTTGTCGCGCACCATCGGATGCAAGTACACGTGCTCGAACGGTGGGTGGCGCTGTTCGTGCAGCTCGGTACACAGCATCATCATGCGAGCAACCCAGAAGAAGAGAATGTCCGACCCGGTCTCCATCACCGACAAGGGATAGCGCTGCTCAACGCCGTGTTGCTGCTGTGGCCATCCCAGTGCCGAGAGTGGCAGCAGTCCCGACGAGAACCACGTATCGAGCACATCGGGATCCTGTTCGAGCTCAATCTCCTCGAGCGCCATGCCACGTTGCTTGTGCAGCTTCAGTTTGGCCTCGGCCTCCGAGCGTGCAATCACCCACTCGGACGAGTCGTCGCCGAGCTCGCTCTCGCTCTCGCTGGTGCGTGGAGTCGCTCGCCCACTCTTGAGGCGGTAGGCGGGCACACGGTGGCCCCACCACAGTTGCCGAGAGATGCACCAATCGCGCGACTCGTCGGGCGACAGCCAGAAGAGATACTCGGTCTTGTAGAAGCTCGGCGATAGCTCGACCGCGTGTGACTCGACACTATTGCGTGCGGCCTTCGAGACATTGTGCTGCTCGAGTGCCGAGTTGCCGCTGGTACATTGCACATACCACTGCGGCCGTATCAGCGGCTCGAGCACGTCGCCCGAGCGCGAGCAGATCCCGATGCTCATCGGATTGGGCGACTCCTTGACAAAGAGCGAGCGGTCCTTGAGCGAGCGCAAGATGCGGAAGCGAGCTTCGAACCGATCGAGCCCTCCAAACTCGTTGCAGACATCGCGCCGAATCGTGCCGTCCTCCTCGAGCATCTGAAGCAGAGGCAGCGAGTGTCGGAGCGCACACGCATAGTCATTCGGGTCGTGAGCTGGCGTGATCTTCACCACGCCGCTGCCCTTGTCCATCTGCACCAACTCAGCGTCGGCGATGATCGGCAGCTCGCGTCCATCGAACGGATGCACCACGTGCTTGCCAATCAAGTGTCGGTACCGAACATCGTCCGGATGCACGGCCACAGCAACGTCGCCAAGAATGGTCTCGGGTCGGGTCGTGAACACTCGTAACGCGTGTCCATGCTCGCCGATCGAACCCGCGCTCGCCGACGCCGCGATGGCATCACTCGCCATCGGATACAGGAACTCGTAGCCGATGCCAAATCGAATCTTGCGCTTGCCCGAGGCCTCGTGGCCCTTTGCAGGAGGCAGCAGCAGGTCGGTGGGTCGTTCGAGAGTCACGTGGTCGACCTCGATGTCCGAGATGGCCGATCGTAGATGGCAACACCAATTCACCATGCGATTCGATCTGCTCACATGATCAGTCGAGAGTCAAGCGATGCGCCATGGCGATGCCGTCGGGGATCGCAGATGGGCTGGCATACCGATAGATCAGACCTCGTTCGTGCAAGCGAACAAACGCCTCGATCACGGCCTCGGAACGTGGTTGGTCCATCGTAAAGTACTGGTGGCTCCAGTCGAACGTCGGGCCCATTCGATTCTACATTGACAGTAGGAACCGTGCCATCAATGCCATCAAGCAATCCATCCAGTAACGCATCCATGCATGAGCGAGCGTTCCGCGTGACGTGGAGCCACGAGAGCAATGGTCGAGCATCGCATGGAGATGGATCGTGAGGGGCGCGTACAAGCTGGTTGCGGATGACGGCCTCGTAGTGGTGCTTCCACTGCCACACGCGCTCGATGAAGCGGTCGCGACCGAGGGCGTGGCGGTCGAGGCCCTCCTCGTCCAGGAGGCGGCGCTCGACCACGACCTGCGTCGCGATGCCAGCGTGGTCCGTGCCCGGTATCCACAGCACGTCCTCGCCCTCCATGCGCTTCCAACGCGCCAGGGCGTCTTGGATGCTCAAGGTCAGCGCATGGCCGAGATGCAGCGATCCCGTGACGTTCGGCGGTGGGAAGACCATCGTGAACCTCCGACAGTCGCTGCTGCTGCTCGTCGGTGTCGATGTCGATGGTGCCAGTGTCGATGCTGCTGCGCGTCGAGTCATACGAGCTTGCCAGAAGGCATTCCAAGGTCGACTCTCGACGCTACGAGGTTGATAGGAGGGCTCCATGTCGCGCGGGAGAGGCACCACGACGCTCGCGCCGTCGCTCGCGGACGCCGACGAGCGCGAGGTCGCCAGGCAGCCGCGAAGGCGCCACGCCTCGAGCGCGCTCGTGCACACGCGGCTGGCCGACGCATGGTTGAGCCGATGCACTCGCTTGCTTATGGCTTGGAGCATCACGCCTGTCGTGGCGGCGGTGGCGTGAGCTGCTGTGCGAGCACCACCGACACCGACCGCGACACCAGACAACAACGACGACACCGACGCCATCGACATCGCCATCGCTCTTGTGTTCGTGCCTTCCTTCCCCATCCACGCACCCACGCATCATGCTCCGCGCACTGGGTCTCGGCGTCATCTCCGCCAGCGCCAAGAGATGCACCACCAGCGCGACCACGACTTCCAACATGATCAGCTGCATCCAACGCAGCGCGGCGGCGGTCGGTCGATCGCCAT
>ERZ778026.4512-NODE-4512-length-10825-cov-93.040483_pt1 | contig 10825 bp, 10 predicted proteins | sample MGYA00375756_ERZ778026 | MGnify/ENA primary metagenome ERZ778026 (study PRJEB29350, sample SAMN05389820) | bioreactor metagenome | isolation source: Ammonium sulfate bioreactor | place: South Africa: University of Cape Town | collected 2014-02-18 ... | reverse complement strand
CAAGTTTTAAATACTGATTCGATCTGTGCGTGGAACGCAAACTAGACTCGTTTCATTCCAATTATTAAATGGTAAATCATTAAGTCGATGATGATAATAATGTATTTAGAAGAAAAAGTTGATTATACATATTATTTGCCTGATTAATGAGAAAAAAAAGCAACTCAAATTAAAATGTCTACTTTTGTATAAAAATTATAGCAGTGAAAATGAAAACGAAGAAAATCGATGAGAAAAGTTTGTTCGTATGATTACATAAATCAGTTTGACAACACCATTGACCATTGCCAAAGACATTGGTTGGCGTGCATGTATCGGTTATATCTCGACTATCAACAGATAATGCGGTGATTTTCTAAACAAAAAACAATGTAATAATTTTAAAAAAATAGCTAAATTACTCGACAATATAAACCCGCCGTAGTATTCGTCACTATCGCTGCACTCGAAGCACTAAATGGTTGAGAACAAGATATACAGGAATAACATCGAAGAGCATCAATTCGTTGAATTGAAACTAAAATAGAGAAATGTCTCTCATCAATCGTCTCCATATCAATTACCGAAGAGAAGTAAGCAAATGAAAGTAATTGTAGATAAATTAGCCATTATTTCACAAAAAAAATGAATTTCTTCTCTGCAATCATTTGAGTTTTTATATATCACCCAACGAAACCAACAAAAAATAGTTATTTTTAAATGAAAAGTAAACTTTACTCAATGCCATTGGTTTATTATGAACTGAACGTTTGTTTTTTAATTTTCAAGAAAGAGTACTGGATAACCTCTTATATTTTATTCGTTCTCCATATGAGAAAAAAAACACGTGATTCTTCTCGAACTCGACATGTAAATATAAAAAGAAAGAAAACACAAAAGAAATCGATCATGTTGTCATCGATTCCCTATGAAAACGTTGAATTAAACTGCGATGAAAATGATATTCAAACATTCGTCATTAATTCATTGAAATACAAATCGATTTTAAAAATTCAACAATTAACCGATGGTCTTTCAAATCATTTATTTGCCCTACGTTCATCCGATGATCATGGTATTATCGTTAAAATCTACGGGAAAAATTCTGATCTCATCGTCGATCGTAAAGCCGAAATCGATCTTATGATTCAACTCGCTAAATTTCATATGGCACCAGCTATTGTCGTTACATTCAAAAATGGATTTGTTTACAAATATGTGCCCGGTACGCCGATTCAACATGGCGATACAGAAAAAGCGTAGATTTCGATTACAAACGAAAATAGACTTTTTATTTTGTGTTTTAGCCTATTAATCGCTCGTACATTAGCAGAATTTCATTCAGTTCCATTGGTTATTGCGAATCAACGAAGTCAATTAGTAGAAAAACTTCGTCATTATATTAACTTATTAAGTGGGGTCAACAACGAACTGTATAAACGTATAAAACTTTCGGCATGTCCATTTTTAAATGATATTCCTTGGTCGAAAATTAACGAAGATATTGATCGAATCGAACAAGTTTTAACAAATGAAAACTCTCCATGGCCAAAATTGACAATTGTCAATTGTCATAATGACACTCAAACATTGAATTTCCTAGTCGATGAAAATGAAAATAAACTTTCGTTGATCGATTTCGAACATTGTTCGAGAAACTTTTGGTTATACGATGTATTTAATTATTTTCTTGAATATGCAGGTTTTGAAACTGAACAACCTGATTTTGACAGCGCTTATCCATCGCGTGAACAACAACGAAAATGGCTCGAAGTTTATCTTCGACATGCAATATTTCTCAATGATAAATTCGAACGAACACTTTCGATCGATGAATTGTGCAATCTAGGCGATCGTTTACGTCCAATCTTGCATCTCTATTGGTCATTATGGGCATTTATTGAAGCTTTATTAAATACTGAAGCAATGAAAAAATTCGATTATGTTAAATATGGAAAATGGCGATTGAATGAATATGAAAAAACTAAAGACAAATTTTTCACACAATAATATACGTATACTTGACCTTTTATTTTCTCAAGGAAATAAAAATATGAATAAATAAAATCAAAAACATATTTGCAGATGAATGCATATAAATTCCATGATTACAAACATCTGTTTGACAACACCATTGACCATTACCTGATGAACCACTCTGAGTACAACTTGTCGATGCATCACGCGTCACAACATTCGACGATGATGTTTTCTAATTTTTTCACGAAAGAAAAAAAAATACAACTTCAAATTTTTGTTCGACTTCAACAACAATGTTACTCGACAATAATATCCGGAATTGTCAGGATAATATTGCCCAATTAATGAACCGACTTGAAATGGATCATTACATCCACTACATACATAACAAAATAAACTATTCACATATGAAATTAGACCTAACGAATAAATACAACAACAAAAACGATTCGATTCGAGGTCGTGCAAAAGAAAAATCAATCAATAACCTACAAAATAGAAGCAGGTACATTCGAAGTTTTACCATTGTCAATTGAGTTGATTTACTAGAAAAAAACGTTCGTGTATATATATATATCGACCAACAAACACGCAGTAGGGAATCATGCGATCTAACTGAGAGAAATCGATTAAAACAATACTGAAATTTAATGATGTGTTGTTTTTTACTCTAACATAGAATATATTTATTTTCAAAAAAAAAGAAAAGAAAAGAAATTGTTTATTCGTTTGCTTGGCCGTTTTATGATTCGAGATCAATTGAATCGAGTGGATGCGTAGGTTCATCATCGAGAATCAACGTATTTTGTCTTTCATGGTGATTTGTATACCGATTTGTCATTGTATTATAATGATCAATTCGACGATAGACCATACTCATTGGCTGTTGTTGTTGTTGATGATGGTAACGAGAGAATTGATCGTTAAATAACCGACTATCTTCATCGTCGTACATCGAACAATTTTCTTCATCTTCTTCGTCTTCTTCATCTTGTTCTTCATCGCCGTAGACAAATGCATGTTGACCAAATCGTTTGATTTGTGCACTTGCTGGTGGTGAGGGTGCCGATGGACGTTTTATCGGCGACACAACACGATCACCAGGTGATGTATATGTTGCTGCACGATGTGCAATAGTTGTACTACATTGTGGAAGATCTTCATCGAGATCCATAACATTTGACATTGTCGGTAGGATGGGACGTTTATTAAGTGCAGGCAAATGTTGCCGTTGTGTCGGAGCAAAATGATTGAAAATTTGTTTTTTGGGTGGATTGATTTGTGAATTTTGTAGAGTAGCTTCGGTACGAAAGAAACGATTCGAGGATGAATTCATCGATGATGGCACGGAAATGTCAGGTAATGGTGGATATTTTTTAATTGGTACTTGATCAGACATTGTCGTTGTTGTTGATGTTGTTGTTGTTGATGACGAGGAATTATTCGGTAGAATAAATGATTGTTCACGAATGATTTCACGAAAATCATCGATTGTCGAACGAATAACAGGAATAGTTGCTGTTGTTGTTGGAATGTAATGATGCTGAGATGTGTTTGCTGCTGCTGCTGCTGTTGTTGAACGTGGCGTCGTATTATTACTAGTTGACATATTTACCATTGGATTATCTAAAAAAAAGAGTCTTTTCAAATATTTTTCTTTTTGAAAGAAGAATAGTCGAAAGTAATCTCGAAAAGAAAATTGTGAATAAACTTACAATTGTTTTTTGTTTGTTTATTCATTATTGTTGACATCATTGTTATTTTTTTATTAATCTGATTAACAATTGATGGTCGAAATAATACAGAAGCGAAAAAGAGAGAAAAAGAAAAGAACAAGAAGACGTTTTATAATTACACAAAGCAAATATCAAATGGTTGAAAAAAAACTGGAGCAAAGTTGTCTCTACATTTGCCAATTTCTTTTCTCTCTCTCTCTCTCTGTATATTCTTGCTTGGCAAATAGCAACCACAGAATGAATTGGAAGCATTATTTAGGTTTCATGACTTTTTTATTCTTTCTTTATCTTACCTTGATTTATCGAAAATTTGACAGAATACACATGGTTTTCATTTTTTACATCACTACGAACGGAAATGTGCAAGGAGTGGATGTCAAGAGTATCTCACACAAAAGTCTATGGGTAACTAAACAAAAAAAAGAGAGAGAGGAAAAAGAAAGAAGATGTATTGAAAGTTTTTTTTCTTTTCTTTTCTGTCTTGTTGAGGCCATTTATTTAAGAATGAAAAAAAAATTGGCTGAAGAACATGAAACATTCAGTTACTAAAATAGCAATAGTTACAATGTTACAACATGAGAACGAGAAAGAAACAAAGGAGAAGAAGAAGAGGAATATCCTCGATCTAGAAATGGTATATATATATATATATATCATTTGACTGACTTATTTTGTTTTTTTTTTGTCTTTATTGAAACACAAAGAAAAAGAAGAAGTTTACTTTAAATTTTAATGAACAAAAAAAAAAGAAATTGCAACATCTCTGACGTCAAACGGCATGACGAGATCGTTTTTCTTTATGTTTACCGATTGTTGAACAAATATTGTTTTATAATATTAGAAAATCCGTGATAAAGTTAAAATTTTTATACTAAACTAGTTAACTATTGACGACATTCATTGATTTTGTATCACAAGGTTAGTTAGACAAACAAGTGGCACTGTCATCAAGCGCCATCTCGTTATAACTATCAACAACTATCGAAACTTGCTATTCATTGGACGAAATGACAGTAATAAGGCTTAGTCAACATAAACGAAGCGAAAAAAAGAAGAGAAAGAAGTTCATCGGTAGTATGTGTTTTTTTCTAATTTATATAAGAAAAAAATTGATATATTTTCGTCGATCTCGTTGAGGACTACATGTTTTTTTTCTTTTCTTATTCTACAAAATAACAACAGAAAAATTAAACGCACATTTTCTTGTTTTTCTTCTGTTTTTTTTCCGAGCAAGTAAACAAAACCTCAAAAGACGACGACGAAGAAGAAGAAGAAGAAAAAAGCGAGCGAAGCATTTCATTGATTAGATCTGTCTTGTATGTTTTAGAACGAATGATACAAAAGTACCTTCCTTTTGTTAATTTTCTTATTGCAACAACAGCCTTAGGTTTTCAAATAACCGTTCTATATCCATGGCATTATGAATTACAACAAGAATTCAATGATTTGCAAAAGCAACAGGAAGAAAAATTACGTCAATATCATGAACTGAAAATGCAGACAATTAAAAATATCGAAAGCAATTTATTGAAACTTCGTCGAGAGAAAACAAATGAGAAAGCTAACGCTCAACGAATTACTCATTGATTTGTAGCTGTAACACATTCGTTTTTTCTCTCTCTCTCTCTCTTTTTCTTTCTTTTCTAGTTTTATTACAAAAAAAAAGACAGTTATTCCAATAAATAGAAAAACTAAGAACGACCAACTAAACTGTGCTTCTTCGTATTTCTATTTCTGAGCAAATGCACTCGAACTATAAGTTATTTTTTGTTTGTTTTCTCTTGTCATCTCTCTATCTACAATAAATCTACTTGAAATGTGTGACAAATACGTTCGACTCGAAAAATGAATAGATGTCCTGCATTGTTGTTGACAGTTTTGTAAAGTGACACATATCGAGAACAGAACAAAAAAAAATAACAACAACAACAACGAAGACGACAGAGTATTCAGATACCCGAATTTGAGATGCCGATTACATTTGATTTAGTTGTTTGCATAACATCAACTGCACTTTTTGATTGCAGTGAATCGCATAAAATTTGGCAAACCGAAGGACTCGATGCGTATAAAGCTCATCAACGTGAACGTATCGATGTACCGTTACAACCAGGTGTTGGATTTCGGTTGGTTCATTCGTTGATGCAATTAAATCAATGTAGTCCTAATCGACAATTAGTTGATGTTGTACTCATGTCACGCAATGACAGTGGATCAGGCGAACGTATTCGAAATTCATTGAAACATCACAAACTTGGCATTACACGTATGTCGTTTACAAGTGGTTCGGATGTGACGAATTATTTAGTTGCATTTGGATGCGATCTTTTTCTTACGACAGAACCTGAACAAGTTCATAAGATTCTATCCACTCAAACTTGTGATAGTTTCAAAGGTATTGCTGCTGGTCTAGTGTGTAACATATCAATAGAAAATACGATTTCATCATCATGGCCTCGAGATCAAGTACGAATTGTATTCGATGGTGATGGCGTACTGTTTTCTGATGAAGCAGAACGGGTCTTTCGATCTCATGGTTTAGAAGCTTTTCGACAATTCGAACAGGAAAAAGAACATATTGCTCTACCCGAGGGGCCAATTCATGCTCTCGCGTTAAAATTACAAAAATTACGACAAGCTTTGGGACAAGATAATAGTTGGAGAATACGTACGTTTCTCGTCACTGCTCGAGATAGTACGACGAATGAACGAGCATTCAAAACGTTGAAGAAATGGGGCTTAGAAATTGATGAAACACATTTTTTGGGCGGACTTGATAAGACACCTTTCTTGATTTCTATTGATCCGGCAATATTTTTCGATGATTCAGGCGAACATATCACTCGAGCTCAACGATTCGTTCCAGCAGCTCATATACTCTATGGTGTTTTAAATACTCAATCTTCTTGAGACGAAAAAAAAAGACAAAACTTTTGTTTTTATTTAGCAATATGAAATTAGATATAGCTTCAAGCAATGGGTACAATTTGATTCATTGTAACAACACGTAGACGATTCCGATTGCGATTGAAATGAACTGTGAAAAGTACGTGGACCAATTGTCGGCGAAATCTTTCCGATACACAAAGATATATATAAAATGAGCTCTAATTAATTAAAAATTTCAAAACGAATGATTCTATTCGATTCATTTAACTTACTGAAAATGAGAAATAAAAAGACATAATAGAAATTGTATTGAAAAAAACCATTTGAGAATAAAGAACAGGATTTAATTTTAAAGCATCATTAACAAGTATAATTGAAGATATAATATTAGGCATAATTGTAATTGAATAGATAAGAGCATGAATCAATACCATAACTGTCAATTGTTTATCTAATTCACGTCGAACTAATGGATTCACTCGATGAGCTATACTTTGAACATTACGATAGGCTAAACTTGCAAAAAGAATTGTAGTTATTAAAGGACATGCATACCATAGAGTGAAAACAGTAAAATAACGATCGAATAAGAAAAAATCATGATTATTCAATTGACATGTTGTTTGATTTGTTGTTGATGAAGTAACATGTTGATAGAAGAATAGTGATGGAATCTGTTCGAGAACAAGAATAATTACACAAATCAGAACACATCGATGTGCATTTTTTGTATTACACCATTGTTGCCAACGAATACGTGTACTCGTAGCTAAATATTGATCGATTGTTGCCAATGAAAGACAATATGACGAGAGAAGTGCAGCTAAATAGAGAAAAACCGGTCGTAATTTACAGAGAATAATCGAATCTTTTGTTCGATCAATATTTAAACCGGTGATAAACAAACGAGAAATTAAACCAACACATAATTCCATAAGATTTGCAAACGATAAAATTGTCAAATAGAATGCACATGAACTTTCTTGAAATGTTCGTAAACTTGAAAAAACAATGATATTCAAACATGTACCGAGAATACCCGAGATTAATAGAGGAAATCCAATATAAACAGTGATTTGTTGAGCAATGGATGTTAATGATGACGACATGACTGATAATTATTCTTTTTTTTTGTTGAAAACTTCTATTCTCGAGATAAACTTAATTTTATTATAAAAAAAATAAAAAGATTAACCACGCATGAATTAAATACACCGACATTGAGTTAAATCATATTCCGTGTCTAATTGATATTCTGGTATTTTCTTGTCGAAATATTCTTCAATAATAACTAACCAATTTCGAATTTGTTTTCGTGAATTTTTTATACAAATTTCATCGTTTTGAGAGTCCGAATGAATGACATAACATGTATCGTGTTGCCGTTGCCATTGACTATATTCGGATTGTTTTTTACCTGATTGTCCGTAGATTTGTTTAGCATCGACGACATGAACTTTTCTCATATCGATTTCAAGAACAAAGTACGCACCGAATGTATTCGTCGAGTCAATCGATCGACGAAGATAAACACCTGTTCCCAATTGTCCCATTGTATCAAACCAAGCACGACCTTGTACAATTTCCATGGCTAATTCCGGAGATGTCTGATAGAATCCAATGTAAGATGATAAATCTTTGTGTTTCTTCGTCATTTCATTCCAACGGACTTGCAAATGTTGAAAATTATTCGAATGATATTCAGCAATATGTTTCAGTTTTCGATTTAAACAAGGATTTTTCTTGCAAAATTCATTCTTATTCTTTCGAATACGAATGTACGGCAAATAACCACGATGTTTTCTCGTTCGATAACAACAATTCGTCGTATCTTGATACGGAATATAATCATACGAAACACAACAATGATAAAAATCAAGTAAAAGTATTACAACCAAAAATACCAATGTGACTGCAGTTAAAATCATAAGATCTTTCGCACGATTCGTATTCGAAATTGTTTTTATATAGAGAAATAACGCAGCTATTCGTAGACATAATTCAATGAAAATGAATAGAAATCGTACGAAAAAACGTGTATTTGACCATGGTCGATAGCAGGGACAATTGCACTGTAAGAGTAAACAACGACGCATAGCTCGATTACAACAAAGTTCTTGCATTCGATTGAATGTATTGACACGATGAACATGCGTATGTGATCGTGGCTTTTTCGAACGATTGATTGTCCAATGGAAAATTAATTTTATAAAAAATATCAAAACAGAAACTATTACAACGAAACTCATGATTATCGAAATGATTGAACTCATCCAATCGAGAACGAATGCGATTCGATATTCGGAAGTATAATTTTGAGATTTACCAAATAATGACGAATCAAGTGATGTTATTGGTGAAAAATAGATAACAAAACGAAAGATTCCACAAATCAATTCAAAGAAATAGATCAATCCATGAATATATGGTAAAGATTTGTAAAACAACGGTAAATAACAGCAATCATATGCCATCAGTGACGAAGCAAAACAAAACAAAATGCTTTTATTTTAATTTCTTTTATGTATATATATATTTTTTTAAAAACAATCTAATCCAATAGTACTTGAGTTCAGCCAATATAATGACCTTTACGTTTTTTTTCTCGCGATCAACATACGTATGATGATTTAGCCATATCCATTTTATCGAGAAATGAATTTAGAAGCATTGCCAAACGAACTTTTACTTCTCGTATTTTCCTATCTTGATGGTTGTGATCTTCTTCAAGGATTTTACAATCTTAATTCACATTTCAATCAACTTCTTTATCAACAATTTCGTAATTATCAATTTAAATTTGATTCTATATCCAAAGCTCAATTTGATTGGATATGTCAACAACATCTACCAAATATTGTTGATCGTACAATATATTTAGCTCTGAATGAATGGGCTGGATCTCCTGGATTAATTCAATTATTTTTCTCTTACTTTCCATCGATCAATCATTTTATTCGATTAGAATATTTAAAAATTTCTTTAATAAATTCATCTCAAATATTAATAATAATTACTCATGCACTACCTTATTTATCTCGTCTCATTTATTTGAATCTGTCTGCTAATCCATCTTGTCCACAAGACAAAATTGATCGTAAATTACTACTAAATAATGTTTGGAATTTACCTCGATTAAGATCGTGCCATCTAAATTGCCGTAATCTTGATGATAGTTATACATTTTCTATGACAACACAATCGGTATCCATTCGATATTTGCATCTAAGTGGATTTCAATTGGAATACGATGACATAAACACATTGTTAAATCATACTCCTAATCTTAAACATATGAATGTTCACATATTCGTTTCTCGACGAACAGACAATTATACACCTTCGGTTGTTTCATCGAATAAACTATCCAGTTTAAAAATTAGCATCTGCTTACGTGAAGACTATTCATTATTGTTTTTATTGTTGAAAACCTTACCTAATTTACGACAATTACGTATTAGAATAGATTCAATACAACTCAATGGTTATCAATTGGAACAATTCATTCGAAACTATTTACCTAACCTCAAAAAATTTACATTCATCATCGATAAATTTTTATACGATTTGGCACCAGATTTTCAAACGACAATTGAGCAATTATTTGCCTCATTTCAAACGCCATTTTGGATCGATGAACATAAATGGTATGTTCAATGTGTAAAATATGATACTTATTTGTATTTATATACTTTACCGTCGAATATGGGCAATAATCGATCAGAGTTACCTGATCTATGGTATTCGACCAAGCCAAATGATCGTCTCGAAGACTTTCATACCAACATCTCTCAGATCGATTGCAATAAACTTTTCAAACGAAGTCTTTCATCGTCTCTCCGTTTGTCTCAGATCGAAAATCTTAGCACTCGTCTTCCTCTACATGAACAATTTTGGTCTATTATACCGAATTTAGACAAATTATCATCGCTAGGATTAATTCTTGACGCAACTGCATCTACATCGTATATGCAAACATTATTCGATTGTGCACCACATGTTCGTTCTTTGTCTATTCAATCGTTGAACATGCCGATATTTACATGCACTCAATCGTCGATCTATATATTGTCCTTTAAAAATTATCGATTTTGTGCTGAAGATTGTTTGAAATTAGCTCAATCATCATTGGGTCAACAATGCCAACGTTTATTAATCGAACTTGAACATCAACAAGATATTCTTATATTAATTGAAAATATGCCAAATCTTCGAACATTAAAAGTAAAATTCGATGAATC
>ERZ778026.4508-NODE-4508-length-10830-cov-9.755638_pt1 | contig 10830 bp, 15 predicted proteins | sample MGYA00375756_ERZ778026 | MGnify/ENA primary metagenome ERZ778026 (study PRJEB29350, sample SAMN05389820) | bioreactor metagenome | isolation source: Ammonium sulfate bioreactor | place: South Africa: University of Cape Town | collected 2014-02-18 ... | reverse complement strand
AACCAACGGTACATTTTGGCGGGAAAGTGACCCACTTTACCCGCCGTTCTCCTGGCCCACTATTACCCGCTCCACCAGAACGAGAACGAGAGACCACTCGACGAGCTGGATGCTGATGGTATTGGATGCTGATGGTGGCGGACCTTTGGTTGGCGGCGAGGTTCCACGAGTGAGGGCGAGTGAGAGCGAGAATGAGAAGTATCTTGCAGAAGACAGGTCAAAATCTTGTTGTTCTTGATGTGTGTGTAGGCTTGATGCTGATGATTGAAAAGACGACGATGATTGATGACAGCAATGGCAAAGGCGGTGGGGATGATAGTGGTGGCAATGGTGATCGAGAGCGCGGGAGCTAGAGACCGAACGAGTGAATGAGAGTAAGAGACACGGAGAGCTAGAGCATAAACATACGGCCATAGTACAAGTACAATACTGGCGACAGAACAAGGCGTGTGGGCGTGCGTGCGAGGCACCGAAGCCATGGCCCACTCACAAACTCGTCGAGTTCAATGATTGATACACCATGGACAAGGGGGTCTTGAGAACAAAACGTGCACGCATCTCGAGAGGGCGTTGGGGTGGTCGAGCTGATACAATACGATACGGTAGGAGGACTGGGAAAGGAATGGAGATTGGATCGGTAGGCTGGGGGGCTGGTGCGTTGCTGCTGATCGATCAATCGATCGATAATGACTCAGATATGGTGGGTGGGTATACGCAAGGTGTATGGTATACAGCTCATGTAGCCCTGTAGTTGTAGGTTATGCGTGTTAATGGATCAAGTAGGGAGACGCACACAGAAGCGAGAGCTTGTGGGGAGGGCAGCGAGCGTACTTTCCAAAGGCATCGTGCGCTTGCGATGGCTTGTAGAAGGCGTTTCGAATGGTAGCACTCGGTAGCAGCGCTCGTATCTTGTCGAGTATCGCGTTCTTTCGACCGTGTGCGTTACGATTCCAGACGTAGACAATGTTATCGGCACCTCGTACACTGATTGTGATGCCACAGATATCATCCTCATCGCTAGATATTCCCACACACACACACACGCGCGCGCACACATTAGCTCGTGTCTCTATCAAAATCCATCCGTCATCGTGTAGGTATTCGAGTGTGGAGCTATGCGAGGACGTGTACCCAACGAGGACAGGCGCGAACTGCTCACCGATCGCTGCCATGGCGAGTTCGCCCCACACGTATGTCGTATCTTCCTTCGAGATGCGTAGAACCCATACTCCACCGTTGGCGTTCGCTGGATCCTCCCTATTACCACATAGATTACACACACACAAAGACACAAAGACACAGACAGATAGATATTGATACCATCGACCAGTGAGTATGTGATAGATCAACGAGTAGTTGCTGCTGTTGGGGTCGACATACCAGAGAGGTTTGATGCCTTCCTTCATCATGTGGAACGAGGACTTTAGCGCGAGCTTATCGATCTCGGGCAGGTTATTGAAGCACTGCCAGAACTCCTAGTATTCACACGAGAGATATCACGACAGTATGATAGATCACGACATTGATTGATTGATCGATCGATCGCGATGAGTACCCATCTCGATACCACGCTCTCTATCGCATACTATCTCTCGCTCTCTCGTGTATGTAGCTCTACCTGTACGGTCGAGAAGGAGCACAGTTTCTTGAGCGATGCAGCGTACTGCTCGGCGCTTGCGTTGCCAGTGAACTTGTCGTGCCACAGACACCATGTGTTCTGCAGCGGTAGCTGATCGTCATCCTCGAAGCCATGCTCATCCTCACGCGACATGGCTTCGATAGAGCAATATTGAGATATCTCGGTCTGTCGATGCGCGTCTCTCTGATGAATCACTTGAACCACACACACAAACACAACTCAAGGTGTGGAGAGATCGATGGATGGATAGAGGGACGAGAGCTTGTCCGATCCAGATCCAACTACAAACCACGAGAGCGTGCGCGTGTACGAGAGCGAGCAAGCGATAGAAGAGGCTGAGCAAGGTCGCCTGCTCTGGCTGATATACCCCACTCCCAACCTCCGCCCAGACCCCTCGAGCAATGAGTCCCACTCCAAACTGCCCACAGTAGTTGTTAGAGTTCGCCTCCAGACATCATCAATAGTGTCGTGGAGATGAGATATTGCCCATGGCTTCCCAAGAGGTCTCTCGGACCGATAGCTTGTTCTGCGCAGAACCAGAGGCTCCGGACTCTGTTGTAGTGAGCACCTCCAATTGAATTCGGGGCCTGTTGGAAGCCACTGTCCCACTGTCCCTCCACTGCCCTTCCACACCAGAAGGCCGGATTGCCCGTTCGATTCTTCCAGGCGTTGGGGTTGGGTTAGGGCCTGTTCGTTCTCGACACTATAGTTCAAGTTGTTCGTTCTCGTTCTCGTTCTGTACGCGAGATTCTTGAGTGACCACTCATTCGCCGCTTCAACTTGGTCCTTGTGCATAATATCTCCTCCCCCTCCTCCCTGCCTCCCCCTCCCTGCCCTGCCTGCTCTGGGGACTCTTCCGGTAGCCGATTATCCTCCGCTAGCCGTCTATCCTCCGTGGAACACGCAGAAAAGTCGAAGCGACTTTTCCAATGGAACATTCGCTTGCGTGCGGCTATTTAAGCGCCTTCCGCAGCGGAGTGCTCACTCATCTTTTTTCATTTGATCCATTGCGCTCGAATGGCGACGTTCCGAGCTCCGGCGCTGTCTGTGGCGCTGATGGCGCTCGTCCTCATGTGGGCCAGTGCGGACATGGCTCCTGACGCTGCCTTGCTCTCGAACAAGGTGGGAGATGTGGTGTCGGCCGAGTATCGCTTTCCGCCTGAGATCGACACGCTTGTGTTGCCGAACGTCGTGATCGAAATGTGCGTGGGCGCGCGCTGTGTGTGCCTCTGCCTGCCTCACGGCGAGATCCTCACGCCTCAATCACAGGTGGGCCGTTGTCTATCGTCCTGCCAAGCCTCTCCCCGGCCCCGCTCCAGTGATTGTGTTCTATCATGGTACAACACCTCGCGCGCGTCGCTTGGGCACGCCAATCGTCCTGATCTCGCGCGCGCTCACACTCCTGGCTGGCACAGGCAACCGCAAAACCTGTGTCGTGGTCAAGGGCCCCTATGAGATCCCCGTTGGCTGTGCCTACTCTGAGACTGGTACCAACAGGAAGTCTTGGTCGTGAGGAGTGTCTTGCATACTGACGCCTCGTCGCACACGCGCGCTGCGGGCCTTCGCGTTCCACACAGGTCAATGTGAGCCAGGCCAGAAGATGGGCGAGTACCACCTGGGCTATGGCTACCTCGCAGAGGATCTCGTACGACAAGGCTTTATCGTCGTGTCGATCAATGCCAATCGGTACACAGATGCTCTCTCGTTGAGGAGATGTTGCGTGCCTCTGCTTCTGACTCACTGCTGTTGTCGTGGGATTGGGTATCGTGCGATGCAGCGGAATCACGTGCGCTCGCGGCCGCGCCGGAGGTACGGTGTGCTCATACGCTCTCGCTCGCTATCGCCCCCTTTGACTGACGATACGCTGGGTCGCGTCTCGCTCTCTCTACGGTGGATTGTTCAGACGCGTCGAACAACCTGGCACGAGGTCGACACATTCTGCGTCATCTCCAACTCTTGTCGTTGTGGAATAGCGGTCTCGTTGAGACTCCGGCCTCTCTTGGCACTTCGTTGCAGGGCCAACTTGATTTGCAGCACGTGGGCCTCGTCGGCCATAGTCGCGGAGGTAAATTGCGGCGCTCTTCGTCGTCGTCGTTGCGCAGTACTTGGCACGTGGAATGTTCACGGTGCACCGTGCGTTATTCTCGTTGGCGTAGGTGAGGGAATCCGTGCGGCCCTCATGCAGTACTCTCTCGGAGGCTCGCCTTGGCCTCGACTCGTCCCGAATCTTGGCATCAAGGCCTTGTTCGAGCTCGCTGGCTCGGATGGCCAGAGCCGAGTTGTGCTCAATGCTCCTGGTGTGGCTTGGTTGGGCCTCGTTGCGTCCTGCGACAACGACGACAAGCGGTAGGTGGTGGCACGCTTCACTCACGGAGATGATGTGGTGTGGTGCCTAACTCACGCGTAATTACCTCGGTACCTCATAGCCTCCAAGACACTTGGCCGTACGATCGCATCTTCAACGACCAATGGGACAACTCCAACACCATGAAGGCCACCTACATTGTACTCGGTACCAATCACGATTACTTCAACACCGAATGGAAGGCTCCCGAGTCGGTCGGTTGTCTGGGCTTCTACAAGATTTGGAAGAAGACGTGCCAGTTGTCGGTCGAGCAACGCCAGGTGGCACAGTCGGCGATCGTTGCCTTCTTCTTGTACGCTGCTCTCGCTCTCGTGTGAGCGAGCGCGAGCCGCCATCACTCATCTCAATGCCTTGACTGGTTCGAAGAGGAAATCTTGGACCGAACCCCAACCCAACCTACTGGAACACCAACTTCAACCCCGCGTGGACGCTCCCACTCTCGGTCTCGAATCAAACCGATGTACTGCGAAACTACGCCCCGACCTCGTACTACACCAAAGTACAACGTCTCGATGACTTTGATAACACATACAATGGTACGTACACGCTCCGCCACAACTGCCTTTTTGCTACTCGTTGGTGGTGGTGCACATTCTCACGGCCCCGTACCAATAGCATCGTATTCGTCGATGAACCAGCCGTATCAGTTCCAGAACGTCAACTTCTCGGTCGGCCCGATCCAGAATGCACAGGACGAAAGCCGCGAGGACCCAGTCACTACCGCAGGTTTGTGGCAGCCACTCCCGTTGAGAGTGTCCGTGTATTTACCGAGTACATTCGCTCCGGTTGCAGGCGCCATCTCCTGGACTCGAGCTGGCCAAGACGTGTGGTTCCAAACCTCGTGGACCCCAATCGGCCAAGGCTGGAACCTCGCCAGCAACTACTCGTCGGTCAGCTTCCGAATGTCGCGCCAGCAAAGCCCTCTCAACGGAGACTTGCAGAGCAGCACCGACTTTACCATCACGTTCGTCGGCGCCAACAATCAGCCTGTCGGAAATGCGGTGATGCTGAGCTCCGTAGCCGACCTTCGCGGACCGTTTGGTGCTTTCGATCGAGCGGTAGGTGTTGCGCCTGTCTAACCTCAACACTGCTACGATTTCTCACTCTCCGCTACTCTCTCAGGGATTCGACCCAGTGCTCAAGACTGCTGCCATTCCATTCAGCTACTTTGGCACCACGGCTTTGACGCAAGTGCGCGGCATTCGATTCATCTTTAGCAGGACGCAATCAGGTACGCGGCACCACCTCACGCACTCACGCTCGCATTGGCACACTAGCACACTGACTGAACCTATCCCTTGGATGTGGTTAACCAGGCGCAATCTTTGTCACGAACTTCCGTGTGACGAGCGTGTACGACTTTCCCAAGACGATCGATCCTCCGTCGACTCGCCACGAATCCACGCACTACACCGGCTGGGTCCCGCCTACGCTTCCTCCGCTTCCTCCGCGTCCTCCGCGCCCGTCGATGTTGTTCAACGACTAACCGTGGTTGGACTTCCTAGCGAGAACCCCCCTCCTCCCACCCACACACTCTCTCTCTAGCTCTCTCTCCATCTCGCCTTATCCATCTCGCTGTTCGCTGAGAGAGACACATTCATTACATTTGCTTGCGTTCCGTTCACTTGTTGCATCTCTCGTTGTCAGAGTTGATTGATCAAGCAAGATTTCGTGATTGATTTGTAGATAGATAGGCAACAGAAACGATTGAATAGAATGCGTGTCAGGTACAAACAAAAGACTCCACGCCAGTCGAATGAACCAAGTACAAATACAAGACGGCTCGAGAGAGAGAGAGAGAGAGAGACTCTCGGGTTGAGTTACAGATTGATACGCTCGCGAATCACGAGTGCAAGGTAAGCAACGAGGCGGAACAGGAAGCCAAAGCATCCGAGAGCCGTCCAGCACCACCACATGTCCTGCATCGAGTAGCCATAGTATGCAAGGGTGCCAACGCCCTCAGCTGGATTGTAGGGCATGATTGCTGAGGAGCGAGATTGACGAGGTCCGTTAGAGCTGTACCATCATTAGAGCTCTCGCTCGCTCTCACCACTCTACGTACCAATGAGATAGAAGAGCTCCTGGGTATATCGGAAGAGCGACGAGAACGCGACCCAATACAGCGCCTCAGGAATGAGTTGGTTTTCTTTCAGCTGCGTCAGGGTTGGATTTGCGCCGCCTGGGAGATTGAGAGAGAGAATGAGCATAACGATCGTAGACTCTCTCAGAGGCAGCTGAGTTCTACATACTGAACATCATAAAGCTCAATGGAGCCAAGACGGAAGCAAGCATGGCAATCTCGGAGCTCAGCACCAGGGAGATAAAGTATGCCAAGCCGCTCATTGCAAAGTAGATCTGTATATCGTTTGAGGGTGAGCCGAACGAATCGAAGCAGGCTCACTCTCACAGACGATAACGTACGCCAGCATAGAGACCGTAGTACATCCAAAAGCTCGACAACGGCAAAGCGAATGCATAAAAGCACACGGTAAAGGCCAATGGCACCAACAAGACTGTAGGCAAATGGGCGATCGACTTGCCGAGGTCTGTTCAACGAGTGAGGAAGGAATGAGCGGCGTCAGTTCAACGCGCTGAGCATTTGCAAGATCGAGGCGAGCACGTACAAAAAGCTTCGGTGCTCATGCCGGACTGGAACTCACGACGAAACGTGACCTTCTCGTTACCAAAGATGCGCATCGAAGAGGCGACGGCAGCGAGGGCCAAGGCAAGGCAAGTGATTGAAGCCATTCCGACCGCTGTATGAGTGCAGCAGTGAGTGAGTGAGTAAGTGAGTGAATGAGTGGGTGGGGTGATGCAACGTACAAGGATCGGCTTGCGGGAATGAAAGCACCTTGCAGACGGTAGGGGGCAGTGCTTCGGGACACACGCCTCCTGGAAAGTTGGAGATGGGCGGCGGAATGTAGTAGCGGTTGTAGTAGATGATGCCGACAAAGGTACCGGCAAAGACCGCCATGGCAAAGTCGAAGACGATTCCGGGCCAGGCGCGCAGCATCTGCACGAAGGCGCGCTTGGTGAAGGCCCACAGCTTGACCCAGAAGGGCGGCAGGATTCGGAGCGAAGGCAGCTGGTGCAGTCGCCAGAAGAGCAGAAAGTTGCCCATCATCAATGTGATGAACGGTAGGCCGGCCGATAGCGCGAGAGGCGCAAAGGAGTGTCGATCGGAGGTGCCCAGGCCGAGCGTCATGGCCAGGATGAGGCAAATCATGTAGGTGTTGGCGATGGCGCCAAAGCACATGGCGAGACGCTTGGGCACCGTGATGTTCTTGCTCCACCACGCAGCGTAAATGTAGAAGAAGCTGCCAAACATCGAGTTGACAAAGTAGGGCGAGAGCGGCACATCGAGGCCGCGCATGAATCGCCGCACGAGCGCCAGCATGAGGAGCACCTCGATCACGAACGGAATCAAGATCCAAATGAGGTAGCCGAACAAGTAGGTGCCCAGCATGCCGAGAGTGCTGAAGAGCGGATAGATCGTGACGAGGAGGAAGACGCTCAACAACGCAAAGAGCGTGCCGTAGCTTCGGTGGAACGACTGCGGCCCGAAGCTCAAGACGAACGGCGGCGAGATCGGTATCAAGAAGGAGAGAACGAACCAGCCCCAAAAGTAGGCCGGGATCGGGAAGGCATTCGCGGTGGGTGCCGCGGCGACGACGACCGTAGAGGAGGGCGACGCGGTCGACTCGCCGTCCGTGTGATTGATGTTGATGCAGGTTTCGCCGTCGGTGGTCGAGGTGGCCTGGTAGGACGGCAGGCCGAGCGCCTGGTCGGGGTCGCTCGAGCGATGAATGGCCTGCGCGGTCGAGTCGAAGCGCGACGAAAAGTACTCGTCGGCCGTACCGACCATCTGGATGAGAAAGAGCCACAGCGTCCGCAACGTGACCTCGCTCTCGAGACTCACACTGTCCTCGGGAAACTCGACATGCGCCGACGGCATCGGGACCGAGGAGCTCGACGAGTAGGAGCGCAGTTCGCCCGGGCGGCCGGTGGCCACCAACGGCTGGTTCTCGACTTCCAACGCATCCTCGGGCTCGAGGCCGTCGGGCAACATGGCTTGCTCCGAGGAGCGGCGCGAGGCGAGAAACTCGCCCGGCGGATGCGACGTTGCCCAGAGGCTCGCAAGCTCGGCCGAGTTGGTGAAGGTGCCGTCGGTGCGTGGCGCCTCGGACGAGATGACGTCGAGGAAGAAGTCGGCAGGGTTCACGTGCGGCGGACAGACGAAGCCGAGCGACGCAAAGTACGCTTCGGCTTCCTCGGTCGGACCGAGGTACACGGTACGACCGCCCTTGCCGAGCAACAGCACGTCGTGAAACATGGTAAAGATCTCGTATCGTGGCTGATGGATCACGGCCGCGATATTCAAGCCGAGCTCCGAGATGGAACGGAGACATTGACAGAGACTCTTGCTTCCGGCAGAGTCCAAGCCACTACAAACAACCAAGCAGGGAATCCGAAGCAGTCACACAGTTCGGGTGAGCAAGGCCGCAAGGCCGCTGATTGGTCCATCTCGGCGAGTGAGAGTGAGTGTGTGTGAGTGTACCTTGTGGGTTCATCAAGGAACAACACAGTCGGGTTGGCAACGAGCTCCATACCGACGTTGACGCGCTTACGTTGACCTCCACTGATACCTCGCACATCCTCATCACCGATCGGAGTATCGCTGTTGTTGTGGTTGTGTTGGTTGTGGTAGTGCCACGTTCGATGAGTTGGTTGCTCGATCGAGTTCTCAGCGCGACGCGAACATCCAAGTCGAACCATTCGCGAGCGACGCCACTCTACGTACCGCAGAGCCGAGAGACCCAACAGCTCGATCACGGCGTCGACCAACTGGCGCTTCTCGGTGCCGCTCATCGACGCGGGCAAGCGGTTGGTGGCCGAGAACATGAGCGTCTCGAAGACGGTCATCTCGCGCAGCATGACGTCCTCCTGCGGCACGAAACCGACGACATCGCGAAACTTGGAGATGCGGTCGGCCTTGCCGTTGATGAAGACCGAGCCGACGGTCTTGCCGTAGGTGGCCTTGCCTGCCAGCGTCGTGAGGAAGGTGGTCTTGCCTGAACCGCTGGGGCCGAGGATCGCCGTCATGCGACCATGACGCAACTCGCCCGTCACACCTTGCAACACACTGTGCACACACACGACAAGCGGCGCATCAGCCATACGGTCGCATACGTATATGCGCGCGAGAGCACTCACTCACTGGCTCACGGTATCACTCACTGAACAGAACTAGGCGATGCGATGTGCGATGTGATACGCGATATGATATGCGAGTCGTACATCTTGCCGTTGGTGTTGAGCGCGAGGCCCAAGCCCACGAAGCTGATATCCATGGTAAAGCGACGCGTCTGGAAGGCAGGGAGCGACATCAGCAGCTCGCCAGCGACGGGTGCCTTGCTTGGCGGTCGATCATCGGAGTCGGTGGCGCGCAGACACGGCAGGCAGCGTCGCAGCAGCCCCCAGAACCAGCCGCTCAGATACACGACCAACACCAACACGAAGATGCCGTAGATTCCGACGACTCCCGCAAGCCACCAGGTCAACACATGTTGGTAGTCGACGTCGAGTACCGCCTCGAGAGCCATCTTCCGAGGAGTGAGGCGCACGACAGCAGGAGAGCGACAGAAAGAATGAATGAATGCAGGAGGGTCTGACTCAGGGTCTGGGTCGGTTGATAAAGCCGGGTCGGTAGGGAATCGCACCAGCACAGCGCACCAGAATCTTCCATCAGAAAAGTCGCCAGGAATATTCCATCGAAATCAACACAATCGTAGGCTCGGACCCACTGCGATTTCCCTACTGTGTAAGCTCGTCGTGCGAGTGAGAGACCAGAGGGTTTTGCTTTACGTCGCTCATTTCTCGTTGTCGCCTCGTGTGCTGTGCGCGTTGCTGCTGCTGCGGCGCCATGAGTGCGTGGAGCAAGGTGCTGGCGGCAAAGAAGGATGCCCCGGTTGTTGGTAGCAATGCCAGTGGTGTAGAAGGTCGCGATAGTGAGGCGCCAGCGCCAGCAGGCGGCTCGTCAAGCAACAAGGGCAGGTACGACACGAGAGCTGCTTGATGGCTTGATGGCTTGCTTGTTGACGCGCCTGCCTGATTGCTGCGCAGATGGCTTGTGGGCGTGGGAATCGCAGTCGGTGCAGCGGTTGTCGTGCTGCATGCAGTGGTGGGACCGTTCTTGATGCCGGCTTTGCGTGCTCGCTCGGCGCCGTTCGTGTATGTGTGTACCGCTCCTGACGCAATGTCGCCAAGCATTCATCGCTCACTCACTCTCGCTCTCGCGAGATCATGCAGCCCCGCTGGCCTCAAGCTACAGACCAAGGTGATTGATGCGTGTCGGCAGTACTCGAGTCTGGCCAAGACACCGGGCACTGCGGCATTGGAGCAACGCACTCATCGTTTGATCGATCTCGGCTCGGGCAATGGCTGCCTCGTGGTTGCTGCTGCACAAGCGTTGCCCGTCCGTGGCGTGGGAGTCGAGCTGAATCCGTGGCTGGTGTGGTGGTCGCGATGGCAGGCGTTCCGAGCGGGCGTCAGCAAGTACTGTTCGTTCCAAGTGCGCGATCTATGGAGCACCGATCTGAGCCAATATGACACGATCGTCGTGTGTGGCGTGCCGGACATGATGCCGCCGCTGGCTGACAAGCTGCGCCACGAGATGAAGCCTGACGCGATCTTGATCGCCGGGCGCTTCAAGATGGAGAGCTGGACACCGACACATACGCTGCTCGATAGTAGCTCCGATGCAGTCGATGGCGTTTGGGTGTATCACAAGCCACCAACGTGAGGCCAATAACAACGCTGGCTCTTA
>ERZ778026.4493-NODE-4493-length-10877-cov-3.723249_pt1 | contig 10877 bp, 5 predicted proteins | sample MGYA00375756_ERZ778026 | MGnify/ENA primary metagenome ERZ778026 (study PRJEB29350, sample SAMN05389820) | bioreactor metagenome | isolation source: Ammonium sulfate bioreactor | place: South Africa: University of Cape Town | collected 2014-02-18 ... | reverse complement strand
ATCCTTGGAGGATGGCCTCTTCTTCTCATTTGTGGAAAGGGCAACCCCCTCTCCATCGGCAGTATGTGTTGGTGTGTCGTCGTTCTCTTCACCATCAGGGTCACTGTCATCTTGGGAGACGCTCTCTTTTGGGAAAAGTTCTTTCTTGGCAGCCATGGCGCTATCTTTCCGATTTCTTTCTTCATCGGTCTGCTTCGTTGTTGTCGAAGGTGTTTTCTCTGGCGTTTTTGGTTCACCTGCACTCATGTCATCATCGTCGTTCTTTGTTGCAAAGGAAGATTGTTTGTTCAGCAGGGAGAGAGATAAGGATATCCTACCGTAAGATCGATAACAATCTTTTTTGCAATGGGACGTGTGTAGGAGTCGCCCAATTTTTTGGCAATGAGGAGCCTCTTGAGTTCTTCTGCAGTCTTGTCTTTATGCTGCACGATCCATTGAACAATGATGTCGAGGGGGTCTCTGCTGCCTAACAAAGACATCCTTTTTTTTTCTGTTCTGACTTAGATTTGTTTCCAACAACATTATCTAATAATGTAATGACTCAACAAATTTGATAGCTTCAGTGTATTGTTGGAGAGGAAGTTGCGAAGGTTACATGTCCCAGCAGGGAAGGTGTAAGTGAGAGTTTGCCAGTGGGGGTTGTTGCGGACATTTATCTTTACGTCCCTCAACACTTGTTTTTCGAATATCACTTCGTCTTGCTTCGCGTTTCCCACAGCGTTACTGTTGATCTCGGGTGAGGGTGCTGCGAAATCTCAGTAGAATTTGTTGGGCTGACTAATAATAATAATAAAAAAATAATAAGAAAAATAAAAAAAACACCAAGTTATTTTATTTATCTGTTAAAGCATTACAAACAGTACTATCAACCTCAGGAATGAAATCAGGAGAGGGAGAGGAAGGTGGCCACATGGAGAGCAGGCAAGGGACTGGAAGTAGGTGTGAGGATCCCACGGCCTCTCTGTGTTACGAAATTGTTATGACTCACCACTCACACCCCTCTTGGGGCAGCTTCCTGTTTACTTGGTTCCTCTCGTTCAATGTGGCATGCCCACTGCCTCCCCTACTCCTCGCAGCAACTGAGAAGGGAAAGTGAGCAAGAGGAAATGGAAAGGGACAACGTATTCTCACTTGCCTGCTTCATCCACCTCGGAAATGCTGCTTCTCCTCCCTTGGTCGAACCTCCAGAAACCGTGCCTTGTGCATGGTTGTGAGTGCCCATCCTGCTCCCTGAATTCTGCATCCCGAAGGCTGGCGCAACTCTTCAGATGAACGCTTGCAGCATATCAGAGGCAAGATGGGTGTTGGTGTCCTCTCCTAAAAAGGGATCATTATCACACTCGTGTCTTACCTGTAGCCTTTGTAAAAGGCAACATTTGCCCTCACACAGACGATACTGCTGTACAAGTGGACCTCATGAACGGGAGTTGTTATTGTTATTATTATTTTGTCCTTTGTTTTGGTTTTGTTGTTCGTTTTTTTGTGTTTTGTGCATGGGGTTTCGACCTTTGTATCCGATAGGATAGCATTACGGACTGGTCGGCTCTCGTCCTGGCTGGTCTTCAAAAACGGTGGCCATGTTCTCTTCACCCGACGCAGGCTTCACACCACTCGGGGTACCACCTTGCTGATCCTCCTCGGGGAACACGATGTCGTAGGGGGTCTGAGTCACCCTGCTCGCGTAATGTGTACGGCAATCCTGTAGCGTGGGGAGAGGATACGTGTTGCGCCTTTCCCCCCACCCCATCGAGGCGCACCTGCGGTTGTAGTCTCCCTCGGGCAGCATCCTGTTCTTCAGTTCGTTCCACAACAGCTGCGGGTTCTTGATCATCGCCGCCTTGTTCGATGAACATTGTTCGAAGTGGTGTCTGTAGGACCGAAAAAGTTCCTCAAGACGGACTTCCGTCGGCCATTGGGGAGCGGTACCGGGGATACCCCCATCGAACAAGCTTCCCCGAGCGAGGACCTGATACCACCAAGATTCAACCGGATTCATGTGGTACATCTTCTGCAACCAGAGCTCCCCGATGACCCGCCTGGGTCTGTCCCGTGTGGGATCGAAGTTGGAGATGTCGCGGTGTAACAGGAGATGTAGATAGGCCTCCTTGGCTCCTTCGTGGTTCCAGTTGTGCTCGAGGTCCTTGAAATAGTTTGCATCCTGCTTTCTCTCGTCGCTCACACGGAAGGGCGCCCACCGGCGGTCGGCCAGGCCTGCAGGAACGACATAAGGCATGTTGGACGACAAGATCAACTTCGCGCGGTTCTGCATAGGGTAGGGGTCCACGCCCTTGAGCTCCAGCATCATCTGCGAGTCGGTGATGATGGACTTGACGTAGCCCTCCCCGGCCTTATCGCCTGGCCAGGTGGCCTCATCCACAAAGAGGACAAGAGTGTTCAACAAAAAAGCGTTGAACCTGTTCGAGAGCATGGACTGATGCGAGATACGCTTGTAACCCGACCCGAAGAACGAACCCATCATGTTTGCGAGCGTCGACTTGCCCACCCCCTCGTCACCCAACAGGACGATCGCCACGCGCAGCAACTTTTCGGGGTTCTGAACGATGAAGGCCTCGAGGTTGAGGAGATATTCAAAGCTCTCCTTGTCGTTTCCGCAGATCAACCGCAACCTGTAATCAAGTTGCATCGAGCAATCGCCTTCTAGGGGCTCGACGGTGAACCCCTGCCAGAGGTTCAGCATATTGGGGCGGCGCTCTCCGGTGGGGTCCACGGTTATGCCCTCGTACGTCATCCTCCCAGGCCAATCAAGCCACGCCCTGGCACACTGGATCTTCTTCCCATCGTCAAGGACCATGGTGCAATTCCTGTATCTCAAGAGGAAGGTCGGTTCGGTCATAAGCGCAACGACCGGGCCTTCGATGGCGTCATCAGAGGCCTCGAGATCCGCAACCACCATGCTGCTTTTGGCTTGTACCACCTTATATCGCTGATCGAATTTTTTGAAGACTGCTAGGACTTCAGGTGGGATGTCGGAGGCATCTTGGCTCGATCTCCTCTTGGCTGCTCGGGGGAAGACGATGTCCCGCTGCTTCTGGTTCTTCAAAAACTTCACTGGGGGATTCGTGCCCTCCTGTCCTTCGCAGTCCCGGTGCTTGCATCGCCACCTCCCCTGGCCGGTGCTGAGGACGACGAACTCGCTCTCGAACAGACCATCATGGCGCCTCGACGTCATTTCGCACTGGCGGTAGGAATTCACCGTTATTGCCAGTTCCTTGCCTCCCTCCCGATACTGCATTGCCCCGAGTACCAGGTGGGGATAGCAGCGCGAGAAACTTTCCTTCACTATGCTTTGGGCATCATCGCTCAGTGGCAAGAGGTCTGCCGAGATCCTGCCAAGTGTATATTTCTTGCGTCCGCAGGCCGTTCCGTAGCAACCCAGGGTGATCATGCCCGTCCTTGGGTCCACCCGCGCCCAGATGCCCTTGTGGTCGTGCGATCTGCTGCCGAAGGGACAGGCCTGGGAACGGTCGTGGTGGTTGAAGCGCATGAACCCGCCGTCGGACGTGCCCTCAAAAAACGCATCGGGAAAGCCTTCCCATCCTTTGTCCGTTCCCTCTCTGTCGGGAGGCTCGCGAACCATCTCCAGGACCGCTTCCTCCAGCGGACTAGCATTAGCGGCGGAACCACATGATGCGGCTTTCTTTGTTTGGGACCTGCCAGGCAGGAGAGGCAAGCGGGGGGCATCCTTTCCGGGCGATATGATGATGCTTCGCAGGATCCACTCCCTGAAGGTGGCAAAGTCATCGGGTTCCGGGACAACGGAGATTCCGTCATCCTGCACGAGGAGCAGCGGATTCCCCTTGCCCGGTTTCGAATTGGCCGCCAGTCGGAAGTTGCGGTTTTTGGTGTAGACACCAAAGTCGATGAACCAGTCCGGCTTGCCATCTTTCCCTGTGCGGTACAGAAGCTTTGCCTGGTGGTGCAGTGCATGTTGGGGGTCATTGCGCGCTGACTGCAGCGCATCCTTAACGTATTCCATGAAGGCGCCGTGTTCCACAATCGAAGCAAAGACCACATCGCTGTAGACATGGTAACTGAACTTGCCGGTTATCGTCGCACAGAAGCACGTCGTCGCTTCCTTCCATGCCTCGGCCAACACGGGTCCGTAAAGCTCCTTCAGACAGACCTCGAAAACGTCGAGGGAAGCCTGCAGAAGATGTTTGCCCTTTTGACGGTCAGGCCTGCCGTTCACCTTCCACTCCAAGTCGGCATAGAAGGAGACCTCACGGTCCGGCTCGACGGTGATATTGAAGACTCGACCATCAGGCGGGCAGTTGTAGACATGCTTCACCAGCACATCGACCGACTTGAACACTATGTATGAAAAATAGGTATCTTTTTCTCCGGGTTTGGCAGGGCGTCTTCTCCTGATCTGGTGCATGATACCAGCGATGACCCGTCCCGGATATGCGAAAAGAGGGCTCTCGGTAAGCACATCTTCCGCATTCTTCCTTGAACCCGGCACGAAGTACTTAAATTCCTTGTACCCGCAAGGAGGAAAAACGGCGTCATTAGCGGTTGAGATACGGAGACGCTTCGTGGGTGGATGTAGATCGTGTGGCTCCAGCTGATCATCGTCGTCGCTTCGTTCCGATTCGGTCTCTGGTGGTTCCTCGATTTCTTCCTCGTCCTCGTTCTTGTCGTCCGCTCGGCCACGTTGAGAGAAACGACGCGTTGGTATTGCCCTCGGCTGTGGCGAAGGCGAGCAACTCTCGGCACCCTGCTTGCGCTTTTTCGATGGCACAGCGGTAGGCACACCACCGGGGCGAGAACGGGGCCCAGTAACCGCCACCGTTCCTTGGCAACCCTCCTGTCCCTGCCCATGCGCGTCCTTGGCTGATGGGTGGCGAATGTTGCGTTTCTGCACCCCTCCCTGCCTGGGGGGCAGCGATCTCCTCACCAAACCTCGCTTGTGTGCTTCAAGGATGGCGTCGTTCATGCCCTGCTCGCCCTCGAAACCCGAGCGAACCCTGAAGGCGGCACACCCCCAGAGAGGGTGAATACAGGGCGGTGTGCCAAAATAATCCTCCCCCAAGTTCCAAAACGGGTTCTCTTCCGGCCAACGGGTAGGAGAGATGGTAAGCGTGCAGTTGCCTCGAAAACCCATTGAGAACCTCTTCTCCACAGATTCCACCCAGGCTCTATCCTGGAAGGCTTCGTCATGCTCCTCCTGTGTCGCGCCAGGGAGAGCGATAACGCATAGCGTCGTGCGGTGTTGCATCGAGTAACCCCCGAATGGGAAGACCGACTCGCCACTCACGCCAACGCGTTTGAAGATTGCCTGGCAGGCATTGGAAAAATTCCTGTTTCCCCACAGTTCCGAAGCGAAGTTGGTAGTGCCCCCGAAGCGGTCATCTTCGTCGTCATTCTGGTGAGAGATGGTCAGGATCACTGCCGGTACGGACAGCGTGCTGGTTTGCATATCAGCAAGAAAGGGAGAGGGACAAGGAGTGGTGGCGTGTGTTTGTTGGGAAGGTTTTTTTTTTCAGTGGCTTTGTGCGCAGGCCTGCAAGATCTTCCTTCCAGTTCATTGGCTCTCGGCGAGGATAAATCTTTCTGGCTTATCTGGGACATTTTTTCCTGTAGTCCGTAAAAGCCGGATCGTTGAGAAGCCACCAAACAAAGAAAAAAAAAGCTCGCCATGCGTGAGAACGATTGGGAGGACCAGACGTACTTGGAGGAAGGTGAACTTCCTCAGGACCCATGGAGAGAATACTATGAAGAGGAAGCGCGCAATGCAGTGGCCGAAAACAGAGTCGGCCTTGGACAAACACACGACATCTCGAGCGTTGAAGAATGGCAAGAATTGTCCAAACAGGCTCAACTTGTACCCGCTCGCTGCCTCCTTGCCACAAAGGAGCTGGAGATGAGGTTACGCTTCACAGAGTGCGTCAGAAGCTTCAACGACAAGGCACTCTGTGTAACCGCGCCGCCATCTGTGGTCGCAACAATCACGAAATTGGGCACCCAAGATACGGATTTAGTCTGTCTCTTGAAGGGAGAATTCCTGGTGCAAACACAAGAAGTACGAACGGAGGCCGACTGGTGCAGTGTTGAAGAATCTCTCTACCACCTTATCTGCGATCATGCTTGTCTCGTGGTGATCGGCTATTCCAGCAATCCCAACGAGCAGCAGATATTCGATCAAGATATAGCGCTAGCCTTTGAAAAGTATGCCAGTATTTCGGGCTCGGAGGTCAGGAAGGTTCGCGGTGAGGCGCAAGCTAAGATGTATGAGAATCTTCAAGAAGTCGTTGCGAGAACAATGCAAGGAAAGTGGAGTCACCTCATGTTCAGCGTGGACCCTTCCAAGGCCGAACTTACCGAGCACATCAAGTACGCATTGCGAAACCCGTTTGCAGGGTGGCTGGATATTATCTTCTGCGGCCATGGAGCCCTCGGCTCTGGCGATTGGTTTCTCTGGGATGATGACTTCACTTCCGCAGATATGAGCAACGTGCTGAAAAAAGTTCTCGAAGAGAGGGAGAACTCTCCTTTAGGCAAACAAGTGGAGATCACTGGGAGCATCATCCTCAACTGTTGCTATGGCGGTAAGTGGTTCTGGAAGATGCTTCAGGACAAGGGGTTGGAGAAGTATTATGCACTCAGTCGCATGCGCTTACAGGGGAATTCGGAGGAGATTCCAATCGGTGGCATGTTCCAGCTGGATATCCAGGACAGCACAGGTCTCAGCAGGGTGCTTCCCACATCGGAAACGCTGAAAAAACTCAACCGCCCTCCTGCCCCATCGGACGCCTTGCGAGTGTTGCCCTCAGAACCTACGGTTGTGGTGTTCCCAGCCCAGCAAGGGGACTGCTCACTATTCACGGACGGAGATGGCTACACTCTTTTGGTCGACGGCGGGCGGTGCGCTGCGCTCTGTTTCTGGGAATACATCAGAACGCTATCAAAGGTGGATGACATCGTGGGGACCCACCTCGATCAGGATCACATCACTGGCATAGGTGGCCTCTTGCAGTTGCTAAAAGAGCGGGAGGGAAAATCAACAGTTGGGCTTCATGGCTGTGCTGACGCGCGAGATTCCATTGGAGAGTTCTACCTCAACTGCCCTTACAACTACGGTGCTATTCCCATCGACCTGCCTGCAACCTTCAACCAGATCATGTTTGATGCCCAGCGCAGTGTTAGTGAAGGCGCGGGGACCTTGTTGGCCTGGCGGGCGCTCAACCAGAGTGCAGTAGGGGGAGAAGCGTTCCCGAAGAAGTGCGTCACAGGCACCATTGTGGCACAAAGGGACAGGGCACTGGTGCGGGCAGTTACCCCGTACATAGACACCTTGGGAGATCCCAAAACACTGAGGGGTGAGAGCAAGAAACAGGCTAAGGCAGAAGCCAACATGGAGATCTTCTTGAAGGACTGGAAGATGAAAACTAAATCAAACCTGAAAACTGGGGTCGGGAACAGGACGGTCACAATGACAAACATGGTATCGGTGTCTCTTCTGGTATCCACCTTAAGTGAAGAACATCATTACGTCTTCTACACTGGCGATGCTCCGCAGAATCGGTTGCTGACGGGTCTGGAAAAGGTTCTAGGAGCGGATTTTACACAAAACGGACTGGATGTCGATGTGCTGTATGTCCCCCATCATGCCTCAGCAAAGAATACCAACAAGGACTTCTACCTCAAAGTAAGAGCCTCCTACTACATTTTTTCTTCGAATGGAGATATGCATGGGCACCCTGATCGGGAAGTGATAGAGAATGTGCTCACTGCCATACAAGAGTGGACCACGCAGCAGAGGGGCCGCCATCCTGACATCAGATTGCTGCCCACCTATCGGACAGACAAGAACGAAGAGCAGTGGAAGAATCTCACGTTGCCAGATGCAAGAGTTACAGTTTTGCCGCCGGTGTACCCTGCTGGGTATCTAGAAATTTCATGCACAGGCATGTGAGATATATTAGATGTCTGCGAAATGTATGTGCACACTTAACACAACAAGTCTCTTGGTGAATAATTTGCAATAAAGCATGATTCTCAGAGAACATTATGTATAAGGAAAATCTAAATCGGTTAGGAGAATCAGAGTAAAAAAATACTGACTCCATCTTGTGTATGTTTCCCTGGATCATACAATGAGCCTTTTACTAACCCATATGATTTTGTCATAAAAAAGCTATTTTTTTTTGCCAATTTTTTCTGTTAGAGCTGAAAGTTTGTTTATTTCCCATGAAACTTTAGTGCCAACACATTTTGCTAACACAACATAAAAAACTTCAAAGTTACGACAGTATATCCCATGCTAGGATTCTGGTATGACCCTAAATTGTAAAGATAAGTCAAAATGTCTTTAAAATTATGGTTTTGGGGGGGGAGGGGGGGGGAGATAGACCAAATGCTCAACCCATCTTTCTTCCCCTTGCTTCGATTAAGATAATTTAGGTTGATGCATTGTTTTATTGTAGAAATATTTGTACCTTCTGGGTGCAGGTTCAACTAGGAGTAGGAGAATACAGGCATAGGGGGTTGGTGTATGGGCATGTAGACAGCACGAAAAAAATTATGACAAACACTTATGTTGTGTTTGCAAAACGTGTTGGCACTAAAGTAGCGTGTAGTAAATGTAGACAGTTTATTTGCTCCAAATGGGAGACTAAGGTTCTGCAAGCCTGCAAGGCTGGGCCGAAACTCCACTCCTCCAGTGGTCAAGTGGTTTTGTATGTTCCCATAAACTACGTCTGTTCCACCAGCAGCCAGGAAAAAAACCGAAACAACCTTTCCGCCAGCAGTGACTGTGCCAGAAGCGCTGTCAGGAAAAAATTGGGTATGAATATGTCCTCGGGCTCGGTCTTCCACAAGGGCTCATAGTTGTTAACGCAGCTGAGTCAACCCCCTCAGGCTGTGGGCCATACAGAAGCCTCCCAAAACCCCATCGGAGTGCTTGATGACAATGCCAACGAGTAGCAGCCAGTGAACGTTTCAGGAAACTTTTGTCGACCCACTAAAGTAGTGTGTAAATTTTTCTTGGTTTATGCCAATTATCTCTGTTAGTAAAAGACTCAATTTACAGACTCCTCATAGCCCTGAAAACATGGGTCCAATGATAAAAAAGTGGGAGGAACAAGCAATGAAAAATTAGCAGAAAGGACACAATGATACTCTCAGCTTCTCACATTCCCCTTCTTACATGAGCTGGTCAGGATGAGTGTTTGCTTGTGAATCCTTGCCAGTAACTGGGAGGTATCTTGTTTCTGGTGCAGGGAATTCCAGCTATGGAGAGGTAGTGTTGAAGACATAAGAAGAGAAAACAAAGAAGGAAAGAAAATGCAAAGAAAAAGAAGGCGATCATGATGTGAACTGAAATATTTACCTTTCTTGAGGCACTCACTCAAAAAAGTCCTTTGGCTGGTGACAAGAAGGAAAGCTCCTGTGGTTAAGATAATCTACTGTGCTCAGAAAAGGGCGGCCCACTAGCACGACGGCATGAGTGAACTGAGTACTCCCTACCTCCCATCCAGCAGCCAACTCAGGCAAGCGATCACCCGTCTTCTTAGCGTGCGGCGGCCGATGTCATTCGGAGGGGAAGAAGTTCTCCTACCAAGGGCGACAGTCTTCCTCTCCCAGGGTGCGGAGGATCTGTTGTTGGAATACGTGACCCGCTTTCCAGTTGTGCGAGCACAGGAGAAGCGCGAACATGGGATGGACCCTGTCTCCGACCCTGACAGCTTCTTTGCACAGGAGATCCTAGAGCCAGAGCACCGCCTGGTGCTGGAAGCGGTGGAAGGCAACGGTGGTGTGGTGTCCCCAATGATCATGTCCCTGTGGGTGAATGAGAGCCAAACTGAGTCGGCTTTCGCCTGCCACGACTACCTGCCTCAGCGCCTACAGCACTGTTAGTTGGGCTTGAAACAAGCCCCTGGACTCAGTTGGCATTCCCTCTCTCCCACACCTGAGTGAAAACATTTTGGCTCACCTATCAGCCAGAAAGGCCCAATTCCGACAAAATGTTAAATTCTTACTCTACCTACATTCAGCATCATGAACTTTAGTGGGTTGGGAAAATTAAAAGAATCGTTATGCAACTGAATCTCTGGCCTAGACTACTCAGGCACATCCCACCAGTTCCCAAACAGAGCCGAGATGTGGAAACCCATATGGAAGTGGAGGGTCTCAATTTGATACAGTAACAGAAGGTCTCAGGGGAATATGAATGACATTGGTGATACTGTGGTGTCCCACCTTCATGTATCTTGAACATTGCAGGCCACAAAGCAGACCCCAGATGCTGTCATTGGGGTGGCAGGACCTTCTTGTATGAGCTCATTACAAACAGAGCAGTGATCCAGTACCACTGTTCTGGGTACAAGGTGAGACCATTTCCTTACAAATCCTTACATACCATAAACTTAATACCTCATTGATTAATTTGTAAAACTCTGGATGTTTTTTTATTTTATTTTATTTTTATTATTTTTTTCTTTTTTTCTCTATTGGATAGAAAAAGGGGTACACCAATCACAATTCAGAACATCAGGATTGTCACTGTTTTTTTTTTTTTTTTTTTTTTTTTTTTTTTTTTTTTGAGTACAAAATAGCATTGAAATGGGTGCACAGAATATGAAATGATTGTAATTGGGTCAAAATCAAATAAATAAAAATAAAAATAAAAATAAAAATAAAAAATAAAATATAAAATATAAAAACTAAAAACTAAAAAATAAAAAATAAAAAATAAAAAATAAAAATAAATAAAAAATTAAATATAAGAAATATTTAAACTTTGTTGTTGGGTCCTTCTGTGTGGTCCAGGTTTGCTGATACCAAGTGCCTACTAGAAATGAACAACTTTGAAAAACATGTTTCTTAGGAGTTAGCTGGTATGAGAAGAATGGAAA
>ERZ778026.4489-NODE-4489-length-10889-cov-11.798689_pt1 | contig 10889 bp, 12 predicted proteins | sample MGYA00375756_ERZ778026 | MGnify/ENA primary metagenome ERZ778026 (study PRJEB29350, sample SAMN05389820) | bioreactor metagenome | isolation source: Ammonium sulfate bioreactor | place: South Africa: University of Cape Town | collected 2014-02-18 ... | reverse complement strand
CTTGAATCTCTTGAATCTCTTGAATCCTCTTGATCTTGAACCTCTTGATCTTGAACCTCTTGAATCTCTTGAATCTCTTGAATCTCTTGAATCTCTTGAATCCTCTTGATCTTGAACCTCTTGATCTTGAATCTCTTGAATCCTCTTGAACCTCTTGAATCCTCTTGAATCCTCCTGAACCTCTTGAATCCTCTTGAACCTTGAACCTTGAATCTCTTGAATCTCTTGAATCTCTTGAATCCTCTTGAATCCTCCTGAATCTCTTGTATCTCTTGAATCTCTTGGATTCTGGAGTGATCGAGTCCGCCGCCAATACGAAATACAAACAGCGCGCGAACAGAGGGTGGTCAACAGTAGAACAATGAGAGCTTTACGGAATCGCTCGTCTTACTCCGCTCGTCTTCCGCCGCGTATCTCCTGTCTCTCGCTATCCTCCTCCTCGCTCCACTGCAAGTGCTCCGCGGAGATATCTCTCATGGCACGCTCACTCTCACCAATCGTGCCACTCGTGGCAATGGTGCTTCTCGCCAGTACGCATCGCCTCCAGCCGATCTGCAACAGAGACTTGGCTCCTCGCTGACCTCCGGTGTGTGCGTGTGATCGGTTAGTCGCTGGTTTGGCGCACGCCTCCTTTGATGGTACGTGGAAGGACAACGACGGCCGCATCTTGACGTTGTGTACCACCAGCGGCTCGACCTTGCAGGGCTCCTACCAAGAGTTCGGTACGCATCTCCACGACCCCCTCGACCTCCATCGCTTGCTTGGTCGCGCTTACTTGCGAGACTAACGCACGCACGTGGAACGCCCACCACAGGTCTCATTCAAGGCCAGATCAGCGGCAACATTGTACGTCGGCAACCACCATCGCAGTCGCGCGATATCCCTCGCCTTGGTGCTAACGACCTCTCTCTCGCTCATGATCGGTCCAGGCTTCGGGCAACTTCTACGCGGCTCTCCATCCTTCGATCGGTTGCCGCGTTCGAAGCTTCTCGTGGACGCTCCAGCCATCGAACAACCAACTGAACGGCACATGGGTGTGCTCGGAGAAGAACCTCCACGGCAACTGGAACGCCGTGCGAGAGTCGACCTTTACGAGTCCGACTGCGTGCGGAGTGCTTGCTACCTCGGGCTCGCTCGCTGGCAGCTGGAACGACTTTTGGCAGGCGCCGACCACCACCTCGTCGTGGGACTTTTGCGTCGATAGCACGACCTACAACTCGTCGTACGAGTTCATCGGAGCGACGACCGGCAAGTCGGGAATCGCGTATGCCTACGGCAACCTCTTTGCCAATGGCCTCATTGGAATCGGTCTCTACAGCGAGAACGCCAACGTGATTTCGAGCGACAACCACGCCGGTGTGAATATCATTGCGTTGGGTTCGGATGGTACGTTCGGCACACCGAGCACCAAACAATAAGCTGCAATTCAAACTCACCATCGAATGATGCGTCCGCCTGCCTATCAATGCAACAGGACAATTGTTTGGTTACTTTTGGGACCTGCCTTCCGATGACAACGACGTGTTGGAGTTGAACCCCAACAAGCACCGAGTGATTCGAGTTTCGCGATTCTCGAGCAACACTGTGGCCACGACGACTTGCGAGCGCAACAAGGCTGTCGGAATCTTTGTCGCAGCGCCGGGTGCTGCCTCGACTCTCACCGCATCGATTGCGATGATCGGCTTCGTGGTCGTTGGCTTGCTCAGCGTCTACATGTTCTAAGAGATTGTGTCTCTCCCTCGTTCACCTTGACTATCTATTATCACACACTCCACTCCTCAACTCCATTCCATCTCATCAATCCATCACCAAAACCAAAACCAAAACGACATGACTTGAGCCGTTTCAATACATCGGTAGTGAATGTTGGGGGTAAACAGCGTTCATTTGATGGGTTGATTGAAGGTAGAAACGTGAGACGCGGATGCGCATCAGATATCAGGAGAACGTGAACGATTAGCAACTCTCACTCAGGTCTTGGCTCCCTTGGGGCGAGCGAGGAGAGAGATGGCGGACTGCGCTCTTAGAAGAGACCAGTCAACCAGTTCTTGTAGTCATAACCGACGACGTTGTCGAGCGGGTAGCGCGGAATGACCGACACGAGGTAGGCGATCTGGTCGTCGCTCATTTGCGCGACACGCATGTCCTGCTCGGTGATGAAGCCCTTGCCAGCGTCGATGATCTCGAAGGCCTCGCGCAGCTGCTCGGGCGACGAGGTGTCCTGCGTGATGCTGACCATGTAGGTGACAAAGTGGTCGAACGAGATGGTGTCGCCACCCTGCGAGACCGACTTGAAGATCTCCTCAAACTTCTTGTCACCACCCTCAAAGTCGAGCTCGACCACACCGAGCGACGAGAGGCACGACTTGAACTCGAGGCGCGAGAGCTGTCGATTGTCATCATCAGCATCAGTACGGGCTCAGGAGAACGACCACCGCTACAACTACGACGACAACGACATACCGAGCCATCCTTGTCAGCATCAAAGTGGTTGTAGGTCTCCTTGAACTCCTCGATTTGAGCAGCCGAGACACCATCCTGGGCACGCGAAGCAACCTGCGACTCGATAAAGTTGATTTGCTTCTGGTACGCTTGGCTCAATCGATCAAACTCGAACGAGAGGTCTAAATTGCAGCATTTGTTTCATGAGAATCACAACCGAGAGAGAGAGAGAGAGAGAGAGAGAGAGAAAGAAGTTGGAGGTACATACCATCAGCAGAATGATCAGTGTACTCGTTCTCATCAATGTTGGCAGCAAGGCAAGCATCCTCAGCAGCTTGAATCGCGGGGAGATCGCTTGCGAGAGCAGCGAGGTTGGCATTGTTGCTCTTGACGTGCGCGAGTTGGGCATCGAGGTCGAGCGAGCCACCCTCGGCGAGCGCGGCACGGAAGCGCACGAGCGACTCGTAGAAGGCGTTGGCCGGGTTGGCGAAGGCTCGGCGCAGACCGTCGAGGATGTTGCGGAGGTTCGAGTTGAGCGCGGCGCGACGCTCCTTCTCGACGGCGGTCAGGCGCTCGAGGTTGCTCTCGACGTCGTTGATGGCGAGGCCCTCGGGCGTGGCGTACGCCGGCAGGTTGTTGAGCTTGAGCTTGGCCTGGATGTTGCCGTAGAGGGCGGCGAGCTCGGCCTGCTCGGCGACCCAGTTGCGGCGCTGCGAGGCCTTGTAGTCGCGAAAGTCCTTAATGTCGCTGCGGGCGCCGTCGTAGTCGTGCGAGAGGCCGGCGTTCTGGAGCTCGTGGATCTTGGCGAGCAGCGCCTCGTTGAGCGCCGAGGTGCGTTGCTCGTAGTCGTGCTCGAGCTGGTCGACCGTCTTCTTAAAGTCGGTGAGCTTGCCGATGCGGCGACCGGCGGTCTCGGCCTTGTCGAGGCGCGAGAAGACGGTGTAGAGCTGCGCCACGTAGGTCATGATCGAGCGCTCGTCCGGGCGAGGCATCGAGACAATGTCCTCGGCGTCGAGCAACTTGGGCACGTCGAGGTGGTCGTGCGCGACGTTGAACGCGAGGTTCAGGTTGCCGAGCTTGTCCTCGTTCGAGAGCGACGCGTAGTCGATCAAGTCCGGGCGGTGGCGGTGGATCAGCGCGCACAGCGCCAAGCCGTCCTGGAAGCTCACCGTAAAGTCCTGCACGTCGACGTTGTCGTACGGCTCGGTCTTGCGACGGCACCAGAGCAACAGACCCTCCTTGGCCGAGAGACCCTCCTCGTTCAAGCCCACGATCGCGAAGCGAAGAATGATGGTCCAGATGAGACCGAGCGTCAACTTGAGGTTGCCATCGACAATGTCCTCGGCACCGATCGAAGCAAGCTTCACGTCGTGGTTCGAGATGAACTGCAACGCCTTGCCCTGTACATCCATCGATCCAAGCAAGAGTGAGGATGCAAGCCACCGACCGAGCAACGTGCGAGTACAACCAGCAAACAACGCGCGCGCTCTCTCGCGTTGATCGATCGAAAGTAACAGCGCATAGCACGTACCATGTTCTCGATTTGCTGGATGCGCATCTTGGGGTTGAGCACGTACTTGGGGATACGCTCATTTCCAATAACCTACTCACGAGAAGGATGGGAGAGGAGGAGGATAACGAGAACGACGATGAGAAGGAGATCCGTTAGTCGGGGCAGTAGGAGTGTTGCTTGGCGCTCGACGACGAACCTCGAGCAGGTTGATGAGCTCGACACCCGAGCGAAGATCGGTCTCGAGGTCATTGATCTTGCGACCACGCTTGATCAAGTGCGAGTTGACCCAGTTGGTGAAGGTCTTGGTCTGCACACGCTCCCATTGCTCACGCTCGCTGGCCATCGTTGCTTGCTTGGTTGGTTGGGGTTTTGCGTTGGGGTTCGGGTGGGCTGCTGCTGCGTGGGCGAAGAGGGCGGCGAAGGACTGAGGCGCAAACCGCACCGCTCCACTGTAGTAACGCACCGTGGTTCATCGGGGAACCTTAATCATTCCGTGCCCCGTCTCTTTCTCTCTGCTCGCTCATCAATCAAATCGCATCGCATCAAATCGCATCAAAATCGAATCAAAGGAATAGAGGCTGGGCCACGATGTTCTAGATCTTGAGAATGACAATAGTTTATAGTTGGGTGCTCGATCGAGGCTTGTTGTTGTTGTTGATGCGAGGTTATGGAGCAGCACACGCACATCACGACACAAGATTGCGTTCGTGTGCGTGCGCTCTTGCAGGATTGCCTCGTATCTACTTGCCAATTCCTCCCTTGGAGGTCGGCATCTACGTGTGTGCAGATCGCGTGAGTGCCACGATGATGGTGGGGAGTGTCGTGGCGCGGCTCTAGGTGACGTACGAACTTCCTGGCCTCGTGCAGCTCGCGGTCGATCCACCAAAGCGAACCGTACGGCTGTCCGGGACGCGAGCGAATCTCATGGAGGTACGCCTCGGCCTCTGCGACACGCTCACGGGTGGCCTGCACAGCTTGTTCGGCAATGGCACGAGCCTCCTCAGCCGCCTACACGAAACGAATCAAATCGTATCGAAACGAAACAAACCAAATCAATGATGAGTGCCATTGAACGAGAATGACTTCAACTTGGCGTGCAATCCCGTGGTGAGTACGTACGCGAGTGGCGGCCTCGAACGGAGCGCGAGCCTTCTCGGCACGCTTGGTGGCGGCCTCGAGCGTGATCTTGGCCTTGCGCAGCGGCAACGGGTCCTCGGACTTGAGCTGCGCCAACTCGGCCTTGGCCTTGTTGCGCGACACGACGCCGCCCTCCTCACTGCGGCGCTCGGCGTCGGCGATCTTGCCGTGGTAGGCGTCCTCCTGCGCCTTGACCTCGGCGAGCGCGGCCTCGAGCTCCTCCTGCGCGGCCTTGAACGGAGCCTCGGCCGTGCGAGCCTCGGCCTCTCGCTGCGCCGCAACCTTGGCCGTGGCGTCGGCCTCGTGCAACGCCGCCATGACGGCATCGAGCTTGCGCTGCGCCTCGTCGAGCTCGGCCTTGTTGTCGCCCTGGCTGCGGTTCACGAGCTCGTGGAAGTCGACGCCGAACTTGAAGAGCAGAATGTGCGCGAGCGGCACGCTCTTGGGTCGAGCCGTCTGCGCGATGGCACCCGTCGAGCGCAGGCTCTGGCGCATGGCTTGCACCTGTATCGCCACGCCGTGGACATGAGAAACACCGTTACAGCTCGAGCTCACGACCATTCGGATGGCGTAACGACGTGATAGGAGGAGGATGCTGAAGCTGAGGTCGTGTGTCGTCGTCGTACCGTGAGAGTCTCGCCAAAGAACTCCAAGAATCGATGCGCGTTCAGCTCATCGAGTCCATTGCCTAGATGAGCACCAAGACGAGAATCGGCAACGTTAGGAGACTTGCAGCAAGTTGTGGTGGCAGCAGCGAGACGAGAGCGGCGTGCCTTGGTCCTTGGCTTGGAGATCGAGCTCGTCGCACTTGTGCTTCCAGGCCCAGATCTTCTCGGCCTCGCCTTGGTGCTCGTTCCAGAACGCATTCAAGAACCTACGTACACGCCCGTCAACCACCCATTCCTTGGTCGTCAATCCATGATCTTGTTGTCGTTGTCGTTCGTTCGATAAAGGGCAGCCAGCACCAAAGCGCAGCGTACGTACCAAACGGCCTGGTCCTTGTAGGTTCGCTCACACAAACACGCCAGCTTCTCCTGATCGCTGCCTCCCGTAAGTGCTGCCATCTTCTTCTTCTTCTTGCACAAAGATGCCTTTCTCTTCTTCCCGAATCCGAATCGAACCACGTGTGGAGCTTGGTGCTTGGTGTGTGAGGGGGAGCAGTGGGAGAATGAATGGGAGAGAAGGGGAGAAGAGAGGAGAGGACCGATTAACGATTCATCTGTACCCCGGTAAATATCTACTTACCTGTCTCTATAGTACTTTTCGTCCCGAACTCTCCGTAGAGTATTCGAGAGGGAGTCGGGGTACGTGCGGCAGCCTTAAAAGCCGGCCAGCTTCTGCCTGCCGCTGCTGCTGCCTCAGTGCTTCGTTCGTTCCTTCCTCAGTGCCTCGTGCATCTCTCTCTTTCTCGCTTACACATCCCCTTCGCTCCTGAGCAGCAGAAGAAGCTTGCTGCTCCTCTCCCTTCGCTCTCCTCTCTTTGTTGGCTAGTATCTTGAGGCGCTCGTCCTCGAGAAGAAAGAGATCAGGCGAAAATGGGAGAACTCCTTCGCTCGCAAGAGATGGAGCTGGTCCAGATCTACATGGAGATGGAGGCCGCTCACGATACGGTCGATGAGCTCGGTCGCCTCGGTCTCGTCCAGTTCCGCGACGTACGTCGTACAAGCTGAACCACCACGAGACAAGAACAAGTAGATTGACCTCTCGCTCTTGCTCGTGTGTAGTTGAACCCCGATGCCAATGCGTTCCAGCGCAACTTCGTCGCCGACGTGCAACGATGCGACGAGCTCGAGCGCAAGCTGCGCTACTTCGAGGAGCAGATTCGCAAGGCCGACATCCACATCGAGGAGGCCGGCGACATTGATGCCGACGAGCGCTCGGGCAAGGTGCTCATCGACGAGCTCGAGGCGCGCTTCGAGGAGCTCGAGCGCGACCTGCGCCAGCTGTCCTCCAACAAGGAGACGCTCGATCGCAACCAGAACCAACTCATCGAGATGCAGCACGTGCTCGAGAAGGACGCCTCGTACTTTGGCCACATCTCGTCCTCGGGCGGTGCCACCGATGTCCCCACTGACATTGAGTCGGTCGGTATGCGTTCGCCCTTGTTGGATCGAACGGGCGAGTACGCCATTCGCTCTCGCAACCTTGGGTACGTCTCCCTCTCTCTCTCGCTCGCTCGCTGGTGTGCTCACTCTAACCTCCTTGTACCTGCACCAACACTAGCTTCGTGACGGGAATGCTTCCGCGCGAAAAGATGGGCACCTTTGAGCGTGTGCTTTGGCGCGCGCTTCGAGGCAACTTGTTCATGCGCCAGGCCGAGGTCGATGCTCCGATCCGCGACCCGAACTCGGGCGAGTTGGTCGAGAAGAACGTCTTTATCATCTTCTTCCAGGGCGAGCGCGCCGAGCAGAAGATCAGCAAGCTGTGCGAGACCTTTGGTGCCAACATCTACCCGTGCCCCGAGAGCCCGCAGGAGCGCGAGGAGCTGCGCCTCCAAGTGCGCCAGCGCCTCAGCGACCTCAACACCGTGCTCGAGCGTTCGCGCCTCCACAGCGAGGCCCTTCTCTCGCAGGTCGCCGGCAAGCTCGAGACCTGGAAGCTCCAGGTGCTGCGTGAAAAGTCCATCTATCACGCCATGAACCTCTTCAACTACGACGTCGGTCGCAAGTGCTTGATTGCCGAGGGTTGGTGCCCGGCCGAGGCCACTGATCGTGTGCAATTGGCTCTTCGTGCTGCCAACGTATGTCATCCCCAGCTATCTCTCTCTTTCCCTCGCTCGCTCTCTCGCTCACCAGCCATATGTGTTTTTGCGTGTTTCTAGCGTCGAAGTGGAGCCCAGATCCCGAGTATCTTGCAACCTATGCAGTCTCGTGATACCCGCCCGACCTACTTTAAGACCAACAAGTATCTCGAGTCGTTCCAGGGCATTACTGATGCCTATGGTGTTGCTCGTTACTCTGAGGTCAACCCGAGTATGTTGATTGTCGCTGTCCTCCTCCTGCTCCTGCTGTTGCTGCTCCATACTCACTCACCCATCTACTTGTATAGCTGTGTTCTCGGTCGTTACCTTCCCGTTCTTGTTCGGTGTCATGTTCGGTGATGTTGGACACGGAGCGATGCTGTTCCTCTTTGCTGCGGCTCTCATCTTTTGGGAGGAGAAGCTTCTCAAGGCCAAGTTGTTTGAGGTACCAACCACACGACGCTCCACTCTCCCTCCTCAACAACCCGTACTAACACAAGTAACTCGTTTGATAGATGCTTGAAATCTGCTTCGGCGGTCGTTACCTGCTGCTGGTCATGTCGTTGTTTGCCATGTATTGCGGCTTCTTGTACAACGAGTGCTTTGCCATCCCCATGTCCTTGTTCCCGACCAACTGGGCCTACCCGCAACCGCTCGGCCCCGGTGTCTTGGCCGTGCGCACGAGCCCCAACTACGTCTACCCGTTCGGCGTCGATCCCATGTGGAAGGGTGCCGCCAACGAGCTCGACTACTACAACTCGCTCAAGATGAAGATGTCGGTGCTGCTCGGTGTCATTCAGATGCTGCTCGGTATCGTGCTGAGCTTCTTCAACGGCCTGCACTTTAAGAAGCCCTACAACATCTTCTTCGAGTTCCTGCCTCAAGTCATCTTCCTCACCGCCGTCTTTGGCTACATGGACATCTTGATCGTCTTCAAGTGGCTCAAGGACTGGACCGGCGGCTACTACCCGCCGACTCCCGACCACCAGGTTCCTCGTCTGCTCAACGTCATGATTCAAATGCTCTTGAGCCCGTGGACCATTCCTGCCGATTACCAGCTCTATTCTGGTCAGGTACGAATCCAACTTTCCCTGCTCTGCCCTGCTCTGCTCTCCTCCACTCTCTCTGTTGACTCACCTCGGTGCATTCATTGTATGCGTATCTAGACGGCTGTGCAATTGACCTTGTTCCTCATTGCCATCGTTTGCGTGCCGCTCATGTTGCTGCCCAAGCCGTTCTTGCTCAAGCGCGATGCTGAGCGTGCCAAGAACGCCTACCACCACGTCGAGGGTGAGGAGCACCACGATGAGCACGAGGAGGAGGAGTTCAACTTTGGTGAGGTCTTTATTCACCAGATCATCCACACGATCGAGTTCGTCCTCGGTTCGGTCTCCAACACGGCATCGTACTTGCGTCTGTGGGCCTTGAGTTTGGCTCATGCTGGTATGTTGTTCACCGCCACCACTCACCGTATCTCCCACGATCGATAGATACTCACAAGTAGCGTCTGTCTGTGTGTCTATCTGTGTGCAGAGCTCTCGCTTGTGTTCTGGCAAATGATCATGGAGTTCATCCTGGTCAAGACGCCCAACGCCTTTATGATCTTCTGCGCTTGGGCCGTGTGGGCCGCTCTCACCATTGGTGTCTTGCTGATGATGGAGAGTTTGTCGGCCTTCTTGCACGCCCTGCGTCTCCATTGGGTCGAGTTCCAGAACAAGTTCTACGCCGCTGATGGTTACAAGTTCTCGCCCTTCTCGTATGCTCGTATCTTTGCTGGCGAGGATGCCATCACGATCCCGCCTGTCTCCACTGGTGAGGCTCACTAAGTCTCCTCCTCTCCTCCCTCTCCCTCCATTCATTGGATCGTGCCTCATTCATTCCATCATTCCATCACCATCCATTCAATCACTTGAACTCAACTGCACGATCTATCTCTCTCCCTGATCCTATCTATCTGATTACAATACAATCACCTGTTCCCAGTACGATCGAGTGCATTACTGTATTGATGGAGTGACTCCAACCAATGCGTCACTCGTTACTTGGGCGTCGGCGTCGTGGTGGCGCCATCGTTGAGGAACTTATAGACCGACGCAAAGTCCTTCTTGCCGTAGTTGTGGCGGCTCATCAAGTTGTAGAGCTGCAGCGCCACGCCACCGAGGGGCAACGGCGCCTTGGCAGAGTTGGCGGCCGCCACGGCCAGACCGAGATCCTTGGCCATGAGATCGACGCCGAAGCCTCCCTCGTAATCGCGGCTCGCCGGCACGTTGGGCATCACGCCAGGCACCGGGTTGTAGGTGTCGCTCGACCAGCATCGCGCCGACGACGTGTTGAAGATCTCGGCCAGCATCTTGGGGTCGATGCCGAGTTGTACGCCGAGGTTCATGGCCTCCGAGACGCCGATCATCGAGATGCCGAGCACGAGGTTGTTGCACACCTTGGCCACTTGGCCCGAGCCCGATGCGCCACAGTGCACGATCTTCTTGCCCATGGCCTCGAGCAGCGGACGGCCTCGCGCCAGCGAGCTCGCATCGCCGCCCACCATGAAGGTCAAGGTCGCTCCCGCAGCGCCGTTGACGCCACCCGATACGGGCGCATCGAGCATGCCCGTGTCGAGCGTCACTCGCGACACCTCGCTCGCCACTCGTCGAGCCACCGTCGGATCGATGGTGCTCGTGTCGATGAAGAGCGTGCCCTTCGACGCCGTGCTCAGCAGACCCGACGCGCCGCCGTACACGCTCTCGACGTGCGGCGACGACGGCAGCATGGTAATGACCGACGCAGCGGCGGCCGCGATCTCAGCCGGCGAACGAGCAGCTCGGGCACCTTGCTCCACCAGCTTCTGCATCGGTGCCTCGCTCACGTCGTGCACGATCAACGGGAAGCCGGCCTTGAGCAGATTGGACGCCATGTGGAAGCCCATGTTGCCCAGCCCGATGAAGCCGACGCTCGACGCACGACTCGCCGCTGCAGAGTATCGACGTGCGCCATTCGAGCACGACGAGTCGGTGATGGCGATGAGACGCTTGATGGATCGAAGCATCGTCGAGGATGGGT
>ERZ778026.4486-NODE-4486-length-10892-cov-10.117099_pt1 | contig 10892 bp, 15 predicted proteins | sample MGYA00375756_ERZ778026 | MGnify/ENA primary metagenome ERZ778026 (study PRJEB29350, sample SAMN05389820) | bioreactor metagenome | isolation source: Ammonium sulfate bioreactor | place: South Africa: University of Cape Town | collected 2014-02-18 ... | reverse complement strand
ATGGATGGATGACTGTCGTCGCTAGATTGTCGCTGTGAAGGGTAGGCGCTTTGAGTGTGTTTGAGGGGAGTGGCGCGCGATGATTCGTGCTAGAAGGAAACAGCCGAGAAATGCCGCTAACGGTGGTGTCCGCATATTCAAACCAAGTAGCGCGGGCCTTGAAGAAATAACCCAAAAAATACGCCCTTCCTTCCTCTATCTAAGAGCCCCGAGAAATGATAACAATACTGATACTTTCAAGGAGGAGTAGAGTAGAAGAATCTCTGGGGTTGTGATGGTGGTGGTGGTATGGAGGAGTGCGTACAAGAGAGCTGTGATATCAGAAGCACCTGTGGCACCGATACTCCATGTCGTCATCGATGGCCACGCAGTCACTTGTAACGGCCCATCTTGCGTGGTCGTCACGAGTACAACCACTTGGTTCTGGTAGCCTCTCGTGAGTGACAAGCTTGCGCGGAACACCAAGCAAGCAACGAGCAATGCTGCTGCTGCACGACGTACCTTCGGACCAGCGACGCACGTGATGGACGCAACCGACACTTGGCCAGCGTTTGCGCTCGAGATCGTGTACACGACGCTCGGCGCACCGTTCGCTGGGTCGATGGCCGTCACGAAACCAGATACGGCAGACGCGTCGCCCGAGACCGCTTGCACGCGCGGTAGCTGGAACGAGGTTCCAAAGGTGCCGACGTGGATAAGAGGCAACGGATTGGTTTGCGAACACACACTCGCACCAGTGGCGCCAGCGGTATACGCCGTGAACCACGTTACGTAGTTGGCGTGCGTAACCGCCACGAGCGCCAGTATCGCCACGAACGATGCTACGGTGCTTCGCATCGCCATGGCCGTGGTGGGTACGCGAGCCTCTCTCGAGAGCGAGTACGCCGCAGCGTCGCGGTGATGATCTCCAAACGACGAACGAGAACGAACAAGAGAGGAGAGAAGAGAGTCCACCCTCAGCGCGCTAGAGAGAGAAGTCCGCGCCACCCACCGTACTCACCGTACTCCGACAACCGCCTTACCAGAGAGCGAAGAGATACACACACGCACAATGGCAGACGCACAAGAGGGAGCGAGTGCGCCAGAGACAGAACGAGACGACAAGAACTCAAAGATGCCGCACTGCTCCAGTCTACTCCGCTCCAACCTCTCTCTCTCGCCAGGCACGCGAGAAGGAGGAGCAGCAGTACTGCGCGTGCTCCTGCGCTTGCTGCTTGCGCTGTGGAGTTTTCCGCTCTGGGATTCCGGGGTATGGGGATTGTTGCCGGGGTACGACTCTCCTCTCTCGAACTCCTGGTCCGTTCGCTGAGCGCCAGACGCAGAAGCGAGGGAATCTACTTCCCACACCACCAGAGGCCAGAGAGAAAGAGGGAATCTCTCTGTGGTCTATTGCTTGCTATCCCATCCTCCCACACAACAACAACAACCCAAGCACCTCCTCGTGTTGTTTCATCTGTCGATACCTCCCAGTGGAACAAACTACGAGAATGTCACACAATGAACTGCTTGCGCAGTTCCAGATGGTGACCGGTACGGCTGATACCGTGTCACGACAGTTCCTCTCGCGTGCTCACTGGAATCTCGAGGCTGCTCTATCGGCGTACTTTGATGCCGGTCTCGATCCACCGACCGAGATGATCGCTCCACCACCGAGTGCACTTCCACCGCCTCCCGTACAACTCGAACTCGGCGAGCTTCCTGTCGCTGCCTTGTACGACAAGCGAAACAAGACGCGAGCCACGTTGCGAGGTGTGCGCGTTCGTGGTCTCGTGCAAGACCTCCTCGCGGAGCTTCGAGTCGAGTTTCGCTTCCACAATGCTACCGACAACCCCATCGAAGCCTTGTATGCCACCACTTGATCGAACTCGACAATCCCTCGATTGATTTACTCATCGTGTGCTCGCGCGCGCACACATGCGTAGGTTTCGCTTCAAGCAAGACGAGGTATCGAGCGTCAAGTCGTACGAGATTCTCATTGGCGATCAACATCTCAAGGCCGAGGTCCAAGAGCAAGAGGCCGCCCGTGATACGTACGATGACGCCATCGCCGCTGGCCACACGGCCTTCACTCTCGAGAAGGTCGAGAAGGAGATTGGTCTCTTGCTCGCCAGCGTCGGCAACCTGCCTCCCAACGAGGAGTGCATCATCATCGTGACCTACGTGGTCGAGCTCTTGATGGAGGACCGCGAGGCCGTGCTGTTGCTCCCTGTTACGAGCACGCCGTTGCTCGTGTCCCAAGAGATTGCGAGCACTACGTCGTCCGCGGCGGTATCGTCGTCGCCATCACACGATGCCGCTGCGACGTTGGGATTCTCGCCTACCGATCCCGTTAGTGGACGCGAGATCGAGCACACGGATCAATTGCTCAGGCGTGACTTCTCGGGCTTGGTGATGTTGCTCGAGATCAACCAATCGACTCCCATCGCTCGAACGCATGTCGTGCCGCACGAGCTCGAGATCAACGTCGTCCAGAAGCAAGGTGCTGATACGGCCTTGTTCTTCTATTCCGATTCGTCGTTGGCTACGGTATGACGACCTGTACGAAGATACATCCTCGTGATTGTGCTGAGATGCTAACTCGCATGATGATTGATTGCAGGCGATTCGTGTTCGTATCGATTTGACGTCGCCCCATGAACCTCGTGGTCTTTGCGAACCAGCCGCCGCCGCTGGTATCAATGCCACTGCCGTCGCGTTCTATCCCAAGATTCAACTCGCTGAGGACGTCGATCTTCAGACCGAGATCATCTTCTTGGTCGATCGCAGTGGTTCGATGGCTGGCTCTCGTATGCGCCAAGTCAAGAATGCTCTGCAACTGTTCTTGCGCTCTCTACCCGAGGGAACCTTGTTTAACAGTACGTGATGAGGATGGCTTGCTTGTGTGATGAGGATGGCTTGCTTGTGTGATGAGGATGGCTTGCTTGTGCGCGAGTCTCGCGTGTCTGACTGTGTGCGTGCGTGCGTGCGCGCCTCGAATGATGCAGTCGTGAGCTTTGGTTCGCGCCATGAAAAGATCTTTCCCTCGAGCGTGCGCTACGATGAGAGCACGTTCGTTCGTGCGCGCAACGCCGTCGAACGCTTCGATGCCGACATGGGCGGCACCGAGATCCTCCAGCCCCTCCGCGAGATCCTCGCACAGCCTCAGAAGCCGCGCTATCCTCGACAGTTGTTCTGTCTCACGGACGGCGAGGTCGAGAACACGCGCGACATCCTCCAACTCATCCGCAACCAATCGGGCTCGACGCGCGTCTTCACGTTCGGTGTCGGCGCCGATGCCTCCAAGGACCTTGTGCAAGGAATGGCTCGCGAGGGTCGCGGCCGTGCCGAGTTCGTCGTGAGCGGCGAGCGAGCCGAGACCAAGGTGCTGCAGCAACTCCGACGCGCTCTGCAACCTGCCGTCGAGAACCTTCGAGTTCAGTGGTTGGATGAGAGCCACCAAGAGGTGAACAACGGCTCGATCGAGACCTCTCCCGCTACTCTCCCACCCGTCTTTGATGGTGACCAATTGATTCTTTATGCCCTCGGCACTCAGCGTCCTGTCGGTATGTGTGTGTAGTCTCTTGGTAGTTTGAGCAATGAGATGTGAGTAGTTTATTCACTCGCGAGTTTGCGTGTGGTTGTATAGAGGTGCGCTTGTCGGGAGAGATTGGAGATGCTCCCATTGAGTGGCAAGCTCCCATTCAATGGCGGGCCGATGCTGGCGCCTCGCACTTGATTGGTTCGATGGCTGCCGCGTCTCGAATTCGAGATCTAGAAATCTCGTATGATCGACAGCCTTTGGAAGCTACCAAGCAGCGCATCATCGACTCCTCTGTGCAGTACGTTTGCGAGCGTGTGTACTCGGTGTAGCGAGTCAACCGTGGCTAATTTGTGCGAGTTGATTGCTTGGTGTGCAGGAACGGCATCTTGTCTCGCTTCACGGCCTTCGTCGCCGTACACGAGAGCTCTGCGCCTGTGTCGGGCAACCTTCAGCAGATTGAGGTCGGCAACGAGCTATTTGCTCCTCCTCCTCCTCTTCCTCCCGCTCCGGTTGTACCAGCCAAGTCCCGCTATGGCTCGATCGCCTATCAAGACGAGCAATTGGACCGAATCCAGGCGCAAGTCGAGGAAACCAAGCGCATCGCTAGTTACGCTCACCAGGACCTGTACCAGCAGTTGAGTCGACTCGAGGCGGTCCCTTGCTCGGCGTCGGTCGATTCGACGTCCTTCCGTTCAGAGGCCAAGTACAAGTCAGCCGGCTTCGGCAACGTGTTTGTACGTACCTCTCTAGCGCCGCTGCAAGTCGCTGGTGCGTGAGGCTTACCTGCTGTACACTTGAACAGGAGGGAATCGGCGATACGATCTCGTCGCTGGCTGGTTCGGTTTCGAACTTTTTCACCACTAGCTTGGCGAGCAAGCAATCAGACCTACCACAAACGATCCCCACCATTGGCTTCCCCACGACCGCTCCTTCATCGAGTGCATCAGCCACTCCCGCTCCGGCTCCCGCTCCGGCTCGATTCTTCCGATCCAATAGCCGCGACTCTTCTCTCTCCGACGATCGATATAGCTCTGCCGTGGGCAAGTCCCGCAAGCGAGCTGCATCGAAGTCGAAGTCTCACGACAAGGATACCAAGCAGAAGGTCGAGAGGGAGCGGTTCTTTGCAGATGACAACGAGGACGACGACGAGGAAGAGATGGAGCTGGAGGAGGAGGGAGGATCCGCCTTCGAGTTGATACGAAGCCACTCAGACGATGCGCCGTCGATTCCAAGCTCTGGCCCGGTGGCGGCCAATCGCGCGAGCATCCCGGTGGCCCGAAACATGGAGCAGCTGATCTTCCAGCAGTCGTCGAGCGGCGCTTGGCCTTGCGCGCCCAACACCGCCGCCGCCATGGGACTCGAGCTCGAGGCCGTGCTCGCCAAGATGCCGGCGCAACTGCAGCAGACCGCCGGCCACGAGGAGCTGTGGCTCACCGCAGCGGCGATCGCCTTCTTGCGCCGCTTCTGCGCCGCCGACGAGCCGCAATGGGGTCTGCTGGTCGGCAAGGCCACCAAGTGGCTTCGTCGAACTCTCGCCTCGGCCGGAAGCGAGATGTCGCTCGAGGCGCTGTTAGTCGAGGCCGATCGAGTGTTTGCGGAGTGAGGCACACTTGTCAGGCCTATGAGATAGGCCTCCAATCAATATATTCCCGCAAGAGCGAGCGAGCTCTAGGGTGGGGTGAGATGCACAATTAGGGTTGGATGGTTGGAGTCGACCGAGTGGCGCTTCTGGTTCGAGTGCTGACTGCTGAGTACGGCTCCACGATTGTCGCCCTCACTGCCTCGCTGGCCGGCAGTGGGTCGGAGATAGGCGCTGAGGGCACAGGTAGATCAGCGGCTGGTGTTGTCTCACGCTTGCGAGCCTGCGTTCGACCTTGGCCATGCGTCACCGACAAGTGCGCCTTGAGTCGCTGGTACTTGAACCTCTCCGCGACAAGCTGCATTTCGGCCTTGCGCTTCTCACCGATGAGCTGCTGTATCTGCTTGTCTCGCTCGGCTTTGACTATCTGATAGCGAGAAGCCTCGGCGCGACGTTCTACTGCCGCCTCGCGTTTGAGCCGTTTGATATCATACGACGGCGTTCGTGGGCAGCCACGCGAGCGAGCGATGCGTCTCCCCTCGATTCGGTACTTGCCCAGAGTCTTCCGCGTGGCGCCTTCGAACCGACGACACAGCTCTCGAATGTTCGGCGAGCCACCATTATCGATCGTGAGCCACATGTCATCCAACGCAGCTTGCAGAGGCGCCGCTGGGCTTGCCATTGGATCGCACGTCGCTCTTCCTGTCTTTGGGTTGGAGCCCGCCCTGAACCTGACACCAACTAGGAGAGCAGGTAGAGGGCAACACGATGAGATGCAGTCGATCGAATACCATTGACTATCAGTCGAGATATACCTGTAGCAGCTGCTGATACACGAGGGTGTTGAATGAGATGAAGGATAGCGACGGAGCATCAACGAGGACTATCAGTATTCCACAATACCCGCAGCTTTGGTGTATCGATAGGCCCGCAGTCGTGGGCAGACACCCTTCAGTCGACCTCGATGGTCCGCGCCATTCATTCCGCTGCTGCCGCCCTCGCGTCCACCCACCATGAAGACCCACCACTCTGCACCATCACCACTGTCCCTGACCAGGTGCCTGAGTCTCCTCGTCTCCGCCACCACACTCGTCCTCCTCCTGGTCTCAGCAGCCACCGCCAGTGCCGCCGCCACGCTCACGATCAAGGCAGCGGGATACGAGTACTACTGCATCGGCAAGTGCAACACCACGGCCTCGGTGCCGACGAGCGGCGGCTACTTCCTCCAAGGCGGCGGCCTCGATGTCGACCAAGGCTTCGAGTGGATGATCAACAAGGCCGTCGGCGGCGACTTCCTCGTGCTGCGAGCCTCAGGCACCGACGCCTACAATCCCTGGGTGCGTGGCCACGACGCCTGTGTCTGGAGTGTGTGCCTGTGTGTGTGCGTACTGACGCCACGATAGATCTGGGAGCTCGCGAATGGCAGACTCAACTCGGTAGCGACCTTGATCAGCCTCAACGAATCAGCGGCGTACGACGGCTGGGTCGAGTCGGTGGTGCGCTCGGCGGCCGCCGTGTTCTTGGCCGGCGGCGACCAGTGGAACTACTACTCGATGTGGAAGGCCACGCCCCTCGGCGCGGCGCTCGCGTCGCACGTCGACATGGCGCCGATCGGCGGCACGTCGGCCGGCATGGCGGTGCTGGGCCGCGTGATCAACACGGCGCAATGGCTGGCCGATGAGCCATTGGTGTCGCGCACGGCGCTCGCCGATCCGTACGTGCCGCTGGTGTCGCTCGGCGGAGAGCTGCTGCGCGCACCGAGCCTCGCGCACGTTGTCACCGACACGCACTTTCGAGAGCGCGACCGAATGGGCCGATTGGTGGTGTTCGTCACTCGAATGCAACAGGATGTCATGGTTCGAACGGTATGCAAGCTCTCGCGCGCATGAATCCCGCTCGGGTCTCGTTCACTGCTCGATCGAGCGATCATGAGAGTAATCCCCTCACGATGATGGATGAGAAGGCGCGAGGCATTGGATGCGATGAAGCGACTGGACTGCTGGTCGAGATCAACGGCACGGCGTCGTCGGTGACACTGAGCACTCGGCCAGGCGGAGGATCGTGCTACCTGCTGCAAGCCACGCAGGCAGCGTCGCAATGTGAGCCCGGAGCGCCGCTCTCGATCGACGGCATCGCCACCAGTCGAGTGAGCGGCAACCTCACCAATGCCTTCGACTTGGTGTCGTGGCGGCCATTGTCGCCTCGAGTGGCGACTTACACGCTGAGCGCTCGATCGGGCATTCTGCGCTCGCAAGGCAACGATGGCAGGATCTACTGAGCACAAGGCTCACTCACTCGATGGCAGTCATTATTCGGTACGTTGAGGGAGTCGGGGAGATTGAGTCATCAGTCAAGGTGAGGGCAGCGAGGTGGTGGAGAGGAGGAGTGGGATATGCATGGACATCATATCTCAAACTCTGCGAGTATGATTGAGGAGGGAGAGTATTGCACTGCATCATGAATGGGGATGGTTGAGATGGAGTGGGTGACGATACCATTACTTGATTCTCGTTGATATTCGGTGATGAAGGGATTAACTCTTGCATTATTGACATATTGTGGTTGCTCAGTTGGGACTGTATTATGGATATTCACTTGTGGCCACTTGGATTCGATAGCTTGAGTACTGATTAAATATTGCTTGGGTACGTTCTTTCGTTCGTTGGCCACTCTTTCACGAGAATATTGCTTCATGACCATCACAGTGCGATAGTATGAGGTTTTGGAGAGGCGAGCTATTTTTCTTTGATGGATATGTGAGTGTTTGTCGGTGCTGACATGGATTACTGGCATGAAATGTGATGTTGCAAACGTAAACTGCAGATATATCCCTCGAACGAGCTCCAAAAAATCTGATATTCACTGAAACTGGACAAGGTACAACATACAACGACCCTATGAAGTTGCAGATTTTTCCTTGCTTACATTGTCGAGATATCGTGATGATTGCATTCGCGCTCGGTGTCCTCAGCGCCAAGCACAGGAATGCGCGATAAGGAGTGGCGAGAGCTCGGTATTGGGCTAGGTGGACCGGAAGGCCGGGCCAACAAAGCCTAGCATTGGTGTTGATAAAACAATAATAAGCCTATATTCTTTTCTTAAGCCTACGGTTGGTTGACAGAAAGCAGTCGCGAGCTTGCGCGATTGTGGTCCCGTTCGCTGCTGCCTGGGCTTCAAGCCGACCATCGTAGCTCCCGAATATCTTGGGTCAAGGAACGCGCAGTCTTTATTGAGCAGACATGGTAGACGAGTCCGGCTCTCACATTTGCGGGAGGGATTGGGTATAATCGTTGATAGCGCCCATGTTGCCGACGGCTGACACGCCATCCGTTTCGGCGGACTCGTCGGGTTTGCGTGAGACGAGAGTCACTCCGATCGTCACCAAGACGCCCCCGATCCAGGCCAGCACTTGCGAGAGCACCTCTTGCCACGCAAAACCAAGCCGGTTCGAGTACGCTGCCATGTAAATGGCGTCGAACTCAGAGGTTGTTATCAAGAGTATCACCTGGAAAGCGTGCGGCCAGCCAAACAGAGATACATCGAGTTGGTGAGGAGGTCCACGACAGAAGCTCGCGCGTTATGTAGCGATGCCAACACGTACCACCGCACGGAGGTTGGAGGTGTCGCACATCAGCACGACCAACGCCATGCACGACACAAAGAGCGCCGTGGGGAGATAGACGAAGCCGGCACGGGAGAAATACTGAAAGATCAGAAGCTCGAAGAAGCTCACCTGTCGTGTACAAAGAATACGTATCGAGTAAGTGGGAAATGTATGCACATGTGCGAGTGAGGATTGGGCCAGTGCAACAACATACGAGGATAAAGAGGAAACCAGTGAACACGAAAATGACATCGATACGATCTCGACAACGCAGGCGTGCCAAGCCATGGCGCAAGCTGGTCACTTGATCGATGCTTACAACGGAGAGCAGCTGGTACACCGAATCGTTGATTGTCAGGAGCAAATCTCTCTCTCTCTCTCTCTCTCTCTCTCTCTCTCTCTCTCCATCCATCCATCCATCCTTGTGTTTGTTGTTTGACACATACAATAGCAGCCAACAAGAAGCAAGGGGAAGCAAGTTCAAGCGACCACGGATCATCGTAGCTGGTCGAAATTTGTTGCACAATCGCACCAAGTACGGGTTGGCAGAAGCCCAGCGACATCTGGTCTCGGTCGAGATGAAACGAGAATTACAATTAGAATCGAGTTCATCTCCATCTATCATAGCGTTCTCGATTCTCTCACGCACCATGTAAACAAAGGTGTTGGCTTGGATACCGAAAAGCAACCAGAGAAAGTTGACCAACGAAACGACCAAGGGGATCGCGGTGGTGATGGAGCCCGGCAACTGGAAGATGAGGCCAGTCAATGCGAGACCGATGCTCACCAGAGAGAATACACGAATAACAATCCCATTTCCTGAGAAGCCACGAACGATGCGCAGCTTCAGTTCATCATTCGACTTGGGTAGAGCCGGGCGAATCTCGCGGGCCAGCAGGCACAGCAACATGGCTCCCTGTGTCGAACGAGAGCAAGGATGCAAGTCAATCTCCACGAGGACAAGCACCTCACCCTCGCCGGGCACCCACGCACCATGCTAGCGCTCGCGATTGAACCTCCAATAACTGAAAGGTCGCTAGAATATTCGATGAGAGAGACTTGAAATGTGAAGGCCCAAGCACCGAGTACAACGCCGACAGCAGGGAGCCACGAGATGTGTGGTAACGAAAGAGCTGCCATCACCACGATGCCAGCTCCAACCACAAAGCATTCGTTGCCGAGGTAGTAGGCCCATGACATAATCATCGTGTAGATGAGAGAGCCCTGCGATCATCGATAGCAATGTGAGTTTTCATACTCGCAACCGAGTTCAGCGCATTGCGTAGCCCGTACAACACATACCAAGAGAATGAGAAAGAAGATTGAACCCAGGAGCGAGAACGGCGACTGCTGCACTTGATTCGGCTTGGTGTTCAAGAGCTCAGTGACAACGAGCATCGACAGCACCTAGTGCGACGACAGCGAGCCATGTCAGTCAACCTATGAAATACGGGCGCGCGAGATACTACTTCCTACTGATACATACGCTCTCCAAGATACCAACTTGTGTACCGAATGCGGTGATTCCATCATCAAAGCCACCGTTTGTAAACAAGTCATAGACGGTCGACTCGTAGGTGAGGAGCAGCAAAGCGAGCATTAGCGACTGCACACACGTTCGCGTGTTGGTTAGAACCAAGCCACCACCAGCGCACGGGATTCGCTGACACCACTCTCATTGAATGGCTGCGACGCGAGGATGAAGACGTACAGCGTAATGCAACACGGGGTTCTTGGTGGTGAGGGCCACGAGGTTGACCGCTGGCACCACAACGAAGCACACAGCCAACAGCCAATAGTCCGAGCCGTTACTGAGCAAGACCAGCAAGGCGGCCACGATCGCCAGTACCAAGCACACGAACGAGATCACAAAGCTCGAGACATGAAGCCCGCCAGCAGTCAAGTTCGAGAGCCAAGACGAGTTGCCCGGCACCAGCACCACGTATTGGACGCCTGGGCCAGCAGGTTGGGCTGCTCCATATTGCGGGAGCGCCGAATAGAACTGTTGTTGTTGCTGCTGTTGCTGTTGCTGTTGCTGTTGCTCCGAATAATAGTAGGGTGCTGGGGCGGGAGTAGTACCACCCAACGAAGTGGGTGCGGCGCCTCCCGAGTAGTACGCGCCACCGGCCGACTCGCTACCAACAGCAGGCGGCATTCTTTCGTGAGTACCGAGAGTGAGAGCGAGAGAG
>ERZ778026.4485-NODE-4485-length-10894-cov-6.117354_pt1 | contig 10894 bp, 13 predicted proteins | sample MGYA00375756_ERZ778026 | MGnify/ENA primary metagenome ERZ778026 (study PRJEB29350, sample SAMN05389820) | bioreactor metagenome | isolation source: Ammonium sulfate bioreactor | place: South Africa: University of Cape Town | collected 2014-02-18 ... | reverse complement strand
TTAGGTACCCAACAAAATCTCATATGACTTTTGTACAACATTGCAGTCCCATGACTTCCCAGCATCGTTTTCCCACAAGCGGGCACCTAAGATCTTTCGTTGCCTTTGCAAATGAATCAGCAAAGCGACAGGTGATGAGGACCTACATGAACTCTGCATCGGGTTGCGCATCGTCTCTCGAGATCCCCACAAGTACTAACAAGCCTCTACCAATTGATGACACTACCGCACCCCCAACCACAACCGACGCTGAGGTCACCCGCTGTATGATTACTCGCATTTCCAGCTCTTCTTCGCAATGCGAATGTAGGCACACAGCTTTGGCGGGAGTCGCCCCCAATCAAAGCGGGGAGTTTGGGGGGGCTGTGTGGAGGAACGAGATGACCAACATTGGCGAGGGTAGGCTTACTCTAACACACAGGCTTACATAAAAATATTTTTATTACACACAGCGGCGTACTAAAGGTACTACCTTGCCGTCGCAAACAAGAGGGGAAATTTTTTGGCGTTTACAAATCATGCATGGGGGGGATGGGGAGGGTTTTTACAAAGAAAGCAAATAGTACAAATAAAAGAAAAGGAATAAGAGAGAAGGGAGAAAGAGGATAAAGGATAGGAAAGGATGGCAAGGGGTTTGATAAACAAAAAAAGGTACCCGCTTTGAAACGCGTTCACGGCAAAAATGTCAGACCGCTTCCTTGGAGGCGATCTTCTTTTGCTCGTATTGCCAAACGGAAAATGTTTCGTCGTGCCTTACAAGCTCGTGCGGCGGTACGAAGGACATGCCATCATCCCCATCGTACACCGATGAAGAAAGCCTGGCACCAGAAAGTCCATTCCCGCCGTGTATTCCCGCAACAGGTATCGGCATGCTCTGCCCCAGAGGAAGTGAAACGGTTTGACTTCGTTCTCGACCTCGCATCCTCAAAGATTTTAGTTCCTCCGGTGTGAAGTTGAGAGAACGCATATATTTCATTTTGACTTGGTGGTAGCTTGAAGTGTCGTGTAGGACTTGTTGTTGTGACGGGGTAGAGACGGTGGTGGTGTGTGATGTGTGTTCTGCTTCGAGTTTCAGCGAGTGTGGAAGAGAACTTCGGTATGAGTTGGGACTTCGTGCTGAGGGGGAACGACTATCTCGAGAGTTGCCGTTCAGGCTGTTCCGTGGTTGTGCTTGTACTGGGGATGATGTTGAGGGATGAACGCGTTCTGCTGTGCTCCAATCGTAGTGGTCGTGTGGTTTTACTTCACCATTTTTCTTCTTTCGTTTTTTTGAATCTTCTGTGTTGTGATCGGTATTGGTATGAAAGCCGTTCTCTGTCTTGCCAGAAAGAGGCATATCGAGCTCCATTTCAAATTGTATTTCCATCATGTCTTTTGTGCGGGAGGTCCCTCTTCTGTAGGTTGTGTGGTTCCACAGACGCGCTGCGCGTGTGCCTCTCTCTGCTTCGCCCTGCAACAAGCGAAAGAAATTTTACTGATGATGTCAGCAAAGTTCCACTTTTTTTTGAAACTTGATTGGTTACTTCTAATCAATGAGGATACCAAGATGTTGTCTCCTTTGGAAATTCTGCCATCGGTGACACACGAGCTTCGAACTTACCTGCGTGGGATACGGCTACCATCGTAGCTGCTCCGCTTTTGGGAAGCAAAGTAGAATCGTTGGGAAATGAAGCTGTTAGACTCTAGGTCTTATTTCTGGTAGAATCACAAGGTTTAAAGTTGAAGCACAGTTAGGCCATAAGACGTTGTGTTGGCTTTCCTGATCTAGATGTCCCTAAACTGGCAGCCTACCAGTGCACACCGTCGCGCCCTGGCGGAGCATAAGCCAATTTTTTTGCTTCTTGGAACGGACTTGCCAGCTTGCTCGCCGCAAAAGTGAGAAACAAGAAAGAAGGACGCGAAAGTAGTCCCGCTACTACCCCACTTTTGTCTTCTCCTTCCGGCTTACTTCCTTGTTAATCATGGAAGAGTTCTCCGATAAAGCTTTGCAAGAGCGCCTGGAGGAACATGCAAAACGTAAGTTCTATTATCATACCAACATTTATCATTCCTACTTGATTCAATAAATGCTATTGGGAACCCGTTGGGACGACCACTGACTCCACCAATAGATTTCGACCAAATGTTAGAGTACATCTCTGCGGACGTGTACTACCCACAAGAGATTTCGGAGGAAGATTGGGCGAACCGATACACCAAGAACAAAGCCAATAAAGCCCCCAAGCAGGCCATAAAGCAAGCAACAAAGAAGGCCAAGAAAGCAAGAGTACGCAGCTCCTCTCCGGGGTTTTACGCTGTATTTTTTGCTGACTAATATTCTCACCAACCCAGCTCAATCCGGCTAATTACAAGAGCGTTCCAGACATACAAAAGGAAGCATTGGAGGAGAAGTTGGAGGAATCCAAGGTCCGCGCAGCAGGCTCGAAACGAAAGCGAGCCGATTCCGACTCCGAACTTAGTCCGGAACCCGAACCTCAAAACCCACTTGAAGTCTTGGGGCTTGCGGAGCCACAGCCAGCAGTAACCCCGAAACCATCGAGGGCCGATTTAAAAGAACTCCGTGATCGGCTGCAAGAACGAATTACGCAATTGAGAGCAAAGAGAGGCGCTGCCAACAAAGATCCCGAGGCGCAGGGACCCCCAAAGAAGAAACAGAAGAAAGACAAGGACAAGAAAAAGAACAAGAATATCAAAGGGGCAAATGTGGAGGAAAAGGGTCACAATGCACACGCAAATGGGGTAGAGAACAACAACAAGGGCTCAAACAAACGTAAACGATCGGAAAGTAATTCAAATCCATCATCGGACGCTGGTGCATCCGAGCAGCCTACAGAACAACCAACGAAGGTTAGTGATCACCTGCTTGCACTCAAAACTCGTGTAGCTAAATCATTTTATTATTCAGAAATCAAAGAAAGAAGCAAAGGTCAAGGCAGACATCCGATACGGCGCTATTGAATTTAACAGCGGCGCACCTCTCCCTGAATCTCTGATTAAGAAGAAAGGATTGAACAAGAAGAAACTACTTCACAAGGTACTTCTTTACTCTTTTGGATGGAATAGTGTGTTTTGACTTTGTTTTTACTTGTAATAGCTGGAAAGGGAACAGGAAAAGGAGAAGGAACGAGATAAGGATAAAGAAACGAAGAATGGAAGCAAGGCGGATGAGAAGAAGTCATGGGACAAATTGATGGCGAAGGCCAAGGGAGAGAAAGTCAAAGACAATCTGGGCTTGGTGAAGAAAGCATTGAAGAAGGAAGAAAAGAAAAAGAAGAAGAGTAAAACAGAATGGTGCGCGCCCCTCTTATTAAACTCTAACCCCCCCCCTTCTTCAACAATCCTATTAACCCCATGCTTCATACAATAACAGGAAAGCCCGCGAAAAGGAATCCCAGAAGAGACAAGACATCAAACAGAAGAAACGCAATGCTAACATCGCCGAATATTTGGCCAAGAAGAAGGAGCGCAGGATAGCCAAACGAACGGGTACCAAGCTCAAGAGACCTGGCTTTGAGGGCAAGAAGAAAAAGTTTTTGAATAAGTAAACAAACCCGTTGTTGTTAATCGGATGCAGTGTACTGGCATCTCACCAACAAAAGAAAGTGTGAAGCTTCAGGGATTAAGCAAGGATGTAAACACGCGTTAGGTTGTACAAAGTAATATATTTTTAGAAGCATAGAGAGGAGAGAAAGATTATGTACACATCCATCCAACCTTATGTACAGCTCCTATAATCAATAAGTGCGTCGTTGGTTCTTTCTTCCTCCTCAGAAAAGAATACATTCCGACTTAGGCTCCGGGGGAGCGGTAGACTTTTCTATCTCGCCAAGCAATAAAGAAAAGGTTTCAGCTACGTGGGAAGAATCATGAGTATCGGCGTGGTTCGTTTGGGAAGACACCGCTTACCAACATTCTCATTGTGTTTGGCAGAGCATTCAACAAAGGCACAACCGAATTCTTGGGCCAGCGCCTTTCCTTCCTCGGTAGAAATGACTCTGTCAATATGAAGGTCACTCTTGTTGCCAACTAGTACGCGAGGAACATCATTTGTGCCACATGCATCGATAATTTTCTCGTTCAAGGCTTTCACAACTTCTAAGGAGCTCTTGGATGCAACGGAGTAGACCAAAATATAGCCATGAATCCCAACACTTCCTCTGAAAGGGAAGATGGAAGATTCATCCTACACTCGGAGCTTTAGAACAAGACCAACAAGAGGGCGAGCTATCGCGTTCTTACCTGGCCTGCAGTATCAATGATTTCACATTCGTAATCAACTCCTTTGTGTTTGATTGTCTTGTGGAAGGTGTTTTCAATCGTTGGGTTGTAACTATCCACAAAGTGATTCTCCGTGAATTGAATTGTGATCGCCGATTTTCCTGTGTTACGAAATAAACGTTAAAAAAAAGAGGGGTGGGAGGCGGAAAGGATAATATTATTTCATACCGACTGCCCTGAAGCCCATGACGGCTAACTTACGCTGCTTCTTCGGCGGCATGACTTGTTATCTCAGGGCAGAAAAGAGTTGCGACTTCCGTGTGGGTACGGATTTTTCGGTTTCTTTCCTTCTCGTAACGACAAGTGCGTGGTGACGAAAAGTTGCTCACCACTCTGCACTTCGTTTTGTTTACCTTCCTAAGGGGTAAACTAATGCGTGAAAACAAAAAGGGAGGGCGTTGATCGCAGTAAGTGGTTACCCTCTAATGAACACCTAGGCAAAGGATGAGTAGAGGAGGTATACCCTTATGCCCAGCCACAAAGGTAAACAAAATAGATTGGTATTTATGGGATTAATTTTGGGGACAACCATAACTTAGTCTGCTGATCATCCTGCTACAACATCCTCTCCTCAGGAGCTCTTGGGTGTGCCGCAGATAGAGCATACCTCTCCAGAGGGATTGTTGAAGGTGCACACCTTGCAAGTCCACACCATAGAGGCCGCAGTGAGGATATTGAACTTGCCGCATGCTTGGCATTCGAGGATGCCCGCTGGGTTTCTGAAGGTGCATTCCTGTAGGGGTTTTTGGCATGTTAGTATTTGGCTTACTTGTTGAGAGGGAGAGGGAGAGGGAGAGGGAGAGGGAAGGGGTGAAGGAGGGAGAGGGGGGGGAGGCACTCACGTCGCACTCCCAGCTGCCTTCGTATTGGAGGTTATCATAGAGACCCTGTGCGTCGGCTTGTGAGTAAGCCCTGGCATCGAACCACAAGTTCTTGATGTTGGCCCCAAGGGTCTCAGCGACGTTCTTGCTGCCGAATAGACATATCTGTTGACCTGCCGCGAAGGGTCCATCGATGATGGCGATATCTTCACTCATGAGAGTGGCCGAGACTCTGCCGTCGATAAATATGTGCACCATGCCGCTCACACAGTCAACCGAAATAGATACCAGGTGCCACTTGCCTGAAATTCATTTTGAGAGGAGGGATAGAGATAGTAAGGAAACAGCGAGTCCGTTTGTATGCGTATATTAGGGGTAAATCTCATACCAGCTGTGAGGGTTTCGTTTCCTTCCTCGCCCATTATTTGCGAAGTTCCCATTCGGCCGTCATGCCTATTAGACACAGAGGATTAGTAATGTATACCGAAACAGAAGTATTGTTGTTTCTAAATACCTGACATAAATGTTGGCGGGCTTCTCATTGTACATGCCCGTGTTGAAGATTGCCGTGAGAGTCGGAGCCTGGGGCAATTCATCCAACATCATTTCCATCGACACTGTGTACTGATTGAAGTTCTTGCCCAGTCCATCAACTATTAACATAAAAGATGTGGTAAATATCAACCACAACAAGAACGTACGGGGGAATGGGTGAAAGACGAGACTTACTCGCTGGGAATGGAATGGGAATGAAGAGCAGCGCCTGTTTGTACACCTTCAAGAATTTCTTTTCGAATAAGGGCTTGTATGTGATATCGCCGCGGCAGGCAACGTCCCGGGGTCTCCTTCCTGAGAAGGGAAAGAAATTAAGTATTGCTGCAGCTATAACAACAAAATATGTATAAGGGCGAATCGTACCAGTGGTGAAATCGAATTTGATGCAGCCTTCGCCAAGCAGTTTAGGATTGGGACCACCCTCTTGTGTCCTGTCGGCAATCTCTTCCTCTTCGTCGATCTCTCGTCGGATCTTTTGCTCGAACTCTTTCTCCTTGGCGAGTTCTTCCTCCTCCAGGCGCTTCTCGTCGGCATGTTGGCTCTCCTTGAGTGCCTTGAGTTCTTCCTCGCCCTTTGGCAGGATGACACCAAACTCCACGAGAGGTTTGTTTGAGGCATCCTGCGTTTCGTCTTCTTCGGCGAGGTCCTCCAATTTCGCATCGGGGTCTCTGACCATTTCAGCAAATTCGCGATAATCGATGTTTCTGTATTATTGGGGAAAAAAATGTTAAAAGGGGCTGAGCATTGAAGTCGAATTCTTACCCATCGCGGTTCGCATCTGCTGTGCGCATGAAGTCGAGGATGTCTTCGGGAGTGACTTCAATGCCAAGCCACTCAAGGGCGCCATAGAGCTCAGGGGCAGTGATGAAGCCATTTCGGTGGTGGTCGAACAACCTGAAGGCATCATACAGCAACAGACCTAGAGGCCATAAAAAGAGTTAAGGCAAAAAACGAAATGGAAAAATCGTCGCTTACCCTTAGCCTTGATGGACTCTCGAATGCGCACAGATTGGCCACGCTGCTTCAGGAGCGCGAATTCATCGGGAAGCGAGAATAATTTGGCCAGAGGCGTTTCTTCCCACTTCCTGGTCATGCGGCGTCTGCACCCAATCACCCTCTCGAAGAATACCTAGAGGAGAAGGAGTTGTTGAGTAAAGAGGCAACAAAATTTTCATTAAAGTACAATTCTCTCGCGTATGGTAGATCGCTGAAGCGCCCTAAGCAGGACGGATGTCTGGTTGGGCTTGAAGTACATATCGCAGTTCAGGAATCGGAGAGAATGATAGGCTGCCTCGGATTGGTAATGACCAGCCGCCTGGAACCCTGCCGCGACATCGATGGGCATGTTGTCGGCGGGTATGCAGCGCAGGGCCATCGTTACATCAGTGCCGTCTGAAATCAACGAGGTAAGAAGAAGTTTGCTCTATGTAAGAAGAGCTAATAGAAGGGACATCGTACCAATTATCTGCCTCTCGAGGCGAATGTGCATGATGCGGCGGATGGTCTCGGCCTCAGCGAGAGACACCGTGACGTAGTAACGGCCGTTCTGTTCCTCACGGAATTTCCCACTTTGGAGGAAGAGCTTGAGGTGCTCGAAGTCCACATTGGTACCGCTGGTGGCGAAGGCCTTCATCACTTCGGCCATTTGCTCGGTGGACGGGGGTTCCATGCAGTCGATAGCGGAGCGAATGAGAGTCCTCATGCTATCTTCGTCCAACGACCCGCTGTTATGTTGATCGAAGAGGGCAAATGCCTTGCGCAGTTCAGTATGTTGTTTCTCCGTGATAGCGTTGACATCTCGAGGTGGCATGGTGGACAAACGCGACCCAGAGGGGATCCATTCCAGTACCATGACGACGTTCTTGATACGCCTGGCTCCGGTCCACCTCTTATCGAAGTAGTTATCGGAGACCAGCAGATAATCCTCGAAGGGAAGCGGGGGGCGCCTGTTGGTATGGCAAACAAAAAAAAACGTAAGAGAATTGAACACACGAAAATCTTGCACATTGTACGCACTTGTAGAGATGGAATTCCTTCGCGTGGTAGAACTGTGGGACAGTCTCTCTGCTTCGAAGGGTATCGAATTCCCAAGGAGTCGGAGCCTCCTCGTCGCGGCTGTATGCCAGATCGACATATTTCTCAATCTCGATCTCTTGTTCTTGCTGTAATATGCGGTGTTAATGGATGAAATAGTAGATATTATAACAATGCAGACCTCCTGCTCCTGCTGTTGTTCCCTCTCCTGTTCTTGTTCTTGAACTTTCTCGGCATCGAAGAAGTGGCCAGCGCTGTTGTTCATCAGCCTCCTGCGTCGCTGCCTCTTGGCCTTCTTCTTGTCCTCCTTTGTCGGCTCCTTTTCTTTGCCCTTGCCCTCTGTTGCGCCGTGTTCTTTCTTCTTCGCTGCTTTCTTCTTAGAGACGAGCTCGAACACCTTGTTGATGATGGCCATTTCAGGTTCTTCGATCAGAGTCTTGTGCGCTTCGATGCGATTGGATATGGTTTCCGCGAAGGGCTTGGGTACAGGTACCGCAGCTTCGAGCGAGAAGTCGATGGGTTCTCGGAAGACCTGTAGGCACTTTCTGAGATGGGCGTCCTCAAGCTTCTCTCGCACATTGAAGCTAAAGAATTCAGCAGGAGATATGAATTAATCAATTGGTTCTTTGGAGGAAAGCTAAGGAAAAACTACCTTCGGTGATTCTTGAGGAGAGTCTTGAAGGAGTTCTTACGCCAGACGTTCGAGACGTTCTGGATGCACAGCTGGTTGAACTGAATTCTCTCCGAGCGCATGCTGTTGATCACCAACCAAGCAGAAACGTCAATCAATACTTTCTTCTCCTCAGGCATATCTGATAAATAAAAGATGTTTTGGCTGTGTGCATATGTTAAGTGTGGGGGTAGCCTACCAGGGAGGTGCATTTCGGCTTCTTTGAGTTCCCTTGCCATGAGACGCTCGATTTCAGGGATGACAAACAAGTGGATTGTTTGCCCACGACCGATTCCTCTCATACGGAAAGCGCCTGTATGGTTGCATGTGAGTTAAATTCGGGTTTCAGAAAAATGAAAAAGAGTACCTTGCGCGTAGTCACGGAATGTCATGTCTTTTCCGAGAGTCAAAACGGCGCAAGCATTCAGCACATGCTTGATATCCATACCGGTCGTGTGAACCTGTTAGGGATAGGTTAAGTCATCTCCCGCTCATCACATGGCTTTGTTGTTGGTTCATCTCTCACCTGATCGTAGAAGGCAAACCGTTTCTTATCGCTGATACCACACTGTGCCAATTTCATGACACGGCGTGTTGCACGAACCAGGATCATCTTTCGGTCAAATTCATCCAAGAAGACCACACCTTCGAAGCTGGGCAGGCCGTGATCGAGGAGGTATGCAGCTACCTCGAAGTTGTTCATACCGGTGATGAGGGCGCCGGTATCGATAAGGGCATGATAGGGCGGGTTGGCTTGCGCGATGGTGTTCAACAGGGAGCGAACAGACCATCCTTCTTCAATCACCTCATGCGACACGATGTCCGGGTTGGTCATGTAATTCAACACCAAGCCGTCCGATCCCTTCTCATAACCACATTCACCCAACTCAATGGGCATGAGATCGCTGGGAGTACCAGAGAAACCGATTCTTCTGCCAAAGAGAGCATCGCCACCAAGTTCCTAATGATATTTTAAGTACCTACCAGTAAAACATACCCATGTAATTGAATTACCTGGCCGCTTGCGCTCAGCTTGATGACCTGATGTCTCATGTAGCCGGGGAAGATGAAGTCGTTGAGGTACCAATGGATGAGATCCGGAAGTTTGACAAAGAGTTTGTACAGCTTCTGCATCATCTCCTCGTTGGATCTCTTCAAAAGGCGCAGAGGCACGATTTCCTTCTCGTCATCCTCATCGTCCATCAAATCTTTGCCTTTACCCTTTTCATCCTCCTTGTTGTAGTTCCTCGAGCCCTTGATCCTACCGCCTGCTTCTCTGACCCAGGCAGCATATCTAAAGCAAGCATGCAAGTTTAATATTTGAATTCAATAGAGTATTCAATTTATACATACCTGCGGCATGACTTTCTTTCGTTGTAAGGACCAAGCTCCATAGTCATGGTGCTTCGAAGAGACGCGATGATGTCGGTGAAGTCGCTCCAACGAAGGCCTTCGTAACGGTAGGCAAGGATGGTCAAGCCAATGATGACATCGGGGTGTGCAAACTCGGAAGACTGAGAAGGCACGTCCTTGCCGACGAAGGGAACAGCAAGCTTGGCGCGCGTTCGGGGCATGTTGGGGTCAACGGCCATCGCCCTATCGAAGTCCGCCTTGTTGAGCAAACCGAAGGACACGCGGTCGATCTTCTGCAGCACATGCGGGAGGTAGGATTTGAGCCAATCACGGCAGAGGTTCAGCATCTTCTTGTGTTTAGGAGATAATGTGTTGTTAACAAGCTCCACTAATTCAGGTCTCTTGGTCACAAAGGAGGCTCTGTCGTCCGCCAGGATGTAATCTGTAATCTGCTGATCGTCCAGCCCTAAATTCCATTAAAGGTGTTGTTAGTAAAGTAAAGTGGATGAAGTTGCTTTCCATACCTGAAAGGCTCTGCGACTCAAGCCATAGGATCGCCCACTCAGCCACTACCGGCTTGAGGTGTTTGTGGTAGAAATCGGGGTTCAAGAGCACGATGTGTGGGTTGCGTTGCATTGCCCTCTGTTTGTAGCCCTCATTGATAACCGCCTACAAAGTAACGAATAAAAATTGAGCCTAGCTAGTAAAAAAATGGGTTACGTACTCTTATCTTCTCAAGAATGGCGACAGCGCGATGACTCTCTTTGAAGCCCACAGACATAGTTCCCCTTTCAGCAAAGAAGACTGCATCCAACAAGTGGACTGGTAGTTTCCTATAGAAGTAGTGAGAAAAACTACCGATATGAGATATTGCAGGTACCATCTGAGGGGGTTGAAGTCCAAATCCAGCTTAGGCCCAATTGGGAAGTTGAGTTCGCTCTTCAATGGATGCAGGATCAAATCGACTTCATCCTAAAACCAGGTTAAGTGCCTTCTCATTGGGGTTATTGATAATTATTACCATGATCAGCACGCCGTCTCTGAACAAGCCCAAGACACGGGCAATTTCGCGGGCGTCAACCTCCATCTGAGGATGGTGTGGTACGCCAGGATCCTCAATAAGGTGCATCATCTCGAGCAGCTTCAGCATGATGGACTTGATTGCCGTGGGAGTACTGATGAC
>ERZ778026.4474-NODE-4474-length-10906-cov-10.373514_pt1 | contig 10906 bp, 14 predicted proteins | sample MGYA00375756_ERZ778026 | MGnify/ENA primary metagenome ERZ778026 (study PRJEB29350, sample SAMN05389820) | bioreactor metagenome | isolation source: Ammonium sulfate bioreactor | place: South Africa: University of Cape Town | collected 2014-02-18 ... | reverse complement strand
GATAGATGGATAGGAGTAGGAGAAGAGGAGAACTCAGCTATATCGGAGAATCCCGGCAGGCACTCGAGAGGAGGGCACTTGCAGTATTCAATCGGTGCTTGTGAGAATCGCGTGGTCGTCGTCGGAGGGAGAGACTATGACAGGGGAATGAGAAGGTTGGTTGGTTGAGGAATGGGGTAGTAGTGGGTGGTTGGTTGGTTGGTTGGACTGCCAATAGGTAGCTGTTGGTGTTGGAAGGAGAGGGTCGCGCAAGGTCTCCTCAGGTACCATCTATTACCCACCTTGAGGGTGTGTCGGGCACAAGATATGAGCATCATCGAAAGCGAACCGCAAACCTTTAGTTATGTACCATCATCGTCATCTGTTGCAGCCAATGCAGGAGTCAGTCAATGGAAAGAGCACACCACGCCACGCCATGCCATGACTCGCGCTCTCGAACGTAGGTCTCACGTGATTACGAGGGAGCAGGAGCAGGAGCAAGAGGAGCGAGAGCGAGCGGCAGCGCGCAACCAGTACCATATTGTAGTAGGCTACCGAAAGCAAAGTGGCGCGCGACACTGCAAGAAAGCAAGCAAGCAAGCGTATGCAACGCCAATCAGTTAGAAGCAGTCGCTGCAACGATCAGGAGCCTCAGCGCGGCACGGTACCTGCTCTGCAGGGTAGGCAGCGCTGCCAACCCGGCTGCGGTGCGCGGCTGAAGATCGGGGCTCATCGTGCGGACCACGCGGCTCATGAACGAGCGAGACGTCGGTGCTGCAGCGGTTGAAGCAGTGGCCGCCATGGCTGGTGTCGCTCCGGGAGCAGTAGCAACCGCTACTCGAGGTGAAGCTCCGTTGTGCCAACCGTTGATCACGCTCGCTACCGCGACGCGACGAGCTTGCGTGGCTCGCGCGACCGAGCGATACATCAACGACGCCATTCGACGATCGTGTGTCACCACAGCAAGATAACAAGTACAAACAACCTCCCGAGCACCAGGTACGCCTCAATAGACTCGATGGACGATCACACGAGTGATAGCGGCACCGAACGATGGATGCAATACGCAGTGTACAAGCACCGAACAACCGCGCTCACACACAGAGGGAGAGAAGGACAACGAGAGCACGCGGCGACGATCTCTTTTCCTGGAGCTCCTCCGTAGTCTACGGAAGTGTTCCGATAACTACGGGTATCAGAATCGATCCAATCGATCGCACGATTGTTGTGTTGATCGATTGGTTGTTGCTTTGGTCTTCTTGATCGTGCAAGGGAGGGAGTGTACACGATTGCCAGCTCACAAGAGGGAGCGAGGTATATAGACCATAATGGCGTACGACTACACCAAGCTCGAGGGCTTTCTGTACAAGATGCGTGAGGGGCTCTCGTTGAGAGTATGTACCGATCGGTTCCGTCTGTCTCGCTCGCTCTCGCGATCGATCGCTTGCTGATTCGAACCTTGAGCCTTGATGTAGAGATGGAAGAAGCGGTGGTTCTCGTATCACAACAGCAAGCTGCACTTTTACAAGTCTGCCAAGATCTCGACCAACTCGTTCGTGGGCGAGATCAATCTCGCGCACCTGGCGTCGGTCGAGAAGACCACGGCGCCTGCCATCCTCAAGGTACGCCGACCGTCGATATCCTCTCGTCGAGTCCCCCACACATCGAACCGACTCTCTTGGAACTGTGCGGCACCATCTCGGCACACAGGGTGCTCCAGAGGAGTTCGTGTTCCAGCTCAACATGGCTGGCGGAAAGCCCGTGTACCTCATCGCCTCGAGCACCGAGGAGTACTCGTACTGGATCAATGGCCTGCAAAGCTTCCTTGCTCATCGGCAAGCCAATCAAGGCGACGCTGCGCCACGACCAAGACTGAGACTCGTTGATTCGTTGGATCTGGCGTCCGATGAGTACGAGCTCGACGCCGCGGCACATCGATTGCCGGCGCGGGCCACGTCCCCTGCTGCTACTACTGCTACTCCGACGCAGCTGTACTCGGCCGACGTCACGGACTTTGACGATGACGATGAGCTCGAAGATGATGCAGTGGATCGACCATCGACCACGCCAGCAGACGACGACGCCAACCCTGACGTCTACGTCTTCACCGATGGCGAAGGCGACGGTGCCTACTACGGCCGTGTGCCGCTGCGTACTCCGCTCGAGTTTCGCTTGAACAACCATCTGCGTCGCGCAGCACATCGGCTCGCGGCCACCGAGCAACAATTGGTGGAGCTCAAGCAAGCTCACGATCATCTCGAGGGAGAGGCTGCTGCATTCTTCAAGCTCATCCACTCGAAGAATGATCGAATCAAGGAGCTGGAACAGCGGCTGGCCGTGGCAGACGCCGCTGCTACCGCTGTCGCCGATCAGCACTCGGCAACGTCACAGGAGCCCACTCCCGCCACACAACCTGAGCCCACTCCCGCCGCACAACTGGAGCCCACTCCCACCGCACAACAGGAGCCTACTCCCGCACAACCTGTGGTTGAACAGCAAGCACCACACGAGCCTCAAGCACAACCCCAATCGCCGCCGCCACCAGAAGAGAGTCGAACGCAGGCACAAGCTGAACCGTGGAATCCAACAAGAGCGCCATCGATCACGACTCTCCAACCGATGAATGAGCTCCTCAGTGCTGCAGCACAAAAATCCGAGAAGCAGGCTCTCGCTGTCACCAATCGCTTGCTCGCAGCTCAAGAGCAGCTCCGACATCAAGAAGCGACCATCAAGGAGCTCCGTGAGACCCTGTCCAAACGATCGCAACGCATGGTGTACCTGCTGTTCATCACCGTGGCATTGATACTGTACAATTTGTTTCATTGATGCTAGTGATGCTGGCGCTTGTCGATACCGTGTTGTAAATACTGCTTCTAAACTAAATCAATCAAAGCACAGCTACAACACGCGCGCTCGCGTCTCTCTTCTGATGGTACTTGTTTCATTATATCGAGATATACGAGACGCTCATTCGGCCCCACTTTCTGTAGCTACCAAAGTCGGCTCTGATGTTGGTGCGCTGGACGAAGAAGACGAAGGCGAGCGAGAAGGCGAAGCGGTTGCTGGTGCTGGTGGTGCATCTGTCGTGGACGATTCGCTTGATGCAGGAGCTACGGCGCCAGGAGATGCAGCGCCTCCATTTTCTCGTGGTTTGGAACGAGAGCGAGAGCGTGAGCGTGATCGATGGCGTCGGCGCTTGCTGTCACGGCCACGATCGCGGCTCGTACTCCTGGAGCGCTTGCTGCTGCGATGCTTGCGGGAGCGGCGGTCTCGTGAGTGTGATCGAGATCGAGATCGAGAAGAACGTCCACGTCGTCGCGAGCCATGGTGGTTGGAACGACGATCTCGGCTTCGAGAGCGACTGCGACTGCGGCTTCGGCTGCTCCGAGAGCGTCGACTGTGACGACGTCGAGAATCCCGATCTCGGCTTCGAGAGCGACTTCGGCTGCGGCTTCGACTACGAGATCGCCTGTCTCGTTGAGAGTCTACAAGAGAGCACACACGCGCGCGCACGACTGCTGTGAGAATCAACAGAACTCTCTTTCAGCACCAAAGCAATATGATTCGTACATACCTTTGTTTCCATTACTACTACTGCTGCTGCTGCTGTTGAGTTTCTTGGCAATTTGCTCTTGAGCATGCAAGAGCTTCTTTTGCAAGCGTTCTTCCTCACGTGCTGACATGGGTGTCGATTTGACGATGGGGTTCTTGGATCGATTCACTCTAGACAACGTGTCAAGGAGATGTATGAGCAACCGACCGAGCGAGAGAGCGAGTGAGTGGTGAGGTGGAAACGTACTTGATGTGACGGTCATGCAGTAGGGTTCCTGAGAGTAATAGTGCTTGTTGTGCAGCGAGCTGCGACTCGAACTCGATAAAGGCAAAGCGAGACGGATGACTACCATCGCCCGCCAATCGGCAATACATGACGTTACCGCACGTCGAGAAGAACTTGATCAGCTCCTCATCGGACACCTGTACACGCACAGCCGTGTGTGAGGCAAGAAGAGCGAATCGGTCGGGTCGAGCAATGTCGAGCACGTACTTGTGAGCTAACGTTGCCGACATAGACAGTACGCGAGACCTGATCAGCTTGTTCAGCGGTGAGCGGAGCTCGATTCTGCAAAAGAAGAGGATTGAAGGCAGCGATGGTGGCTGCGGCCGTAGGAAGCGGGACTGGTGTGCTCAGGATCGGAAGCAAGCTGGCCTGCGTAGCGGCGACAGCGGCAGCGGTACTTGGCGTCGTTGGTGTTGGAGGTAATGGTACGAGCGGTGTGACGAGCGTCGGTGAGACGTGAGCATCATGCGGGAGGTTGGCGCTCGACGCCACCTCGACGACAATCTGCTCCGATCCGACAGCGATGCCACTGCAACCTTGCGCCGCAATGACACCGAACGGATCGATGAACTCGATCAAGGCGAACGAGGTCGTGTAGGAGGTCGTCGGCGGCATGGCTCGAAAGATGTAGAGTCGCGCGATCGGTGCACAATGCGTAAAGATCTGCGACAGTACGGCCTCGGTGATCTCGTGAGCGATGGGCCGAATGATCACCGTGCGTCCCGGTGTAAACGCGCCAGCCAACGGTGTCGATTGGTCCATTGAGGAAGCGAGAGAAGGCGATCAACAAGTAGTGAGCTAGTGTTTTTGCGCTCTCTCTCACTGTCCCGAAACCGTGAGATGATGGCGTGCGCTAACAAGTTCAGCAAGGGACAGGAGCAGCAGCAACGAGGGAGAGTGAGAGAGATCGAGAGATCGAGAGATCGAGTGAAGAAGGACGTGGCCGGTAGATCGATTAAGGGCCCAGAAAATTCCTTAACCGATCGATTAACGAATACCGAACGCCTCGATAGGTTTAGGAGGATGGATATTAAGGTTCATCGAGGGCTCGTGAGAGGTTTACGCTGTGTCGTGGTCGAGTGCTTCTTCTCTCTTGTTGTTTCTTCTCTCTCTCGCGTGCGTGTGTCGAGCAGCCTCTCAAACACTCGAGGTACATTAGTCTCTTTAGTGATGGTGATGGAGCGTGAGTTCTGGCTTCGGCAATGAGTTCAGGAGATAGATTGCGAGTGATAGGATGCATGTGTGTGGCGAGGAAGGATTGGATTGCAACGAGTGACGAGTGAATGAGGCACGGGAGCGTGCGTGTGTGCGCGTGTGCGTGTGCGCGTATGTGATGGGCGTGTGTTGAGAGCGTGTACGAGTCGATAGCTGCACGTGGTATCGAGTGATTGAGTCGTACTGGAGCTATCGATCGTGGAGCCTTGGATATTGATTGCTTGTGGGACTCTAGGAACAAACCAAGATGCTGTCGTCATTGGCTCGTCGATCGGTTGCTGCACGCTCGCTGCTGCGAGTTGCTGCCTCGCCTGTCGCTTCTGCGCGAGTTACGCAAGGTACTGCATCGTGCTTGGGACTCGTACTCGTCCTTGTATCGTTTGTTGGTTAGTTGCACGTGCAGTGCATACATGTGTGCAGTTGTGGCTGTAGGTCTGGTCTATTCGTTCATTCACTTACTCGCTGCTTGTAACCTGCTCCTGCTCTGCGGCTATGTTGTGCATCATCGCACTCGATCGTGTATGGCTACGGATATTAGCACGAAGCATTTCGAAGCTTGTCGAGGGAAGCGAGAACGTCTATGCAGAGCCCGGACACGAAAAGTACAAGGTACTGCCGTACGACGAGGGCAACGTGGCGAACAAGGCCTTCTCGTACTTTGTCATTGGCACGGCCGGCTTCTCGTACGCCGTCGCTGCCAAGTCGACCGCCAACGATCTGCTGCACAGCATGAACCCGTCGGCCGATGTGCTGGCCATGGCCAACATCGAGGTCGACCTCTCTGCCATCCCCGAGGGCGACAGCGTCACGCTCAAGTGGCGCGGCAAGCCGCTCTTTGTTCGCCACCGCACGGCCGAGGAGATTGACCAGGCTCTCGGCGACGATGCTCAAGATATGCGCGACCCGCAGCCCGACTCGGCGCGCGTCAAGAAGCCCGAGTGGCTCGTGCTGCTCGGCATCTGCACGCATCTCGGCTGCGTACCGCTCAACTACCAAGGCGACTTTAAGGGATTCTTCTGCCCGTGCCACGGCTCTCACTACGACACGAGTGGCCGCATTCGCAAGGGTCCCGCTCCGCTCAACCTCGAAGTCCCGCCGTACGCCTTCCTCGATGATACAAAGTTGATTGTCGGTGTTGACTCTGTTTAAACCCAAAGCCCTTCAACCTTCTCCTCATTCTTCTCCTCCTTCTCTCAACCCAAGCATTTGATTCGTGGTCATCGTCCAAATAACACATTACCTCGCATCAAACTTTGCTCTTGTTCCAGCACCTGCACTTGCACTGGTGCCATTCATTCAATAACGCGTGCGTGAGTGTATGTCTGTATTCAATGACGATGATGCTTGATGGCTACGATAAGGTTGTTGTTGTTGTTGTTGTTGTTGTGGATGTTGATGATGTAGAGTGACAGATTGATGTGCACTACTTCAATCTGCTACTTGAATGCCAACTCGACCACCAGTTGGTCAAGGCTGAGCTGTAGACTCCATCATGCCTCTCACGCATACGGATCCGGCGTGTAACAACTCTCGACGTATGCCACGAGCGTCGATACGACTTGATCACGATCAGCGGCTTCGAACGTGTACTCCTCTCCCTGTGAGTGAGAGACACACACTCATCAGACCATGCATACGATCATTCGTTGGCACATAGGAAGAGTCTAGACGTACGTTATTGAAGGATATGCAGAACTTGTTGGCGCCCTGTGCCGTGATGGCTCCTACGGTCGAACAGTTCCGAATGATCTCGTCGCCGAATCGTGAGAAATGGAGCCAGATCATTCCAGTACCCGGGTTCTTGGTAACCAATATCTACAACAACCAGAGAGATGAGATGAGATTCAAGGCGACATGATGGAGTTGGATGGGCATTCATACACGAGAGGGTGCGAACGAGTCGTCTGGTTGTAGGATCTTGACGACGAACGACGACAAGCGTATCTCGATCGAGCTGATTCGTTGCTTGTACATGAGCAGCTTATCTGCCATCTTCTCGATCACGTACTCTTTGGCATCGAGCATCGCACGGAGATCTTCGACTTCACGTGTTCTGTAATGTAATCGAGCATGGAGTAGAGCTCAGTTGGTGAGTATGCAGCGATGGATCGATGGATCGATGGTACTGCAGGTCGATCGAGTAGTGAAGGCCATATCTCGTACCTCACGGCCAAGTCACGCTCGAGTGCTGCATTCTTCTGTTGTAGACTATTGACCGTTTGATGGAGCATTTGAGTTTCGACTCGTTGCTCTCTGTGTAGCAGATGGATCGAGAGATGCACACGCACGTGAGATCGATGGATAGATCGAATCAATACATCGATGCAGCACAAACATACAATAGCCGCTCTTCAAGGTTGTGAATGACATCGGTCTTGGCTTTCGGGTTATCAGAGCTTGTCGCCATGTTGGATATGTATGCAGGTGTGGGCGTGACGATCGCCTGTAACGTCACAGCGCTTGGTACAGATACGATATCCTCTCGATCAAGCTCTCACGCCAGACGAGAAGGGTTTGGTTTCTAGAGATATAGACAGAACAGTTTGAATGATGGATGAATAGAATGAAGGAAGAACAAGAAGAGCGTATGTATGTATGTGTGGTGGGTTGTATCGAATAGTTGGTGTTGTTGGGGTTGGGGTTCAGGGAGCCGACGTGAGCACAACCGAGCAACCAACACACAACGACTGGCGCTGCTGATCGATCTCGATCTCAATCGCACGCTCCCTCTCTCGCGTACACACGTGTCCTTCTATCTATCAATCAAGACCTCTGACCTCTCACACAAACCCTCTCTCGCCCCAGTGTCAAATTGTCGATATCTGCATAATTATCCATCAAGAAGGCAACGTTTATTCCATCAGACAGTCTGTGTGAGTGAGTCGGATTGTCGATATCCAGCAGTATGTGGCGATCATGGCTCCCACTACTTGGCCCAACCACAATCCTCCCTCGACCACATCGTACCATAGCAACTACAACCGCCACCTTATCGACCTTCATCAACTTCACCAAGAAGAATCGTTACTCGACAACACTATCGAGTTGTACGTGAATGAATGAATGAATGAGAGGCATCGGACATGGCGCCTGGACTCACTAGTCTGCAGCAGCTGCAGCAGCGACACCAATCTCCGACCAAGAGTTCGATGATCTCATGTATCAAGTCGGTCTTGCTCCTTCGAAAAGCAACAATAACAACCACAGACCATCGATCGCAGTGGCGACATCGGGTGGTCCTGATAGCATGGCATTGACTGCGCTGCTCTATCGCTGGTGCCATCGATACGATCGATCGTTGCATATCTTTACGATCGACCATCAACTACAAGATGGAAGCCATCAGGTCGCTCGTGACACAGTGGCTCGACTCGCCTCGGTGCTTCAACCAACATGCTCGAGCTCTCAAGTGACAGATCATGACAGTACTGCATCGAGGCACTATGAACATGAAGTGATCGAGGCGAATTGGGTGCAGAAGCCAGCTCGTGCTCGTAAGATGGAGCTCGCTCGCAAGCTCGTATGTCGAGATGGCTCTGCTCTCTCTCATACATTCGCTTGGTCATTCGACTGACATACAAGCCACATCTTGCTGTCGGTTGATACTATCGTCATAGCGATACGAGAAGCTCATCGAACGCTGTAAGGCAAAGAGCATTCCATCACTGTTCGTTGCGCATCATCTCGGAGACCAGGTTCGTTCGATGATGGCTCGGCTCTCGATAGACCACACGCTCTTACTCGGTGGCTGGCACCAACTGTGCGTAGATTGAGACACTCGTGTTTCGAATCGCGAGTGCTAGTAGTTTGCAAGGACTTGGAGCCATGAAGGCGGTATCGAGTCTGATGGGCATCGACCTCATCCGACCGCTGCTATCGATCAACAAGGTAGGCCTTGGTCTTCGTGCCGCAATACCGCGCTCGATTGCGTGTGTGCGAATGTGGGCGTGCTGACAGCTTCGAGTCAATCAATAGGATCGATTGATTGCAACGTGCGAACACTTTGGCATTGCCTATCATACCGATGCCGCCAACTCCGATCCGGTCTATGTTCGAGCACGCATTCGTGCTGCACTACCGACGTTGCTTCGATTCGTGTCAGCGGCGGATCTATCCGAGCTCGCGAGAATCTCGCAGCAACTTGTCGAGGAACGAAGTGAACGGCTCGAGCCATGGCTGACACGCTGCGTTCGCGTCGACCACGAGACCGGAACGGCACTGCTCGCATTGGAGAAGGCCGACTCGCTCCTGCTGCACAAGCGATGGCTCATGGTGCAGTTGTTCACGCATATTGTACGGCTGCTCCGAGGACCAGAGGCACCGCTGCCCTCGATCCGATCGATCGCCGAGGCCGTGCAGTCGATACACGAGTACCGCAAGCATCAGCGCAATCACAAAGTGACCCTGTCGGGCTGCGTGGCGCAGTTGGTATCGAGCCGCATCGTCAACCGCTCGGCATTCTCGTCGCCACTGCCGTCGTTCGTACCGGCGGGACACCGCGCCGAGGCAGTCGAGTACATATTCTTTCAGCGCAGCGCCGATAACATTCCTGCTGTCCCGCTTCCATACAACGAACCAGTCGTCTGGGATCATCGGTGGCGAATCACGGCGCACACATTGCTCGAGACGTCGAGCGAGACCGGATCCTTCCCGAGCTTGGTGGTGTCTCGTTCCCCAACGCCACCAGCCCTCCCGTCGGCTCGGCAGCAGCAACAACAACAACATCGAAGCCAGCTCCGCAAGCACCAACGCACACCTGAGGGATCACCCATCCTCCGCTGCCTCCCTCAATCGGCCTATCTCGTTCTGCCGGCCATCTTCGACACAGAAACCAACACCATCGTGCACGCTCACGCTCAGCCAGCAATGCGTCGTCCACCTCATCCAGCGCTTGCGTCAATCCGCTTCACCGTCGAGTTCCTGCCACTCGAGCAATCGTGATAAAGGAGGCCCAACAGCCGAACCTCATTTATCTGGTAGCTTCGTTGTGTTTACTCGGTGCGACCATCGTGTATCATCTTGCAATCATGGCTGACGACCCAAGCTCCATTGCAGCCAAAGCTCTCGGCGAGAACAACGAACGGTTGTTAGCATCCGTGTTGGGATCTCTGTCTCCCGAGAAGAAGCACCATATGTTGATCCAAGCCCTCGTAACCGAGCGGGAGCTGGCAATCATACGGGCGTTGCTGGAACACGGTGCTCCGGCGTTCATGCCTGCGTCGGGTCCGATTCCGCTTCACTTGGCCGTACTCGAGGCCAACATTGCTGCGGCGTTGTTGATCGTTGACGCATCGTTGCCACTTGACTTGAATGCGACTGACACACGTGGCGACACGGCACTGCATCTCGCTTGCAAAAGTGCTGCTCGCGAGGAGGACTTGGTGGGTCTGTTAGAGTCGCTGATAACCCACAATGCCAACCCTTCGCTTCAAGATCGCCGAGGCCGAACTCCGTTGCATTATGCGTCGTGGGACGGAAGGTGGCAAATTGTGCGTGCGCTGCTCGATGCAAAAGCCGATGTCGATGTTCGAGACAGCAGTGGCTATTGTTGCCAAGATCTTCTCAACGCCTCTTCCGTGTGGCACGACCCTCTCCCGGTACGTAGCGTGAATGCTCCTCCTTTTGTTGCGCTCCTGACAACGACAAATGGTAGCCGACATCACCTTTGAGTGCGATGGTCCACTTGATCGCTGGACTCGAGCGCGTCCGATTGGAGCTTGACGCCGCCCTACGCGAGCAGCAAGACGAGGCGCAGCTCGCAGCAACCGCCGTGCTGCTGGCAAACCCTCCGGCGGTGCGACATCGCATCATCAATCCGAGAGGCTAGAGGTCTCAATTCTTCCGGCGAACCTCCTCTCCCCATGGCATGGGTTC